>Ga0315899_10005408_pt1 | contig 13794 bp, 11 predicted proteins | sample LakEriMetagenome_2_FD_203518 | JGI IMG/M metagenome (GOLD analysis project Ga0315899, IMG submission 203518) | Freshwater fungal communities from buoy surface, Lake Erie, Ohio, United States - Buoy 4 MA112 | ecosystem: Environmental > Aquatic > Freshwater > Lake | place: USA: Lake Erie, Ohio...
GTCTGTGGCGGTCGGTTAAAGCTCCTCCAGAGTAACGATTCAGGAGGGTGCCGAGATGTGGTTGAACACCTCGAGTTGTGAGGCATGGACTGCCCGGCCTCTTACCAGGCCCTGGGTCCTCGTGCTCACGTACATGATCGAGCTCCATTTTGGACTGCATTGCGCCGCGGAAACTGTCACCTCCTTCCTGGTCGAAGTCGATCTCAGAGCCGACTTGGGTCAGCACTTCGGAACCCTCTAAGAAGTCGCGACCATTGACGGTGCTACTCATGGCAGGCTTCGCCCTACGATACAGCACCCAATTACGGAGTGAACGGCATGCAGTGCAATTCTTCGACCGTCCAACCTAGATTCGCAGCGAAGTAACGGCCGGGGAACTTCCACGCACGAACACACGTGTGGCACTTAATTGGTCGCCCAAGATGAACGGTTCTACTCGACGTTTGGCGGCCTCTCTCTTCGGGATCCCAAGCACAAGGTGTGGGTTCCACAGTCCCAGATTGACGGCACCGAAGTGAGCGTGCGGGTCGGTGAGTGGATGCTCGAATTTGGCAATGGTGTGGTCCGCCACGACGAACAGACATTTCTGTCCAATCCCGTTGGGGAAACTACGAGCGATTCTTCGAAGCATTCGGTCGTTTCTGCTTTTAGTGTGTGGTCCGTAGTGACCGTCCCTACCGAACGGCCAAGTCCCAGATTGATGGATTTTTAAACGCTCGCTCATTTATCCCCGGAAAGGGACCGCTGGACTTGGCTCGGGCCGAAACTCTCCAGAAGCCGGTCGTCGGTGAAACCAACTTTGTCTGCGGGCAGACTGGATTGGGGATCATTACCGATTCGAACATTGGCGGATTCTTCGCGTCGCATGATGATCGCTGGCAGGAACTGCGGGATCTCCAGATTGGTGCATTTCTTCAGCGTCAATATTCGCTGGCTTTTCACGACGAACTGCTGATGGGACAGTATCCTACGAGTCGGTTATTTAGTCTGAGCGGCGACCGTTTGCAGGATCTCTGGGGTTGGCCACCCGCGCCGCCCCATGTTTCCAGTTTCTCACGGAAGTGCGGTCCACGACGATCTACGCTGGGGAACTCTTCGTCGGCGTTTGGCCTTGGGGTGAGTTGTGGCAGTTACACCCCGATCGTCACGAGTGGATGATGGCTTGACGACTCGTCTCGCACTCCGAACTGTCCACTCAGATCGTCCATCCCTTAGACATTGAGAACGCGGCCAACCCGGTTAGCAACCAATGGGGCCAGCGGGTCACCAGCCCTTGTCACCGCAGGTGATACTCTGATTGCCTCCACATCGGTCCAGGATCCCTGCACCTGGAATTCCGAACAGAAACCATTTCTGGCTCCCAAAGAATGGCAGGCTTACGGGATGGTGCATGAGCTCGAATTGCCAGGAAATCTTGAGGGAGCGACGCGCTGGACCACATGCCCAATCCTGCTTGAGTTCCCAGTACGGGGAGCCGAACTGCGAATCGTCCAAGATAACCTTGAGATCGCCCGAACCAGCGTAGAGGGGGTCTCGGGCGACCACCTGCGACAGCGCAGCCGACTCCGACCTGTCCAGTAGAATTCGGGGGCCCACTGCCCGATTGGTGGGCGAACCCTCTCTGGCAAGCTGATCGAGTCAACACAGAATCGTGGATTTCCACTCTCGAGACCGCCCTCGTGTCTCTAATGTTAATCTCAATGTCCGGTCCCTGGCTTGATTGGGCCGCCAGTCTATTCACTCATCGGCGGCATCCACTTTCGATTGGTCAATGCTGTCCTCCTAACCAGAACCCTTTCATGCACAGCTCGCAGGTCCTCGTCCGAAAATCCATCTCTTCCGTCATCCCTGCCAACGCCCCCCGTCATGAGACTTGGTGCAAACTCCTTCACCACTCAGAGGGATTACAGTGCCGAGTCCGTATTCTGGCTTGGCAATGCGGTTGGTGGATGCTCCTCGCGGGCCTCATCGCAAGCCTTGGAAACCAGACGCTTCCCGCTCAATCACAACCTTGGCACAATCTGGTGGCCGAGAACTGGAAAGCCCCTTACGTTGGCCCAGATTCCAATGGACCTCATGTTCTGGGGCACTGGAACTTTGATGGGGATGACCCCACATCGGACCGGGGTCCAAGTCAACTTCCTGGGAAACTCGACGGCGCGGTTGCCAATCCGAGAGGTCGCTTTGGTAGAGGGTTAGAGTCGTTCGCGGGACATCCCCACGCTGACAAACACCATGCACTGGTTGTCGGCCCCCATCCCTCATTGAGCCCTGTGGGGGCATTCACGCTCGAGATGTGGGTCCACCCCACAGCGGAGTTTCCCAATGCGAGCCTGGTCTACCTACTCGACAAGAAGTACGCGTCGCACAGCGACTATCAGTGGCAACTGCTCCCCCCCACTGCTAACGGTTCCCGCAGCATGGTGGTTCACTTGGGGTTTGGAAAAGACTCCGAATCATTCGCCACCGAGCCACTGAGTTTCCCGGTAGACACGTGGCAGCATCTTGCGATTACCTACGATGGCAGAGGGACGGTGCGTTTCTTTAAAAATGGATCGTCTGTGGGGAATGTCACCCGGTTGGGACGCCTTGGGATTGAATCCGGACCATTGCCACTGTGCATCGGAGACCGTACTGGGAGCCACTACGGCGGGTTCCCTGGTGTACTGGATGAAGTCCGATTGACCACTGGAGCCCGCGAGTTCAGCCCAGCTCGAATCTCTTTCGACATCAGCCGTCGGGCATGGGTCCGTCGCGAACCAGCCCCCAGCGTCAAGATCACCATCTCGAACCTGCTCGAGCAGCCTTTGGAGAGAGGTGTGCTTGTCTGGCGTGTGCCCGGACAGCCTGCAGAGAAGATTGAGCTTCCCTTGATCCCCCCCCGGGAGACTCATGTGCTTGGCCGTCTGTTTGATACGGCTTTGCGGCCCGATATCTACGACCTGCGGGCGCGTCTCGAAATCCCTGGTGAAGACCCGGTCGTGCTCGAAGACCAGTTATTGCTCACTCTGGTTGGCCGACCGTTGCCAGACCAATTCCCGGTCCTGATGTGGGGAATCGGAAGCGCCGGTGAATTCAGTCGTGAGTTGCCTCGCCTTCAGCGGCTAGGTTTCACGCATGCCCTGGGCATGTCGGCCGACGTGGGAGCGGTCTGGAAGGCACAATCGCCGGTTGCTCCTCCGTCAAGCGATGCCGCTTTTCAGGCAAACCGCCAGATGCTGGATCTCGCCCTGGCGAACCGTTTTGGAATCGCAGCCCAGCTCTATCCCGGTTACTTCTTGAAGCAGCAACCAGACCTGCGTCGCGTCAACCGCGAGGGTCAGCCGCTCGCCCGCACCGACGCCAACGCCTCGCTACCGGGACTGCCTGAGTTTTGCGAGAACGTCGGAAGCAGCCTGGCCCGCACCTATGGCGATCACCCTGCGCTGGTCGCCGCCCTGGTCAACAGCGAGGTTCGTGACGACGCGGAAATCAGTTTCTCATCCGCCGATCTCGCGGCGGCCCGACGTGCGCTGGGGTTCGAGATTCCTGATCTTGTGACGACCAAATGGGGGGTCCCGTGGAAGTCAGTCCCCGACTTTCCGGCCGACAGGGTCATTCCCGCCAACCATCCGATCCTGAGGTTCTATCGGTGGTTCTGGAGTGAGGGCGATGGCTGGAACGGACTGCACTCGGCAGTGCATCGGGGGCTCAAATCAACCGGCCGGGACGATTTATGGACCTGGTACGATCCTGCAATCCGTGTCCCCAGCGTACCTGGCAGCGGAGGCGACGTCGACGTGCTGTCACAGTGGACCTACACCGAACCAAGCCCCTTGCGTGTGGGCTATTTCGCTGACGAACTCCTGGCGATGGCCCGAGCAGCCCCGGGCCGTCCGCGTCGCATCATGAAGATGACGCAGCTCTTCTGGTATCGATCGACCAGCGCTCCGCTCAAAACGGGCAAGGAATACATCGCCTCTCCCTTTGACGATCACGATCCTGATGCGGCATACATCTCGCTGGCACCGATGCATCTGCGCGAGTCATTCTGGTCAAAGATCTCGCGCCAGGTATCAGGACTGATGTACCACGGCTGGTCGTCGCTGGTGCCAACCGATGGCACGCATCCCTACAAGTACACACAACCCGACCTGCAAACTGAGTTCTCACGACTCCACACCAAGGTGCTTCCACCCCTGGCTCCACTTCTGGCGCAACTTCAAGATCGCCCGGCCGATGTGGCGTATATCAATTCATTCGCCGCGCAGGTGTTCGCCCGCCGGGGCAGCTACGGCTACTCCCATGATGAAGCGTTTCTCACACTGCTGCACGCCCAGTTGCAGCCCGAGGTCGTCTTCGACGAGCGGCTTCCCGAGGGGGGGCTTGACCGATTTCGCATACTGGTGCTCATGGACTGCGACGTACTGACCGAACAGCTGGTCGCCGAGGTGAGGAAATTCCAGGCCCGGGGTGGAGTTGTCATCGCCGACCCCAACCTAGCTCCCGCCATACGACCCGACATTCTGCTGCCACGTTTCGTTCGGACCAAGCAAACCGCCGCTGATAAGACTGCCTTGCTCGCCAACGCTCAAAAACTGCGAATACAGCTCGATTCCCGCTACAGCCGGTACGCCGAGTCCGATAATCCCGAACTCATTACGCGCGTCAGGTCGGCGGGCCAAAGCGACTACGTCTTCTTGGTCAATGACCGTCGTGAGTTTGGCACCTACGTCGGCCAGCATGGCCTGGTGATGGAGCAGGGACTCCCCTCCGAGGCGTTGGTCACTCTCCGCCGCCCCCATGGGTACATCTACGATTTGCTGACCAATCAGCCCGTGGAGGTCACCGAGGCGGCTGGGGAATTACGCTGGCGGGCCGCAATCGGCCCTTGCGACGGGGGACTTTTTCTGGTCGCCCCTCAGCCGGTCACGCGGGTGGTCGTCGAAATGCCCGAGTCGGCACGCGTGGGCGATCGGGTTCCCATGATGGTTCAGGTGTTGGACGCCATTGGACGACCGGTGGCGGCATCCATTCCCCTTTCACTGGAGGTCACCGATCCCAACGGGCGACCGGCGGAAATCTCCGGGCAGTACGCCACTAAAGATGGTAGCCTCGCGGTGGAACTCGATCTTGCCCAGAACGATCAACCCGGAACCTGGACGGTTCGCGCCCGAGAATGGGCGACCGGACGAGTCGCCACCGCCCCCATTCGAGTCCACACATCGGTTACCCCGGCTGCTCAGCCCTAAGCCCGGGGCCCTGCCCCACATCGTCTGGGTGCTGTCTGCGGTTCAAGGCTCGGTGCGAATCGCCTTGGGAGTCTCGGCGATTCGGAGATTCCCTGCCGCATCACGACACTCAACCCGCAGGAAGATCTCTGGAGGCAGGTTGACTGTCGGTTGCCACTGATAGCGGCCCGAGTTCGTCAGCCCGCTGGCAATGGTGGTCCACGGACCAGCGGGGCGTTCGGCGTACGCGAGCCCAATGGGGAATTCCGCGGGATGTTCATCCCCGGCCTTCCAGGTAACGTCGAACTGGGGTTTGCCCTCCACGACCTGCAGGACAGCGCCTAACAGGTCCAACTCGGGTGCCCGTTGGTCGACCAACACCTTTTGGGTCGGCGGAGTGCCATCTCGAGGAACAGGCAGACCCTGGCCGGATCTGTCTCGAACAATGAGCTGCAGGCCGTATTCCCCCGGCTCGGGGACTTCGACCAGAAATGGACTGCGACGGTCATCGTCGGTGCCATAGAGCTGCCACGTCGCGCCGTCGTCATTCGTCAGGTAAAGTTCCACCGAGGCGATGTCGTCGTAAGCGACGGACTGCAACACGTATTTCACTTGGAAGCGAAGGGAATTCACCAGTCGGGGCCCCCGTCCCGCTGAAGAGGACGCGCCCCCCCCAACCGACGGCGGTGTGGCCGAGGTGACCTGCGCGGGGATGCGTGCAGGAGGTCCCCCGACAACAGTCCGCTGGGGCGACTGCTCGGAGTTCAGCGAGGACCGCGACTCTGCCGGAGGAGTGGCGGCCAATTGCGAAGGCTGAGCCACTCGGGCTTGCGCCCGAAGGCGCCCGGCATCCGGGAATTCGGTCGCCATCCTCAGTGGGTCTCCCGCTTCCATCCCCCGGATGCCCTGGGCAACACGCTCACCGCGACGAACGCCCGTTCCCCCGGCAGGCCCTTCGACCTGCAGCGACTTCTGAACGCGAGTCTCATTGCGAGCCGCATCAGAGACCGTCAGTTCGACGGTGACCAGTCCCCCCTGATTGATCCGGATGTCATGCTGATGTCGCTGCTGGGGAAGTGGCGACAGGCGGGTCCACTCTTGATTTCCCGTCTGACGATAGCGAAGACGAAACGTACTCATCTCCAACTGCTCGTCGGTAATCTCCCAATCCACGTGCAGCGTTCCCGGGCTCGCCTGGGTGAGATTCAATTGCACCTCGGGGGGATCAGCATCGACGCGGACGCGAAGCCCGGGGCGAGGCTTGCCCGCCGGATGCTGTCGCCCATCCCTGTCGATCATCCGCAGGCTGAACCAGTAAGAACCCGATCCTGGAGCCTGAAAAGTAAAGCGTCCATCAGTGGGTGGCACCGACTGAACGCGCCGCCAGGTTGCCCCCTGATCCCTCGATTCCAGCAGTTGCACCTCGCTGGCGCCTGCCCGCGCCAGTTCTTCGGCTTCGAATGTGAACGGAATTTTGAACCGCAGCTTGTTGGTCAGCTGCTCACCGGTGGGAATACCCTCGGCGGCACTGGCCAATTGAGCCAGCATCCAGGCCACCAGGCACAGAGGGGCCAGCAACCGAGTCTTCATAAAGCGGGGGTCCGAGCGGTTCATCTCGAAGTCTCCGGGCAACCTGTTGGGCAAGGGCGGAAAACCATTCCCCCCTTGCTGCAGCCTAGCCCGGATTCCAACACCTGGTGGCCTCCGAGATCAGTCTGCATTCACGACCAATCACCGTTCGCCTGAGGCCTTTATCGGAAGCTCGGCCCTCCCCCGCTGTACTGGTGGCTCCGGACGACCCGAGCAGCGAACTCAGGCAGTTCCTGCCGGACCTGCCGATTGCCCCGATTGTGCCGCCGGCACCAGGGACCATGCGTATCGCCGGGGCACACCACGCTGCCGAGCCTTCTCTCTCCAGCACACACAAGACGCCCGTGGCAAACAACTTGTGGCACCATGACCGACAATTGAAATTCCTGCACACCGGCCGTCGGTCGCAGTGCGGCCCATCTTGAGTGTTTTTTGAGTTTGGCATATCACCCCACTCCCTTCCCAAATGCTCCCCGCTGCCCCCCCAACCTGCCTCGGGGCTGGCCAGGCGCTCGTCCCTCCCCACGTCCCTCCCTCAATTCCTCCTGTCGAGGATGCCTGCCATGCGCCCTCTCGCGACTTTGCTGTGCCCCGGCCTGCCCGTCGTGTTCTGGCTGCTGGTCGCCCCGCTCTCCGCCAGGGAGCGTCCCCGCTTCCCTTACACAACCACCGTCACCCAAGACCTGGCCGAGGTGCTGGCGGGGCCTGGCAGCCGGTTCTATTCCACCTCCCGACTGAAACGGGGCACTCAAGTGACCGTCCATCGCCACGATCCGGGCGGATGGGCCATGATCGCTCCTCCTACCGGCAGTTTCAGCTGGATTCCCGCCAGTGACGTGCGGGTGACCGCTCCCGGTCAGGGGGTTGTTGTTTCCGCGAAGGTCGATGTCCGGGTCGGAGGCTCCGAAACCAAGCAGCGGGATATCTTTCAATCCCGACTCTTCGAGGGAGACGCTGTTCAGATCCTTGGGGAACAAAAGCTGCCGGCAGATGGAGAAACGCCGCCGCTGCGATGGTTCCGCATTGCCCCGCCCCGAGGAGAGTGGCGCTGGATCGCTGTTGCTCAGTTGGCCCCCCTTCAGCCCGCTGGAAAGAGTCGCTCCATCATTCCTGCCGGGGGCTTCATGGACGAAGAAGAGCCCGCCCCCACGGGCTCGGTCAACACGCCTGACGAGCCGGGCTTTCGCGATCCTGGGGCAGTCACGGGCACCGGCTCACCCACCCCCACCTCCAACTCCCGCGCCACCCCCGACTTCACGGACGAACTGGAAGGTCTGGACGGCCCTGCTCCTTCCACCAGTTCCGCCGCCGACGAGCCGGTCCCACCTCCCGAAAGGATCGATTCCCCTCCCTCCAATCGGGCGTACGTCGATTCCGAGACCGACGGCTTGAGGCAGAGGTCCCGGAATGAATCCCTCGCTCCCCGCCGGGCCAAGCCCTCCACGATCTCCACCCCCAGTGGTGGCGACGACTCCCTGTTCGAATCGCAATTGCACGCGATCGAGAATTTGGACCGCGAGGTCCGGGGACTCGCGGCTCTGGAACCCATGACCTGGGACCTCGACGGACTCGAGAAAGCGTATCGTCGACTGCAGGCCGAGGTTTCCGACCCCGGTCTGGCTGAAATGGTCAACGACCGGCTGGCTCGCCTGAACACCCATCGGCGGGTACAAGACCAACGACTGCAAATGCGGGAGGTCATGATGCAGACCGAGCGACGCGATGCGCAATTGGTCGCGGCACGCCAACTGGGGATCCCACCCAATTCCATCGTCACCCCCCCCGCCCCGGTTCCTCCCCCCAAAGTCGGTCCGCTGGCTGGCAGTAACTCCGGGCTGAACGCACTCGCCCAAGGAACCGGCGGCGCGAACGCCACCCCCGCGTTCGATGGCGCGGGAATCATCGCGCCCGCCGGGCGTCCCGGCCTCCCACCTTTCGCCTTGGTGGCTCCGTCAGGAAAACTGCTGGCCTATCTCGCTCCCGCACCGGGGGTCGATCTGCGCGGCTGGGATCGGCGCGAAGCCGGTGTGCTGGGCCGCAGGGTCTTCGACCCCCGACTGCAGGCCGATGTGATTTCCGTGACCGCAGTCAGTCCCGTCCGGCTCATGCGATAAGGCCGGCAGCACACGACAGGTTCCGTTTCGAGCTCATGTTAACGCCCCCACGCCGCGCTCCAGGCAGTCAAAGGGAAGTGAATTGTTTCATCGTCGGGCGCTAGTCACCGCGACTCGTCGGAACTCTTCACGTCACGCAGAACAGCGGTCGCAACCACCACCGCTCCGACAGCTTTACTCCCTCCCAGCCAGACGCCACCCCCAGCCTTCCGCGGTGCGCCAGACTTACGACTGGTCCGCTTCTGGTTTCCCGCTCGGGGCTGGCTGACCGCCGGACTTTCCGGGTATCGGCTTCGCCGGCAAGGAGGGACTGGCTGGTTTCTCTCCCACGGGCTTTTCTGTCGTGGGCTTCTCTGCCGCACCGTTCCCTACGGCCGGCTTTGCAGGAACTGGCTTCAGTTCAATCACGACAGGAGTTCCCTTCGCCGGGATCCGTTCCGTCCACGCCTCAAACGACAGTTCAGCCGCCTCCTTACTGCTGGCCAGGGCCAGATCCAGCATGGACTCGGCGAAATTCGACACGCAGATGTATTGCCCTTCCTCCGCCGCATAAGTCTTCTGCCCGGTCGTCTCATCGACCGCCAGGATGCTCCCCACGAACACCCACTCGGCTTTCAGGCCCCGGGGCTGGCCGCGTTCGTGGAAGTATTCGATCGCTGCGGTCCACGCCTTATCTTTCGACATCGCCAAGAGTGACTGCCGCTCCTTCTCAGACATCGGCCCGTACCACAACAGGTCACGCTGCTTACGGTCGTAGCGGAGGGACGAATCTTCGGCGAGCGAGACTCCGGCAGGCAACCGCTCCAGCGGGCGAACCCAGAAGCGATTGAGCGTTTCACGGACCCAAGCCTGAGCGGGAGCCGATTGCCGCTTGCCCTCGGGGTCTTTCCACATCAATCCAATCGAGACAGTCTGTCCATGAGGTGGGCGAAACTCGGGTTGATAGACGGCGGGCCCACCCGGTGACGCCTTCAAGGCCAGCAACGCGGTGTGGATGACAAACGCATCGGCATCGATGGCCAGAATCGACTCATGCTCCTTGGACCGCCGACGACAGGCGAGCATCTCCAGCCCTCCCTGCCGCAGACACACCTCGGCCATCACCAGGACCCGCTTGCCGGTCTTGTCCAGCCGGACCGTTCCACCCTTGTTCAAAGCGACAGTCCCCTCGAGGTCGGCGTTGGTCAGGACGTCGGCCATCGTCACTGGCAGCTTTTCAGGTGCCCCGTCCGCAGAAGCCTCGGCCTGCGCTTGCGCGAACGCTGCCGTCGTCATGCAGCCCAAAACCCAACACAGTGCCAGCCGAATTGCGCCGCATCGAAGGCGGCTCCTGCTCCCAAGCACAGGCATTCCTCTTCCCTCCAAGAATCCAACTCGCTTCAGCGCCATCGAGTCACCCTGTCTTTGGGGATCTACTTAAACGGAGAATCGGCTTCCAGTCAGTAACGACGACTGCCCGCGGCCACTCGGCCCAGCACAGCAGTTCCCGAGCCCATGGTCGAAGCGTGACGGAATTGCGCCGTTCACTCTCAAGTTTGCAACTCCTGCCACGCCTTGCAGAAGACGTCCCGGGTCACCTCATCATACAGCACGACACGCACCAACTCAGGCGATTCGTGCTCCGCCTGCCAATTCCTGACCGCCCTCAGAATAGCCATTGCGGCCTGATCGACCGGGTAGCTGCACACACCACACCTCAGCGCGGGGAATGCGATTGAGCGACACCGCTGTTTCTCAGCCAGACTCAGGCAGGCCCGCACCGCCGAGACCAGCAATGCTTCCTCTTCCGCACCGCCCCCCTGCCAGATCGGCCCCACTGCGTGGAACACGAACCGGCAGTTCAGATTGCCCCCCGAAGTCAGGACCGCCTCCCCCGTGGGACCCCCTCGGGGATCGTACCGACGCAATTCCGTCATCAAGGTCGGTCCACCCCTGCGATGAATCGCCCCATCCACTCCCCCCCCATGCCCACCAGTCGGCTGTTGGCGGGGTTCACAATGGCATCAACCTGCTGCTGCGTGATATCGCCTCACGTCAGTTCCATCCTGCGAATTTCCCGGGGCCCACTCATGAGTACGACCTGAATGTTGCTGAACCTGCGGCCAAGCACAGTCGAACATCACACCAAACTCCGACCGAGCGCCCGCTTACGGGCCAATCCCAGACGTCCCTCACACCCGATCGCCTCTCCGACTCGCCACCCAACCAGTCCGGCACGGGCCGCTTCATGACTGGCAAAGTGCTCAACTTCCTGGAAAGACCCCCGCCGCAACGAGCCATCGCGCCGATTGACAGGCACAATCACCCCAAACCGTCGATCTGTTGGGACCACTCCATGGTCGCGACAGCCCCCCATCAATTTCCCAGCCAGAACACTTCAACTGCTCCTCAATGCCGATTATACTCTTCCACCAGAGGGCGGCCTTGGCCGCATTCGGCGGAGTAGCTCAGGTGGTTAGAGCAGTGGAATCATAATCCACGTGTCGGGGGTTCAAATCCCTCCTCCGCTACTGAAGACGGTTTGCCGGCTTCTGACTCGAAACAAGCATCAGCTGCATTGCAGCCGGCCGGTTGATGGTTCGATTGCCTCGCCAGGTTCCGAACCCCAAAGCCACAGTATTTGTCGCACGCTTCCCAGGCTCGCGTGCGATCTAATGCCATCCTCGCTCTCGGGTGCTTGACGGCAGTCGTAGCGACCGGCCGATCGCCATTGGAGATTCCTCTCCAGAGCACGGGTTTTGCAGGCTGATTCGGAAGACTCTCTCTGAATTCATCGCCTCCCCGAGAATGGCTCGCTGCGGCCCCGGCCACCAGGCTCACGCCACGCTGGCCGGCCCCCCCGCCCCTGACCGGGTGACTCACGATGCCTGTCGCGATAAGCTCAAGGCCATGAGCTACGAAGATCTGCTGACTCTCATTCCCAGCCACAGCCTGGAAGACTTCCCCACCGAACTGGGAGAAGCCGAGGCAGCGTCGCTGCTGAACGCGTTCGCGGTCCCCTGGCACCCGCATCTCCTGGCTTCGGCCCGCACCCTGCCCCGTTGGCATCGTGCCGACGACCCGCCCGACGCCTCGGTGCGCAGGTTGATCTTTGTCCCATCGCACTGTGAAGGGTGGCTCCCCGCCGACTGGGCCACGCGTGCCGAGTCTGGCGGTTGTGTGCTGGTGCGACACCTCTCCGATCGGAAGGAGATGCTGGCCCGGGCCCTGGCCCCACTCGGTGACTTGCCTCCCGTCGACCCTGATCTCGCCGCCGACTTCCTCGCCCTCGGTTTTTGCCACCTGCAGATCGAGTTGCTGACGCGCAAAATGCGGAACTACGGCAATCTCGATGAAGCGTTGTTGCGCCGCGAAGCGGTCGCCGCAGCCGAGGCGGCTCTCGCGCAAGACCATGACGCAGCCCGGGCCCGCCTGAAAGAATGTTTTGAAGTCCTGCGCGAGGCTCGGGACCGGTTTTATCCCGTGGACTGCTGGTTGGTGGATGTCTGCCTGGTGACTCCCGCGATGGCAGGATCCGAACTGCAACGGGTCCTGGACCGGCCACTGCCCATCAACCTCCTGATCTCGGCCCAGGACCTCGACCAGATCGCCACCGGGCACCCAGAGACCCTGACCCGCATGGCCGAGGGAGTTCGGGAAGGCTGGATCGCGCTGGTCGGGGGAGATCTGGGCGAGCAGCCCCTGTCGCTGTGGCCGGTCAATTCGATCCTGTGGCAACTCCGGGAGGCTCAAAGCATCGCCCAGCGGCACCTGGGACAACCAGCACGAGTGTGGGGTCGTCGCCGGTTCGGGCTGTTCCCTCTGTGGCCCCAGGTGCTGAAGAAAGCCGGCTTCGCGGGGGCGCTTCACCTGGCGCTCGACGACGGTTTTTATCCGGACCAGGAGCACACCAAATTCCGCTGGGAGGGGGTTGATCGCAGCTCCATCGACTCGATTTCCCGCATTCCCCTCGCCGCCGACGCCGCCACCAGCTACCTGCGATTTCCTACCCGCATGGCCGAGTCGATGGATCACGATCACACCGCCGGGATCCTCTTCGCCCGCTGGCCACAGGTCGAATCCCCGTTCCTCGAAGACCTCCGCCGCATGCATGGTTACGCGCACGTCCTCGGACGTTTCGTGACCCTCACGCACTTCTTCGACCAGACAGATTCCGCGACCACCGCGGCGAGCCCTGCTCCCCGAGAGTATCTGACCCCCTTCCTGTTCCAGGCGGTGGCCCGCGAAGAGGCGAACAGCCTCAGCCGGGTCAGTGCCCGCATCGCCCGCCGGGACGCGCTCGACCGCGCGTTGACCCTCCGCAACCTGGGCGCGCTGCTCGCCGGGCGGACTGCGGTGGTCGATCGGGGTGCCGAACTCGAACGCAGTCTCGAACTCCTGGCGGAAGAGGTGCCCCTCGCCGACGCGGCCACCCAGGCCACCGCGCTGGAGGCGTTCGCGCAAGAGTCGGGCGAGGCATTGTCGCGACTGGTGCTGCATGGGGCTGGCGATCGCCCGGGTTGGCTGGTGTTCAACACCCTGGGCTTCGCCCGGACGGCGGTCGTCGAACTTCCTCCACATGCCTCCCCACCGGCTCCACTGCCCGAGCAGGGGCGGGTCCAATGGGCCCCTGAAAAGGGTCAGCGACAGCTTGTGGTCAACCTGCCCCCCTGTGGTTTTGCCTGGGTTGCCGCCGACACCCCCAATTCCTCCCCGGCAGGCGACTCGAAGTCGCTGCCGCTCGCCTCCCCCACGCTGCTGCAGAACGAGTTCTTCGAAGTCCACCTCAACAGCCAGACCGGCGGAATCGCCAAGATCAAGGAATACGGTCGCAAGCCCAACCGCCTCAGCCAGCAGTTGAACTACCGCTTCGCCCGCGAGCGAACCTTCAACCAGCCTCC
>Ga0315899_10005409_pt1 | contig 13794 bp, 15 predicted proteins | sample LakEriMetagenome_2_FD_203518 | JGI IMG/M metagenome (GOLD analysis project Ga0315899, IMG submission 203518) | Freshwater fungal communities from buoy surface, Lake Erie, Ohio, United States - Buoy 4 MA112 | ecosystem: Environmental > Aquatic > Freshwater > Lake | place: USA: Lake Erie, Ohio...
GCGACAAACTGCGGGAAGCGGTCGGGCAACTCGGCGAGACGTTCGGGAAACTCGGCGACAGAGTCGGCCCAGCCATCTCCGGTATCACAGATGGGCTGATCACCCTCTGGAACGGGGCTGGAGGAGAGGCCCTGCGCAGCGTCCTCAGCCTCATCGGTGACGTCCTCTCCATCGGCGTCAAAGCCATCGACCTCGCCATCAACGTCGTCGTCAATGAACCGGCAGCAGAAGAGGAGGGAGGTATCTGGCCGTGGGTCAAGAAGTGGTTGATGGTCCCAGCGATGCTGTCCCCCCTCGCCCCCATCATCGTCGCCTTCAAACTCGCCACCGACGAAACGCCCGATGCCCAGGCCCTCAACGACCAAGGCATCCTCAACGGGAAAGAACTCGGGAAACGCCTCGGAGCCGTCAACGTTCCGATCAGCATCGCAACTGAAATCCAAGGAACCAACCCGGAAGTTCGCAAAGTCGCTGACCAGTTGGCGAGAGACCTCGGAGTCCAGGTCGAAGGAGGACAGAAGGGGATCGAAGTCGCGATCAACTTCGTGAAGGGAAAGACAGGAGCGGATCAGGCCGCCTACATCGAAGAAGTCAAGAAAGGGTTCGACGAGCAGGAGAAGATACTCCGAGCCGCCGCAGCGAAAGCGGTCGCCGACGCCCCAGAAGGGGGCAAAGAATACGCAAAGGCATGGGGAGACGCCCTCATCGCCACAGGGAAAGACCAAGCAAAGCAGTTCTGGGATGCCATCGGGAAGAACCCGACCGTCACAACAGCGAACGCAGCAGCCAGCGCGAAATCCCTCGTAGCATCGCTCACCATCCCAACGTCAACCGTTGAGAAGAACAAAGCGACACTCGACCAGATGCGGAAAGACCTCGGCGCGGCGATGGACCCCGTCGCCTTCAACGCACTCGTAATGAAATGGCGCGCCCTCCCAGCAGAAGAAGGCGCAGCAGCGAAAGCCGCCATCACCGCCGCCGTACAAGGCGGCGACCAGGAAGTGCGCGACGCCGCAGCGAAACTCACCGGCGACGCCAAAGACGCCCTCATCGAGAACTGGAAGAAACACCGGGCCGCCATCGAAAAAGCGTTCCAGATCACCATCCCACCAGTCATCATCGAACCGCCGCAGATCAAACCGTTGGGAGGAGCGGGTTGGAAGAAAGACAGCAAAGGACGTTGGCAACCTCCCGGCGGGAAGAAGCCGAAGAAAGAGGACACCAACGCTGACGGGCAGGTGGATGCCGTCGATGAGATCACCTCACGAACTGACGTCCTCGACACCCAACTGAACAACGCGAACTACGAGAAGGTCACAAAGAAACTCGTTGACCTCGGCAAGACGGAAATCAAAGTCCCAGTCACCGTCGAATGGAAGGGTGACGACGAGTGGGCTGCCGTCGTCAAACTCATCACCGAAACGATGCAGATCAACGTCACCCCAGACGAAGCGATCAAACAGGTCGACGTCCTCAAGCAGGCCATCATCGAGATCAGTAATATCGTCCCCATCATCGACCTGAACATTGACCCGGCGACGGGGAAGATCACCTTACTGGCGCGGCAACTGGCAGCACTGGAGCCGACGAAGATCAGCGACGCCAACGCCGGAGGAACAGCCAGCCCAGGCGTGCAACGCCGGTTCCCGGCAGGTGGGGCGTTCAACCCAGGCGAAGCAGGCCCACCGGCGGGGCCGCAGGCCAGGGCACCCTTCGCAGCCGCCTCAGCCAGGGCAGGCACGCCGGATATCAGTATGACCAGCATCGGCGGCAGCCCCTACGAATGGTTGAACAAAGCAGCGCAGGCAGCGAAAGCGTTGCGCATCGAGATCGAGAAGATCGCCGACGCCCACTCCGCCTACGCTGACAGCCTGTACGAGACGCTGCGATCACAGACGAAACTCACCGAACTGGCGAAAGAGGAATCGTCCAAGGTAAGCGCAGCCGATAAGGAAGCCCACGCCGCTGACCTCCTGAAAGCGCAGGAAGAACTCGCGAAAGTCCTCAAGGACAACAAGGCAACACAGGCGGAGATCGCCGCCGCGAAAGCCAACGTCTCCCAAGCGAAAGAACAGATCAGCGAAGACTCCAGGGGAGGTAAAGACACCAGGACACCAGCAGCGATGGGGAAACGGTACGACCAGGCAGCGAAACAGGCGACTGCTTTCGCCGCGAAGATCGCCTCCCTGAAGAAGAAAGGCGCATCCGACGCCCTCCTGAAGGATCTCCTCAGTCTCGACCCGAAAGACGCCGCTGTCCTCGCCGGACGCATCCTGAAGGGCGGGAAGAAGGGAGTCAAAGACGCCTCGAAGAAGGCGACGAGGAGCGACAAGGCAGCGAGGGCAGCAGCCGACGCCATCGCAGACACCCTCGACATGGCAGCGCAGGAAGCGAAACGCACCACCTACCAGAAGGCGAAAGACCTCGCACTCGCTGTCGGCGAAGCACTGGCGATGGGGTCAGGGTCGCTGAAACGGGCAGGCCAAGCAGGAGCCGACGCCTGGAAAGATTGGGCGAAGAACCTCAACAACCTCATCGACGACAGCGAACTGGGGAAGAAAGCCCGGAAGCGACTCAAGGACATGGTCGAGTCGAAGCGGAAAGAAGTTGAAGACCTCACGAAACGGTTGAAGAACTTTGAGGAAGCCGTCGCGTTCCGTGACACGTTCAAAGAAACCCTGAAAACGGGGATGAACTGGGCTGACTACTTCAACGTCACCGACATGGTGGAGCAGATCAACCGCCTGAAGACGCAGGCCATCAACAACAGCGCGAACCTGCAACTGCTCCGCAATGAAGGTTTCGACCCGGAGATGCTGAAGCAGATCCAGCAACTGCCGCAGGACCAGCAGGGAATCCTACTCAACCAGTTAGCGACAGCGACACCGGAGCAGAAAGCGCAGATCAAAGCGGCGTTCGCCGACATGATGACCGTCGACGCCGCCGTAGCCGACCAGGTCGCAGCCACCCTCTACGCGGAATCCGCTGAAGCAGCGGGACGCGGGTTCGCCGAAGGGATCGAGAAGGAGAAGGCGAACATCGAAGCGATGCTGTCCGAACTGGCGCAGTTCTTCGCGGCGGAGATGGCCGACGCCCTCAAGCAGACGAAACCGAAAGGGTCGAAAAGCCAGACGCCGACCACGTCGAACACGCCAGCACCGAAAGCGGGATCGTTCACGCCGATGGGGATGGCAGCGGCAGTCCCCTACGCGATGCCGAACGTCGACCCCGGCGGAGGTACAGCATCCGGCGGCGGAGGGGTGACCGTCGTGCAGAACATCAGCGCAGCGCCGGGGATGGACACACTCGCCCTCGCCCACCAGGTCGGGCGTCGGATCTCATGGGAGTTGGGACGATGAGGACACCGCCAACATGGGCTGGGGACACCACCTATCAGCCTCGGGTAGAACTGATCACCGGCATCAACGCCTCATGGCCGGACCCGCCGCACGCTGGGAAAGCAGGGGCGAAAACGTACACCCAACTGCTGCAATGGTTCCGCGTCTACAACGACATCTGGAACGCTGCCGTCCCATCCGCATCCGCCTACCTCACCTACGCGGAAGTGCTCAGCGGCTCGGCGGCAGGCAACTTCACCCCGAAGCCGTCCACAGGGGGCACCGGGTTCATCGGGAACAGTGTCTGGTCCAACGGTGCCGAGATCATCGTCGGAGAAGTCGGTGGGTGGTTCGGTGGGGCACCAGTGGACACGCAGGCGATCCCGTTCGAGACGGCCTACGGCCAGTTGGCAACGCGACCCATCAGCCACGGACGAATCCTCAACATCACCGGCACCGTCGTCGCCCCAGACACCGCTTCGATGCGGGACATGGCGTTACTCGTCGGCTCAGTCCTATCCAGCCCACCACACGCCGGAGTCCTCAGAGTGGAAGACCCAGACTGGGGGAGGTGGCAGATCCCCGTAGTCCGAACCGACTCCGTCGACATCAGCCTCGACGGAGGTAAGCAGTTCACCTTCCAGATCGCCTTACAGGGGCGGATGACAGGCAGCCAAGGTCGGGGCGTGTGGCTGGAGGGGGCCGACCATTACACGTCGATCCCCAGCGACGGAACACCAATCCCCGTCGTCTACACCGGCTTCGTCACAGGGAAACCTCGCCTCATCATCGACGGCCCCCTACCAGCAGGGTCGCAAGTCGTGTTCGGTGGGACAGGGCTGAACCCCACCTACCGGGTCACCTTCGCGAAACCCCTCATCGCCGGTGAACGGCTCGACTTCAACGTGGCGGCGCGGGAAGTGCGGTTCGGCGGCGGATACGACCTGGCCGGACGGTCAGCGTTCGAGTTCATCAACTGGCCGCAGTCAACGTGGCCGTCGCTGAACGTCGACTCAACGACCAGCGTGTACAGCGTCGGTGCCGGTGGCGCGCTCATCCAACTGTTCTGGACCGACCTCGCATGAGAGTCGCGTTCGCCCCCATCGCCACCGGAACCGTAACCCTCGTAGCGCAGCAAGTGTCCGTCACCAGCACCAGGAAACTGAACGGCTCAGGGTCAGCGACAGCGGAGATCGTCACCAACGGGCAGTCAGAACTAGACGCCCTCCTGAAAGCGAGCGCCGTCTGGGGTAGCGTGATGCTCATCCTCTCCGACGACATGCGCACCTGCATCTGGGCTGGCCCGGTGACCAGGCGGGAGATCACCACCACCACGCAGAAAGTCACCATCGGCGCTGAAGAATGGGAAGCGTGGCTCGCTCGCGTCTGGTGTGAACCGCACCGCGTGTTCGCCGGATCGTGGCTCGACTGGGGCAGGTTCGCCACAGCGACAGGATGGTACGCCGGATCAACCGCCGCCATCACAGACCCGAACTGGCAGGGCATGTGGCGAAACACCACCGGCGAAGCGTTCGCTGCGATCATCGAAGCCGTCGCCGTCAGAGCGAACCGACACCCAGTCCCGATGCCCATCAAAGTAGACCGCCTCCGGTCAGCGGTGAAAGCCCCAGTCGGAGTCCCCTTCCAAGGGCAATGGTCGACAAGCCCATCCCCACACGTCGTCAAGACGAAAGCGTGGGACTACGCTCAGGAGATCATCGACCAAGGCAGCGACGTGTGGATTGAGCCAGCGTGGTCACCGGGCAGCCTGCATGTTGACTTCTACGGGATGGTCGGCATCCCCTACCGGATCGGCCACGCCAATAAAACCCTCACCCTCGGCATCGACTTCAGCAGTATCAGCATGGTGGAACAGGGCGAGCAGCAGGCGACCGTCTGGTTCGTAGCCGGACGCGGAGCAGCGTACGGGGCCTTCCCACCGGAAGCAGACCCAGCGTTCGACGTCTACCGGGTGAACATGCTGCTCGACGGCGAAGCGAACTACGAGACCAGACCTGTAGAGACGACCCTCATTCCCGTCGAGACGGATGGCAGCATCAAAGGGGCTGGTGGGGCGACCATCCCCACCGGCAACGCCCTCAACCAGTCCGAGCAGGAGAAGATGCAGGACCGGGCGATTGGCCTCTGGTACGCCAACGCGAACACGCCGATGTCAGTTGAGCAGATCGTCGTCAACATGATCTACGCCTCCGACACGCAGCCGGAATGGTCCCGATGGTCGCCGTGGTTCGAGGTGGCACCGGGAGACATCGTCACCATCTACATCCCAGAGGCGACCGGCGAATGGTGGGCTGACGACCGAACCTTCACAGCCAGGGTGATGGAGGTGACCATCAACACTGACGGGACGGTGCAGTTCGGGTTGACCCGCGACCCAGAGAAGATGCCAGGAGCAGCACGACGACTGCACACCGGGGAAGTACCGTCGTGGCAGCCGCAACGCAGCATCGTCGGGAACCTCCGCCGTATCAGCAGGATGACCGGCCAGGCAGCGTCAATGCGTCCGTGACGCAGGCCACAACCTGCCCACGCCGCTAGGATGGGGGCATGGCGTATACTGCCCTCCCGTTGCCAGCGTCGAACAAGGCTGACGGCAACCCGAACCATACCGCTGACCACAACCAGATCGTCCAGGCGGTGTCGAGCCTCCAGACGTGGGCGACGGCGCTCCCCGCATCAACGGCTGGGACCACCACAACCAGATCGGCGACGGCACCAGCGACGCCAGCCGCTGGGGACTGGTGGATCAAGCCGGACACCACCGACTCAGCCACCGAACCGGACCTCCTGCACTGGTGGGACGGCACGAAATGGCAACTCACCGGCTCCCCGTGGGTGGAGAACATCGCCGACCCGCAGACGCTGATCACGAACCCCCACGACCAGCGGTTGCGAACGTTCAACATCGTCGACGATGGCACGGCGAACACGACATGGCCAGACCGATGGCAGTTCCGGTTCACACCAGTTGGGCAGAACCCCCTCACGCAATCGGTGAGGACAGGAGGGTTCAACGAGTACGGCGAACTGCGTGCCGACTCAGCCAGAACCAACACCGTCGCGTTCCGGGCGCACGGCAGCCCCGGTGGGGCACACGTCGGACCAATCTTCACGGTCAGGAACTTCCGTGGCGGCACCCTCGACATCCTCAACGCACACCTCGCAGGGGTGGACATCAAAGGTGCGCTCACCCTGAACGGGAAGGCGGTCACCGCCACCACAGTCACCACCACCACCACGCCGCTGGCTCAGGCAGCGCCGGTCGCCCCGGAGGTGGGTGACCAGTGGCTGCATAAGACCGACACCGGGCACACGTTAAAGATCTGGGACGGTACTGCCTGGGTGGACATCACCGTCGGCGCTCCAGCAGTAGTCCAAGCAGTCTGGGAGAAGGACGTGCCGTTGACCACCGGAGCGAACCCAATCGTTCACCACCTCAACGCGACGAACATCACTGTCACCGTCCGGCTCGGCGGGAAGACCGTCTACGTCGGCGAGTCGGTCCACGACGCCAACACTGTCACGCTGCATACGAACCACGCCGCCACCTATCACGTCAGGATCGCCGCATGATCGACTTCTATGACAACATCGACCTACACGGTAACCACCTGGTTTCCAGTACGGCTGGGGAACCAGCAGCGACAGCCGTAGGTGACATGCGGGCGACCACGTTCACGGCGTGCCTCCCCACCGACGCGAACGTGCGCGCCGCGATGTCCTGCATCGCAGCAGACACGGCCTCCATCCCGAACCTGACGATCACCAACAGGTTGGTCACCCAAAGCATCGGGCCGACGTTGAAGATCCGCAAGGACTCCAGCAACGTCGCGGAGATCACCGTCGACTCCTGGGACGTGCTAGCCATGAAAGGGTTGAAGGTCACCGACCTCACCATCAGCGGCAACGAGACGATCACCGGGGCAAGCACCATCCAAGGCTCGTTCAAAGCGCAGGCTGGGGCGACGGTCGCGAAGTGGCTGACCGTCACACAGGACGGCGCCCCGGCTACGACCGTCACCTTCGCCTGCGAAGCGGCTGGAGTCGCGCAGGTGCCGGGGCTACACGTCACCTCCCTCGACGTCGACATGATCAAGAACAGCACGAAGTTTGAGGCGACCGTCGCCAGCCTCGCTCATGGCAAAGCCACCACCCAGGCGGCAATCGGCGACGCGGCGTGGATCTGGGTAGCGGCACCGGACACCATCGGCATTGACAACCTCAACGTCGGGTCAAGGTTCGACGCTCAGGAATACGCCGACGACATCAACCTTGTCGCCACCAACAGCAACAACGCGACCCTCGGAGACAAGGCCTCACTGTGGATCGGCGGCCCCGAACTCATCGAGACGAACGACCTCTCCTGCGACACCCTCATCACGACCCACCTACACGCGGCAGCGTTGAAGAGCGCCATCGCCATCTGCCCCGACTGGGCAGCGTTCCAGACGTGGGCCGCAACCCCCGGCAACCTCGGCAACTGAGCATAACCCTCAACCTCAACAGGAGATAGACCATGAGTTCCCTCAGCAATGAACCTCTAGTGGACGTTGCACTTGTCCACCTCGGCAAGGCAGTCCCAGCCGACCGGCTCGCGAAGTACTACGCCGACGCCGTCGACGGCCTCGCCGCCAGGCTCATCGCCCTCGACGTCGAAGTGATGATCGCGAAGAGCGAAGGCCGACCCGATCATGTCCTCCGAGGACTCCTGCGGGAAGTGACTGCGATCAGCCAAGGTGTCGAAGCGTTCAAGGCCAGGTCCGAAGCCGCCATCCAGCAGCCGGTGAAACCTCAATCTCCCATTGAGGCGAGGATTCCGACGAAGCCGACCCCGCCCGAGCCGAGCCGCTGATGCCAACCACAGCACCGAACCTGCTCCGCTACCCGCTGGCATCGGACGCACCGGACATCCCCCGCGACTTCAAGAACCTCGCCGACGACACCGAGACAGCGTTGGGGAAGAAGTCGGATAACGGCCATATCCACGGCTATACGACCCCAGCGGATCTCGACTACGCCTTCGCCGACGCCACGTTGTCCAGGTCGCAGCCGTTATGGAACCGCATCAAAGCGTTGGAACGGTCACGTCCCGTCGCCTACAGCGTCGTCGTCGTCATCAACCTACCCAACGCGGCGTCGACCAACTACGTTCCCTGCTCGCTGCCGTTCGGGATCTGCGGCGTCGGCTCAGCGAACGGACTCGTCGGCGGGGGGGCTCAGTACTGGCGTGCCCTCCGCATCGCCCAGGAGGACGGCCTACCCAACCCGCCAGGCAACCACAACTTCTTCGTCGCGTTCGACCCGGCGTTCGGGTCGGCGTGGGGGCCACTGGCTGTCCGGTTCAACGTCGTCGCCAGCGGCATGAGCACCGCCAGCGAACCCGGACAGGGGCTGCCGCAGGCAGCGCCACAGGCGGGCAGGCTGCATACGGCGATGGATGACATCCTCGCAGCGCCGACGTTGACGTTGACGAACGCTGACATCGGTGCCGCACCACTCACCGACTTCGCTAACGGGGTGCATAAGAACATCCCGCAAGGGTGGTCGTGGACGAAAGACGGAGCCCTGTTCTGGCAGCCTGACAAGGTGACCATCGCATGACCGACCTGCTGGAGATCCAAGGCACCCAACTCGCCGCGATCCTCTCCCTCATCGTCGTCATGGGAGTCATCGGATGGAGCCTCAGCCGGTCAGGTCGCTTCGGCGTCGGCGTTGTCATCGCCAAGAGCCTCGCCGTCATCACCATCTGGGTGACGTTCGGCCTCGCCGTCACCGGCAACGAACAGTTGGGTAACGTCGCCCTCGTCGCAGTCGGAGCCCTCGCCGGAGCCCTCACCCAGAGGCAGACCCCTGACGAGAAGAAGGCGGAAGCGGAAGCGGGTCAGGCCGACGCATCAGACCCAGGCGACGGAACACCATCATCCTCTCCCACAGCAGCAGCACCAGACCTGGCAGAAACAGGCGCGGAGCCAGCACCATCACCGCCAGAATCAGCAGTACCGCAGCAACGATCATCCCCTGAAGAACCCGGAACTTGGCCCTAGCCCATCGACTATCTTGTTCGGAGATACCTGTGATCCTCAGAGAATCTGACATAGCCCGAGACTACTGCGCGAAGATCATCAACCAACTGAACAACCCGTTCAGCGGCCATACCCTCTGGGTCACCTACGAGTTGGGTATCGGGATGTCAAGCCAGTGGGTGGCTGACGGTGGGGAGCCGACGAAGAACCACGTCGGACTTGTCCGGCTGATCAGGCCCGGCGACGGTGAGCAGATCATGCACGCAGCCCACCTTGAGAACCAACTGAGGCGACGGGTGCCGGAGTTCAACACCCTCATCGCCCAATGGAAACACTCGACGCAGGAAACAGCGGAAGTCGGCGGCGTCCAGGCGTCGCATGAGTACTGGCTCGGCGTCGCTGAAGCGGTCGGCAAACGATCAACCTGCCCAGATAACAGCACCGGCTGCGTCATCGTCGCGAAAGACAGCATCGTCGTCAGCGTCGGATGGTACGGGTACTCGAACCCCGAACATGGGTGCCAGTTCAACAGGTGCCCCCCGTCGCCGTCGAAGACCCACCCGGCAGGGACGAAACGGCCCTGCGCAGCGATGCACGCAGAAGCCAGAGCCATCTGGAACGCGCAACTTGACCTCATCAAAGGCGCAACCCTCTACAGCACGGCGGAACCGTGCGACCTCTGCCGACAGTTCGCCGAAGCGGGCGACATCGGCAGCATCGTCTGGCCCACAGAGCAGCACCACTACCCCGTCGCCGAGGTGACAGCATGACCGCGAACGTCCATAAGATCATCGCCGCAGCGGAAGCCCACTGTGGGTACCACGAAGGCCGCAACAACGACAACAAGTTCGGAGCCGCAGTCGGCAAGAACCACGAACCGTGGTGTGCGATCTTCGTCGCAGCAGTAGCGAAAGAAGCCGGAGCCACAACCGGACACGACTCGCACAGCGACTACAGTGACTCGTCCTACTGCCCGACAGCGTTGCAGTTCTACGACCACGCCGCGAGACTGTACGACCACCCGCACCCAGCAGACCAGGTCATCTACGTCCACCGAAGCAGCGGGGTGGCCTACCACACCGGGATAGTCATCGCCGTCAACGGGGACACGTTCACCACCGTAGAAGGCAACACGTCACCGGATCACGGCGTAGACCCTGACGGCGGCGGAGTGTACCGACGCCACCACAGCCTCGCCGACCTCCGCCGCAACGGGATCATCGCGAAGTTCGGCAGGCCCCACGTCTCCAAAGAAGCCGACGTACATCCCGCAGCCGGACAACACCCGCATCCCCACCATGACACTCACGGCGACCACGACAGTCGCACCATCCGTATCACCTACTGGGATGGCAGCGGTGACTACGACTACGTCTACCGCTCTGATACTGGGAGCCCAGTGAAACGGGCTGACTCCAGCACAGGGCATCACCACTGGACTCCCGCTGAAGCAGAGAAGATCCTCGCCACCCTCGCCGAACGCGGGCGACACGGGCATCAGATGCACGACCATGAGTTCGCCTTCGTTGAGAAGGCAGATCATACCCATTGGCCCCTCGACCACAAACTGGTGTCAGCGTTGGATGAAGTAGGTCGTGACCTGAAGCGTAAGGTCCGGGTCATCTCCGGTCACCGCACTCTCGCTGAACAGACTCGGTTGTACCGCCTGTACAAGGCGGGGCACGGTAACCTCGCTGCCTACCCCAACGCCAACGCTCCCCATATCCGGGGCATCGCCGCTGACTGCGGCATCATCACCCATGATGGTAACTATACGTCAATAGCCAACTACCACGGGGCACCTAACGCGCTGAAGAAGCACGGCCTCAACGCCACCGTACATTCCGAAGCGTGGCATGTCAGCCGAGCCTGCTACGGCCCTTGGGCCTACAGTGGGGCGCACCCATCGTGAACGAGGTCGGCGTCACCGACGCCCTCTACCGTGCCATAGCCGAAGCATCCCTCGAAGCGCCGAGCGGTCAAGCGATCCTCGCCGAGACGTTGCTGATCGCGAAGATGCTCATCGGGAAGAACGCCCGCTACGGCGACAGCGCCCTCGCACCGTTGCGGATCTTCAGCAAAGCGAACGCAACCGAACAGTTACTGGTCAGGATAGATGACAAGATATCCCGCATCAGACGCACCGGCATCGGAGAAGCAGCCGACGAGGACACACTCGCTGACCTCATCGGCTACCTCATCCTCCTACGCCTCAGCCTCGCTGGGGCGTAGGCCAGGCACCCTCACCCCTCCTGCTGGCAGACATCGCACCGGCAGACAGCGCACACCTCACACGAATCCAGCACCCAGCCTGACCGTAGCGGTGGACCGCCGAGGGCGACGGGGTGGGGATGCCTCCGACATTCCACCGACCCATCAGCCCACCTGACGGACCTTCCGTCAGGTGGCCACACCCCCACCGCCACCTCCCATGAGGTGATGTAGCCCGGTGCTCGACGCGCAACCTGCGCATCCAACCCCAACAGGGACAGATCAGCACTCACTGTTTCCAGACGCCCGGCGAGGACAGCGGCGCACACCCGCCGCATCGCCGCCATGTCATCCTCATCCCGATACGCGAACCATTCCTCCAGGTCCAGCACAACATCCTGCGCTGGGCCGCAGGAGAACTCCGCCTCGTCTGGGAATGAAACCTTAGCGATCACAGGCATGTCGCAGCACCCCCTCCGTCCCGCCTGCCGAAGGGATGGAACTGGCCGAGCATCCGAAAGCCCTCCCCTCTCCCATCCAGCAGCACGCCACCGTCAGGGAAGAACACGTCGTCACGGTCGGATAGTGCGGCGACGTGTTGCGCGACGGCTTCTGTCACTACATGCACCTTCAAACGGTCATACGGAGGAAGCCCAGCCACTTCCATGAACTTGTATCCGCAGATCGGCAACCTAATGCTCTGCTCAATCACTAACTGCCCGTACCCTCCGATGGCGTGGCGTCCGTCAACCGGCAAGTACGCCGACCCCGCTACCGGAAACTCGGCGTACACTTCGCCATCCTCATCGACCATCATCAACGTTGCGCCCGTGAGATTCACCAACGGAAACTCCAATGGGGCTTTAGCGATCACAGGCATGTCGCAGCACCCTCTCCATTGCGTCCCACAGTTCGTTGGCTCGGTCATGCAGTTCACCTCGGAGGATTCCGATGATGAACCCCTGCTTCGCGGCGGAGGGATCGGAGACGTAAGCGGCGCAGATAGATGCCCGCCTCTCCGCTGACACGATCTCCCACGTACGGTCGATGATCGTGTCAGCGTTCTCCCGCCACGGCGACGGCGGCGGTGATGCCGACCGTGGACTGAGCATCGGCGGTACACCGGCAATGTCAGCGGACACCATCGCCGGATACGTCGGCGCTGCGGCGTCCGACACCAGCGCCGGAGCCGACACCGTCACCCGTGCCCCGTCGCTGCATCCCATCGACAGGGCAGACGATGCCACCAGCATCCCGGTCCCGATTCGCACTCGTACCTTCATCAGTCGCTCCCGTTCCATCTTTCGCAGTCGTCAATACCCAGCAGGATCGCTGCCGCTACCTTCGTGGCGACGGTCGCGATGATCTCGAGGCGTGCCGACTCCAACTCCGCACCCCTCCTCGGCCCGACCGCAACCAACGTTGCAATCGCAGCCCCGGCAGTCCTCAAGCAATGCTGGCAAGAGTTCAGGTGGGCACAGAAGTCCTTGACCTGCTCCCCCATCGCCTCAATCTCCTCATCGGAGAACGGGGCGCTCACTTCACACCGGGTTCGCAGGACGTCTTACCATCAGCGACAGCATCGCCAACGATGGTTGCTACCGCAGCGATGACATGCTCCCGAGCGAGGAAGTTTTCGACGGTGTTACCCGGACCAACAGCAACTAGGATAGCCATCGCCCCCACCGTCGCCTCAGTGCAATGAAGGCACGTCGAACAATGCTCGACAAACTTCGTCAGTATGAACGCCTCGAAGTCACGTTCCTCATGGCTGTTCATGCTGCCCTCACCCTCGCCCTCTGTGCCTTCTTACGTTCAACTGAGCCGTGATTGACGCACAGCCCATTCACTCCACCTTCGGCGGTGCAACCCGGCTTGCTACACCAGACCAATCCGTTATCATCCAGCCACGGGTACTCCCGGCTATGCTCCGGGCACAACCGGGCATAGCCGACGCGCAACTCATGGCAACCATGCACCATGCACGGCGTCCTAGTAGGAGCAGACCACTCCTCGAACAGGGCAGCGTGCCGCTTACACGGCAGCCCATTGTCCGTCGCCCCCTCGCAACCCCACACGGGGCAGCCGTTGCTGTCCTGCACCAGGGCGAGGAACAATCTCATATGCGCGTCGCACAACCGGAGACTGTTCCTCGCCCGGTACCTGCCGGAGCACCCGGCAGCGACACACTCCGACATGAT
>Ga0315899_10005411_pt1 | contig 13793 bp, 21 predicted proteins | sample LakEriMetagenome_2_FD_203518 | JGI IMG/M metagenome (GOLD analysis project Ga0315899, IMG submission 203518) | Freshwater fungal communities from buoy surface, Lake Erie, Ohio, United States - Buoy 4 MA112 | ecosystem: Environmental > Aquatic > Freshwater > Lake | place: USA: Lake Erie, Ohio...
GCTCGTCGCCACGTCTCCGCCCCTCGCCGCCGGCCGCCCCCACACCTCGCCGCCGATCACTTCGATGGGCCGACCTTAGCTAGAGTAGTTAGAGTAGTGCTACTATTCTAGTATAGCGAGCCTAGCCAGCTTCCGAGTGTTTTTTGGTCCTGTAGGTGCCCGTGGCGTGTTCTCATTAATAGACGAAACTTTCTCTCACAAACCTTCTCTCCAAAAAACGATTGGTCTTCTGCGCAGCTGTGCGGGGGCGCTGTGCGGCGCTCGTGCGCACAGCCAATCTGGGGCGCTGTGCGGCGCTCGTGCGCACAGCCGATCGGGCCGGCAACGGGTGCCGGAATCAGGAGCGAGTGCCATGCTAGTGCGACTGCGGTGGGCGGGAAGCATTCCCCGCCTAGTTGGGAGACATGTTCGTTTATTCATGAGGTAATGCCACGGGCACCTACAAGATGAAAAACATACGGAAGCCGGCTCGGCTCACTATACTATGATAATATCACTACTCTTGCTACTCTACCTATGCGGGATCGTCAACGTCAGCCCGAGCGCCGAGGCAGGAGGTGGAGCCCTTGGCGTCGGCGGGAACTTTTTCCAAGAAAGCTTTAAACGTCAAAAGAGTGTCGGGGGTCACTTCGCCACAAGTGAAGTTCCACTTCTTATCAGGGTTGCTGGTGGTCATTTAGTTTGTCGTAAAAGTACGTGTCTTAAATACTATGTATTGCATTTTGGGCTTCCAATGATTAGTTTTCGACAAACTAACGACGGCCAGAGCACGTCGCGCACGGGCGGCACGACGCGCAGGCAGAGGGCAAAAGCAGACAAAATGATATTTAAGAAGGTGTGTGCTAGCTAACATGCATGCTAACATGCAGCATCTTCGGGTCCTCACTGCCATTTATGGGATCAGTGCTTTCGGGCTTCTCATCAACGACGGCTTTGTCGGGCTCATCGCTGCTGTTTTTTACTTCTTGTGGCTAATACTCAGAATGTATTGCGAATGCCGATATGTTGTGGAGGGATATTAGTACAAAGGCTCAAAAATGTTTGTTATAATAGACATTATTTTCACAGTCCGGCAAAATGGGTTTCCGACGAAATGGGTTTCCAGCGAAATGGGTTTCCGGCCAAATGGGTTTCCGGCGAAAATGAGTCTCTGCAAATCTATTTGCGGCGAAAGTGTGCTCATGCGCGTTTGTGCTGTGTGCCATTTTGGGTTGCAGGAAGGCTCTGTGGATGCGGGCCCGCCTGCTGCTGCTCTTGTTCTAGCTTTCTCGAGCACGCACGTGCATGGCAAGAATGGCATTCTTGCGCAGATAGCAAGCATAGCGTGTCGGCTGCAAAGCACGTGTACATGGCATCCACTTACAGCGTGTGTCGCACATGCAAGTGGCTCTGTAGGGATGACGCCGATATCAACGAGGCATGTCTCGAGTTCCTGCATATCTGGCATTCCACAGAGCAGATGCTGGCATCGCTTGCTCTTATGCATAAGCAAGGGATGCCTCTCATGCAATCTTACAGCCGCCATACACATTGTTAGCTTTCGGACAATCTTTGACTTTGCAAAATCTTCGTATACTGAACGCCAGGACAGCAGTGACAGAAACTGACAAGAACTTGAAAACACGTGACGACGACAAACTTTCTGTTAGGAAGCCTTGTAATAGCACATTGATGCTAGCAACAGACACAACGTCAGCAATAGCATGATTAGCCATTATCAAAGCGTCATGCACATGCTGAGTTTTTACTTCAGTTTGAATGAGAGTTTTCGCAACAGTGATCCGCGTACACAGTAGCAAAATTGCCAAAGCAAATGTATCACCAGCGCTCAAATACAAAAGCTCAAAGCTAATAATCTGCTGTCCTGCCTTCAATACAGCGTATGAACGCACGTTGTGCAGAGTGTTCCAGCTGTCAGGACAAAGCAAATCCACGGCAACAACTAGTCCAAGAGTTATCGCTGTTCTTGCCAGTTTAGGGGCTCCGACAGCGCTTTGCCACACAGTTTGTGTTAGCACATCGAGCAAAAGCAATTGCACCCTGAAACACGTATGTGAAGATGCTGTAGAAATCCCCATGTGAAATGTGTTTGAAATCCCGATGTTTAGCCATGACCACACACAATAAGCAGAAATATATTGGTGCTGCTCCTAAGTTAATGCTATTTACAATTTCCCTTGAGTTCTGTGCGTATCTATAAACATATGAGATGATTGCCGTCTGCACATAGTTGTTAGGAAGCATCGAAGGACTTACAGCACCAATAACACTGGGGAGGCATAGTGCGTATGTGCGTAGCAGGAAAATGGTCATTGTGGAAGCTGCGGCATTGCGAAGAGCATGGTCCACAGCAGACATGAAAGTCAAGCCCTTAGTACCAAGACAAACGGTCAGCACAACGAAACCTTCTCTCCAAAAAACGATTGGTATTTTGCGCAGTTGTGCGGGGGCGCTGTGCGGCGCTCGTGCGCACAGCCAATCTGAGCACCGTGTTGCTGTGGAGCAGTTGCACCACCAGGCTGCATGCGCCGTCGTGCACCATGCTCACAACGCGCGCCTGCCACATGCCCCTAGTCCGGCGAGGACTGCTTCGGTACGTTTCTTTAAAGAAGCAAGAATCAGATGCTAGCGCAGTTTGAGTAAGTGGCTGTTGAGCAGTGGTTGTAGCACTGCAATGACATTGATGAGGCAGAGATAAGAGAGCCCAAGGTCAAGCATCGTCGCGGCCAAGCGAGTGGTCTATTGCGGAGAAGGCGCATCGTCCTGGTCCATGCCTACGCTATCGCTTGACCGTTTGTCGTTGGTACTTCAGAAGTTTGTCTCGTCTCCATAAAAGAACATACAAATATGCCCTTTCTTTCACTGTCACGTAGTAGTTTTCCGTTCTTGACCCGCGCAGACTGGCGGACGCTGATCCAGTGGAACCACAGAGAGCTCTACAACGTGCTCCAGCGTCGTGCGCGTGAGCGAACGTGGCATTTGGTGGTGTGTGACGTGCGAGCTGCAGATTTCGCCTGCGCAGCGCTTTGCGTGGAATCTGCTGTACTGGCCCCGAGTGGACACAGCACCTGTGCGGTTGGAGTGCTTGCCCGCTTACGACGTGCTGTGTGTGCTGCCTGCGGATTATCAATAAACCATAAATCCATTGAACAAAGCCAAACCACCTCGATTTCTCTCTCTCTCTCTCTCTCTCTCTCTCTCTCTCTCTCTCTGTAGACGGTATGCAGCGTCCTTTCGCAGCGCTCAACATATGCTCAACTGGCGCATAGGCACCCCACTCCTGATCAGTGTTCCCGGCTCCTCCGAGAGCCCTCCCTTTGCCTTTTGTGAGTGTGGCCCCAAGGACGCGGGGGGGGGCATTGCGCGTTGGACGCGCGGCGCGTCCAACGTGCCGCGACGCGTCACGGCGCATCCAACACTTCGTGACGCGTCACGCCGCGCTTTCCCCAACGCGCCGTGGCGCGTTCCAGCGCGCCCTCCGTAGCGCGCCGTGACGCGCCGCGTGACGGTGCGGGGGGGGGGATTTTGAAGACTCGGGTGCCGGCGCGAAACCTCCGCTGCGCTCCGGCCGGGGGGGCGGGGACGAACAAGGGGGATGGCAAATTTCGGGGGGGCGGGGGCAGACGAGGGGGTGGGGAACACAGGGGGTGGGGCATTTTGAAGACTCGCACGCCGAGTACAAGGAGGAAGCGGCAAGGTGGAGGAGGAACAGACCACGGGGGGCGGGTTGAGACATGGCGGAGAGGAGTGCCCTAGGAGGCCGGCACAGGGCGGAGAGGAGTGCCGTAGGAGGCAAGAAGAGAGTCAACAGACAACGAGCTCAAGGTACACATATACTCTCACTCAAGGTACACATATCCTCTCACAGGCAAGCGCATGCTCTATCAAGCTCAGCTCCAACCAGCTCAGCGAAATTTCTTCCCCCCTCTCCACCTTGCACTAATCTCATTCTCCCGTCCCTCCCCCTGCTGTGTGGCATAGTGCAAGCGACGCACACGAGGCAACGTCGCAAACATAATATCACCCCACCGCCTCCCCACCACGCGCCCACCCAGGCGCAATCCTTTTGAGATTGAATATAGCGCAGTCGAGCGTGCGACTCGGCTATATCCAATCTTGCTACATTCAATCCTGCAGCATCCATGCATGGCTGCAGGCAGGCGTTCAAGACGAAGGTGACTGAAGCCTAACTCAGGCCGAGAGCGCCAACAGAGCCTGACCTGTCACGACATGACGCGCACTCCGCCTGTGCTCAACACCTCACACCGCTTGCTCCCGTCCCTCACGCCAGCCCAGCTGCTAAAAGTTCGCTTAGTTCGCAGTTGTGGAAAGCTTAGTGTTTTGGTAGTAGGGCACGGCAGGAAGCATCGAACCGATGATGGCAACAGTGCCGCCCGCGGCCACGACACCACCCATGATGGGACCCCAGGTGGTCACACCCTCAGTCGCTGCGCCGCGGAAGTTGGTCGCCGGTCCAGACCCCGTCACATTGTTGGCGCCCTCCCGGGGATCCAGCTGGGTCGTGTCTTTGCCGGCGTCGCCTGCCATGTCCTCCAGCATGCTGCAGCAGCAATGCAGGCGGGTGCCAAACCGCATCGGGGAGAGTGCGTCAGCATCTTGAAAGTGCTAAACCCTGAACCCTGAACCGACGAGAGAGATGAAGCCCACTCGCGCTGTGGAAACAAAGGGGACAAACACACACACGCGCGCGCGCACACACACACACAAACACACACGGAATACCCACCTCAAGCCCCGCTGGCCCTGCCGGAGACGCTGCAGCATGGCAACGTCCGCAAACATGGTGTTGAAGAACACCCTGCCAAGAAGCACAGCCCAGCACCGGCATTAGAGCACGGCGCATAACACGCGCGCACATATGATGGCGATGCCCCGCGCTCGCCCTCGGGCCAGGCAGCGCTGCAGCAAACGGCTTCCTGATCTTCCCCGCTCCTCCCCGCTCCTCCCTACCGCTCCCGCCCGCTGTCTTTACGAGGACGCGCTGTGGTACCCATCTGCCCCTGCAGCCGAAACGACTGCACGGCCGCTTGCACCGCCAGTGCACACTCACACCGCGCGCGCACAACGCCCGTGCTCTCCTGGCAGTCCTCGGCACATCGCCACGCCCCGCGTCACAGTGACCCCCGGCACAGGGAGCGGCAGGCTGCTAGGCTGCTGCTTCCCTTGCCTTCAACCCCCGTCCTTCCTTTCCCGCCGTCCAGCGGCTCACCGTCCACGATTCACAAGGCGGCTAAACGAAAATAGGCTGAGCATCAGTTCGTGCTCGTTCTTGCCCGTGGTAGCTGCTCAGGCACGCTCATGAGCAGAGGGAGAGAGTTACATGGGGAGTTGCCGTCGTCGCCGCGTGCCTCGACTGCCGAGCGTCCCCTGGGGAGCTGCCGTCGTTGCCGCGTGCCTCGTCTGCCACACGAGCAGCCCTGCGGGCGTGCCGTGCAGCGTGCTGGCATCCCGGCGCAGCCCCGCCTTCCACCTGCGGCTGCGCGGGGGCGCTATCCCGGGAGCCGATTGGAACACCGCGCTGCAGGCGAGCGCGCACGGGGCGCGGAATGACCTCTCGCTCGAGGACGCGAGTGCAGCGCTCAAGCGGCACGGGCTATCCGTGAGTGTCGCGCAAGTACGGGAGCTGCTGCAGCTGAGCGGCGCCGCCGGGATCGAGCGGGTCCAGGCGGAACAATTTTCTGCTGCCCTCGCCGCGCACCCGCCGACCTCTGCCCTGGGCCGATGGCAGCAGGTGCGCCTGCGCTCGCCGGCCGCACGTGCGCGCACTCGCCTGATGATGACTGCAGTCGTCCCGTGTGCCGTGCACGAACGGCCTGCACTGGTGTAATGAAAACTATTTTCATTGATGTCATACTTTATTTATAGAAAGCACGGTTCCAGGCAGCGTGTTCCCACGCGCTGGAGTCGCCGCCTCCGGCTATGGCGGCACGTGATGCCAGCGACGTCAGGATGCGAGATGACAATGGCAGCCCTGCTGCTGATTCAGGCCAGCCTCGGCACGTACAAAAGACTGGAACAGCGCGCAAGCAGGCTGAGGTGCGGGGTTGGGCTTCGCTGGCTGCGGGCGAAGAGGATGCAGGTGGGGGGCTGAGGGCCAGTGAGGATCGCGCAGACCAAGGTGCTATGCCAGAGCCTCATGACGGCGTGGCGGGCAAGGCACGCGAGCACGCGAGCAGCAATGGAGCTGCGTGCTCATCGCGCGTGTCCAAGCGTCCCCTCCGCGCCCTGCGTGATGGCAACCGCTTCGGGCAACAAGTTCTCAAAAGCCAGTATACATTGACTTGATGTAGAGTAAAAATAATGGGCACTGACTTTTGAGAACTTTTGTCAGGAGCCTGAGGGATACTGCCGCCGACCGGCTGGGTAGACAAGAGGGCGTCAGTGCAGGCAGTGCAAGACAATCCCTCGGTGCTTGCTCGACGGCGCTGATAGCGGCCGATGACTTTGGCGTGGGGCGGCGCGATGCTGCGGGGAAGGGACTTGTAGGCCAGGGAGCAGGAGGAGGCGGGGGAGCGGGTATGTCCCGCTCGTTGCGCGACGGAGCGACGGGCAAGCAAGAATTGAGGGCCCTCAAGCCTCTCATCAGTCTCAATGAGTGGATGAAGCTGTCGTCAGCCAAGCAGCGCAAGAAGATGCGCAAAATAGCCTCGAGGCAGGAAAAGAACGAGCGCCTCAGCGCGCGGCTGTTGAAGGAAGCCAATGAAGAGGAGAGCAGGATGGACAACGCGCCTGCCCTCAGGCACGTGTGTCTAATGTGTGTCTAATGTGTGCCAGACAAAGCGCCTGCGCTCAGGCACACATTGGGAAAAGGGCCCTCTACTGTGCCCCAATCCAACTCTGTTGACATACACCCCTCGAGCATCAACACTGATACTCCACCAACAATCATTGGCCGGGTTGTCGGCCAGAGCCACTGCTGCGGCTGCAGCGGCAATCTCCTTCTTGTCCTGGCCCTGCAGCAGCGGCAATAGGGCGCGCTTGTCCTGCTTCTGCTGCAATCTTTCCTTATGCAACAACCCTAGTTCTAGGGCGAGTTCGCGCTCGCAACCCAAGTTCGCGGGCGAGTTCGCGCGAGCTTGTCCTGCTTCTGCTGCAGTCTGCGCGGCCGTTGTTGCGTCTAGGGACGTCAGAGGCTCCGCTCGTTTAGTAAAGGCCCTAGGGCGATGACTTTTGAGACGCGGTGCTGCGCCTGCGCTCAGGCACGTGTATTTAACGTGTGTCTAATGTGTGTCTAATATGTGTCTGACAAAGATATGGTCTTGGTGTTGCTGGTGTTGCGCCTGCGCTCCAGCATCGGCTCGGGCTCGGGGCGTTTGTCCCTTGTGCCTACTGACCAGCGTTTCTCCGCCGAAAGTGCGGGGCGCGGGATGCAGCTTTCACAGGTCTTTATTTACTACTTCTTCTTTACTGCAACTCCTTCTTCTTTACTGCAACTTCTTCTTCTTCTTCGCTACTACTACTACTACTACTCTGAAGCAGCTTTCACAGGGGGGCCTTGTGGTGCGCAAGGCGCCGGGCGTGAGTACGGCAACCTACATCTTCTGGGGCAGGTCTTTACTACTACTAATACTACACTACTACTACTGCTGGAGCAACATACATGATCTGGGGCAGACCCGCGGCAACAGGGGTCAGGTCTTTACTACTACTAACACTACACTGATACATGATCTGGGGCAGACCCGCGGCAACAGGGGTCAGCCGCTGGGCGCTTCGCATCGACCGCAAAAAGAGCTCGTTCTACGTCGGGGCTGCCGTGATGCCATTGGACCCAGACGAGGGCTTTGCCAAGTACCTCGAGGTCCATACTGAACTAACCTCTTCCTCTAAACTAAACTAACCTCTTCCTCTAAACTAAACTAACCTCTTCCTCTAAACTAAACTAACCTCGAAACTAAACTAACCCCTAAACTAAACCAACCTCTAAACTGAACTAACCTCTTCCTCTAAACTAAACTAACATGACCCGGACGAGGGCTTTGCCAAGTACCTCGAGGTCCTCAGATCCCTTCTCAAAAGTAACACATTAGCAACACATTAGCAACACATTAGCCAAGTACCTCGAGGTCCTGAGATCTTGACATCTCTTCTGACAAGTCCTCCGTATAGTGACCCTTGGACTTTCCAAGGGAAATCTACTAGGACACAGACGCACCTCGAAAGCACCTCTCTCCCTCACCAAAGGACCTCTCTGTCTCGTACCGTTTAGTTAGTTAGTACAGTTTGGTTTAGTTGGTTATTGCAGTTCAGTCTCCCTCAGCCTTAACTCGAAAGGACCTCTCTCCCGCTGTCTCCCGCCTGCATGCTGTCGGACGCCTGCGCTCAGGCACGTGTGTCTAATGTGTGTCTAATGTGTGTCTAATGTGTGTCTAATGTGTGTCTAATGTGGACCTCTGTCCTTCAGTCTCCCGCCTGGATGCTGTCGGACTCGGGTCTTCTCTTTGAGACACAGCAGGGCACAAGCCGCAATCCCCTCCGCAATCGCCTCTTCCCGTCCCCCGACGGCGGGCACTCTGTGGAGGTTTCAATTCCAAGTTTGGGCACGGTATTTGTGCGCCGATGCACCGACGTTGTCCGAGGGTTTAGGGCTTAGGATGGTATGTGTGCGGGGGTGCACCTCACAACCGACGTCGTGAGAGGCATTCGTCGTTGCGGTCAAGCGTTTAGGGTTTAGGGTTTAGGGTTTAGGCTACCTGTGTCTTGCCCTGGCCAAATGAAGATCGGAGAGAGAGAGAGAGAGAGAGAGAGAGCAGCGAGCGAGAGAGTTTATTAGGAACGAAACTCGACAAAGGGGGTCCAGGGCATCGCGCTGCATGTCAGCATCTGTCAAAAGAGACCTATTACAGTGTCAAAAGAGACCTATACCTGGAGCTTGGTGTCCAAGCTCCGTATCACCATACCATACGCATATGAGAGAGGGCAAGAACACGCGCGTGCGCGAATATGACATGCGCACACGCGTGTGCGCGAGTATGACATGCGCGGCATGTGCGCGTGTAGGTGATATGCTTTTGTGTGCGCGCAGGCGACCTTCACGGCAAAAAACAAGATGCGCAAGCACCGGTACGCGTTCAAGGACGGATCAGTGGTCAAGATGGCACAAGTTCTGAAAAGTACTCTCTAACTAACAAGTGACTTTTATACAGTAAATGTACTAGGGCACTGACGTTTGAGAATATATGTCAGGAGCTGGACCGTGACTCCCGCACCCTGAAAAATGAATTTTATGTAGTAAATATACCAGGGCACTGAATTTTGTTTTTATGTCCTCAGGAGCTGGACCGTGACTCCCGCACCCTGCGCTTCTGCGTAGATAACAAACAATGGGTGACCCTCACTGGTGTGGCACGGGACGCGCGCCCGTTCCTTAACTTCTTCACTTCCGGCGACGGCGCCACGCTCCTGCAAGCTGAAAATGGGGCCTCCATCCCCACTGATCTCATCTAGATACATGTATCCTCCTCCTCACATGGAGATACTGTCTCGGGAAGGTCACACCGCTGTCACTGAAGGTCACACCGCTGTCACTACCAGTGTCCTGTTCCATCCCCATTGATCTCACAGAGTGTGGAAAGTCACTACCTGTCCTTTCCCCCCCCCCACTGATCTCACCGTACTGGCAAAGATTCGGCTTTTAATTCAGATTTTGAAGACCCGGATGCACCCAGACGCAGCATGAATTGGTTTTCAAAAACCAACCCCCCCTGCCAGGGGGGGTTGCCAAAAGAGAACTTTTGGGAATTTGATACCGTGGGCTTTTTTACTACAGTCTGGAGGCTCCGGCGAAGGACCTTTGAAAGTTTTTGAACATCAAAAACCGCCAGTACGGCTAGGAGAGGACACTAGCGGGACACAGGTAGAGCCTTTCTAACATGGGTAAGTGGCTTTCTAAAGAACATGAGATACAAAGACTGCAGAATTTCCGTCTCTTTTCAGAGGATTCGATTCGCAGTGTCTCAAGTCACCTTATGTGCATTACTGGGTCCTTGACGTAACCTCCTTGACGTGACCAGAGCATTCAGGACTGAGACCCGGTTTAATATTCAGCATAATTTTGTCCTCGAAGATTTCACCTCCTCACTGCACGGGCTCTGAGGCTCAATGCAGCAAGGCGTTGACACTGCCGTTGGCGACGTTTTTGAGCTGGTTGGCGACCCCATAACCTTCCTCTGTCGTGCTCACCCCTGCCCCTTCGCCCGCGGGCTGCACTGCGGTGCTCTCCGAATTGAGCAAAGTGGAGAGCTCTCCGGGGCTGGGCCTGCTGGACGGGGGCACATGGTACGGCTGGACCGGGCCGTTGGCGGCGACGCCCGCGCGCATGTGCATGCCTGCTTGCACCATGAATGATCCTGCTCCGGACATGCTGCCCTGCATTACGCTCGAGACGCCCATGTCGCGGTAGGAACTGTGCTGCGAAGGCGCAGGCACCTGCAACTGCATGGCGCCATCCACCACCATGCCAAACCTGTCATCACGGGCAGCGTGGCTAGGGGCGCCGTTGCTCGCAGCACCTCCAGGCCCTTCCACGCCTGCTTGCTCCCTGGCAACACCGTTGCTCTGCCCCCCGCTTCCCTTGCGCTCCGAACTCGACGCAGACTGAGCGGGCTGAAACGAGGTCTGAGAGAAGGAGTTGATGCCGCAATCCAAGTCTTCCCCGTCGCCATCGTTGTCCCAAAACGAGTCCGTGGGCGGTCTGACGCGCACACTCGTGGTCGAGAGCCACTCGTTGTCGTCCTCTGAGCCCCCGATGTAGGCCACGTAAATGTCGTGCACTCCCGAACGCGTGCCATTCCGCGTCTTCAGGATCACCGCTTGCCACCAGTCGTCCTCGCTGAACACCTCGACATGGTTGCCTATTTCCCACCAATCACCCTCTGATGCCTTATCCTCGTCTTCTCTCTCTCCGCCTTCCTCGGCAGCTTGAGCAGCAGCAGCTTGCTGCGCTTGCTTGGCCAACAGGCGACGCCGCTTCCGCAACCTCCTCTCACGTTCGGCCTCTTTGAATGCACGCTGTCTGTCCTCCTCTTTGGCCTGCTTTGCGAGCTCGGCCTGCTTGAGCTTCTCGAGCTGCTGCCGTTCGCGGTCCTTCCTCCTCTTCTCCTCGTCGGCTTTCTTGGCCGCCAGCTCCGCCTCACGCTGCTGCTTCTTCTGCTCCTCCTCCTTGTCGCGCTCCTCTTTCGTGGCAACACGGGAAGAACGCTTCCGCGGCAACATTTCCAGCAGCGCTGCCTTCGACTTCGCCCTCTCTTTCGCCTGCCCGCATACATGCACTCCTCAACGCCACGCTCACAGGACACACCGCAAAAGCGCTACCCTTGCATACCCTTGCACCAACTTGTGCCCCTGGCCTTCCCTCCTTCTCACCTACATCCATTATTCGGATCCTCGCACGTACATATACATACATACATACATGCACCTGCATACACTCATGCTTATGTCTCCGGTGTATGCATCGCACACACATTTTCATACGCATATACCTGCGGTGTGATGCATATGCCTGCGGTGCATGTATGCATGTATGTATGTAGGTGCACAGCGTGCACGCGGAACGCAGAGGGGCTTGTAATATTATATTATTCAATTAAATCACTTTTTGTAGCGAAAGACACCTGCTCCTTGGCAAAGTAGTTTAGTTTAGTTAACTACTACTGACTAAACTCAACTAACTCGTAGCGAAAGACACCTGCTCCTTGGAGAGGAGCTTCGGGGCCTCATGTTCCACGATCCAGGCGGCGAACTTCTGCAGTTGCGGCAGCTTGCGCTTCTTGGCCTCCTGCTCCAACTTGCTTCCTACGTCCGCCAGATCCTGAAATAAACACAAATGAGACCTGTGAGCACCAAAAGAGACCTAATGTAATATAACCTATTACTCTTCTTGGCCTCCTGCTTCCAACGTTCGCCAGATCCTGCGCCGCAAACACACAGCCGCGCCCACGAACAAGAGAGAGAGAGAGAGCGCGCGCGCGAGAGAGAGGAGCAACGAACTTCGTGCCCGCGACTGATAGGCTCCCAACGGGGCTGCTTGGCCTTGCGCCCTCCCTTGGCAGGTCCCTCCTTGTACAGCACTCCACTGCTCCCCTCGAGATACCAGTAGGCGTTGCCGTCCTTATCCATGGCATTCGGATCCACCCGCAGACTCTCTGCACACAAGAGGTGCGCGCGTTACTATTCCACTTTACCACTTTACTTCTTTTCTATGGGAGGGAGGGGAGGGAGGGGAGGGGAAGGGAGGGGAGGGAGGGGGTGTTGTGGCGGGCGGACAAACACTGCAATAGACGTTGACTACACTGTTCTGGTCGACCATACATGACACACTGAGGAAACACTGAGGAAACACTGAGGAAACACTGAGGAAACACTGAGGAAACACTGAAGATGCTACCATACTAACACATTGTGTTAGTATATATCTGTATATACAGAGAGAGAAAACATTCTATATACCGGCGTTGGCGTCCCAATCCATGCTGCCCACATTAATGAGGCGCTCCTCTTCCTCGCCCTCGAGGAGACTTTCGCAGAGCCACCAGAGAATCAGCGCCCGTTGCCGCAAGGATAGTTCAAAGTACTGGTGTATACTATCTGGCATTGGGTCCTTGTCCAGAAACTTGGTCCTGAGTGTGTGTGTGTGTGTGCGCGCGCGCGCGCGTCAGTGTGCTTGTGTGCACGTACATACACGCATACACACGTACACACATACTCACACAAGCATATTTATTCATACACATGTATACATGCATACACACACCCATGTATACATGCACACATGCATAATAACCATGCAGTATCTGGCAGGAGATGTTCCTGTCACACATACACACAAGTACACATACACACAAGTAGACATGGGCACAAGAACACATGGGCACAAGAACACAAGGGCACAAGAACAGAAGGACACAAGAATAACCAGTTGGGGTCAAGGAGCAAGCGATCCTGAGCCTCATCCACGACTTGCCGTTGCTCGCGCAGGCGATCGCGCAGCATATCTAGCCAGCCGTCGCCCTCGGCCATCTCCGGCGCTCGCTTCCGCTCGCCCGCCGGCATCATGAGACGTAGGTGTATCACCTGTGTGTGTGTGTGTGTGTGTGTGTGTGTGGTGTATCACCTGCGCCCCCGATCTCTCTTACTGGAAGACTAGGCCTCTTTTACTTGAATGCTAGGTCTCTTTTACTTGAATACTAGGTCTCTATAGCCGTTACTTGAACAGTAGGCGGCTTTTACTTGAATACTAGGCCGTCTCGAATACTAGGGCGTCTCTTGAATACTAGGTCTCTTTTACGAGAACACTAGGTCTCTTTTACTTGAATACTAGGGCGTCTCTTGAATCGTCTTAGCCTCAAGCAGCTTCAGTCTTTAGCTTTTCGGCGTTGGCGTATCACCATCAAGCCTTAGGGTTTTGGGTTTAGCGTTTAGGGTTTAGGGTTTAGGGTTTAGGCGTTGGCGTATCACATTCAAGGCTTAGGGTTCAGGATTTAGCGTTTAGGGTTTAGGCGTTGGCGTGTCACCTTCAAGGCTGGGCTGCACTCGAGGAATGCCGTTTGGAAGTCCTCCACTGTCAGGGGCTATATATATATATATATATATATATATACATAACATACTCTCTCTCTCTCTCTCTCTCTCTCTCTCACACACACACACACACACACACACACACACACACACACACATCGAGGAATGCCGTGTGGAAGTCCTCGCCTGTGAGGGGCTATATACATACATAATATGTTATGTTTATACAGAACATAATGTTTTCTGTTTAT
>Ga0315899_10005412_pt1 | contig 13792 bp, 10 predicted proteins | sample LakEriMetagenome_2_FD_203518 | JGI IMG/M metagenome (GOLD analysis project Ga0315899, IMG submission 203518) | Freshwater fungal communities from buoy surface, Lake Erie, Ohio, United States - Buoy 4 MA112 | ecosystem: Environmental > Aquatic > Freshwater > Lake | place: USA: Lake Erie, Ohio...
GGTTCCGCCACCTCAGCTGATGTCATTCGCATCGCTGTCGAAGACGAGTTCTAGAAAGGTCCTTTCGCCCGCAAAAGGGATCTCCGAACGACCGCTGAGTCAAACATTAAGGCTTGGAATCTATTGCGCTTGCCGTGCTCACCCTTGCCGTTACCTCCGCGCAGGATGATGGTTGCCGACGTGATGGGAATGGCCGCATCATCGGCACGGCCGTTGGAGCAGACGCAGGCGGCGTGCTTGGCAATGTGATTGCTGGGCGTGGCGACAAGACCGAAGGTTCCATTATCGGTGCTATCGTTGGCGCAGTTGTAGGCAATCAAGTTTTCATATCAAACCTTGGCTATTGCCGCACCGCTTCCGGCCATTATGACGCCTGGGGCCGCTGGATCTCGGCACGTGTCGACAATCATCAATCAAACGATAACCAATATCGTCCAGGCACGGGACCCTATGACCTTGGGCAGATGCCTACCGATATTTCGACGCGCATCATATGGATGCGTGAATATGTGCGTTCCGGGTTGCAATCGCGGCGTATCACTCAAAATAGTGCCCAATATGCCCGCCGCGAGCTGACCGCGATTGAGGCCCAGAACCGCCAGTTCAACCGCGATGGTCGCTTTACGCAGCGTGAAGCGCAGATGCTTGAAAAACGCCTTGATCGGTTGACCAGACGGTTTGACAAAAACTGGCGCCAAGCCCGCAATTACTGAGCTGCCTAATCAAAGGCCCGCATAGCAGTTGTAAAAGATAAGGCCCGGCAGTCCCCCAACTGCCGGGCCTTTAGCTAGTGATCCGATGCGTCGGGATCAGTAGCTATAGTACATGTCGAATTCGACAGGGCTTGGCGTCATTTCCCAACGGGCGACGTCTTCCATCTTCAATTCGATATAGCTTTCAATCTGGTCCTTCGAGAACACGTCACCCTTCAACAGGAAGTCGTGATCTGCGGCCAGACAATCCAATGCTTCACGAAGCGAACCAGCAACGGTTGGAACCTGCGCAAGCTCTGCAGGTGGCAGGTCATACAGGTTCTTGTCCATCGCCTCGCCAGGGTGGATCTTGTTCTGGATGCCGTCAAGGCCGGCCATAAACAAAGCGGCATAGCATAGATACGGGTTTGCCATAGCATCAGGGAAGCGCACTTCCACGCGCTTGGCCTTGGAACCTGCGCCATAGGGAATACGGCACGAGGCCGAACGGTTCCGCGCCGAATATGCAAGCAAAACCGGTGCTTCATAGCCTGGAACCAAACGCTTGTAGCTGTTCGTTGTCGGGTTTGAAAAAGCGTTGATCGCCTTGGCATGCTTGATGATGCCGCCGATGAAATACAGGCACATGTCGGAGAGCCCGGCATAACCGTCACCAGCAAAGAGAGGTGTTTTGCCTTCCCAGATCGACAAATGGGTGTGCATACCCGAACCGTTATCTTCCTTGATTGGCTTGGGCATAAACGTTGCTGTCTTGCCATATGCATGTGCCACCTGATGCACGACATATTTGTAAATTTGCATGCGGTCAGCGGTTTCTGTCAGCGTGCCAAAGGTCAAACCAAGCTCATGCTGAGCCGCGGCAACCTCATGGTGATGCTTGTCGCAAGGCAGACCCATTTCCAGCATGGTCGAAACCATCTCGCCACGGATATCCATCGCGCTATCAACAGGTGCTACGGGGAAGTAGCCGCCCTTGGCACGTGGGCGGTGCCCCATGTTGCCGCCTTCATATTTCGTACCGCTGTTGGTGGGTAGTTCGATATCGTCAATCTTGTAATAGGATGTGCTGTAGCTATTTTCGAAACGCACATCGTCAAACATGAAGAATTCAGCCTCTGGGCCTACATAGACTGTATCACCAATGCCAGTTGTTTTCAGATAGGCTTCCGCGCGCTTGGCGGTCGAACGTGGGTCGCGGCTGTACAGTTCGCCAGTCGATGGCTCTACGATGTCGCAGAAAATGATCATCATCGGCGTTGCGGAGAACGGATCAATGTACACCGCTTCAAGATCTGGCTTAAGGATCATGTCGGATTCGTTGATTGCCTTCCAGCCCTCGATCGACGAACCGTCAAACATCAGGCCGTCTTCCAGCTCATCTTCACCAATGACGCCAGCGCACATCGTTAGATGCTGCCACTTGCCCTTGGGATCGGTGAAACGGACATCGACCCACTCGATTTCCTCGTCCTTAATGCGCTTGATAATGTCCTTGGCTGAAGTGCCCATAGTGCGTTCCTTCTTTTGCTTGTCTTTTTTGAATGATTTGGATTTTTTAGACGGCATCGTTGTCGCGTTCGCCGGTACGAATGCGCAACGCGGTCTCAACGGGGATAACGAAAATCTTGCCATCGCCGATGCGTCCAGTTTGCGCTGCGGCGGCGATTGCTTCGACTACGCGGTCGGCAAGGCCGTCTTCGACAACAACCTCAAGCTTCACCTTAGGCAGGAAATCGACCACATATTCTGCGCCGCGATACAATTCAGTATGGCCTTTCTGACGGCCAAACCCCTTGGCTTCAGTCACTGTGATGCCCGATACGCCTACTTCATGCAGCGCCTCTTTTACCTCATCCAGTTTGAACGGCTTGATGATCGCTTCGATCTTTTTCATGACTTTCTCCTGTATGCCGCGTGAGACGGACGCTCTGCGCGCGCGGATGATAGCTTGGGCTTATCAAGTATCGTGCCAGATCAACTTACACACAAACACTGGATTTTCAGGTTATCGAGGCGCTGGCATCTGCCTAAATTTTAGGCAGATGCCAGATTCATGGGCAGCAGTTTTACTTGACCGCCTTTTTGCTCCCCCCGCCCAAAGCGGCGTCGTTTGTCTTGGCGTAATGCGCGCGGCTCACAACATAAGCGCGCATTTGTTCTGCTTCTTTCGGGGTAAGCACGGAGCTAAAGCTGACCATCCCGTTGCCCTTCAGTATTCCGTCTATGACAACGGATTTCCAGACTGCGGCATCTGCAATGGCCCCAGATTTGCGCAGATCGGGCAGGACGCCGTTTCCAACCGCACCTGGGCCGTGGCAGACAAGGCAATAGCGCTGGAAGTTTGATCCACCTGCTGCGATATCGGCTGGTGTGCCGAACTGCTTGGGCGGTGCCCAGACATAAGGCGGCGTTTTCGGCAAGGCGGGCAGCGCAATCTTGCCACCCAGCTTGAGCACGATCAAACGGGGCAGGTTGGGCACCGAGGCACTGGTTGCACCGGCATAACCCGACACAAGCGGGAATGCGCCGCCCTTGCTGGTCATGAACGCGACATATTGTTCGCCATCAACGGCATAGGTCGAGGCGCCCGAGAGCACCCCTGACTGCACATTAAGGTTTAGCAATTGCTTGCCTGTGTCCGCAGCGTACGCCCGGAACTCGCCCATCGCTGTGCCTTGAAATACTAGGTTTCCGGCAGTGGTCATCGTGCCGCCATTCCAGGATGCAGGATGGTTAACAGCCCATTTTGCTTTGCCTGTTTTTGGATCGAACGCAACCAGCTTGCCTGTCGTTGCTGCTTTCACGGCCTTTACGAAATTGGTGTCATCGGGAAGGTCGGCCGTGGCCATTGCCCCGCCGACATTAAAACCAATAGGCTTACGCTCCTGTTCGTTTGGCGCAACTGGTGGGAGATACGCGCCGCCTATGTACATAGCAGGAATATAAACAAGGCGAGTGGCCGGGTTATAGCTCATCGGGTGCCAGTTATGCGCACCAAGCGCGGACGGGTTAGCCAAATAAAGCTTACCAGTTTTTTCATATCGCGCTGCGGGGTTCTCCATCGGCCGTCCGGTCTTCAGGTCGTAACCCGTCGCCCAGGTGATGCCGTCAATAAACGGGTTTGCGGACAACAACTTGCCATTCAGGCGGTCGATCGTGAAGAAAAAGCCATTTTTGGGCGCATGGTATAGAACCTTACGATCCTTGCCGTCCCGCTTTTCTGTGGCCAATATGATAGGCTGCGTTGCGGTATAATCCCAGCTTTCGGCGGGTGTTTCCTGATAATGCCAGACATATTTGCCCGTATCCGGTTTTAGCGCGACAATGGAGGACAGGAACAGATTATCGCCTTCGCCATTTGAACGAATGCCGTGGTTCCACGGGTTGCCGTTGCCAACGCCCAGATAGAGCTGATCCAGCTCCGCATCGTAAACAATAGCATCCCAAACCGTTCCGCCGCCGCCGCTTTCACGCCAGTCACCCTTTTTGGGCTTGCTGCTCCACGTACTGGTTGCTGCCGTTTTCAGGATGTCGTCGCTCGCGGCATTGTCGGGCTTGCCCGTCGGGTTTGGCGTCGTGTAGAAACGCCAAGCTTGCGCGCCAGTGGCTGCATCATACGCCGTGACGTAGCCCCGTGCGCCAAATTCCGCGCCGCCGAAGCCTATAACGACCTTGTCCTTCACGACGCGCGGTACGCCCGTGATCGTGCCGTTGGATTTGAGATCAAGCGTCTGGACGCTCCAATTTTGCTTTCCGGTGCTGGCATCAAGTGAAATCAGGCGACCATCAATTGTGCCAACAAAAACACTGCCCTTCCAAAACGCGACGCCGCGATTGACGACGTCGCAGCAGGCTTTGACGCCGCGCGCTTTGTCGACTTTGGGGTCGAAGCTCCACAATGGCTTGCCGGTTTTGGCATCATAGGAAAAGACTTTCGACCATGCCGTCGATACAAACATCTTGCCGTCAACCACCACTGGGGTCGCTTCTTGGCCGCGCGCATCGGGGAGGTCGGCAAACCAAGCGATGCCCAGATCCTGCACATTGCTGTCATTGATCTGCGTGAGCGGACTGTGCCGTTGTTCGTCATAATTGAAACCGGTCATTGCCCAATTGGACCCATCGCCGCCGGTTTTCAGATAATCACCATCAATCGCGGCAAACGCTGAATTATCAGACTCTAGCCCCCCTTTTTGGCAGGAACCCAATAACAATGCCGCGCCTGCAAACGCTGCTGCGACCAAAAGCTTTTTTATCATTTTTCTTCCCCCCGGGGGACGTAAACTATGCCGATGCTTAGCCTGCGTCCAGTCGAAATTTAATCAACGGATTAGAATATGGCTTTGATCGCGATTTCCATTTCTGCTGCAGCCCGGTCGTAAACGTCCGCGCGCAGGCGGCGCACAGTTTCTTCCTTAGAATGCGCGAGTGAGCCACCACCAAAAGGCGGGGCGGGATCATATTCCAATGCAAGCTGGATAGTTCGGGCTACGTCCTCACCCGAGATAGCTGCAATAAGCTCAATTGCGAAATCAATGCCTGAGGTTACGCCGCCAGCGGTGATGAGATTGCCATCACGCACGACACGCGTTGGCTGGTGCATTGCGCCGAAAAGCGGAAGCAAGTGCGTGTAAGCCCAATGGCACGTTGCCTTTTTGCCTTGAAGTAAGCCCGCGGCGCCAAGGATGAACGCCCCTGTACACACGCTAGTGATGTAGCCGGCGCCGTTGGCTTGCTGGCGCACAAAATCAACAATCACTTGGTCTGCTATCGCGTCACGGACGCCATGGCCGCCGGGTACACACAAAACATCCGCTTGAGGGCATTGCGCAAGGCCGGAACGCGGCAGGATTGAAAAACCGCAATCAGTCTTAACCGCTGCGCCGTCTTTGCTAACAACATGCACCTTTGCGCCGGGCAGGCGCGACAGAAACTGCACTGGCCCGGTAAAATCGAGTTGGGTGACATTTTCGAACAAGACGAAGACGATATTCATATTGCCGGGCTTTGTAGACGTTTAGATAAGCTCAATTGCGAGCGCAGTTGCTTCGCCGCCACCAATGCAGAGCGAGGCAAGCCCGCGTGTCTTGCCATGGCGTTGCAGCGCTGCGACCAAGGTCGTGATGATCCGCGCACCCGATGCGCCAATGGGATGACCAAGCGCAGTGGCACCGCCGTGGACGTTGATCTTGTCATGCGGAATGCCAAGGTCGTGCATCGCAAACATCGCGACGCAGGCAAAGGCCTCGTTCACTTCGAATAGATCAACTTCGCCGATGGTCCAGCCTGCCTTTTCGAGGCATTTGTTTATCGCACCAACAGGGGCGGTGGTGAATGCCGAAGGTTCCTGCGCGTGCGCGGCGTGCGCCACGATACGGGCAATAGGGGACTGTCCGTTGGCAGCCGCCACCGATTGACGGGTCAGGACAAGCGCAGCAGCACCGTCGGAGATCGATGAACTGGTTGCCGCAGTAATCGTGCCGTCTTTGGCAAAGGCCGGCTTCAGCGTTGGAATCTTGTCGGGCATGCCCTTGCCGGGTTGCTCGTCCGTGTCGACAATGACATCGCCCTTGCGGGTAGTGACGGTCACGGCAACGATTTCCTTTTTAAACGCGCCATCGGCAATCGCGCTTTGTGCCCTGCGCAGCGATTCAATCGCATATGCGTCCTGCGCCCCGCGCGTCAGTTGATAATCGTTGGCGGTGTCCTGCGCGAACGTGCCCATAGCGCGGCCAGCTTCATACGCATCTTCAAGGCCATCGAGGAACATGTGGTCATAAGCCGTATCATGGCCGATGCGCGCGCCGCCGCGATGTTTTTTCAGCAAATAGGGCGCGTTCGTCATGCTTTCCATGCCACCGGCGATGACATAATCAACAGAACCAGCGGCCAACGCTTCGCTGCCCATGATGACGGTCTGCATGCCTGAACCGCACACCTTGTTCACGGTCGTTGCCTGCACGGACTTGGGCAAGCCAGCCTTAATCGCGGCCTGACGGGCTGGGGCTTGCCCCAAGCCTGCGGGTAGAACGCAGCCCATGTAAATCCGCTCAATCATTGCGCCATCAACGCCAGAGCGCTCAACCGCGGCCTTAACAGCAGTAGCGCCTAGGTCGGTCGCTGAAACGTCAGACAATGCCCCTTGCATCCCACCCATCGGTGTGCGGGCGTAGGACAGGATTACGACGGGATCGGCATGGCTCACGGGAGATTTCCTTTAATTCTGATTTAGCGCCCTATAGTGCCCCGCAGCATCAAAAACAAATTGGAAAAGTCCGCTGTGCCAAGTCAGAACAGCGCCTTTAATTCGCGTTTCAGGATTTTGCCGTTGGCGTTGCGTGGCAAAGTATCCTGCGTAAAAATGATCTTCACTGGTACCTTGAACTTCGCCAGCCGTGCGCTGACCCAGGCGCGAAGCTCGCCCTCTGTGGCGCTAGCACCCGGTGCCAAATGCACGACAGCGGCGGGTTCTTCGCCTAAAGTCTGGTGCGGAATACCCACCAAGGCAGCGTCCGTGACCGCCGGATGTTCATAGAGAATATTCTCGACTTCCGACGAATAAATATTCTCGCCGCCGCGGATGATCATGTCTTTGGCGCGGTCAACGATGAAGCAAAAACCTTCGTCGTCTACCCGCGCGAGATCGCCCGTGCGCACCCAGCCATCGACAAAAGTGTCTGCGGTGGCATCTGGCCGGTTCCAATAACCCTTGACGATTTGCGGGCCGCGCGCCCATAACTCGCCGACCTCGCCGATGGGTAGTTCGGTGGCACCGTCCTCCGACATGATTTTCAGGTCTGACACGGCGACAGCTGGGCCGCAGCTGTCGGGACGGTTTAGATAATCTTCGGCAACATGCGAGGTAACTGTCGCCATGGTCTCTGTCATTCCCCAGCCATTGCCCGGGAATGCACCAAAGATTTCGTAAATCTTGCTAACCAGTTCAGGCGCCGACGGCGCGCCGCCATAACTTATCGCATCGATCGAGCTGAGATCATATTTTGCGCGGTCGGGATGTTCGATCAACTGCCAAGCGATGAAGGGCACGCCGCCTGTGGCATTGATCTTCTCGCGCTCAATGATTTCGAACGCCTTCACGGTATCCCATTTGTGCAAGAGTACGATTTTGTGGCCGGCTTGAATTGTAGGCATCATCGATGCGGAGCAAGCCGTGACGTGGAACATGGGGATAACAAGCAATGAAGCCCGAATGCTTGGCTCCGGCAAAGCATCACCACGACGCAGCACTGTCGCGGCGCCTGAATAGGCGCTGGAAAGGCCATTGGTGAGCAAATTGCGATGTGACCCTAATGCGCCTTTGGGTTTGCCGGTTGTGCCGCTGGTATAAAAAATAGTGACTGCATCGTCGGGCGCAATTGCGACTTCGGGTAACGCCAGATCTGGCAAATCGACATAGCTTTTTGGTCCGCCAATCACACTTTCAAGAGTGATTGCGGGTGCGACCATCGAAGTGTCGTTTGCGCGGGCTACCAACACATGTTGAAGCGTAGGCATGTCTGCTTTGTGAGGCGCGATGCGGGCCCAGCGTTCGGTATCGCAGATTAGAACCGCCGCGCCCGAATCGGCTAAACCAAAGGCAAGCTCTTCGCCCGTCCACCATGCGTTTAATGGCACGACAATCGCGCCTATTACCGCGCCGGCAAAAAAGGCGACGGGCCATTCGGGTAAGTTGCGCATGGCAAGCGCAACGCGGTCGCCCTTTTTGACGCCGCGGTCCTGCAGCGCTTGTGCCAGCGTCGCAACCGCACGGTGCCAAGCCGCATATGTCACGCGTTCATCGTCATAGACCACGAATTCACGTTCACCGAAAGATGTCTTGGCATGTTCGGCAAGCACGGCAAGATTAGGCAAAGCGTTCTTCCAGACGCGCGTTGGCACGCCTTCGATCTCGGCAGTTTCCATCTCGAATGGCATACCCGGCGCGCACAAAGCCGCCTTTACCTGATCGCGCGTGATAACTGGCCAACCCGCAGGTGGCGTCCATTTTTTCCCTGCCTCGATCATGTTCTCTCCAATTAATTGTCACGCTTTTTGCGTGTTCGCGACATCGATACGCCAAAATGGTTTCAATGTGCAACGCTTCGCGCTAGCAATTCACCAACTGATTAAACGGAGAGAGAAAATGACAGCAAAAATGCAGACTGTATTAGAAAAGCAGCGTGCTGCGTTCACCGCCGCGATGCCAGAATCAATGGCGGTGCGCCGCGACCGAATCGACCGCGCCATTGCGATGTTGATTGACCATGCCGAGGATTTTGCAAAGGCCGTTTCCGCAGATTTCGGTCATCGCAGTCATGAACAAACACTGCTGACGGACATCATGCCATCGGTCAGCGCGATGAAGCATGCCAAGAAGCATTTTGAAAGCTGGGCTAAGGGTGAAAAGCGCAAACCTACCTTTCCGCTTGGCCTGCTCGGGTCAAAAGCTGAGATTGTATATCAACCAAAGGGCGTTGTCGGCGTTGTTGCGCCTTGGAACTTCCCTGTTGGTATGGTGATGGTGCCTATGGCTGGTATTCTTGCCGCTGGTAACCGGGCCATGATTAAGCCGTCGGAATTTACTGAGCGCGTATCGGCCTTGTTTGAAGAGGTCGTCCCGAAATATTTTGCTGAAGAGGAAATGGCGGTTTTTACCGGCGATGCTGAAGTGGGCATGGCGTTTTCGAAATTGGCCTTTGACCATATGATCTTTACCGGCGCGACGGGCGTTGGGCGGCATATCATGCGCGCAGCAGCGGATAATCTGGTGCCTGTAACGCTCGAACTTGGCGGCAAGTCGCCGACTATCGTTGGTCGCAGCGCAGACAAGAAAAAGGCAGGCGAACGAATCGCGTTGGGCAAGATGATGAACGCCGGACAGATTTGCCTCGCGCCGGATTACCTGCTGGTCGCTAGCGATCAGGAGGATGATATCATTGAAGCCGTGAAGGCTGGCGTCACCGCCCAATATCCGACATTGCTGCATAACGACGATTACACGTCGGTTGTGAATGGCCGCAATTATGAGCGGCTTCAGAGCTATCTTGATGATGCGCGGGCAAAGGGCGCGGAGTTGATTGAGGTCAATCCCGCTGGCGAAGATTTTGAATCGTCTAATGGTAATAAGATGCCACTGACCATTGTCCGCAAAGTCACCGACGATATGAAGGTGATGCAGGAGGAAATCTTCGGTCCAATCCTGCCCGTGATGACCTATTCATCGATGGACGAAGCGATTGATTATGTGAACGCCCATGACAGGCCACTTGGGCTATACTATTTCGGTTCTGACAAAGCCGAGGAAGAGCGCGTACTGACGCGCACGGTCTCCGGTGGCGTTACTATTAACGATGTTGTTTTCCATAATGCCATGGAAGACCTGCCCTTTGGCGGAGTCGGGCCATCCGGCATGGGCAATTATCATGGCGCCGACGGTTTCAAAACCTTTAGCCATATGCGCGCGGTATACCGCCAAACCGGGGTTGATGTCGCCGGCATTGGCGGGTTCAAGGCCCCTTATGGCAAAGCAACGCTCAAGACGTTAGCAAAAGAGCTGAAGAAATAGGGGAGCTGAGGAAATAAGGATGCACTTGCATCAAAGCGGAGGCTCGGTTAGAGGAGCCTCCGCTTAGTCGGGTTCGCCTGTCAAAGATGTGCCCCAGTGGTGGAATGGTAGACGCGCTGGATTCAAAATCCTGTTCTGAAAGGAGTGCCCGTTCGAGTCGGGCCTGGGGCACCACCACAATTTTCTGACATCAATGGCTGTCATGCCGCTGATGCCGCTGAATGCGCTCCCTTAAAATTTGATCATGATCCGCCGGGTCAGCGCTGGCGATATCGAATAAATCAACCGAAGCAGCTTCACCATGCCGATATTAGCCTCCTTGGAATTGGCCGCAATGGCGTCAACGATCTCCGCCGCGCAGCCTTGTGCAGACATTTTTTTACCGTTCACGCGGCCACGCGTCATTGCGGTGTCTACCACTGGTGGAAGCGCCTCAATCACATGGACATTCGTGTTCCGCAAATTGTGGCGGAGTGACTGGGTAAAGCTACGCAGGCCAGCTTTTGTGGCGCAATAGACCGGCCCACCGGAGCGCGGGGCAATGGCAAGGCCCGACGTGACGTTAACGACCACTGCTTCAGGGCGTTGCAACAAGCCCGGCAGGAAATGTCCGATCAGATGCAACGGCGCATTAAGATTAAGAAATATAGCCTGATCAGTCAGCGCCAGATCCAGCGGTTCACCGGGACCAAAGTTACCGCTCATTCCCGCATTGTTGATGAGCATATCGATCGGCCGGCCTGATAATGCAGCGGCGAGCGCAGAACAACCATCGGCGATCGATAGGTCGGCTTGTATCGCCTCGAGACCCTCCAGACGTGCAGACTCCAGCAGGTCTTCGCGGCGACTACAAACAATGACCTTGGCGCCTTTGGCCAGCAATTGGCGCGCGATTTCGAGACCAATGCCTTCTGTGCCGCCCGTGACCAATGCAGTCTTGCCGTTGATATTCATGAAATTCCCTTCTTATAAAGGCTAGATATCTAGTGGTTACGCAGCGACATACTAGACCGAATCGTCACTTTATACCGGATGGAATCAGCACCGATGAACCAATGGTCTTGCGTGCTTCCAAATCGCGGTGCGCCTGCGCAGCATCTTCGAGTGCATAACGTTGCCCGATGGTCATCTCAATGACCCCCTGCCGGAACATGTCGAACACATATTCGGCGCCTGCCGCGCGTTCGGCTGGGTTATGGTAATAATCAAATAAGGTGGGGCGCGAGACATAAAGCGATCCCTTTTGGGCAAGGGTGGCGAGATTAACACCGCTTACGGGACCGCTGGCATTGCCATAACTGACGATCAAGCCGCGTCGCGCTGTTGCGGTAAGCGACATTTCCCAAGTCTCCAGTCCAACACCGTCGAAGGAAACCTCAACGCCCTTGCCACCGGTCAATTCGCGCACCTGCCGTGCGACATCTTCCTTGCCGTAAAGGATCACATGGTCTGCGCCCGCCGCGCGCGCCAGTGCCGCTTTTTCGTCCGTGCTGACCGTACCAATTACGCGCGCGCCAACATGCTTAAGCCATTGGACAAGCAATAATCCGACACCGCCCGCGGCGGCATGGACCAAGACGTCCCATTGCGGTTGCACTTTGGCACAGCGTTCGACCAAAAATTCTGTAGTGCATCCCTTCAGCAAACCCGCCGCTGCCACCTCGTGGCTGATATCGTCGGGTACCCCGAACAGGCTCTTGGCCGCGATGTTTCGCGCCGTACAATAAGCGCCAATCGTCGGTCCAAAAGTAGCGACTCGGTCGCCTACTTGCCAGTCGCTGACCCCGTCACCAACAGCTTCTATAATACCCGCAGCCTCCATGCCCAATCCGCACGGCTTCGCCATCGGATAAAGCCCGTTGCGATGATAGGTATCGATAAAGTTGAGGCCTACTGCAAGATTGCGCATCCGGACCTCGCCAGGTGCAGGTTCGGTAAGCGGCACATCGGCCCACTCAATAACCCCTGGTCCGCCGGTGCGTTGAATTTGAGCAAATCTTTCCATCATCCGGCAACTCCTGATTTAAACCACGCAACTTAACAGGCACATAACCTAACCGCCACCTTCAGTCAGTTTGGTGCGCACGGCGCCGCAATGGAAGTCTTTGCAGCAAAGGGAAAAACCTAACTATTCATGCTCAGCTTCAGGGCTTTTTTCTTAGCGATCAATAGCTTTATTGCGTGACCTGAAGCGCGGCGACGTCGCACGCTTTGTGAAGGCGCCAAGCAATCCATGCGGACACCAAACAGGCCGCGGCGATCATGAACAAAGTATCGGCGATGCTGACGCCGGCGCTTACCAGTAGGCCGTAAACAATCGCGCCGATCACCATCGCGCCCGAATTCACGATGTTATTGGCGGCAATCGTGCGCGCGGTCTGTGACTTTGCGACCGTGGTGGTCAAAAATGCATATAGTGGAACCACAAACATCCCGCCGGCGATAGAGATGCCCAAAAGGTCGACTATCAAACGTTCTCCAGCGCCGAGCTTCAGGAATGTCAGCCAATTCATCAGCTCTGCACCGACCGGTCCCCAATGGCTTACGGTCCACCATAGATCGAGGACAAACAACCCCATCACGATCACCGATGCCGGAGCATATTTTGCCGATACTGCACCCTTTAGAAGGCGGTTGACGGCGATTGAGCCAATCGCGATTCCGATAGAGAAAAACGCCGTGAACAAGGTTGCAACCGTGTTATCGCCACCAAGTGCGTTCTTGACCATGGGTGGAAAAATAGATCCGAATACTGCGCCGATACCCCAGAAAAAGCTGATCGCTATAATTGCTAGGAACAGATGTGGGACATGCATGGTGTCACGCACAAGCTGCCAGCTGCTGCGGACGATGTTCCAATCCATTTTGGCGGTCGGCGCGTCGTTTTCCGGCGGAGCGGCTGGAACGGATTGGGCCGTAACTCGCCCTATGACTGCGACAAGTACGATGCAGACGCCCGCAATCTTTCCCGGGATGATCCCGCCTGCAATCGAGCCGGCCAATATGGCAAGATAAGTCCCAGCCTCCACAAGACCGGTTCCGCCTAGCACTTCGTCTTTTCCCAGATGCTGCGGCAAGATTGCGTATTTGATAGGCCCAAAAAAGGTCGAGTGCACACCCATCGCAAACAAAGCGACAAGCATCAGCGGGATATTGTGCAGATAGATACCGGCGGCACCAAAAAGCATGATGAAAATCTCCGCCGTTTTCACCATGCGGATGACCTTTGTCTTTTCAATCGTATCCGCCAATTGCCCTGCTAACGCGGAAAAAAGGAAAAACGGCAGGATGAAGAGTGCCCCAGCAATCGCGTTAAAGCTAGCTTCTTGCGTTGGGTCCGAGTAGATCTCGTAGGTGACCAATATCACCATGGCCATTTTGTAAAAATTGTCGTTGAAGGCGTTTAGAAACTGGGTGACGAAAAGCGGCAAAAACCTGCGCTTATTCATCAAAGACATTACGGTGGCCATATCTGTATCAGATCCCTGTGCGAACGTTGCACGTGCCTTAGCCG
>Ga0315899_10005413_pt1 | contig 13791 bp, 10 predicted proteins | sample LakEriMetagenome_2_FD_203518 | JGI IMG/M metagenome (GOLD analysis project Ga0315899, IMG submission 203518) | Freshwater fungal communities from buoy surface, Lake Erie, Ohio, United States - Buoy 4 MA112 | ecosystem: Environmental > Aquatic > Freshwater > Lake | place: USA: Lake Erie, Ohio...
GGTGATTTGGACGCCAGCATTTTTATTCAAGCGATCCGCTACGAGTCTTATGAAATGCCCCCCAAAGGCAAACTGGCCGACGACGAGATCAAGGCATTTGAGAAATGGATCGAGATGGGTGCCCCGTGGCCAACCGGTGATGAGCCATCTGATTCCAACGTCGTTCCTGAATTCGATCTACTAAATCGCAAGTCCGAGCACTGGGTGTGGCAGCCGATCGCAACGCCCGAACTACCGGCGATTTCCAACAATAACTGGCCACACTCTTCCGTGGACCATTTTTTGCTCGCTAAGTTGGAAGCTCAAGGTCTAAAGCCTGTGGGCGATGTCGATCGCGCGGGGCTGGTACGACGGCTCTACTTTGATTTGATCGGTTTGCCACCGACTCCAGAGCAAGTTGCAAAAGCCCTTGCCGATCAGTCCGAGAGTGCGATCGAACGTTTGGTCGATGAGTTGCTTCAGTCGCCGCACTTCGGCGAACGTTGGGGCAGACATTGGTTAGATTTGGTCCGTTATGCCGAGTCTCGGGGGCACGAGTTTGATAATGATGCGCCTAACGCGTTTCAGTATCGCGATTATGTCATCCGTGCACTGAATGCCGATGTACCCTATGATCAATTCGTTCGAGAACACATCGCAGGTGATTTATTGACTGCGCCGAGACTAAATCCTGAGCATGGTTTCAATGAATCGATCCTGGGGACAGGGTTCTGGTTCTTGGGCGAGTGGGTTCATTCACCGGTTGACATTCGCAAGGACGAATCGGATCGTTTCGACAACATGATCGATGTGATGTCGAAGACATTCTTGGGGATGACGGTCGCCTGTGCACGTTGTCATGATCACAAGTTCGATGCGATCTCGACAGCGGACTATTACTCTTTGTCGGGCTTTTTGCAGAGCAGCGACTACCGACAGGTTCGCTTCGAATCGATCGAAAAGGATCGTCAAATTTCAAGGCGGCTAGTAGAGCTGGACGAAAAGTATCAGCGACAGATTCGTGACCTGCTTGACGCTGAGGGAATCGCTCATCCTCGTCAGATGAGCTATTTGACGGACGATTCGATCATCGTCGATTACAGCAACATCGCACCGTCGCATTACATGCAGGACGGATTTCTCTTTGGCCAAACACCTCGGCGTGAAGGGGTACCGTATTTCGATGAACAAAACGCGCTCCGCATCGCGACGCAGGGGTCGGCCGCCAGTAACGCATTTTGGAACGGTTTGGAATCGGTCACGCTCGGAAATGTTCACGACCAAAGTGGACTTACAAGCCTGCCAGCTAGTGGTCGGTCTTTGCGAACACCAACCTTCGAATTGAACGATGCGAAAGTCAGTGTGCTCATCCAAGGCACAGGTCACGTGGTAGCCTGTGTCGATTCTCATCGTCTGATCGCGGGTCCACTGCATGGGGAAACAATCCGTGCGATTGATGCGAAACAGCAGGGGTGGGTGACGCTCGACCTAAATCGATACATCGGCCATCGTTTGCATCTTGAATTTGTGCCTGCCAAAGATGCTCAACTCTCTATTCGCATGGTGGTGCAGGGGCTCGATGGTCATGGGCTGGCGGACATCGACCGACGGCTTGCGGCAACGAATCGAGAATTTACCGAATACGCCAAAGCCGCGGAAGCGATCTTTGGTCCTGCAGGAACGCTCGAGGAAAAAGTGTTCGCCGATTTTGAATCGGGGACTTACGAGGGTTGGACGGTCACCGGCGATGCATTTGGCAGTATGCCTCAAACGCTGGAAACGATTGGTTCTTATCAAGGCAAGATCAACGCGGTCGGAAAGTACTTTGTAAACTCGCACAACATTCGAAACGGTGGTGATGTCGCGTATGGTGACAGCTTGATTGGGACGATGACTTCGCAGCCGTTCACGATCGACTTCGACTCGATCGAATTCCTGGTCGGCGGTGGCACGCATCGCGGTATCACTTGCGTTAACCTGGTTATCGATGGCAAACCGGTCTTGTCAGCGACTGGAAAAGATAACAACCAAATGTCGCTTAACACGTGGGACGTTCGCCCGTTCATTGGGAAAGAAGCCAAGATTGAGGTGATCGACAATCACAAAGCCTCTTGGGGTAACATCGGTATCGACCGGATCGTATTTCTGAAACGCAGTGGTGAGAGTGTAGGTAACCTATCTGCTCAAAGGATTGTCGACGCCTGGCGTCGTGAGCGCGAACTGCTTCGATCGCAGATCGTGATCAAATCGCACATCGCGCCCGCGATGATGGATGGGACGGGTGAAGACGATCGCATATTGATTCGAGGCAATTCATCGAAGCCGGGAAAAGTGGAGCCACGTCATTTCTTGACGGCGATTACGGGTGATGCACCGATGCCTATCAAACGAGGTAGCGGACGACTCGAACTGGCCAATCAAATCAATGACCCAAACAATCCACTGACTGCACGGGTGATTGTGAATCGAATTTGGCATCATTTGATGGGTCGCGGAATCGTGCCGACGACAGATGACTTCGGTGTGCTTGGCCAGCGGCCTTCGCACCCGGAGTTGTTGGACCATTTAGCGAGTGAGTTTATCCGCGATGGGCAGAGCATCAAACGGATGATTCGGCGCATCGTTTCATCAAGAACATACCAGATGTCGAGTCAATTCGACCCCGCAGCGATGGAAGCCGACCCCAAGAACATGCTTTGGCACCACCGTTCCCCCAAGCGTTTGGAGGGCGAAGCTATTCGCGACTCATTGCTCGCTCTTTCAGGGCGATTGGACCCGAAACTATTCGGTGCACCGGTTCCGATTCACTTGACGTCTTTCATGGACGGACGTGGTCGACCGAATAAAAGCGGGCCGCTAGACGGGGATGGTCGTCGTTCGATCTACATCTCTGTGCGCCGTAACTTTTTGTCACCCTTTATGCTGACGTTTGACTCGCCGGTACCGTTCAGTTCGATGGGGCGTCGAAACGTTTCCAATGTACCGGCTCAGTCTCTGATCTTGATGAACGATCCATTCGTGGTCGAACAGGCAAAGCGATGGGCGGAGCGTGCGATGAATCAAGGATCCGATGTCGAAGCGAACATCGATTGGATGTATAAATCCGCGTTCGCGCGTATGCCGACCGAAATGGAAAAGAGGGTTGCGATGGAGTTCTTAGATGCATCATTGACGGGTTCGAGTGATCCATCAGTCTATCGAGAACGCTGGAGTCATTTCGCGCACGTGCTCATTAATACGAAAGAGTTCCTGTTTTTGCGATGAGAAATCAAAGTACCTTTCCGTGTCATCGATACCAACCCAAACCGACTTCGCGGCGTGAAATGCTAACACAATGCGCGAGCGGTTTTGGTGCCGTTGCGCTCGCTGCACTCAGTCATGATCGCGCGTTTGGTGCGACATCGACCATTGGCGATGATCCTGGCTTTGCAGGCCATGGGACGCACCACCAAGCTAGTGCCAAGAACGTGATCTTTCTGTATATGGACGGTGGTCCGGCGCAGATGGATACGTTTGATCCGAAGCCCGCACTCGACAAATACAACGGGCAGGATCCCGGCAGAATGTTCACGGTCGAGCCGACGCAGTTCAACAATAACGGAACGTTACTCGCGAGTCCTTGGAAGTTCAATTCGTACGGCCAGTCGGGGATTCCGGTAAGCGATCTGTTTCCGCATGTGGCTACGTGCGTGGATGAGCTTGCAGTGATCCGATCGATGGTGTCAGAATTCCCGGAGCATACGTTTGCGAATTACTTTCTACACACGGGCAGCGGTTTGCAGGGACGTCCTAGCATGGGCGCCTGGGTGAACTATGGGTTGGGTAGCGAGTGCCAGAATTTGCCGGGCTTTGCGGTTATAAATGGCGGTTTGATCCCACCAGGTGGACTCGATTGTTTTGGCAGCGGTTTCTTGCCAGCGAGCTACCAAGGTTCGGTGTTCAAACCATCGGGTAGCGGCGTGGCGAACATTGAACGGACCGAGTCGACGTCGGAAAGCCAAAGGGCCAAACTCGATTTGATCAGCAAGCTCGACGGCCTGGCTATGGAGCAATACGGACGGCACGATAGCCTAGAGTCGGCGATCAAGAATTATGAGCTTGCTTTTGCGATGCAGATGGCGGTGCCCGAAGTCATGTCGCTGAGGGACGAACCGGCACATGTACTGAAGATGTACGGCATGGAAGCCGAGTATGGTCCAACGAGAACGTTTGCAGCGCAGTGTTGTTTAGCCAGACGTATGATCGAAAAGGGGGTCCGGTTCATTGAACTTACGTGCCCCAGTGTTGGCCATGATCGATGGGACCAACACTCCAACTTGAAGAAGGGGCACGAGGAAAATGCTCGCGCGGTCGATCAACCAATCGCAGGCTTGCTGAAAGATTTGCGTGCACGAGGATTGCTCGATGAGACCTTGGTCGTTTGGGCCGGGGAGTTCGGACGGACGCCGTTCGCGCAAGGGACAGATGGACGTGATCACAATCCCTTTGGTTTCAGTATTTGGCTGGCTGGCGGTGGTGTTAAACCAGGGACGATCTACGGTGCAACCGACGAGTTTGGTTATAAGGCGATCGAGAACCGCACCGAGATTCATGATTTGCACGCGACGATGCTGCATCTGCTGGGTGTCGATCACACCCGTTCGACGTTCCGTTTTGGTGGTCGTGATATGCGACTGACCGATGTGAAGGGCCATGTGATTCATGACATCATTGCTTAGAATGCTCGCGACAACAAATAGACGATCGCGATCGGGCGCGGTGGGCGGTGTCAGCAATCATCGGAGCTTCGTGGATGTCTTTGTTGCAGGCGAATATGGGTGCCGCGGTCCAAGTCAGAAAGCTAAAGCTGCCTTCCGCGGTTTCGTAAAATAATTGGTTTTAACAGATCCCTTCACTGTTTTCGAAAGCATACGAACTATGGTTCCTGAATTACGCCGAACGGTAGATTTTGCGATTGTCTTCGTGTTTCTTTCATTTGCTTTCGGCGAGAGCGTTTTGTTTGCTGAGGTTACGCATCGGTTTCTTGCGTGCGGAGCGAAGACGTACATCATGGAGTCGGATGGAAAGCCGTCTTGGACATATCCGCATAACACTCGAGATGGTTATGTGCTTGATGATAGTCGCATTGTTTTGACACTTAGCAAGTCGACGAATTATCCTGGCGGTGCGGTGATCGCAATCGGTGTCGATGGCACGGAGACCTTGATTTGGAAGGGGACACAGTCGGAGGTGAATAGTGCTCATCCGACAGAGGGCGGAACGTTTGTGATCACGGAGGCTGGTCCGAATCCACGGTTGCTTGAACTGGATGGTAAAGGAAAGGTGATTGTCGAGTTCGCGCTTGCATGCCAGAAGCCCAATCATCACATGCAGACACGCATGGCGAGGAAGCTAACGGACGGCACTTTTTTGGCACCGCATCTGTTGGACTTCGCGGTCAAACAATACGATGCACAGGGGAACGTTTTGAGTGTGATCGACACGAGTGTGCCGGGGGATGAGCAAAGAACGATCCACACGTGGCCGTTCACGGCGATCCGTCATGGTGATGGGCAAACGCTTGTTTGCTGCACCAATGGCAACCGAGTCGTTGACTTTGATGCGACCGGCAAGATCACATGGGAACTGACCAATGACGATTTACCGGGACCGTGGTTACAGGATCCGTGTGGTGGGCAAGTGCTACCTAATGGTAATGTAGTGATCACGAGTTACGCAGCGGGTGGCAAGGATGCAAAGGCCCCCAAGTTGATCGAGGTCAATCGCAAGAAACAAGTTGTTTGGACCTACGCGGATGGTGACTCGGTGGGCATCCATCATTTCCAAATCTTAGCAACGAATAATGAATCACTATCCCCACCTATTTTAAAATAAACAAAAACTTGCAATCGACCAGGCAACGCTTACTTAATTTACCGAACTCTTTGCCTCGTCCATTGCGGGGAAGCGAAGTTAGACTTCACGGTATGGACGGGCGGCGTTGTGAGAGTCAGTATGCGATCAATGTGTAGAGTCTCTGCTTATGCTAAGGCTTTTTGGATTCGCGACACCTATGATCCTTGTAACAGTTCTAGTCGTCGCAAAGATCTCGCCCGCTCAGGATCATTGGCAAGACCCACCCATGGGCTCGATAAGGCTCACTGAAAATAGCCCGATTGCCGAAGGACAGGAAGTAAATCGCAAAGTCCTTGATGCGACTGGAGTTGATAGGGCTCTTCCGGTGTATCGCGTTCAAGCCGGCCTACCTACCAGAGACGCAAAGCCACTGGGCGGATGGGCGGTAAATATCTGTTCGCATCCCCTGAGGAAGAATTCAATGCCAATTGGCTCTCCGATGGGAAGAGCCCGAGCGAATATTGAAGCGGTTTGCTAGCGGACAAGATTTCAATGAGCATGCCAATACGCTTTTGGCAAAAATGGTCGGAGCGGCCCGACTTGCTGAACTTAGTGACTCGAAACTTCATCGCAAGGCTTGCGTTAACTTTTGGGAGAATGTCCGTGGTTCAGGAGCCAAGACCTATGCGACAGGTGGTACAAGCGTGCATGAAGGAATGCCGGAGATGCGGCGTCTGGCCAACACCGCATTGCGCATGCCTCAGGAGACTTGCGTGTCCTACAACCTAATAAAAGTCACACGCAGTCTTTATCGAATCACTGGTGAAACTAAAAGTATCGAATACTACGAGCGATCGTTGTGGAATGCGATCTTGGGGAGTCAAGATCCGCAGAGCGGGTACAAAACCTACTATCAGCCACAAGGTTCGAATTCGATCAAGGACTTTCGATCCAATGAGATGGGCTGCTACTGTTGCAATGGAACGGGATTGGAAAACCCATCAAGATCTGCTGAGATGATCTACTCAACCCGCGGCCAGCAACTGCGCGTTCAATTGTTTGTGCCCTCTAAGCTAACTCTACCGGACTGGGGAATCACGCTTGTGCATGAAACGAATTTCCCTAGTCAAGCAAAAGGTCGATTGGTCCTCGAATGCCAACAATCCAAAACATTTACCATCAGCGTACGCGTGCCAAGCTGGGTCAATTCAGACGCGAGTTTGAAAGTCAATGGTCAGGCTGTCGATGGTAGCTATGGTGGACCGGACGATTGGTATGTGAAGTGGTTCCCGAACGGGCTTTCACCCCAGTGGATCATTGTCGATTTGGTAAAGATAGAATCGATATCCAAGGTTCAGTGGATAGCGGCCCGAGAGGATCTCGAAGACAAGATCGCCTAGACATCGGTTCTGGTATCGATATCGACGGAGCTCATTTCAGCTTGTTCAGGAGATATGTATTGCAGCGTTCCGACGATACTGCCGAATTCGGTGTGCATCGTCTGATCCGTTAATTTGAGATCGGGCTGAACCGCTTTCGCTATACCAAAGTTAATCACTTTGGGAACCGGTATGCCTTCGCTAAGCCAATTCGATCTGGTGACGGTGGCGGCAAAAGTTCCACACGCGGTGATCTATCTTGTGTCGGCACTTTTCTACCATGAACTGACCATCCAGATTCCACGTGAAGTTTGGATCGCGATCCATCGAAACAGCGAACCGCCAAGACTTGATTTTCCGCCCATTCGCGTCTCGCGTCTGGCCGATGTGGCATTCAAGACGGGAATTGAGAAACACGCGGTCGATGGCCAAACAGAACTCCTCGATTCATGGCTGATTTGCTTTCAAATGGTTTCAAGGGATGGATCTCCAAGCATAGCGAACTGCCTCTGGGGCCGCGATTCGAACATCTTATGATTTTTTTGCATCTGATACCTGTTTTCATGCGAATAGTTGTAGTGTGATGGCTGCTTGGATTCCGCCGTGGTGTTCGAGTGCCAAAGGATCTTTGTGAAGCAATAACAGAAACAATGGGAAAAATGATTCAACTCAAAGCATTACGTGCAGTGGTATGGTCGACCGTAGCCGCGTGTTCATTCGTGTTCCAGGCAGGAAAGTTAGTGAAGGCTGAGGACAACTACGAATCCGCGGAATACAAGGTCATCGAGTCCGAAGGAAAGCTGGAGATCCGTGAGTATCCCGAACTGATGCTCGCGGCAGCTACGACCAAAATGGATTCGCCGGATTCCGGCAGCAGCTTCATGAAGCTGTTCCGTTACATCAGTGGGGCCAACGAAAAGAAACAGAAGATTTCCATGACAACCCCGGTCTTTATGGAAAGTCAGCAGGATGGCGCCAAGCTTCAGATGGGGTTCGTCATGCCCAAGCAAATTGCCGCCCAGGGAGTTCCGAAACCTACTGTCGGTCAAGTACAGATTCGAAAACGCCCTGGTGGACGATTCGCTGTTGTGCGATTCTCCGGCCAGATGACCGAAGAATCGGTCGAAGAATCGGAGTCCAAGCTGCGGGCCTGGATGGAGTCGAAGGGGCTCGTTGCGGACGATTCTTCCGAAGGAGATGGTGTCGAGACTGCGGTCTATGATTCCCCGTTTACCTCTGGACCTGAACGACGCAACGAACTTCTGATTCGTTTAAAGGTGTCGAAGTAGAGATCTGGTTCGCTTGGAGGCAGACAGATCGAATCGAAATCTCGCGAGGTGCGTTACGTCATCTGGCGTGATGTATTGATGCACCTCGCCCTGCGATGTTGATGACATGGAATGACGGTACAGCCCATAGCTGTAGCGAAATTGGGCGATACATCTGCAATCTTTACACATGGTGAATTACAAAGAAATCTAGAAAACAGTGAAAGTGAAATAATGAGATTCAGGGCAATTCGTGCGTTAGCACTTATCTTTCTTGCCGGATGGTCGGTCGACTGTCAGGCCGAGGATATCGTGGAAACAGCGGCCAGTGCAGGCCGTTTCAAAACATTAGTCGCAGCCATCGAAGCCGCCGACTTGAAAGAAACCTTGAAGGGTTCGGGCCCCTACACGGTTTTTGCACCCACGGACGAGGCCTTTGCTGCGTTGCCGGAAGAGACCTTGGGATCTTTGTTGAAACCCGAAAACAAACAGCAATTGGTCCGGGTTCTGACATATCACGTCGTACCAGGTCGACTTACAGGTATGGAAATTGAAAATATAAACGCCCCCCAGTGGGCACGCACTGCCAATGGTCAACGTTTACCAATCGGGATCCGAGATAGAGCTTTCAAAGTCGGAACTGCAGAGGTCGTTCGGCCGGATATCAATTGCAGCAACGGGACGATTCACGTGATTGACAAAGTTCTTTTGCCTCCAGAACTACGGACGGAGGAATCGATCAAGATGGCCGCCAAGGAGTCGGCACCAGCGAACCTGATCGAGGCGCTTCGATCCGTACCTGACGGGAGATTTTCCACTTTCGTCGCAGCAGTCGAAGCGAGCGGCGGCAAACAGGACTGGGCTCAGGCAGAGCCCGCCGGGAATTGGACGCTATTTATTCCAACCAACGAAGCGTTTGATCGTCTCAGCGAGACGGAGCGAGCCGCACTGTTCGATCCCAAGAATCGCGAGATGCTCCTCACATTACTCGACTGGCATGCTCTTCCTAAGATTCAGCCATGGAGCTTCGAGTTCCAGGACGGCGACCGAGGTCCGGTAATGGTTTCCCGACAGAACGATCGATTCGTGCTCGATGTTCTCTCGAACGGTATGGTCTTCGTTTATGAACTTGCTCGTACAGCGAACGATAGAGCTGAGCCATTCAAAGCACGCATCCTGGCAGGTGACATAAGCCTTGGGGGGAATTTGGTGAACATCGTGGATCGCGTCATTGTACCGAGGGAGTTGGAGCGGAAACTTTTAGCGTCTCAGGCACATCGCAAGACGGATGTCGAGGAACTCGGGGCTTTGGCTGAATCCAAATTCATGGCCTGCAGAGTGATGGCCGAAATGCTGGAACAAACGGAATCACTCGATGAAGATGCAGCAGTTCCCATGTACCGTTTCGGTTTGAGACTCCTCGAAGACGTTTTACCAGTTTCGCGAAACGGCGTAATGATTATGGAAGTGGGCGAAACCAATGATCCAACCATTCTCCGTGCTCGCCTTCGAGCCAGGCTCGATGATCTGGATCGCGTGTGGTATGGAATGTTTATGAAGAACACTCCATCCACAACGTCGGTCGATGCTCCGATCCAAGTAGCCGTTTCCTCGAAGACAGCACCGACCACGGTCACGGTGGCTCCTGCGATCATAGCGCAGGTGGTTACGGAGAAAACTTCCACCAATCCTACAGTCCCTGCCAAGAACGCTCCTGCGAGTCAACCACCGGTAATGGCAAACCGAACTACTCCTGACTTGGCTTGGTGCGAAGTTATAGAGAAGGATGTCGACAGCAAAATTGTAACCAACCCCTCACTTCGCAGCGCAATCACAGCTACCGGGCTGCCGTGGCGGGTACGCGACAAACGGTCGGGCATCGAGATGCTGCTGGTTCCACCCGGACAATTCACGATGGGGAAGATCCCAGGTGATACCGAAGCGATGGCGAATGAAGTCCCTGCGCATCCCGTCACCTTGACGAAGCCGTTCTATCTCGGCCGATACGAGGTGACCCGAGAGCAGTGGATGAAGGTGATGAAATCGATTCCAGAGTCGGCACCTGGCCAAGGTTCTTCGGGAATCGTCATCCAAGGGGCGAATGGTATCACCTTTCAAATTCAGCCGTCAGTTGAATTGACGGATCAGCAAGGCAATCGGTTGAAGGTAGAGACGCAAACGAAGCGTGACGAGGATGGTTCCATCACGGTTACTGCGACGCCAGTGCAGGAAGGGCAACCAACCGCGAATGCTAATGATCCAAAACTTCCGATTATGACAGGATGGACTCCGTGCAATGCATTCTGCCAAAAAGCAGGACTGCGTCTCCCCACGGAAGCCGAATGGGAATTCGCTTGCCGCGCGGGTATTGACAAGCCGCGTTATGGGGAACTCGATCAAATTTCCTGGCATCGAGGGAACGCAGAAGGGAGAAACCACCTCGTCGGCGGCAAGGCTGCGAATGCACTGGGATTTCACGATATGATCGGTAATGCCTGGGAGTGGGTGAACGATTGGTACTCAGAATACACGCGGACTCAAATGACGGATCCTCTGGGGCCCACAGAAGGCACCCAACGAATCATTCGCGGGGGCTTCTTCAACGAGCCTGGTTACTGCCGCGCGACCTTGCGGTACAGCATCCAGTCGTCCGAATTTGGAACCGCGGGTTTCCGCGCAGCCAGAAATCCTTGAGCGTGATCTTGAGTGTGATACTGTGCACGAGCTACCACTACCAAGTGGTAGCTCGTGCAACCGATCGGGTTACTTTCGTCTTGAATCATATCCCCGGTTCCGGTGTCGTCTCCGTCAGCACGGTTCTTGAAAAAGTCTAGGGCGGGTTTTTCGAAGATCGCGATGAGGTTGGTCAATCGATCAATCATTTCCTTTCCGCTGCTGAGCTTCGATGGATCGTTGAAGTCGGGCATAACGGTTCTACTTTCAGCAGAATCGAATTCGTAGTCCGAGGCAGCCGTCCACTCAGCTTCCAAGGGTGGTAAGGAGTTTGCGAGCAAGAACGAGATGAGCGAGTTATCGAAGGCCTTCTCAAAAGCCTCTGTAGTGCAGCCCATGACTTCACGCGTCACGTCCAGCGGTGGCGAACAGGCGATTCGAGTTGATGCACGCAGACCACCTGAACCGTCTGGCTCTCCGCGCTTCCAAGGTCGCTTGAGAAAACCAGCGGCATCATCGACAGCCGCTTGCCAGTCCTCGTCGGAGAGATTGGGATCAAGCCAAATGTCGAGATCGCCTTCTTCCCAATCGATCCCATGCGATCGCAGTGCGCCGGAGCCGATGATTAGGTAGCGATGTCGAATCTTGGCAAGAACGTCTTCCACGGGTGTCATCCGAACTTCCTCAACTCCGGGTTCACGTGAGCGATTGCCGAATCGATCTCTTCTGCAGCGGGCTCAATGCCGAGGAACGCGATCAATTCATTGATCACGGTCTCAGGATCTTCAGTAAGCTTGGCGAAGTTGATTCGCTGGACTGGAACTTCGGGATGTTTGTCGCAGGCGTCAAGGCCCCCTCGAATCGATCGTACGGAACTCGTGAGACCAGCAACTCCATCAGTTGCACGCGTTCCTTCGCGCGAAGGATGGTCCAGAGTCGATCGAAGTCGCTTACCGCTTCTTCAACGTCACTCCCACCGAAACGACATTGCTTCAAATGCTCGAGATCTTTTTCAACCTCAACAATCCGGGCTTGCGTCTTGGCGAGAGCCAGTACCACATCCGGACAATCCCGATAGAAAGCAAGCAAGTGATATGACTACTTTGCGAGCAGTTAACCTCCGAACGTTACCTATTTTAAAATCGGTCGGTCGGAGCGAAGAGTGATTGATCATGAGTCGATTCCGTTATTAATGTATTTTCGCTTTCTGGAGGCCGTACTATAAACGAGTTCGTAGGGTCGAAAAAGCAGAAAAGAGCGGGAGGACAAAGGTGCGACCCAAAAAATTCTCTTGACCTAAAAAGATAGAACGTGCGTTTACGTTGCGATGGTCCTGGGAATCTGTGCGTATCTACGGCGTGGGGCAATTTCGACGGTAAGAATCTATAGAAAATCACAGGAGCCGAAATTACAAAAAAAGCAAATTTACCTGTCTTCGATTGAAGACTCGAGTTCGCTTGATATAAATCAGTTGCTTATTCGTTTACCAGATGATTTATTTCGCCACGAGTCATGATCGATCGACAGCACGGAATATGAATAGATACAAGCAGTGGTTGCGGCAGTTGCGGGACGCTCAAGCCGGCCGACCGACTGAAGATCAGGCGGTTCGTACAATCGCCATTAATGCAGCCGCCTGCGCGGTATTGGTTGGTTTACTTGCTAACATCATGCTAATTGGTATGGCTGATCCCTTGGGATTGCTTCCGTGGGTGTTTATTGCGACTGCGCTTATTTCTGGCTTGGGTGGGGCGTACCTGGTATTGGGAGTGCACTACAAGTTTGGCTTTCGTCCTGTCGCCGCGCTCGCGGATGCATTGGTGAGCACTGTCCATGGCGTGTTTTTCGGCGCGGGTATGACCCTGGTATTATCTTTGATTTTGACTCCGGGTTCTCCGCTTGTTTATGTATTATGTCCATTGCCTTTAGCACCGATCGGTGCCTTTGCCATGTCGCTCTTCAGGGCTTGGAGCGGAATGGCGAGGGTCCGCAAAGACGAGGTTAAGGCCGCAGAGTCACGAACCGACGAGCACACGCAGGCTCCAGCCAAGTGGGACGCCCAAGTTTAGGATCATGGACAACTTATGGCCTGGGGGCGGAGCCAAAAGAACTACCTGACAATGTAGTCATGCGAGCTGGCCCACTAAAAGGAGGTCCAGTAACCTATGGCAACGGCTTCTTGCTAGCGGTTCATTCAGCGAAACTACGCAATGTTGGAGCGCCGATGCTGTACCTGGATCCGCCAGACAGTTAACCAATTATTTCCAAGGTCTGCAGCAGCGATTAACTAAGATCGATGGCGACTGCAGAGTCATTCGTGAAGTGATCGCGAGATGTATGGTTTCTCTCACCGTATTTGATGCAAAACTCTGACAAAATCGAGATGCTTTAGAGCTTAGTTCGATGTACCGCTGATCTATGATTGCCATCGAGTCGAGACAGAACGTGCCGATACTGGAAGTACAACGCGAGTCGTGTGTAGCCTGTCCATAACAACGAAGCTTGACTCCCGCCGACCTTGCGACTAAACTGCATTAGTGCACTAATTCCATCGCTGGTCGGCTCGACCGTTTTTTTAGGAAATTTAGAATGTTAATAGATCCAAAGAGTTCGACGCCGATATTTCGGCAGATCACAGACCAGCTCCGGCAGGCGAT
>Ga0315899_10005416_pt1 | contig 13786 bp, 14 predicted proteins | sample LakEriMetagenome_2_FD_203518 | JGI IMG/M metagenome (GOLD analysis project Ga0315899, IMG submission 203518) | Freshwater fungal communities from buoy surface, Lake Erie, Ohio, United States - Buoy 4 MA112 | ecosystem: Environmental > Aquatic > Freshwater > Lake | place: USA: Lake Erie, Ohio...
ACTTACGTGGAAGTGCCTTCAGAGCCTTGTTGAAAAGCTCACGAGATACTCCTGCGCCTGCACCAGCTACTACGTGACCGCTAGCCTTTGCCTTCTTTACAATGCCATCAAATGACTTGTATAGGTTATCGCTAGACAAAGCTGTATTTCCATTAAGGATTACATCTTCAATGTCGTTACCTGCTTGTGTTGCCATCAAGCGGGCAATGTGATCTTCTAGATCTGGACCTTCAATGTTGTCTTCTAGAGACTCAGTTGAAAGCTCCCAGTTTAGACGAAGTTTCTTAGTTGTGATAGAGATCTTTGAGAAAGTCACTGCTGCATTTGAGCCAGTGTCATCTCCTTCAGTTGCGAGAGTCATAAGCTTCTCACCAACGGACATACGATCAATTTCTGCTGTATCGCTTCTCATTCTGACTGTACGTGCGACTTTTCCAATTACGGTTGCGTCGAACATATAATCTAAAAAGCGGGCTGATTGTTCTGCGTTTAGAAGTCCACCGTTACCAGCTTCGCCAGCTACGTGTACTCCTGAAGCGCCAGTAGTTGAGGCGAATGTCGCTGTTGCAGTTGTTCCTGCTGCGATTGCCTTTTCTAATGTTTCATTACTCATATTATATTTCACCTACCTTATTTAATTAATTCTGTTACGGAACCGAGGAAAGAACCGTTCCACTTTGATTTTTTGATTGTTACTTCCTGAGACCCGCCAAGGTCTGAGGACTTCTTAATTGCAGTCTCTGATTCTACTGCATCGACACGCTTTTGTACGCCATCAATCGTGTTCTTGATATCTTCTACAGCCTTTGAAAGTGCTGCATTTTGTTCTGCCAATTCTGAAATACGAACATCAGCGCTCTTGCTAAATGCTTCAACTGTTTCTTTAATAGTTGAAACTTGAGTAGCATTTGCTTCTGAAGCCTTATTTAGTGTTTCTGAGAAAAAGCCTTTAAGATCGCCAAGCATCTTTGCAAAATCAGGTTCATCAACCACAACTTCTGATACGTCGGCTGCTTTTTCTAGAGATTCGGCAGAAGCGTCTGCTACTGCATCTGCAGGAGCTTCTTCAACAGCTGGTGCTTCCTCTGCGGGAGCATCTACTGCTGTGTCTTCTACGATTGCTTCTGGTGCTACTGCATCTTCTGCAATTACGTTTTCTGTATTTTCTGACACTTCTTTACCTCCTTCTATGTCTGCCTGTTTTGCAATTTGTGTTTCAGGCGTCGACAATCTTGACTTTTTGTGTAAATCAAGAATCTTATCTATTTCTTTTGCTTTGTTAACATCGTTTGACTCTACCCAACCAATTAATGTTGCAGGCTTACCTGTAACTGGGGAATCATAAGATGACTCTTTTGATACAAACACTGAATCAGTATCTGCACAATAAAAAATATTTTCTGCTACAACTTCTGTTGCCATTCCTTTAAATACTAGCTGACCATTCATTTTCTGAACAGACAAGATGTTGCATAGTTCATTTGCTGGAGAATCAACTACTGACAATTCCATCAATGCATATTCTTTAATAAACCTTACTGGCTTACCTGTAGACTTGTTAACTTCGTTTTCTGAATCTACAATCTTTCCGCCAATTGAAAATCCTGCTAATGTTCCATCTAGAATTTTTTCCCAAGTGTCTTGGGCACCTTTTGAAATGTATGCATCAACATAAACTCCATTGTAAAATTCTTTTGTTGTTGGATCATAAAATGTTTCTGGTTTAAATGAAACCATTTTGCCAACTGCATTTGATCCATGCATCTCACGAATGTTTCCACGAAAACTTTCAAACGCTTTTAGACTTGCTTCAGCAGTAACAACATCGCCAGTCTGGTCGATATTATCTAAAGTTGCAAATCCTGAGACAGTTCTTTTTTCACGGTTAACTTTAGTAAAAGGAACCGATAACGTAAGGTTGTCGCCATGCGAAGACCATAGTGATTTTTCAATGTTCATATGCTTAATTTTATAACGTTATTGTATATAAGGCAAATAATCAGTTGAGTAAGGTTATTCGACTTGTCGTCCGTCGCCCTGAGTATTTCGGCCTTCTCCAGAAACATCTGGGGAATTTGCAGACCTTTCAGAATCTCTAGATCTGGTTTTTCCTGCCTGTGCTCTTGCCTCTGCCTGTTGCTGTGGCTTTAATTCAACAACTTTATCTCCGCCGTCAATAGGGACCAGACCCATTCTAATTCTTACCTCATTAGGGGTAATTACCTGCATCCTTAAATATCTCTCATCAATTTTTGACTGAGTATCTTCGTCGGTTAGAGTAAGCTCATTAAATTTAAGAAGTAAGGCATCTGTCATTTCTTCAATAATTTTATTTAATTTCTTTTCTAAATTCATTTGAGCTGGACGACATACCTGCTCTCTGAATGTTTTGTCTGCATCTCTTGCAACTGCAAGGTTAACTCCTTCTGGGGTTCCAATTTTATTAATTGGGACACGATGAGATAATAAAATTTCGTCTCTATTAGATTTACGATATACGTTAAATGAAGACTCCTGAGTTCCAGCTTCAATTGGCTCCATCTTAAATTCAACCTTTGAGTCTGGTGAATCTGGTGGAAGAGGAATGTATAAAGATCTATGATTCTTGCCTCTTAGACCTACCTGGAAAAACTCAAGTAGTTTACGCTCAGACTCTGTTGATAATTTAGCACCCTTTACGGTAATAATATATCTTGGAACCGCTTTGTTCTCAAAGTAGTCAAGGTTGTACTTTCCAGCAAATTCGTTTCCAGCCATAGCATTTGAAGATGCCACGATATCTGGGATGCCATAGTAGTTATTTGTTGGTGTGTATTTCTTTAAATGAATAATTTCATTTGGCCTATCTAATCCGCCTGCAATTGGGTTTTCTGTTTCCTGATCTCCAAAGTTGCGGAAGTATACTGCCTTGCCGTATAGCAATTGAATAAAACCGTCACGAAGACGACGAACACGCATTGTCTTTGCTGGGATATGTCCGATATATCCAATTCTTCCAGCAGAAGTTCTACCAATTTCTATATAACCATTTCCTGTTGCTTCAACATCAGTGTAGGCTTTAATTAATGTTTCTGTAAATGTTTCTTCTTCGTTGCACTGTTCTAGCCAATCATATAAATCTTGACGAAGTCTATTTAGCTTTCTACGTGCACGGTCTAATGCTTTATCATCTGTAATATTATCAAACGCTTCTTGCGTCTTACGTGTTTCAATAAAGTCGTGTCCAAGACCAACAATATTTGAAACCTTAGCGTTAATTGCTGAATAGTTGTATGGAGAAATTTCGTAAATAGTTGAAAGGTAATCTAAATTATATGGTGGCTCAATAAGATCGAACATAGCATAGCCAGTAATTGCTTGTGCTAATAAATTTTGCTGTGTTTCAGTTCCTTCAATACCCTGGAACCTCTTTTGCAATTCTCTACTTATCTTGCGACGAAATGCAGGACTTAAACCCGATATTTTTGTAAGATCTTCTCCGCTTACTTTAAATAGGTCTGTGCTTGTTTGCTCTTTTGGAGTATTAAATTTCATCCAGTCGGCAACATTAGATATTGCGATCTCTTGCGAATTATCGTCTTCTTCGTATTTAATCATTACTGTCCCTCTGCCCTTAAATTTTTAATTTCGTCTTTATAGTTTCCAATATCCAAAGGATCAGGAACTAGTCCCCACTTAAGTCTTTGCTCTTGCTCTGCGTATTCTTCATCTGTAATTTTGCGTCTTGCTGAAAGAAATTTAGGCCCGCCTTCATATATACCGAATGTGCGAACTTCTCTAGCCAAAGCATCGATTCTGGATCTATTGCCTTTTTTTGACGTGATCGAAAGATAATTCCCATCTTCGTCTCCAATCCATCTGCCGTCTGGCATTTCCCAAACATATATGCCCAGTGTTGACTCTTCCTGCAGAATCTTTGTATTTGCTTTACTAATATCCATAGAAGTTTATTTTACCATTCTTTATCGCCTAAGTCCAGCTTTTTGTCAAGGCAGATGACAAAACTATATGCTTTGTAGAACTACCCAGTCGTTATTATAATACTTTGTGGCTAATTCTGTCACGGTTATGGCATTTTCTGTAATTGATTCAACTGGCTTTCCGCAATAAAGTTCAAAGTGGGTCTCAACTTTTGGGGCTGTTAACTCAGAGTCATATGTAGCAATATTTTTATATAGATTGCTTGGCCCACCCGTAGACTCATAATTTAATTTAAATTCCCCAGTAACTGGCGTTGTAAATACTATTACAATATGGTGTGGCTCTTCTTCAACTAAATACGAGCTAATGTTTGTCTGATTAGTTACATCTACATTGTTTACATATATCTTGGCTATATTAGCCTTAGAAACCACTCCAGAGCCGTTCCAGGCTAGTCTGGTATCAGAAGGGTCGGAAGCATAGAAAAGGGTGTTAGCGGCCAACGTAAGCGGCGTAAAGAACATTTCTATAGACTTCACAGAAGTAGATGAGTTTAAATTAAACCCTGATCCATTTTTGGCTCGAATTCCATTCATATAATGTCTTGATAAAATTGGGTAATTTAAAGAGCCTAAGTAATAATCAGTTGATGAGGTTATTTTGTCCCCAAAATTGTCTGCGTATATTGTTCTATCAGCATAAAATGTTATGCAAAAGAATGATAGTTTTGGTAGATATTTGCTTGCATCTGAAGTAGACATTGTAATTTTAATATACACATTCCCGCTAGAGCTAAATGAATCTTTAGTATATTGTGGCAACGGCTGTCCATTTACACATTGAGAATATGCAATTCCATCTACACTAGACTCTACTGTAATTCCTAGATCATTCCGCCATTCAATTTTTGAAGTAGTTAAGCCTATTTGTGAAGGAACGAAAAAGTAATCATTTATGATAAATGTTTTGGCTTCGGCTGTATCTGTTTTATAAAAAGAAATGTATCTGTTATTTGAATCGTAATATGTGTTTTCATCTACAAAATCTGACCATGCCTTGCTTGCTGGATACGAGTAGTCCATCACAGCCTTAATGTTTGCATCTGTTCCAGTGAATAATATTCCTTTATCTGGATAAACAACATTGATTGCAGAAGTAGAAATATTTCCATCTACATAATGCTTTCTTATAGAATCAGGCTGTAGCCCATATCTGTATACAGCTGGAGCATCTATAATAAATGTATCTCCGACAACTGATGTTGGGCCTACCTGCAATCCTAGCGTTGTGTTTGTAAATTTAAAATTAGATAAAGCCCTAGAGTCAACGGCAAACGAATCTATATATAAAGTGATAGCTCCTACTGAGTAAACTCCGACAAGGTGTATGGATTTCTTGCTGTATGTAACGCAGTATCTAATTGATTCTGTATCTGATACTTTAAATAGTATATCTCCATTTTCCCAGAATAAACCTATGTCATTTGTTGGGTCTGCAAATATTGGTGTCTCTGAAGAAGATTCAATTGATGGATGTATCCATGCCTCTATTGTAAAATCATTATCTGAAGTATATTTTGTTCCAAAGCCCGCTCCGACGGTTGCTCCATAATAATCTTTTGTAACAGGTAAAGTTATATATGCTGTATTTGTAATTCGGGTTCCAGAGACTCCACCAGAAACTAGAGGAAGTATATTAGATACAGGAGATCCTACATAAGTAGCATTATTTCCGCATCCAGAAATATCTGTAGCGATTGTGCCAGAAGACTCATCCAGAGGCCAGAAGCCTATTGGATAGTCCTTGATAACCTTCATCTGATATGTCATAATTATATTATATACTAGATATTACCTTTTGAAAAAGAATAACGGAATCATGTACTTAGTTCCACTTAACGTAGGCTTTGGATCGTGTAGAACTCCTTCTGAAGAAAAAACAACAATGCTGCCTGCTTCTGGTTTTATCGATATACCATGTTCTGGAAAATCTAACTCTCCACCCCTGTAGTCGTCGTTTAAGTATATAACCATAGAAACTGTTGATTTATCTTGAGCTCCATGATTGGCATCCATATGCGGCCCCATGCGTACATCTGTATCGTATTTGTTTATTGCAAAATACTCTGGGAGGTATCCTAGCTCTATTTGAGAATCTTTAGAATAACTTTCTCCAACCAGTATTGCGTTATAAACAATTTCGCCACAAATTTTAGCATTTAGTCTATCAGCTTCTGTTTTATTTTGAAAAAGATTAAAATAGCATCCTTTAAGATATCCATATTTTGTTTCTTTTTGAGAAGATCTCCATTCTTTCCAAGGGGATATCTGAGGAAATGGCGAGTCTGTAGACTCTGATGACTCTAAATCATCTATAATCTGCTGCGGATTTCTGATAGCATTTTTGTAATAATGTATCTGCGGGTGCAAAATCTCTTTAATCATACTTCCCCTTATAAGTTGGAGATATTCCTTGTTCTTTAAATTTTTTCCACTCTTTGTAAGTTTCTTCTTGGTCGGCTCTTGTTTGTTGTAGTTCTACTTCCCATGCCGCTACTTGCTCAGGAGTATAAACTTCATCAGCATTATCCCAAAAAGACCCGACTGTATATCTTTCTGCTTCTTTAACAGTAGTTACTTCATGCTCATTGCCATGACCGCCTTTAAAGAACGCTAGTCTACCTGGCTTTGGCTTAATTACTATATCATGATGTTTAAAGTTTAAATCACCACCGTCAAAGTTATCGTTTAGATATAGAAATCCAGCATACTTGCTCTTGTAAAATGCAGACGGAGTTCCATCTTCGTGCGTATTATCTGAATGAAAACTTGCAAATGCTCCGACAACCCATTTTTGTGCATGATAGCTAACTTCTGACAAATCTCTTCCGAAACATTCTTCTCCAGCCTTTTTAATTTTTTCCTTTAATTGAGAAAAATAATCTGATGGCAAACCGAACAAAAGTAGATTATCGTCGTGTGGCCAATAACCCATTGCAAATGATCCGTAAAAAGAAATTTGATTCCATTCTAGGTGTCCCGCATTAACAATGCCGTCTAGATATCCTATAATAGATTTACACTCTTGTTCTGTTATTAAATTGTCAACAATAAAAACATCATCTTTTAAAGCTGTTATTTCCATTAGCATTCCTTTTTTTCTGATTTAGATATAAAGTCTAAATGATCTTCTATCTCTTGTTGAGATGGCTCAACTTTTACTCCATCTTTAAAAACTAGATTGCCTCCATAAACATCAGCATCTATTCTTGCCTGCTCCATTTCAGCCCATTTTTTTGCCCCGTATTTAAGTTGGTTGGCAAGCCATTCTTCTGATCCAGCATATGGATAAATCATAAAGTTTCTAATAAGATACTTGTTGCCTCTTGTTGCCGTTCTAACTCCATGATAATATGGCTCTCCAGATGGAAACACCATGATGTCTCCTGCTTCTGGTTTATATGCAGGAACAAATTCTCCGTCTACATAAAATTCAATTTCTCCACCTTCATAATCATCATTAATATAAACTGTGCAGGTTAGAAAAAATTGATTACCTGGCATTTCTCTTTCGCTTTGCTTAAAATCTGTATGATATTGCATTGTTAAATTATTTTTTAAAGCATCCACATTTGTGTGGTATTTGCAGAAAGAAGAAGATCCAAGCTTGCAGTCTTCTGGAAGTTCTACATTATATTTATTAATATAATCTTCAATTGCTAAGTTATACGCATCATATACTGTTTCTGCAGCCCAATACTGAAGATCAAACTCTTCATCTTTTCCTAATTGATCTTGGACGCCTCCCTTAAATTTTGTGCTAGCGTAATTTCCAAAGGCGCTCCACGGTGTCCATGGATTAAAATATTTATCTCCTGTATTATTTTCTGTAGACTTAATTACTTCAAAGATTTTTTTATGATCTGGAAGCAGTCCTTTATAAACTTCAATTCTGGGATATAGCGTCTTTGTTACAAGATCTGACATTATTTGTCTCTTCCTAACTTGGTTATTGTCCAGAACCATGGAGAGGTATATCTGGTTCCTGATGTAATTGTATCCACCCCGTGAATATAATTTAAATCTCCAGGGAAAAAGTAAGCTGCTTTTCTCTTAGGCTTAAATGCAATTTCTTGTTTAGGAAAATGCAATCTTCCACCTTCGTAATCTTCGTTTAAATAAAAGATTGTTCCTAGGTCATACCATGGGAAATTACCTGGCTGTCCAGCATCTGGGCCTTCATGCAGTTCCTTGTCGGCATGAGGCCATTGCATTGATCCTACTGGCCACCTTACTAAGCATGGACCTGTAGGCATAGCCTCTACGTCAAAATGGTCTTCTATGACTGGCTTTAATCTATTAATAATCTTTTCTAGCATCTCTACTACCTCTGAGCTTGTTTGCTCTAAAGATCTTTTGGTTGCTACTCTATCTTTCCATACATCATGCTGATAAATAATTGTTCCATTATCATTAAATACATCGCTGCCTGGATCCCACACAGTATTTGTTTTAGCAAACTCTAAAAGATATTCGCACTCTTCATCTGTTAAAAAATTTTCAATTTCTACAATGTTTTCTCGACCCGCTCCAAAGTATCCTGATGGGGTTATAGATGTTCTGTCTTCTCTGATATCAGAAATATTTTTTTCCATTTATTGCATCCTCTATTCTATTCATATTTTTTCGGAACCCAAGTTTTTTGCTTGTAGACTCCATACTTCTCTTTACCTAAATCGTCTTCTCTGTAAATTTTTGTATGAGCCTCGTGTCTATTTTCCATCTCCTCTTGTGTAAACAAGTTAAATTCGGAAGACCAATTCTCTCTTTTATAGGGAAATATTTGTGCATATGGAGTTCCTTTTTTAATAATACCCTGAAAAGTATTTTTTAGAAAAAATGGCATAAGGCCTGGAGCGCCGTACCTGTCGCTATCAATTATACCTCCTGTGGTCAAAAAAGGCAGTTCAAAATGATTTATAGGGTGCATAATAATAGCGCTATACCCTTCTGGTAAAGTAAATCCCCAGTTAGGGTACCAGTGGAATGCTTGATTATAATATCCTTCTGGATAATGAAATTGACCCATATGCGGTCTTCCTTCACAAAACCCCTCAAATCCTTTTTCTGTCTGAACATAAATATTATTATTGTAGCTAGAAAACGCTATATCACATGGAGTAGTAAGCATGTATCCTGCCGAAAATGCATCGTGTAATGCTGGACAAGCTTTAAATCCAGGACCCTTCTCGTTGCGTGGCGGAAAGTTTACTGGCATATTATTTTCATCTGTCCAATATTTGCTAGCATTTAAAAACCAATCAGGAGTAGCCTTTTTTGCTGAAGAGGGTACGGTGTCCTGATTGTTATATGACCTATTAGAATTAAAAATAATTTTCATTAATATAAACCCTTTACATTAAGCTTAAGTGATTTTACTTCGTGCTCCCCTAAAGAGTTTCCCATATAGTCTACAGCATCTCTATAGTAGTCTGTCCATCTTCCTTCTATTCTAGCTTTTTCTGCAGCCTCCATTGCGCCTTCAAGTGTTAGCGGTATATCTCTTTTTATAACTGGTGCGTTAGACTCTTGATCTAAATTAACCGTAGAATTATTTAATTCAGAAAGAGATATTGGCATAATTGCAATTATTGGATCATTTGCTTTTATTGTAATGGGTGTAAACGGTCTTGTAATTTTCCAAGCAACTGGAAGTGGTCCTTCAAAAAAGGACGTACTTAGTATGCTAGTAATTGCAGTTGCGCCATCTACAAAATGATTTGGGACAGGGAAAGACAACAAGCTATAATTTTTGTCAGTTACAAATCTTAAATTAGTCTTAAAATTAATTGTTGAGTGGCCTCTGCCAGTTTCACAATACTTTTCCCCTTGAAGGACTTTAACATTATCTGGATAAGTGCTTGTAACTCCATCCCACATAAAAGTTATATCCTCTGGGAAAGACAGTCCCCAGCCCACCTGATTACTAAGTGTCAAAGGAAAACATCTGTATGCATGCTTATGAGCAGTTTCATCCATCCAATTTCTTTTTGCAGAAAGTGGTGTTATGTTTGCATGAAATGGAGTGCCTGGAATTTTATAAGCATTAAGTTTAATCATTCTTTTTCTTTCATTAATTGTTCTGCTGGCTTAAACTTTTTCCCTTCGGTAATGTGATTATATTCATAGCTAGCTTCAATTTCTCTATACATTGGAGTGTGAGGTGCTTCTTGATAATCTAACATTGTTACAATTGCATACTTTGTTCCTGATATCACTGGCATTGCTGCATGAGAATACATATAAGAAGATGGGAACAAATAAAGGTCGCCAGCTTTTGGCTTTATACTAACTCCTATTTTATCAAAAAATAGTTCCCCGCCCTCATAGTCATCATTTATATATCCTACTGATGACAAAACGCAAACATAGGAGTAGCCGTGGTCTGAGTGAACATTAAAGTGTTGATTTTTTCCATATTTAATAAAGTTAAATGCTTCCCAATAGTTTAGTGGTGGAATTTGAAACATTTTCATATAGTCTGCAACTGCTGAAAGTTGAAGACCTTTTGCTTCTCTCCAAATTTGTCTAAGTTCAATTTCATCTTCAGTAAAATCATTTGGCTCAACAAATGTGCCATTGCCAAGCATTAAAGATCCGCCATCATTTTCTTTAATTTTAAAATCCCAAGCATCTCTATAGTCTTTATTTAATGTGTCGTATCCAGTTTGAGCAAGGTTCCAGTGTTTCTTTCCTTGTGTTTTAGAAAGAACAGCCTCCAGTCTTCCGTCTAGATTATATTCTTTTTTAAATACATCTCTATATACAATAATTCCTGGATATAATACTTCTGCGTTTGGTAACATTTAGCCTACCACCTTTTTGTGTTTTCTATCAATATAGTCATCATATTCTTTTGAATGAGCGTCATCATTATAGTCTAGCATTGTTACAAAAGAATATTTTACTCCAGAGTCTACTGGTAGAGCTACATGAGAATAAATAAAAGAAGATGGGAAAATTATTAAGTCGCCTTCATTGGGCTCTATATGCAGATCAAACTTGGGGAAAAGTAAGCCTCCACCAGTATAATCAGAATTAGGATATCCAACTAGTGATACAGTAGATTTATAAGACCATCCATCATCAGAATGCTCATTAAAAAATTGATTTGGATAATATTTTACAACATTAGTCCATTCCCAAAAATCCATTTGAATGTCATACATTTCGCAAAAGTCTTCTACTGGTGGTTTTTGACAGCTATAAATATCGCTATATATATCTAAATATTCTGGCTTATCGTATATTTTTAAATCTTGGCAATCTCTGTAGTCTAGATTCTTGCTTTCTAGTCCTACGGTTGCAGCAGTCCATTTTAAAATGCCAGAGTCAACCTTATCTTCAATCCTTTGAACTAAATTTAATTCTTTGGGAAAAGCATTTGGGTATTTCCATATACCAGGGTATAATTGTTGTTTATTATAGATCATAGATAAATGATATCATTTTAAATAAAACTAGTCAATAGATTAGTTTAAAGTCTTGCAGCCATTATAGGCCAACATTGATTCTGCAACTAGAAGTCCCCACGGATCTCTATATATCAAAAAAACATGAGTTTCTTGTGGAATAATTTCAACCGTTTCAATGTTAATAAATTCAATGACATTGTCTTTATAGGATACAATCTGATCATTTACTATTAGGTCTGAGCTTGTAATAAATTTATATTTATTATCTCTCTTTACCACAATTTGTTCTTGAGTAGATAAATCGTATTTTTCGTCATCATTTATTCTTACAATTTCATCATAAATCTGTTCACTAATACCAGTAACCGTGGACTCAGAATAAGATATATTATCTAAGTTGTCTGATTCCCACATTTCAACAAGGTTCATGCAGTGTTTTGTGACACGACCTACAGAACATTCCTCATCTCCTTCTGGGATATTATCGAAGTTTACTGTCAGCAGAATATCGCCTTCAACAATTTCTTTGGCTTTTTTATAACCATTTTTTGTTAAGACATTAGTATTTTCTGGAATACAAAAGTTTGGTGGACCAAATCTCGGTGGCGAGAAGAATCTCGGTGGCGAGAAGAATCTCGGTGGGGAGAAGAATCTTGGTGGCGAGAAGAATCTCGGTGGTGAGAAGAATCCTGGTGGCCCAAAGAAAGTGGGTGGGGAGAAGAATCTTGGTGGCGAGAAGAATCTCGGTGGCGAGAAAAATAAAGGTGGGCTAAAGAAATCAGGTGGGCTAAAGAATCTCGGCGGTGCAAAAAATAAAGGTGGGCTAAAGAAATCAGGTGGTGAAAAGAATAGCGGTGGGCTAAAGAATAGCGGTGGGGAAAAGAATCTTGGTGGAGTAAAGAAATCAGGTGGGGCAAAAAATAGAGGTGGTGCAAAGAAAGTGGGTGGCGAGAAGAATGTTGTAATCTGATTGGATGACCTTGACAAAGATGTTCCATTTGCATTTACTGCAACTATAGAATAAGTTTGAGCAGTTCCCATTGTTTCTCTAATATTAAGTGAAGTTGTTGTACCATCAACTTCATATGGAGAAGACAATCCTCCTGGTTGGGCCGCTGTGTCTGTAGAAGTAATAATGTATTTAGTTAAAGATTTTCCACCATTGGTAGCAGCAGGCCAAGACAGGGAGTCTTGTCCTCTTAGATCTGTTGTTGTGTGCCCTGGCCCAGTTGTAGTAGATGTTGCAGTTAATGATGCAGGGGCGGCTGGCACTGTTGTAAATAATACAGAAGATGAAGGAAGTGAAGGCACAGACTGTCCGTTTGCATTTGTTGCAACTACTGTTGCAACTCCAGTTACATTTTGTGGAATTCCAATAATTGTAATTGGCGAAGATGCTCCTACTTCTGAAAATGTTCCATTTACACCGCAATTTATTGTTACTGTATAATTTATAATTGGAAGCTGATTTGGAGGATATTCAAAAGAAACAGTTCCTGCTGCATTGTTAAATGGTCTATTTGTTCCAACGTCTGTTAAAACAACATTAATAGGTGGTACTGGAAGCTCGAAGTCTCCAGATAATTGAGATTTTCTACCAACTTTTTTACCCATTTAATTACCTTTCTTACGCAGTTAAATCTCCGAAGAGAAGCCAAGTGTTTGCATCTCTTTTTAAAAGTGTTGCCATAGACCATTGAAATCTTAGTTTGTTGCCTGGAGTGTAATTTAAAACTACACCTTCAGCAGGAACAACGGTTGTTTGGCCTGTTCCAGATTGCAAAATATCTAAAGTTGTTCCAATTGGAAAATTTACAACTGAATCTTTTGGTATTGTAAATGTATTCGCAACCTGCATTCTAATATCTATAATCGTATCTCTTTGACTTAAGCTGTTAAGAGTATGTGGAAAGTAGACTGTATTAATTGGGGTCAAAGAGGCTACGGCTATTTTATCTTGAACACCATCTTGAAATCTTACCGTACCGCCTGAAAGATCTAGATCTCCCTTTAGCTTAATGGTGCCAGCTAAAGTTGTCTCCCCTTGAAATCCAGCACGTTTATTTACGGATAATGAATTAACCTGAAGGTCTTCGTCAGTATTGAATTTACCCTTGTTGAGAGCCATGGCTTTACCTTATGCCTGGGCTTCTGTCCAGGATAATCTTCCGAACACAGATGCTGTAGAAGATCCAATATTTTGAACAACGATTGTTAGAACATCTGGTCCATCAGGATAAATTTGAGTATTGGCGGTTGTTCCTCCACCACCCTGAATTGAGTTTCCAAGGTCTCTAACGTTCGATAGATCAATTGAGTTTGCTCCAGATCCTAAGAAGAATCCTGCGGTTGTTTCTCCGCCAGTAACTGTTGTTGATCCTCCAGAGTAAT
>Ga0315899_10005417_pt1 | contig 13786 bp, 9 predicted proteins | sample LakEriMetagenome_2_FD_203518 | JGI IMG/M metagenome (GOLD analysis project Ga0315899, IMG submission 203518) | Freshwater fungal communities from buoy surface, Lake Erie, Ohio, United States - Buoy 4 MA112 | ecosystem: Environmental > Aquatic > Freshwater > Lake | place: USA: Lake Erie, Ohio...
TTCCACAGCATCCGCCCACGAGACCTGTTCGACAGGGTGATTGGTGCTGTCTCTTCTGAGGCTGTCTCCTCTGAGATTGTCACCTTGAAAGCGACTCGGATTCTTACCCATCATCTTCTCGTACTGTCCCTGAGTAACCTCAAACAAACCTAGGTAATAGTCTTTGCTGATAGTCACTTCGTGCTGGGTTGCGTCCGCTATGCGGACCTCACTCTCAGGCGAGCCCATCATGAACTTCCCCTTGGGGATCAGTACCAGTTTCATTCCGATGCTGTTGGTGATCTCTTTGGGGGATTGGGCAAGTACCCGACAACCCAATTGGATCATCCCCAAAATCACCAACGAAGACAAAAATATCGATAGCGGACGTGGCATTTGTTGTTGGCTCCTGATTCGGTGGCGCAGTCGAAATTTCTCAAACGCCATGAAATTGTATCATGCCAAGCACTGCCGCTCAAAAACGAGACGCTTTTACCCACGCCCCATCCAGGATCACCTTTGCCGCGCCAGCGACCTCATGCTGGTGCTTTCTGGTGCCAAAGTGGAATCGTTACTACCCCACTGACGGCGGTCGACTGGCAACGTTGCCACCTACTGAACCGCGGTCAGTAAGCGTCGGACTCAGTTTTTTGGCTGTTGCTAATCGGACTGCACGAACGTTGCTATCGGGGACTTGCCGAGTGATACCACTAATGTTCTCGCTTTCGTGGAGCTCGGCAATCTGTAAAAAACTGTTGCCCCGCGTCATACAGGATTGAGCGAGTTACCAGCGTTCATCTTCTAGTTTTGTTGCATATCCAACTCACAGACGACAAGACGCAGACTGTTTGTCTGTTGCAAATTAGGTTGACCCTGTTGTCATCAGCCAAGTCTTGCGACACGATGTCGGTGGTCCTTGAATCCAGACGAATGACGCAAAACCAGGTATGCTGCCTTGGATACAAGCGAACGTTTGATCCAAGCTGCCTCTGCGGGACAGATTGAGCGAGGGGTTAGGCATCACCTGCACCGCTCCCCGATGATTCTCTTGCTCAGGCGATCAATGTCTTGGTAGATCCACTCGCTCCTGAACCCGAGTAGTTCTAGATCGGTTCTTAGTTTTGGCGTCGATGTCGGATCTAATTCAAGGCTAATCATGTGACCTGACATGCCGGGCAGTTCATTGAGGGCGACCGGATCCTCTCCGTGGACGGTGAAGCAACCCTGCTGAGCTAAGACCCTCGAGTTCGAGAAGGGTGGCTCGATGGCAATTGGAAAGGGACTCAGTGAACTACATGTAGACATGCGAAAAGGCCGAAGGTTTGCCGGCAGGTAGGAATCTACCAAGTTCTCAACGCCGGAGTTTCCGAAGCGAGAAAGCGCGATGTATAGCTCATTCTTCCGATGACATGCATAGTTCAGTGCGTATGGATTCATTATCCAGACGGCGGGCGTTTGGTCCGGTTCAGCTGAGGATTCGTCGAAGTCCAGGGCGAAGTAGAGACCTGCAAGGGCTGATTTCGACCAGTCCAATAAGCGTGTCGGTAGGCCATGGTGCTGCATGAGGCTATATAGCTCCCATGGGTCGTCGTGGAATTTCTGCGAGTAGGCTGGGAGACTGACAAGGAACTCATCTAGTATGGATTGCTCATCGTCGACATTTCTCCAAACGACTCCAGGAACCAAGCGCAGTTCGCGTTTGGCGATGCCCCGATACCAGAGATTTCCGTATGCGAGGCCGAACGCGTTTGACACCGAGAGTACGCGATCAATGTAAGTCGCGACTGTAGTGATTGGGTCTCGCGGAATCGCGGAGAGGTCAGGGGCGGATGGTTCGGGCATTGTGCGTCCTCCAATGATGCCAAACTTGATTTTAACGGATCAGCCTAAGCCCTGTAGACCGCACCAATTCAGCCTATCACTGAAGCTAGCCTCGACCCATCGTGCGATGATATCAGGGACCATTGAGCCGATCAAGAATTTTTGGAGTGATCGGCGGTTCCCGACTAATCACCCTGAAACCGCTGGGCAAACCCTTCTGCCGGGCTGCGAACTCCCATATCTCCAGATAGCGTTCCGCAGTCTTCTGATCCGATCGGACTCAGGCGTCACTGACCCGATGTCAGCAGTTCTAGGTGCAGCGTAGTTGGCTCTGGTTAGTTGACTTGGATTCCGCCGCTGGCAGGTCGGGAAACAATGCGCGTGACGAAGTTTGGGTCTCCAAATCTGGTTTCTCGTCGGCAGCCTCAGAGTCGAACCGTGGTACGGCGTTCCTGGCCATCGTTTGGTCTCCGTGTTTTTGGGGTTCCAAATCGTCTCTGCGAAGACACACGTTTAGCCGGGAATTTAGCAACTGCTCACCCATGGTCAGGCAACAATTCGGCGAGAATTCCCACGATTTCTAGCCGATTGCCAGGATTGGAGAAGAATCGCGGTGTGATGTTCAAAACTTGGAGGCTTTGTTAAGCTGTTTACTGGATGAACATCGCCCCCAAGCATGCGAGGACATAAACCATGACCAAATTGTCGGAATACTTGAACACCGCACAAGCTGCCGAGTAACGCGGCGTCCACCACAACACGATTCGAAATTGGGCATGCCGTTGCGAATTCCCAATGCATCGATAGCCAATGAATGGCTAGTGTCGGTTCGAGAGAACCTACTTGGACAAGTTTTTCATGAACGTGGCCAAGCCGGTTAAATGACGGTTTCGAACGAATGGACTGACGAAAGGTCCATCGAAAGGTTAGTCAAAGATGGCATATGAAAACGTTTTCAACCTAGACTGCGCCGACGCTCTGCGGAGATCCTGCGATGCTTCCGGTGGCCAGCCTGAAAAGGTCGTCGAAGCCTACTGCAGCAACCACACCTACGTCTCTTTCGTCACTCAGAAATCCAACCCGACGAGTTGGTGGCTGGCGAACATGAACCTCTCCAGCCACAGCAACGAAACCAATATCGGTAAAGAACGCGCCTGTTTTTTCCGCGATGTCCAGCACTCCGGAAGCCTCCCTGACCGATGAGTGAGAGTGCGCCCACATCAACGTTGGCAAACGAAACCTCTTCTGCTACTGTCTAATGGACGGGCTTTTAGTCGAGGCACTCTTCGGCCAAAAGTATTTGTAAAAGAGTAAAGAAACCAAAGAAAGGATCGCCAGTGAAAAATGTCGCAAAGCTTTACCGTAACCCACTACCGTCCACGCGTACGGGCCCGCTGTACAACGCATTTTCGTATCCAACAAAGATTTCGCCCGAGGTCATCGCCGTTTTTATCGCCGCACATACCCAGCCAGGCGCGACCGTGCTCGACGCGTTCGCGGGAAGTGGAACTACCGGGCTCGCAGCATTGCTGTGCGACCGTCCGACTAATGCGATGCTGCACATGGCCGACGCGCTCGGAATCAAACCAAAATGGGGCCCTCGCGTTGCGCATCTTTTCGAGATTGGAACTTTAGGCTCATTTGTCTCAATGTCTTTCTGTCGGCCGCCCGATCCATCGGCGTTCGAGGCGGCGGCGAGCGAACTGTGCCGGCGCGGAGAAGAGAAGCTGTCTTGGCTCTATGGGGCGAAAGACGGGAGTGGCTCTACCGGAACGCTGCGGCACATAATCTGGTCCGAGGTGCTCATCTGCCCGCATTGTCGCAACGAAGTCTCTTTATGGGAAGCGAGTGTAAAGACAAAGCCACTAAGTATGTCGGATACGTTCATATGCAGTAGCTGCCAGAAAAAGATCACCGTCGGAGCCTGTGAGCGAGCGAATGATTCATCCCTAGACGCATTCGGACGCAAGCAACTGACAAAGAAGCGAGTGATCGCGCGAGTACACGGTCGGAGCGGGTCGGTGAAATGGCAACGAACGCCCACGCCCGAAGACTATGACGTCATCGCGAGAATCGCAAAAACCAGACCGCCGAAATCAGCTCCAAACGTTGATCTTGTTTGGGGCGAGTTGCACCGCACGGGCTATCACTTCGGAATTGAGAAGCTTCATCATTTCTACACGAAACGCAACTTCATTGTCATGGCGACTCTTCTTGATCTCGCCGCCGATTTTTCAGAGGATGTGCGCGACGCGTTGCGACTTCTGGTTTTGAGCTATAACTCCAGCCACGCAACGCTTATGACTCGCGTCGTTCTCAAAAAAGGGCAGAGCGACTTCGTTCTAACTGGATCGCAGAGCGGCGTGCTCTATGTCAGCGGACTTCCCGTTGAGAAAAATATTCTTGAAGGCGTGCGGCGCAAGTCCAAAGCTTTCATAGACTCATTCCGCATGCTTCACGGAAGCAAGAGCACGATTATCGTCCACAATAGGACTAGCGAAAGTATGCCACTTAAACCGCACTCGATAGACTATGTCTTCACGGACCCACCTTTTGGCGCCTACATCCCATACGCGGAGCTCAATCAGATCAATGAGCATTGGCTTGGAAAAACCACTGACCGCGCTCGCGAAGTGATTGTAAGTCCTTCGCAATCCAAAGACGTGTCGGAATATGGGGCTATGATGGCGAGCGTTTTCAGGGAGATTTCGCGCGTACTCAAACCAAAGGGCTTGGCGACTGTTGTATTTCACTCCGCGCACTCGGAGGTTTGGCGGGCGCTCGCGCAATCCTACGTGACTGCGGGTTTTACCGTCGAAGCCGCGAGCGTCTTGGACAAGATTCAAGCGAGTTTTAAACAGGTAGTTTCAACTGTTTCGGTCAAAGGCGATCCATTGTTGTTACTGTCGAAGCGATCCCCTAATCGGTCAGTCGGTAAGGCTAGTTCCAAAATCGCAGCTGAAGTGATTCGAAATGCAGGCAAGGGCTCGCTGTCTGACCCGCAACTGCTATATTCTCAATATATTGGAAAGTGCTTACAGCTAGGTCGTGACGTTGAGATGGACGCCAAGGCCTTCTACGCTCTGGTGCACGCTGAATCGAGTTCGAGCCGCAAACCCTCCGTAGACCGATGAAGCAAGTTCGTCAGCCACAGCCGTCAACCCACACGGCCGATGCGGACCGCCGCAAACGCCTGGGCCAATACTTCACTGGCCTAAGCCTCGGCCGAATCCTTGCCGCTCTAGCCCGAGCGGAGAAGGCGAAGAGCATCATAGATCCAATGGCTGGAGTGGGCGATTTGCTGGCTTCATGCCTAGAGATTGGTGCCGCTCCAGCATTGATCGCGGGCATCGAAATCGATGGCGATTTACGAAACGCTTGCTCCAACCGATTGCCGCAGGCCGACTGCATTCTTGGCAGCGCTTTCGACCCTAATAGCATTTCGCGCCTACCGAAAACAGAGTGGGGCTTGGTGATTGGCAATCCACCGTATGTCAGATATCAGTCGTTTTCGGAAAAGTCGGAGGCGAACTGCTTTCTTCCGAGCGCGATGCAAATTCGAACTGGGCTGCTGCAAATCTTGCCAAGGCTGTCGGCTCTTGACAAAGAAGACAAACGCCTTTTCGAACAACTGGTTAGAGGTTACTCCGGCCTGTCCGATCTAGCAGTGCCATCTTGGATTCTATGCGCTGGCCTCGTAAAGCTTGGTGGACGTTTGGCGTTGGTGGTGCCCGAGTCTTGGCTATCACGGAATTACGCGACCATTGTGCACTATCTGCTTTTCCGGTGGTTTGAAATTGAGTTTGTCGTGGAAGACGAGCACGCCTCCTGGTTCGACGACGCTCAGATTAAGACGACGCTTATCGTGGCAAAGCGGGTGAAGCGGCGTGCACCTGCTCTGGTGCGAGCAGATAGCTCCAACTACTGCCACATCTCGATCTCAGCCGCAGCGGCGGACTCGGAGAGTCCCATTGGCCGGATTGCACCCGCAGAGGGACCGAGCCGAGAGAGAAATTTCGCAAAACAAGCGCGCTCTTGGCTTCGAAATGGTAGTAGCCATTCTACAGGGCTCGTCCGCACGCGACCCGCTTCGATAAAGCTCGCATACAGCAACATGATTGCCGGCGCTTCTAGGCAAAAATGGTTCGCAGCAATTGGCGAAACAGGCAGTCAGGGCTCGGAAGGCATCTACGTCTCTCAAGAGATTTATGATTGGCTTGCAAGCCAGGGCATCACGCCCACCTTTGCCACGTTCGAGTCGCAAGGCGTGGCTGTTGGCCAGGGCCTGCGTACCGGAGCAAATGGCTTCTTCTACGCCGACGGCCTGCGCGAGTCCGAGCACGTAGCGCTTTCCTTCTCTGGCCCGCTTGCGGGATTGGTTGCACGGGCACCATGTAGCGTCGTGCGGCCGGTCATTCGGCGGCAATCTGAGCTTCCGGCGGGCTTCACCGTCTTACCTGATTTCGCCACGGGATGGGCGTTGGATCTGAGACAGTACCCGTTGCCGGAGGATTTGAGCGAATTCGATATCTTTCCAGCTGTCTATGAACGCATGCCCGAGTCAATTGCGGCGATAGTTCGGGCAGCAGGCCAGGCCAACTTCGGCACTTATGCCAAGCCGCAAAAGGTTTGGAATCTCACTGCCGTCTCTCCGAACATCAGGCCTGCGGCTCGCGGAATGCCGCCGCGCCACTGGTATATGTTGCCCGACTTTGCGCAAAGGCACTTGCCGGACGTTCTGTTGGCGCGAGTCAATTCATCCACTCCGACAGCCTACTTAAATAAAGCTCGGCAATGCCTTATCGACGCAAATTTTTCGACCATGTGGACCCTGCCGAGCAGCAGGTGGAACGCAGATGCTTTGCTAGCTTTCATGAACAGCATGTGGGCGAAAACGGTCATCGAAACGTCCGGAGCGGTAATGGGTGGCGGTGCCCTGAAAGTTGAAGCCACGCACCTGCGGCGATTCCCAGTCCCAGCGTTCAATGAAGAGCAGCGTTGCGAGCTCTCACGGCATGGCGACGAGCTCGCTGGCGTAGCCGAATACTCAGAAGTGGAAGCGGTGCTGAACAGTATCAACAATGTGGTGGCCGAAGCTCTCGGGTGCGATCGCGAAGGAATCAAGGAACTACAGCAAATCGCTCGCGAGTGTCAGGAAAGACGGGCAAAACACAAAACAAAAAAAGGAGGACAGGATGGCGGTGAAATATGATGAAGCGCATGGAAAGGCTTTCCTGACGGAAGCCAGCGACCTCATCCGTGAAGGCAAGGCGGAGGATGTGCTACGTCACGCGCTCTCAGCCAAGCTGCCGTTGATGTTCCCCGAACAGCCTTGGTGGACTAAGGCTCACGTCACCGGTACTGAGTCGTTAACAGTGTTCCACGAGCTCGGAGCTATGAAGCATGGCTTTGTCGATGTGCTTATAGGCGCTACGGTTATCGAATACGAAAGGGACTTGCAAGCGATGGGCGCCCTAGCGTACGGGCTCCACCAGGTGAAACAATACTGCGCTGGCCAGCTCAACGCGGGGAAGTCTCACGACCTGATCATTGGCGTTCTCTCCGACACCGTCCGCTGGCACGCTTTTCGCATTTCTGATGTCAAAAATCTTTCTGCCGTAGCTGGCGCCACCAGCTACGGCCCGGAGCACATCGATCTCGCCGAGATCGAATCATGCGACTTGTCAGCGGCGGGCGATATCGAAGCAAAAAAACTTGCGGCATTTTTAGTCCGCCACCTTGGACGCGAAGGGGGACGTGTCCTGGCTGCGAATAATCTCGCGAAAGACTTGGGATTCAACAGCCCATTTTGTCAGGCCCATGTCCAGTCAATTGATGCGCTCGTGGACCACGCGTTCGCCCAGGACCCGACTTATGCCAACTTGATCACAAAACTTTGGACGGACTTCGTCTCCTACTTGGGTGGAGACACGGATGCCGACAAATTCGACAAGGGTTCGTATGTCGGCGAACTCTACATCCTTACCCTTGCCAAGCTCATTTGCGCCAACGTTCTGAACGAAAGGGCCTTGATCAGTGACGACGTAGCGTTGCAAGCGATCTTGGACGGATCGTTCTTCAAGGCTCGGGGGCTGCCAAACCTTGTCGAATATGACTACTTCGGCTGGCTTAACACCAGTCCCTATGTGAGCGAATTGATTGCCGTCGCGCGGGACATTCAGAACGACCTTCGCGCCTATGATTTCGAATCATCCCCCGCCGAAGACCTTTTTGGCAATCTCATGGCGCAGTTGGCGTCCCGCTCACAACGACTTCTTTTAGGGCAGGAATGGACCCCTTCTTGGCTCGCAGGCAAAATTGTCGATCATGTCATGTCGGCTCTCCCCGAGGGGCAGCCACCGCGTTTCGTTGATATGTGCTGTGGGTCGGGAGCGATGGTCGTGGAAACAGTGAAGCGCGCTAAACAGCGTCTACACGCTGCCGGGCGAATTCCAGGCGACCCCGCTGCGCTTAGCGAACTCGCGACTGCGATCACCGGATTTGACATCGACCCATTGGCTGTGATGCTTGCCAAGGTTGGCTGGGTGCTGGCCAGTAAGAATTGGCTCGCCGCCGGGCATGAGGCACAAATCCCCATCTATCACGCCGACTCGCTGTTTGCGAATACGCCGGTGACAAAGGTTTTCAGCGTGACCGGAGAAGAGCAGCGCAAGCTCAAGCTCGACACTGAAGAGGTCCAGCTCCCCCAGTTTTTGATAACAGCATCGAACCAGATTTTGTTCGACGCGTTGCTATCGCGTGGTTATGACATGGCGATGAGCAGCGCAGCGGCAGCGAGGACGACGCTTACAGATCAAGACATCGAGACGATGGTGGACGCGGTTTTGACCGACACCGGGCTCGTGCTGGCCGTCGACGAAAAGTCTGCATCGATCGAGTTCTGTAAGAAGTTGCTAAAGGCGCTTGAGAAACTTCAACGTGCTGGACGCAATGGCATCTGGGCATTCGTCCTGCGAAATAGCTTCCGGCCAGCTCTCGTCGCGGGGCGCTTTAACGGAGTGGTGACTAACCCTCCCTGGCTGGCACTTAGCAAAATTGCGAGCAACCCTTATCAGGATGCGCTTAAAGCCAAGTCGGAGCTCATCGGTATAAAAGCGCCCCGTTCTTCGCATTTGCATGTGGAAATCGCTACCATCTTCCTCTTGCACGCCATATCACGCTATTTGATTCCAAACGCAGTGGTTGGATGCATCCTGCCGGATACGGTCCTTAATGGCTCGCACCACGAGCCATTCCGCTCGGCCGGCTACCTCACCGCACACAAGCCTGTACAATTCGCTCCTAGCGAGATTTGGAAAGTTGCCAACCATACCTTCAAGAACGAAGCGATTGTGCTTTTTGGCTCCAAGTCGCATCCTGGCGCCGCTACGACTTTTGTGGGACGGGACGTGAGCAGAAACTCAGAGACTTCGACGATCTACCATATCGTCAAGTCTAATGACCGCACTGCATGGACGACAACGCCACCTGCTGCACATACCGTGAAAGTCGAGACGAGGAATTCAATTGGGCCGCTGTTTCGGCAAGGCGCCGACGTAATGCCTCGCGCCATCGTTTTTCATGCGGCGGCAAAGATCGGCGCGGGCTGGAACTTGGGGCCAATCAACGCCGGCTCGTCCTTCTACTTCCTCAGATCGGACAGCCATCGTCTTAAAGATTTCGCGCTGACTGCAATCGGTGTTAACGACCAGGTGATGTTCGACGTGCTGATCTCAAAGCATTTGGCGCCTTATGAGCTTGCAGCCGGCGCCAAAGGACTTTTGCCGTTTCAATATGGAACAGATGGGTGGGAGCCACGTACAGGGCCGGGGATCGCTGCGCTTGGCGGAGCTACAAGTGGTGCGATAAAAGCTGCCTTGACAGCCAACAACGAGAGCGTCGATGAATTCTTCAAGACGGTGGACACAAACCGGAAAAAACTGTCTGCCCAAGGCTGGACCGGCCAGGACTGGCTGGTGCTCGCCTCGGCAGGTGGCAAGCTACCGTGCGCCGCGTATGTGCGAGGCGACCAGATCCCTTGCGACAAGACTGTCATCGACCAAACACTTTATTGGGGGATCGTTGAGACCGAGGACGAGGCAATTTACATCACCGCGTTAATAAACAGCAAAGCCATCATCGAGGTCATCAAGGCGCACCAGCCACGCGGAGCCTTTGGCGAACGCCATATTCACAAGCTGGCATTCGATCGAACCCCGGCGTTTGACGCGGCAAACCGTGACCACCAAGCGATCGTTGATGTAGCAAAGGTGTTGTTGTCCGAATGGGCTACCCGGCGCATGCAACCTGACATACAACGCATGCTCTTGCCTCAAAAGCACATGATCACACGGCGGACAACGATTCGAGCGGCGCTTGAGCGACTGCCAGGCTGGGATGCCTACCAGGAAGCATGCACCAACTTATTCCGCAATAACCTCGATGAGCGAAGATAAGCTTAAAGTGATCGCGGCTGAACTCATCTCGCAAGTTAAGAGAAGCTTAATCATCGACTGGACCATCCGAGAAAACGAGCGTGCCATGATCAAGGTGATGGTTACTATAGCCCAGGTCTGGCGGACGAGGCGAAATGTATTTACGCAACTAACGGCATCTTTTGTTTTCGCTCGAATTGATCGGGCGACTGGTATTCGAGCGTCTGATGGGGACGCACTGGATTGTAAAAGGTTTCGATGTACCGGAATACCGATATTTCAGCGTCATCGAGATTTTTATAGCTCTCGAATTTGGTCTATTCATGCTTCAACGACCAGAAGAATCTTTCTGCAACCGCATTGTCATAACAGCACCCAGTTCGGCTCATCGAACAGGTGATCTGTAATGTTCTCAGTAGGTCCTGGAATGACTTACTGGTGTATTGGCAACCTCGGTCGCTGTGATGAAACAGCGTGCCTGCTGAGGGCCTCCTGGCCTGGATCGCTTTGCGCATCGCAGCGGTGATCACCTCCGTTGCTAGGCTATTGCTCATGGACGAGCCCACCACCTTGCGGCTGAACAAGTGCAGTACGACTGCAAGATAGACCCACCCACTAGAAGTTGGCAGATAGGTAAGCACATGGTTTGAACCGGATAGGAGTCTTGGTGTTCCTGGATCCAGGCGTACCTCACTGGGACTCCTTCGCGAAAGATGCCGTTGTTTTTTTACGGTTTCACCATCCAGCTCGGCCTGCCGTAGCTGCTTTCGAAGTTGGCGGACCTCGGTTTCGAGTTGTTCGACTCGAGCCTTGTCGCTGGTCGGGGAGCCCGGTGTAGATTGGATTTACACGATTGTTTTTGGCACCATTGACGAAGAGTCGTAAAGGGAACATAAACAGCCGTGGCCGCAGCCGCCAACATGTACCCCTCGTGGGTGACACGCTTGACTGTAGCATCGATGAAATCTTGATCCAAGGTCCGACGGGGTTTCTTTGAGCGGGTGCCCTTGGACTTCCTCCGGCGTGAGTTTGGGGTTCGCCGCCGGTCTCCGCCCGTCCTGGGTTATCGCACTTTCAACACAAACGGCAATAGAGGCAAGCCGAAAGTTGCAAACGCTTGAATTCCAGGAACTTACCTCTTTTAGCGCAAAACGCCATGAACGAGTCCGAGACCCGAGCCTAGCAGAGTTGATCGATCCCGCCTTGCGAGCGGTGGGCGACAGTAACGTCGATCATCACGGCTACGTTAGAATCCGTAAAAAACAAACTGGCGGATCCAAGCCAGACATCAACCAGATACCGTAATTAACTACCGTATTGGGCGTAGGTTTCCTTTTAACACAAACCGCAACAGAGCCAAGCATCCATCCGTAAACCCCTACCGAGTAAGAACTTACTTCTTTTAGCGCAAAACGCCATGCACGAATCCGAAGCCCGAGCAAAATTGATCGATCCTGCCTTGCATGCGGCGGCCTGGGGTGTCGTAGAGGGTAGGCGTATCCGGCAAGGTATCTTCGCGATCAACTTGGAGACGGGGCAAGAGCAAGAGATTGCCGCTTGTCCCTCGCTCGAAGACCCAAGCGAAAAGGGAGCCGCCCACGAGGTTAAGGCGAGTGTTTCCGGTAAAATTGCGGAAAACCTGATCCCGCTTGACATTTGTCAACAGCGTATACTAGGATTGACTCGATGAGCAGACCGAGGCATCCAAAACCAGAGATTGAAAAAGCAATCCGGTATGCAGAAGGGCTTGGCTGGACAGCCGAACTTTACCATGGACACGCTCGGGAACGCCGAAAAGTGGTGGACCCTCAATGAACCCAACCACACAAACTTGTGAGATGGAGTATGAGTTCGCCCTGATCGTCGGTGGTGTCAGTGAACTGACATCGGCCGTCGAGGACGCATTGTTTCAAGCGGGTTGTGACGATGCGACTCTAAGCATGCAGCACGGCCGACTATACATCGAGTTCAGCCGATCGGCAGGGTCACTCGAAGATGCGATTATCGGCGCAATCCATGATGTTCGCAAAGCTGCGATCGGAGCCGAAGTCTTGCGAGTCGATGAATGCAACCTCGTGACGGCTTCTGAGATAGCAAGAAGGATGGGACGCACGCGACAATTGGTGCATCAGTACATGAACGGGACCCGTGGGCCAGGAGGCTTCCCACCGCCTGAATGCCACCTCACGGACCATGCACCGCTCTGGGCCTGGTGCGCCGTCAGTTACTGGCTAGTACAGAACAATCTACTGCGACCTGAAGAGAGCTGGAATGCTGAGGTTGTCGAGGCGATCAATAACTGGCTCGAATCCGAACGGCAACGACGCCGGTATCCCAAACTGATCGATACGATCACCCGCGGCTTGCAACATCAGTAGTCACTAATGAACGAATCCGAGACCCGAGCCGAGTTGATCGATCCTGCCTTGCAAGCGGCCGGATGGGGTCTCGTCGAGGGGAGTCGTATCCGGCGGGAGTATCCGATCACCCTGGGCCGTATCCATGGACACGGCGGACGGGGCAAAGCCCTGACGGCAGACTATGTGCTCGAATATCGCAACACCAAGCTCGCGGTGGTCGAAGCGAAATCGGCAGCGTCACCCCTGACTCTCGGCGTCGGTCAGGCCAAGGATTATGCCGCCAAGCTCGCCATACGACACACCTACGCCACCAATGGCCACGGCATCTACGCCATCGACATGGAGACGGGGCAAGAACAAGAGATCGCCGCTTATCCCTCCCCGGAAGAACTTTGGAATAGGACCTTTGCCAAGGTCAACGCATGGCGAGATCGCTTCGCGACCGTGCCCTTCGAGGACAAAGGGGGGTACTTTCAAGGCCGCTACTATCAGGACATCGCGATCGAGCGGGTATTGGAAGCCGTCGCAACGGGAAAACAGCGGATACTGCTGACGTTGGCGACGGGCACTGGGAAGACGTTTATCGCTTTTCAGATCGCTTGGAAGATGTTTCAAAGCCGCTGGAACTTGAGCCGTGAACCATCCCGCCGTCCGCGGATTCTGTTTCTGGCCGACCGGAATAACCTCGCCAACCAAGCCTACAACGCTTTTTCGGCGTTCCCCGAAGATGCGATGGTTCGTATCGACCCGGGTGACATCAAGAAGAAAGGCAAAGTTCCGAAGAACGGCAGCTTGTTCTTCACCATTTTCCAGACCTTCATGTGCGGACCATCCAAAGACGGAAAGCCTTCACCCTACTTCGGCGAGTATCCTCCCGATTTCTTCGACATCATCATCATCGACGAATGCCATCGAGGTGGTGCGAACGACGAGAGCACTTGGCGAGGCATCCTCGAATACTTCGCTCCCGCCGTGCAGCTTGGATTAACCGCCACTCCCAAACGCAAAGACAATATCGATACCTATGCCTACTTTGGCGAGCCCGTGTTCACCTACTCGCTCAAGGACGGCATCAACGACGGCTTTCTTACGCCATTCAAGATCAAGCAGATCTCGACCACGCTCGACGAGTATGTCTTCACACCCGACGACACGCTTGTCGAGGGAGAAATTGAAACCGGTAAGCGGTAC
>Ga0315899_10005421_pt1 | contig 13785 bp, 6 predicted proteins | sample LakEriMetagenome_2_FD_203518 | JGI IMG/M metagenome (GOLD analysis project Ga0315899, IMG submission 203518) | Freshwater fungal communities from buoy surface, Lake Erie, Ohio, United States - Buoy 4 MA112 | ecosystem: Environmental > Aquatic > Freshwater > Lake | place: USA: Lake Erie, Ohio...
CAAGTCGATAGTCTCGAGCACCTTTCTGCGGTAACATACAAAGCCCGCTGTGCTATCCCTAACACCCAACCACAAAATGCTGTTCACATACAACGATGCACCGAAGCTCATCGCCAAACGTTTCATGGGCCAATTCTGCACTCCGCCGCCTTTTACATAGCGTGAACCTACCGACATATCACCGCCCTGCGTCGAACATCCGTCATACAAACGCATGAGGTCTTTCGGATTGTGCGAGAAGTCGCAGTCCATCTCGAAGATGAACTCATAACTGCGCTCGAGCGCCCATTTGAATCCTGCTATGTAGGCTGTGCCCAACCCGAGCTTCCCTTTGCGCTCCAGGATGTGAAGCTTGCCTGAAAAATCTGCCTGCAATCCTTTCACAATCTGCGCCGTGCCATCAGGCGAACCGTCGTCGACAATCAACACATGAAACGCCTTCGGCAAGCCAAACACGGTGCGCAGCATACGCTCCACGTTTTCCTTTTCGTTGTAGGTTGGTATGATGACGAGGCTGTCAGACATATTCCTAGTTGTTTTCCTCCGCTATCAATCGCTCCACCAACTCCACCATGTTCTTGCTGCCGATAAACAGCGGCGCACGTTGGTGCAGTGAGCTTGGTTGAATATCCATTATTCTGCGAACGCCATCAGAAGCCTTGCCACCGGCCTGCTCCACGATGAATGCAAGCGGATTGCTTTCGTATTGCAACCGCAATTTCCCGTCTTGGTTTTTCACCGTACCGGGATACATGTAGATGCCTCCTTTGATGAGGTTGCGGTGAAAATCCGAAACAAGTGAACCGATGTAACGGGCGCTGTACGGGCGCTGCGTAGCCTTGTCGTCTTCCTTGCACCATTGCACATAGGCTTGCACACCGGGGCTGCACGAAAGTAGATTACCTTCGTTGATGCTGTAAATGGTGCCGTCTTCCGGAATGCGCATGTTTTCGTGCGACAAACAAAACTCACCAATGCTTGGCTCGAGGGTGAAGCCGTTTACGCCATGGCCCGTGGTGTACACGAGCATGGTGCTCGAACCGTAAATCACGTATCCTGCTGCAACCTGATCGGCGCCTTTTTGCAGAAAGTCGTTTACGTTGGCCAAATCGCCCACGCTGCTCTTTCTGCGAAACACACTGAAAATGGTACCTATTGACACGTTCACGTCAATGTTTGACGAGCCATCAAGCGGATCGAACAAGATCACGTATTTCGACTTCTTGCAAATTTCCGATTCAAACGTGAAGTACTTCTCGTTCTCTTCACTGGCAGCGCCGCACACTTGTCCGCCCCAACGCACCGCATTAAGCAAAGCGTTATCGGCAAACACATCCAACTTCATTTGAGTTTCACCCTGCACGTTAGTGCTTTCCATGGCACCCAGAATGTCCTGCAAACCAGCCTTATTCACCTTATGGTTTACAATCTTGGCGGCGATACCGATATCAGCGAGCAGGCGCGACAAATCGCCCGAAGCATAAGGGAAATCGGCCTGACGCTCCATGATAAACTCGCTGAGGGTAACGATGCTGCTCATGGCGCGAAGGTACTGCATTTTTCTGCAAAAAGCAGCTAGTCGCGGCACGCACGAACCCAATCGAATAGCAGGCACCAATTACATGGCGGACGTGCGGTAGTGTGACTCTGCGGTCCATCATTTACGGGTGCCTCCCATCGTCCCTAAAAAACACCGCCCCGGCCTGCTTAACGCAAACCGGGGCGGCAATAAAACAAACAAACTAACTACAACTACTTCTTCATGAAGCTGCGCGTTACGCAGTCATTACCATTTACAACTTTCAATTGATACATGCCCTGAGCCAATGCATCCGTTGAAATTGTTGTGGTTGAATATAGATTTCCGGTAGTAATCAACTCGCCGGTAATGCTGTAAATAGTATATACAGTTGAACCATTCATAGAAGGCATGCTAATCGTGAGTTGTTCAGCTACAGGATTAGGATAAACCACCAAAGAATTCATAGTTACTTCATTCACAGAAGTACTTGGTGTAAGTACAGCGTTAATCACGTGTACTACTCCGTTATCAGCCATGATGTCAGCAACAATTACCTGAGCATCATTGATGAACACGTTTCCGCCTGTAATAGATACTGTTACAACTTGACCTTGTAAGGTTGTGATAGTTTGACCATTGGATAAGCTGCTTGAAAGCGCTTCACCCGATACTACGTGGTACAACAATACCTGAGCAAGCGCTCCTGTTGGGTCAGCCAACAAAGCATCCAATACTCCGGCAGGAAGGGCTGCAAAAGCAGCATCTGTTGGAGCAAACACTGTGAACGGTCCATCACCGGAAAGATCATCTGCAAGACCGGCAGCAATAACTGCGGTTTCCAACGTAGTATGATCAGCACTGTTCACGATAATGTCTAAAACTGTTACAGGCTCAGGATCATTTTCCGGAACCAACACAGCATCAATCACGTGCACAACACCGTTATCCGCGATGATATCAGCAACAATTACTTGAGCATCATTGATGAATACTCCGTTAGCATTGATAGTAACGGTAATATCCTGACCTTGTATGGTTGTAATCATCATACCGTCGGTCAAATCTGTTGAAAGAGCTACTCCGCCTACAGCATGATACAACAATACTTGCGTAAGTGCTCCTGTTGGATCAGCAAGCAATGAAGCAAGCACACCGGCAGGTAGGGCGTCAAAAGCATCATCAGTTGGGGCAAAGAGGGTCAATGGACCTTCACCCGATAAAGCGCTCTGCAAACCTGCCGCAACTACTGCAGCCTCGAGTGTGTTGTGATCAGCACTATTCACTACAATGTCCAAAATGGTATTGCTCGTTGAAGTTCCTGCACAAACGCAATCAGCTCCATAAACATCATCTGCAGTTCCTGCATTACCATCGTCGCACGCATCACCCGGGAACTGGCAAGTTCCGTTGTCGATTGCTGCGTTCATATCGTAGTTACATGCACTCATGTCGGTGCAACCCAATGCGTCACCTGCACAAACACAGTCCGCACCTAAAACGTCATTGATTGTGTTATCATTCATATCATCACAAGGCTCACCAGGAAGAATGCATGAAGCATCATCAATGGTAGCATCAGGGTTGTAGTTGCATGCTTCCATAGCGGTGCAACCTTCAACCGGCGGAGCAGGTGGCAACAACACTGCATTGATGACGTGCACAACACCATTATCAGCAATGATATTTGCTACCGTTACCAACGCATCATTGATAAATACATTATCTCCTGCTATGGTTACTGTTACCGTTGAACCTTGGAGTGTAGGCACTACCATGCCATCCATCAAATCAGTTGAAAGAACTGAACCTGATACTACGTGGTACAACAGAATTTGAGTAAGCAATCCGTTTGGATCAGCCAGAACCGCATCCAATACTCCGGCAGGAAGAGCTTCAAAAGCTGCATCTGTTGGAGCGAATACGGTGAACGGACCTGTTGCTGAGAGATCATCAGCCAAACCTGCGAGAATTACAGCGGTCTCGAGTGTATTGTGATCAGGGCTGTTCACAATAACGTCTACAACGGTATTGTTTGAAATGATACCTGCACATCCACAATCTGCACCGAACACATCGTTGATGGTTGCAGCGTTGTTGTCATCACAGTTGTCGCCTGGGAATTGGCATGAGCCATTGTCAACAATCGCAGCCATATCGTAGTTACATGCGGTCATGTCTGTACATCCCAAGAGTTCTCCAGCGCAAACGCAATCCAATCCCAACACATCATTTATGGTGTTGGCATTAGCATCGTCACATGGCTCACCTGGAAGAATGCATGAAGCATCATCAATGGTAGCATCAGGGTTGTAGTTGCATGCTTCGATCGCGGTGCATCCTTCAACAGGAGGCGCCGGTGGAAGCAATACAGCGTTGATTACGTGCACTACACCGTTATCGGCAATTATGTTAGCTACAGTTACCAATGCATTATTGATAATCACGTTGTCACCGGCAATTGTAACAGAAACAGTTGACCCTTGGAGAGTCGGCACTACCATTCCATCCATCAAATCAGTTGAAAGAACTGAACCTGATACTACGTGGTACAACAGAATTTGGGTAAGCAATCCGTTTGGATCAGCCAGAACTGCATCCAATACTCCGGCAGGAAGAGCTTCAAAAGCTGCATCTGTTGGAGCGAATACGGTGAACGGACCTGTTGCTGAAAGATCATCAGCCAAACCTGCGAGAATTACAGCCGTCTCGAGCGTGTTGTGATCAGGACTGTTCACAATAACGTCTACAACGGTATTCGTAGAAATGATACCTGCACATCCACAATCTGCACCGAACACATCGTTGATAGTTGCAGCGTCGTTGTCATCACAGTTGTCGCCAGGGAATTGGCATGAGCCATTGTCAACAATAGCAGCCATATCGTAGTTACATGCTGTCATTTCTGTGCATCCCAAGAGTTCACCAGCACAAACGCAATCCAATCCCAACACATCATTTGTGGTGTTGGCATTAGCATCGTCACATGGCTCACCTGGAAGTATGCAGGAAGCATCATCAATGGTAGCATCAGGGTTGTAGTTGCAAGCTTCGCTCGCGGTGCATCCTTCAACAGGAGGCGGCGGTGGAAGCAATACCGCGTTGATTACGTGTACTACACCGTTATCGGCGATGATATCAGCAACAGTTACTTGAGCATCATTGATGAATACACCGTTAGCGTTTATAGTAACGGTGATGTCCTGACCTTGTATGGTTGTAATCATCATACCGTCAGTCAAATCTGTTGAAAGAGCTACTCCGCCAACAGCGTGGTACAACAATACTTGCGTAAGTGCTCCTGTTGGATCAGCCAACAAAGCATCCAATGCTCCGGACGGAAGAGCTGCAAAAGCTGCATCTGTTGGAGCGAATACTGTAAGTGGTCCTGGACCTGAAAGTGCACCCTGTAAGCCTGCAGCAACTACAGCAGTCTCAAGAATTGTATGGTCGGCACTATTTACAACGATGTCCAAAATAGTATTGGTTGGTGGCGCAGGCGGAAGCAATACCGCGTCAATCACGTGAACTACACCATTATCTGCGAGGATATCAGCAACAATTACTTGAGCATCATTGATGAATACTCCATTAGCATTAATGGTTACGGTAATATCGCTTCCCTGAATTGTTGTGGCCATCATTCCATTAGAAAGTGATGTTGACAGCACCGTTCCGCTCAATGCGTGGTAAAGAAGCACATTCACCAATGCTCCTGTTGGATCAGCCAACAAAGCATCCAATGCTCCAGCTGGAAGAGCTGCAAAAGCTGCATCTGTTGGAGCAAATACAGTGAATGGGCCATCACCGGAAAGATCATCTGCAAGTCCGGCAGCAATCACTGCGGTTTCCAACGTAGTGTGATCAGCACTGTTCACGATAATGTCTACAACTGTTACAGGCTCTGGATCATTTGCCGGAACCAAAACAGCGTCAATCACGTGAACTACACCATTATCTGCGAGGATATCAGCAACAATTACTTGAGCATCATTGATGAATACGCCGTTAGCATTGATAGTAACAGTGACATTCTGACCTTGAATGGTTTGAATCATCATGGCGTCGGTCAAATCTGTTGAAAGAGCTAAGCCACTAACTGCATGATACAACAATACTTGCGTAAGTGCTCCTGTTGGATCAGCAAGCAAAGCATCGAGTACACCTGCCGGAAGAGCTGCAAAAGCTGCATCTGTTGGAGCAAATACAGTGAATGGGCCCGTTCCTGAAAGATCATCAGCCAAGCCTGCAAGGATTACCGCAGACTCGAGGGTATTGTGATTGGGACTGTTCACGATAACATCAACAACTGTGTTTGATGGCAATATGCCTTCGCAACCGCAATCAGCTGTAACTACATCGTTAGTTGTCGCTGCATTGTTGTCGTCGCAGCTATCTCCTACAAACACACATGAACCATCTTCAGCAACTGCTTCCATGTTATAGTTACAGGCCGTACCGTCGGTGCAACCCAACAATTCGCCGGCACACACACAATCAGCTCCAAGAACATCGTTTATCGTGTTATCGTTCGCATCATCGCAAGGCTCACCAGCAAGTATGCAAGAACCATCTTCTATGGTTGCCTCAGGATTGAAATTGCACGCTTCGATAGCTGTGCAACCTTCTACTTGAGGAGCAGGAGGAAGCAAAACCGCGTTGATTACATGAACAACTCCATTGTCAGCAATAATATCCGCAACTGTAACTTGAGCATCGTTGATGAATACTCCACCGTTGATTGAAACTGTTACGGTTGCACCATTGACAGTTGCTATTACCTGACCATCAAACAAGTCCGTTGAAAGCGCGGTCGCACCTACCACGTGATACAATAAAATTTGAGTAAGGGCTCCACCTGGATCAGCCAACAAGGCCTCTACAGTTCCTGCGGGAAGCGCATCAAATGCAGCATCCGTTGGGGCAAATACAGTGAAAGGGCCTGGGCCACTTAATGCTTCCACCAAACCGGCAGCAACAACAGCTGCCTCTAAGGTGTTATGATCAGGGCTATTTACAATGATATCTACGACTGTAGACGTCTGAGCAGGTGGTAAAAGAACCGCATCAATAACGTGTACTACGCCGTTGTCTGCAGTAATATCAGCTACAATAACTTGAGCATTGTTGATGAAAACACCATTTGCATTAATAGTTACAGTAACATCAGAACCCTGGGCTGTATTAACAACCATTCCATCTTCAAGGGCGCTTGATAAAACTGCGCCGCCTAGAACGTGATATAAGAGGATTTCAACAAGCTGACCGTTAGGATCCGCGAGCAAAGCATCAACTGTACCTGCAGGCAACAAGTTGAATGCAGCGTCTGTTGGGGCAAATAGCGTAAATTCACCGGGGTTAGCCAGCGTCTCATTCAAACCACTCGCCAACAAAGCCACCTCAAGGGTGTTATGATCAGCACTGTTGGTTACAATGTCCATGATCGTGTTGGTCGGCATAACAGGCGGCAACAAAACCGCGTCGATTACGTGAACCACACCATTCTCCGCATCCAAATTGGCCAGAGTTACCTGGGCATCATTAATGAAAACGCCGTTTCCATTAATTGTTACCGTAATCTCCTCTCCTTGAAGAGTTGTAACCATCATACCGTCCGACAAATCGGTTGAGAATGCTTCTAAACCTAGCACATGGTATAATAAAATAGTGGCAAGTTCGCCCGTTGGGTCAGCCAGCAATGCATCAACCGTTCCCGCAGGGAGCGCGGCAAAAGCAGCATCGGTTGGAGCAAAAACGGTAAAAGGACCGGGACCTGAAAGGTCATCGGCAAGCTCAGCTGCAATAACAGCTGTCTCAAGGATTGTGTGATCGGGAGAGCCCACAATAATGTCGACCACCGTTTGGGCCTTCATCTGGAAGCTCACACACAACACCATGAATAAGTAAAGAAGTTTTCTCATGATTTGTTGAATTGATTTGGAAAAATTTAAAACAAAGTTGGATGAGCAAAGTTCATAAGGGTCATCCATTCTGAAATAATTTCCCTTAAAACGTTGGATACCCAAAACAAAAAGCCCCGACTACCTCATTGGTAATCGGGGCTTTAGCTTAGATGTCAGCTTAGTTTTTCATGAAGCTGTGTGACACGCACTCAGCACCATTTGTTAATTTCAATTGGTACATTCCCTGTGATAGTGCCTCCAATGAAATTGAGTTTGTCATTCCGTTCAAAGAACCGGTAGACATCAATTTTCCTGTTACACTGTAAATTTCAAACTGCGTAGAACCCATCACGCCGGTCATGTTTACATTCAACATTTCTGAAGCCGGATTCGGATAAACAAGTGCTGACTGCATGTTCGATTCGTTCACTGAAGAACTTGGTGTCAAGACAGCATTGATTACATGGACGATTCCATTATCTGCCATGATATCAGCCACGGTTACTTGTGCGTCGTTGATGAACACGTTTCCGTTCGTGATAGAAACAGTAACATCATCACCCTGAAGAGTGGTAACTGTCTGACCGTTGCTCAGGCTGCTTGAAGGGGCTTCACCTGCAACAACGTGGTAGAGCAATATCTGTGCAAGCTGACCTGTTGGATCTGCCAAAAGTTGAGCAATCAATGTTGCTGGCAATGCAGCAAAAGCAGCATCCGTTGGAGCAAACACAGTGAATGGGCCAGTTCCTGAAAGATCATCAGCCAAACCGGCAGCGATTACAGCTGTTTCCAAAGTGGTGTGATCAGGGCTATTTACAATGATATCCACTACTGTTGCTGGTGTTTCTTCCGGAACCAAAACAGCGTCAATTACGTGAACAACACCATTATCTGCCATGATATCGGCAGTAGTTACTCGTGCATTATTGATGAATACACCGTCAGCATTTATCGTAACGGTTACATCTTGACCCTGCAGCGTAGTAATCATCATGCCGTTTGAAAGATCTGAAGACATGGCAACGCTTGAAACAGCGTGGTATAATAAAACGTTGGTGAGAGCACCTGTTGGGTCAGCCAACAGAGCATCTACGACACCTGCTGGTAATGCAGCAAAAGCAGCATCGGTTGGAGCAAATACTGTAAGTGGGCCTGGGCCTGAAAGCGCACCCTGCAAGCCCGCAGCAACTACAGCGGCCTCAAGCGTGTTGTGTTCAGCGCTGTTTACAACGATGTCCAAAATAGTATTGGTTGGTGGCGGTGGTGGCAACAAAACCGCGTCGATTACGTGAACAACACCGTTATCTGCCATGATATCGGCAGTAGTTACTTGTGCATTATTGATGAATACACCGTCAGCGTTGATCGTAACGGTAACATCTTCACCCTGAAGTGTGGTAATTATCTGACCGTTGCTCAGGCTGCTCGAAGGGGCTTCGGCTGCAACAACGTGGTAGAGTAATATCTGTGCAAGCTGACCTGTAGGATCTGCCAAAAGTTGAGCAATCAATGTTGCTGGCAACGCAGAAAAAGCAGCATCTGTTGGAGCAAACACAGTAAAAGGACCTGTTCCTGAAAGATCATCAGCCAAACCTGCAGCGATTACAGCTGTTTCCAACGTGGTGTGATCAGGGCTATTTACAATGATATCTACTACTGTTGCTGGTGTCTGCGTTTCTTCCGGAATCAAAACCGCGTCGATTACGTGAACTACACCATTGGTCGCCATGATATCGGCAAATATTACTTGTGCATCATTGATGAATACATCCGATCCATTAATGGTAACGGTGATATCACTTCCCTGTATTGTTGTAGCCATCATGCCGTCTGAAAGCATCGATGACAGAACAGTTCCGCTCAATGCGTGGTAAAGAAGCACATTCGCCAATGCACCTGTTGGGTCAGCCAACAATGTTTCTACTGTCCCTGCAGGAAGCAAATCAAAAGCAGCATCCGTTGGAGCGAACAAAGTAAAATCACCAGGATTGCCAAGAGTTTCGTTCAAACCACTCGCATTTAAAGCAATCTCCAGCGTGTTGTGGTCAGCGCTGTTAGTCACGATATCCATGATAGTGTTCGTTGGCATAACCGGGGGCAACAATACCGCGTCAATCACGTGCACCACACCGTTCGTTCCCTGTATGTCCGGGAATGTAACCTGTGCATCATTGATGAAAACATCCGATCCATTGATGGTAACGGTGATTTCTTCGCCTTGAAGTGTTGTAACCATCATACCATCTACCAATTCATTAGAGAGTACTTGTGAATCAAGAACGTGGTACAATAAAATGGTGGTCAGTTCACCCTGTGGGTCTGATAGTAAGTCAGATATCACTGTTGGAGGCAATGCCTCAAAAGCCGCGTCTGTTGGGGCGAAAACGGTGAATGGACCAGGGCCCGAAAGAGCACCGTCCAAACCCGCTGCGATAACAGCTGACGCAAGAGTTGTGTGATTCGGTGAGTTCGCAATAATGTCGAACACCGTTTGCGACTTCATTTGGAAGCCGGTACACAAGAAGATAAATAAGTAGAGTGTTTTTCTCATGGTTTGTTTAATTGATTTGTATATGCTTTAAACAAAATAGGTCTGACTTGGTTCACTTGCGAGCACATTTATCTTGGTTTCACGAATAATCCTTTGCTCTCGGCTCAACAACGTGATGTTCAAACAAGCTTAGCAGGTACCCCAAAAAACCACACGCTCGTAATCAACTTTGGCTTATGAACGAGCGTACGTTGGATACTCGGTTGATTGCCAAATGGACCATTGTAGTCTTGGCGCTTGCCCTGATTGCTTTTGGCTATTTTCAACTTTCGCAACCGACCGTTGAAAAAGGAAATCCCCTGTCGGTAGTTCCCGCCAACTCAACGTTGGTTTGTTCAATCGATCATCTTGACGGGGCGACCGATGAGCTCAGTTTGTTTCGCACTCTTTTAAATAATTCCGGGCAACGCTCCGCCTTCAACGGGTGGTCACAAACTCTTCGTCAGCTCGACTCATTGCGCACGCAAAACCGAAAATGGTACGATTTACTGCAAACATGCGGGTTGTCATTTCAAACATCTGATGCACTCAACCCCGAAAACTGGTCGCTGTCTCTGGCACTTCCGGCCGATGCATCGGCATCAGAATACATGATGCAGTGGATTCCTGATCTTCCCAAACGTGAATTCAAAGGAACATCTCTTTTTGTTGGTGCTAACGCATCGTGGTGCGAACTGCGCAACTGTATCATTTTCTCTCCTTCCACCGCCGTGCTTGAAGACATTGTTATTCAAGTCGACAAGAACAACGTCCTTACGTCGAATGAAGCATTCAACTCTTCGTATCTGCTTCGCAGCAAAGATGTGCCCCTTCACATTTCATCTCGCCTCGGTGAAATGGGATGGCTAACACTCAACCCTGTGTTTACAACCTCAGGAACATTGCTCAATGGTTTCCTGCCTCCAAATAGCGAAGCACAACAGCCGCTATGTCTTCAAACGACAGTCGGTGAAATGACTATTCACAACGTGTTGCCTGAAAGCACAACATTCATGGATGTTCTGCATAGCTCTGAATTTGATTCAACCTGGAATGTGCTTGCCAACTATTACCAAGGATCACAGGCGGAAAATTTCTGGTCACAAGCATGGCAAGACCTAGGTGATTCCTGCCAATGCGACCTCAACGAAATCATGCTCGGCTGGCGAAATGCTGAGCAGGGTGTTGCCGTCATCGAATTAGGCGATAGCTTGTCGGAAGCCGTTTCGTTTTTCAGCATTGCAGACAGCGTGAATGTCATTGATCTGCTAAATCCGGTTCTCAACAGCCAAGCAACACCGGCAGATGGCATATATACAGTTGCCTTCCCGCAAGTGTTTATGCGTAATGCAATGCCTTCACTTTCGGTTGAGAGCAACTACGTCATGCAGAAACATGGCTTTCTTTTCTGTTCATCATCAATCCAGCCATTGAGGGCCATCCGAAATTCCACCAAAAAACTGGGTGAAAAAAACGAGTTCATCTCTTTTCTAAATCAATCCAGTAAATCTTCCGGGCGTTTCGTTTACCAGACAAACTCAGAAGTGGCTCTGCTGCCCTCCGCTCTCTCCGCTCTGCTGGAAGGTAGCGGCGCTAGAAGTTTTACTACAGAATTGAGCCGGCCTGAACAGATCATCATCAGTATCGAACTTTCTGTTCGCATAAAGGAAGCTTCACCTATTCAGGCTCCTTCAGACCCGGAACCCACCATAACACTGGAACAACCGGCTGAAACATCATCTGCAAGCGAGCGTTCCTGGACGGTCATAAACCACAACACACAGGAAAAAGAAACACTGCGCCACAACAACGACAGCAAGCTTGAGCTCATCGGCGCTGACGGCAAATCATTATGGACAATCGAAATTGAAGGCCCCATTCTCGGCGATGTCGTTCAAATAGACGCGCTGAAAAACAACAAACTGCAAATGGCTTTTACCACCGTAAGCGCATTATACATTGTAGATAGAAACGGCAATGCGTTGCCGGGCTTCCCCTATCATACCAAGCCTCCTATTACATCATCCTTATTGGCAGCGGATTATGACAATACCAAAAAGTACCGGCTCATCTTCGCAGCCGGCGACGGTACGCTATTCAACTTCGGTGTCGATGGTAAGCCAACTTCAGGATGGAAATTCAGCAACAACGGCAGCGAAAAAATCATCACGGTCAAAACCCAGAAGATTGGCTCCGACGATGTCATTGTAACAGTCAGCGACCAAGGAAACATACAGCTACTCAAACGCACGGGTGAAACAAAAGCAGTGTGCAGCAGCAAGCTGGAAGGTTTCGATGGAAAGACTCTCGATATCATTTCCGGCAGCGACTTCAACACAACCAGCATTGTTTACAGCTGTGGTTCAAGTGCTAAAACCATCCAGCTCTCGGTTGAATGAGCCATGACCCGATACAGCACCTGAAGCGCGATAATAAACTTGCTGTCGCCCTCTCCGGTTTCAAGTTCGAAAAAAGAAAACGTGAAGAGAACATCGCGTTGTATCTGTGCCTCTCCATCATCAGTCAACAACTAAGTACCCGCGTAGCACGTGTAATCAGTGATCGCTTTTTGGAATTATTTACCGGAGAAGAACCCAGCTGTGAGCGCATTCTGCAAGTTGAAAAAAGCACCTTGCGCAGCATCGGCCTTAGCGAATCTAAATGCAACTACATTCATAATGTTTGCGAGTTCTTTCAGGAACAAAAACTCAGCGATAAGAAGCTACACGAAATGAGTAATGAAGATGTAATCGAAACACTCATTCAAATTAAAGGAGTTGGCAACTGGACCATACAGATGCTGCTCATGTTTGCCATGGCGCGCGAAGACGTTTTTGCTCCCGATGATTTGGGCATACAAAAGGCCATGACTCGCTTATACAAGCTCGATGCAACTTCACCCAAAGAACTCAAACAACAGATGCAAGCGATTAGCGAACAGTGGAAACCATTCCGCACATATGCTTGCCTTGCTCTTTGGTCTTGGAAAGACGAAGGGAATTAATCGCGTCGGCCTACCTCTCTCAAGTGAACCACGTGCGAACGAACGGCTGAAAGCACCGTGCGATGTTCATTGTAGCCAATTCCAAACTTCTCACAGGTTTCTTTCACAATCTGATTGATAGCAGGATAGTGTACGTGCGAAATGCGAGGGAACAGATGGTGCTCTACCTGGAAATTCAGCCCTCCTGTAAACCAAGAAACTATCTTATTCTGGGTTGCAAAGTTGCTTGTGGTATTTATCTGATGCACTGCCCATTCTACATCGAGCTTGCCATCTTGAGCTACCGGAAAATCCGTTTCCTCTACTACGTGAGCCAACTGGAACACAACCGCAATAACAATTCCACATGTACTTGTCAAAACCAGGTAACCAATGATCGTTTGCCACACTCCAATCATCATCATTGGCAAAGCAAGAAACATAAAATAGTAAACAAGCTTAGTCGTCCAGAAACTCACATGATCCCAAAATTTGTACTTCTTGATTTTGGTTTCACCCACCTTTCCGGTGAAGTACTTCAAAAAATCGAAGTAAAATACCCAGAAAAAATAATTCAGCGCGTAAAAAATGAACCCGTAAATATGCTGAAAGCGATGAATCCACAGGCGCTTCTGATTCGTGTTCATCCTCATTACAGGACTAATATCTATATCATCGTCCAGTCCATCTATGTTCGTGAAACTATGATGAATCATGTTGTGTTTGGCCTTCCATAAGTTCACATCACCTCCCATCAAGTTCAGCGAATAACCCATCACATTGTTAAGCCACTCATGTTTCGAAAAACTGCCATGGGCGCTGTCATGCATAACATTAAACCCAATGCCTA
>Ga0315899_10005422_pt1 | contig 13784 bp, 9 predicted proteins | sample LakEriMetagenome_2_FD_203518 | JGI IMG/M metagenome (GOLD analysis project Ga0315899, IMG submission 203518) | Freshwater fungal communities from buoy surface, Lake Erie, Ohio, United States - Buoy 4 MA112 | ecosystem: Environmental > Aquatic > Freshwater > Lake | place: USA: Lake Erie, Ohio...
TACCTCCTAAGGACGAGGCCGAGCTCAAAGAAATGATTCGAGACTTTATTCAACCAGCCATTAAGCAAACCAGACGATACCAAACACTTCAAGCGTTGGTGAATTGCACGAGACGTTCTTTGTTGCCTGATCCTAATATCTCCGATCAAGATCGGGAGAAAATGGAACAAGAGATTCGTATGCTCGAAGAAATGGGAATTAGTTAACAACGCCAATCATGCTCTTTAAGAATAATCCAGTTTTACAACGAGAGTTGATCGTCAACCTACGTACACCTCGCGCTTTTTTGCTTATGATGGTGTACCAGGTCGCATTGGCTGTGGTCGTTTTAATCGCTTATCCTCGGGATGAAAAAATCGATTTGAGCCGCGAATCTGCTTCGGCGCAGCGGCTGGTTGATTTTTTCTTCGTCGGTCAATTTGCGATCGCTTCTTTAATGGCTCCCAGCTTTACTGCAGGGTCCATTACTGGGGAAAAAGAACGGAAGACCTACGAGATGCTTTTGGCTAGCCCTCTGCGTCCGTCGGTTATCGTCTCTGGTAAGTTAATCGCTGCGTTGACCCATTTGGTCGTTTTAGTCTGCGGATCTCTTCCTATCATAATGTTATGTTTGCCGCTGGGCGGGGTATCCATTTACGAACTGCTGGCTGCGTACATTGGCTTGCTGTTCGCCATTTTTCTGTTCGGAGCAATCAGTATGTTCTGCTCCAGTTACTTTAAGCGAACGAGTTCTTCTTTGGTGGTCAGCTATGTCCTGATCCTACCCATTTTGATTGCAGGTGTTGTGGCTTGGTTGACATTGTCTCAACAAGCCGATTTGAGACTGCTTTTAACTGTGACTTTGGTGCCTAGCGTCTGTCTCGTATTGGGGGCTTTGTTATTGTCTATTACGGGACATAGATTGCTTTACCCGCCTGACATCGGTAGTCAGGGGAGCGACGTGATCGATCTGGAGAACGAACAGAAGAATGCGGTGGGGCTAGTGATCCAGCGAGATCAGTTTCCCGATAACTTATTTGCTCCACCGAGACGAAAATCTTTGATGGCAGACCATGCCAATCCTGTCTATGACAAAGAAATGCATGCCGAACTGTTCAGCCAAGGGAGCTTGATGCTGCGATTGGTGATTCAGATCAGCATGGCATTGGCAATTCCGTTGATGGCGGCGTTTTTGTTTTTCGATCCGAGCAAGGCGGCCTACTATGCCGGCTTTGTACTGACCTTTAATCTACTAGTTGCTCCAGTCTTTGTTGCAGGCAGCATTACTAGCGAACGAGAAAGGCAAACCATAGATCTCCTTTTGACCACCACGGTAACGTCATGGCAGATCTTGTGGGGGAAATTGTTGGCAGGATATCGCGTATCGGCTGTTTTGACCTTGTTTATAATGTTTCCGCTGATTTTAGCACTGGTCCCGATAACCCCCTTATATGAAAACTGGCCGTCGATGCTGGCGTATTTTGGCATCTGTTTTGTGGCGTCGCTCTTCAATACGGTACTGGCATTGTTTCTCTCGACGTTGGTTCGCAAGACCAGTACGGCCATGATGCTGACTTATGTGATATTACTGGGTTTGTACTGTTTACCGGTCGCCATCTACTTTTTGTTCTGGGTTTTTCAGCCAGGGTTAGTGGAAAATCCGAACTTCCGTTTTGTTGGAATCACCAGCCCACTCATGGCAGTTGAGAGTGCACCTCTCAACTCGATGCCTTCGGTTTACGGGGAGGGGGATCCCAAGATCGGTTCGTGGCCGCTTATTGCCGGTTATGCTGGCATCACAATTGTTGCGACCGCCATTTTGCTAGGGATAAATGTTTGGTTGTTCCAATCGCGATGGAGGTTAACCGGTCGCGGTTGACGGGGTGAACAATCGAGAAGAGAATACGGTTTTAAGGAAACAACCATGAAACGCGAGACGATTCGCTTTCTGCAACATGTTTACTTATGAAGCTACATCGTGGTTTCCTTGCGAGCTCTTTTCCCAACCTTAATTCCCAGCATATGAATATTCTTCAGACCCAAGATCCCGCCGTTTGGGCAGCGGTTGAAAGCGAAGCCGTACGTCAAAAGGAAGGGCTGGAAATGATCGCCAGCGAAAACTACACCAGTGCTGCGGTGATGCAAGCAGTGGGTAGCGTGCTGACCAACAAATATGCTGAGGGGTATCCTGGCCGCCGCTATTATGGTGGGTGCGAACACGTTGACACCGTAGAAACCATCGCTATCGACCGAGCCAAAACCCTTTTTGGTGCCGAGCATGCCAATGTTCAGCCCCACTCAGGCTCACAAGCCAATACCGCCGTTTATTTGTCCGCCCTCAACCCTGGTGACGTTGTCTTGGGGTTAGACCTCGCTCAAGGGGGGCATTTGACGCATGGTATGCACTTAAACATAAGCGGAAAGCTCTACAAGTTTTTCGCATACGGCGTGGATCCGGTAAACCATCGGATTGATTTCGACCAAGTTGCCAAATTGGCTCGCGAGCATAAACCAAAGATGATCGTTGCTGGGGCAAGCGCGTACCCACGTGAAATCTTCCATGATAAGTTTGCGGAGATTGCAAAAGAAGTGGGAGCGAAATTGATGGTCGATATGGCCCACTATGCTGGGTTGGTCGCCGCCGGTGTTCACAACTCTCCCGTTCCTTACGCCGACTATGTCACGACAACAACGCACAAGACGCTACGTGGCCCACGAAGTGGTTTGATCCTCTGCAAATCAGAATATGCCAAACCAATTAATAGCGCCGTCTTTCCTGGGATTCAGGGAGGGCCATTGATGCATGTCGTCGCTGGCAAAGCAGTCTGCTTTGGCGAAGCGATGTCGAGTGCATTCCAAGATTATGGCAAGCACGTAGTTGCGAACTGCAAAACGCTTGCTGAAACGCTCCTGGCGAGTGGACTTCGTTTGATTAGTGGCGGATCCGATAACCACTTGGTGCTCGTCGATGTAACAAGCTTTGGTATTGGTGGCAAAATTGCTGAAAAGGCCCTCGACGAGTGCGGAATTACGGTGAACATGAATATGATTCCCTTTGATACTCGCAAACCCATGGATCCAAGCGGGATTCGGATCGGTACTCCCGCCTTAACGACGCGAGGCATGGGTACGGATGAGTTTAAGGCGATCGGTAACTGGATTGTTGCCGCTCTGAAGTCGCATGAAGATGAAGCAGCACTACACAAGATTCGGGCCGATGTAAAGCAATTGGCTATGCAATTTCCCGTACCAGCCTCTGTTCTTTCCGAGTCTCCATCGTCACACTGTGTCGCCGTGTAATGGTTGTGCTGTGTGTAATAGTGACGCAATTTGGGTAGATGTTTAAAGGACTTTCCGTGGCCACTCCAAAGATCTTGATTGCTGATGACAACGCGCAAAACCGCGAGTTGCTCGAGGCATTGCTTGCCAAGTTTGATTGCGATACCGAGTTTTCCGTTGACGGACAGGACACTCTCGACAAAGTCCAAGCGTTTCAGCCAGATCTAATATTGCTGGACGTCATGATGCCCAAATTGAACGGATTTGAGGTATGTCGCAAACTAAAGTCCGATCGAACCACTTCGAAAATCATGATCCTCATGGTAACCGCACTCAGCGAGTTGGGAGATATCGAACGTGCGGTCGAAGCGGGGACTGACGATTTTCTATCGAAGCCTGTCAACTCGTTAGAATTACAGAAGCGAGTTCAGAACATGCTCAAGCTTAAAGGGACCGAGGATGAGTTAGAGCGTTTGCGTGCCTACATTCGCGAAATGGAAGAGACCAAATAGGTTTCCATGGCAACCTTAAAACCGCCGCCCTTTGTTCCGTAGATCGCATCCGCAAGGAAGCTTGAACGGAGAACAAGCTTCGAGTGCGACCAATAGCTCTACCAAAGTAGAGCTTTAACTAGTCCTAATTGTGCGTTCGATTATTTTTTGCCAAAAGCGTACAAGAACGAATCGGTTAAAACGTAAACAATCCCGTCTGTGACGTTAATTCCCTTTTTGACTGCAGAGCCCATGTAAAGCGGCTCTGGTTCCGATGCTTCTCGTCCATGATCAAATACGAGTAGATCGCCATCTTCAGTACCCACGAACACCTTGCCAGCAATCACATAGGGGGTCGCCCAGGTGCTGGTCAGCATATCGTGCATCCACAGCATTTCGCCCGTTTTCGCATCTAAGCAATGGAAATAGCCCTCTTGTTCGGCGATGTACGCCAAGCCATCTGCCACCGTCACGTTGCTTAACAGTCGACCGACTTGATACTCCCGCTGACCTTTCTTTGGAAGCTTTCCACCGTAATGCCAGACCATCGCGGAATTCTTGTTCTCGGGTGCCTTAGGGTCAAAGTTATCGCCAACGGGTGATACATCACCCTGTTTGGTCACATCAATGCACCACACATGGCCAACCCCAGACCCGTCTTCTGGGTTGGTCCCAACACCGATATAGACTTTGTTATCATGCACAACTGGAGCAGCTATGAAGTAACAGCGATCTGATTTGCGTTTGTTATAGTGGTCATAAACGGAACTCTTTGGGTTGCAAAAGAACTTCCAAACAGGCTTGCCAGGTTTCACCGCGTCAAACGCATAGAGCCACCCATCGCCACCCGGGAAAATGACCAACGGCTTTCCGTTGTTATCTGCGTAGACAGGGCTGGTCCATTGCCCTTCCATGACTTCTTTCCCTGGTGAACTATCTTTCCAAACCAACTCCCCAGTTTTCTTGTTAAAGGCTACAAAGCTAGGTGCCTCGGGAGCGGGAAAGGTCCATGGGTTGGTTGCAATGTTCCAACCGTTCCCAGTGACGGCAAAAACCAGATCACCAACCACTAGAGGAGAGCTAACAGCTAATTGGCATGGGAAGACTTTTAGTTCCTTAACCATGTCGTAAGTCCAAAGTACTTTCCCTTTCCCTTTGTTCGCAGAATCCCCGCGAACGTCCAAGCAGACGAGTTCGCACCGATTGCTAACGTACCAAGCATAGTCCCCTTCGACCGCCAAGTTCGATACGACTCCTTGCTCTGGGTAATCCATTTCCGCTCCATCGAGTTTCTCGTGGGTATGTTGCCAAAGAAACTCACCGGTCTTTTGATCAAAACACATTACAACACCACGATCACCCTCGAGCGACGGGTCGCGTGGAGAAGCGTTATTGGTACCAACAAAAATTTTGCCACCAGCAATCACTGGGCCGCCGTAAGAGGTTCGACCTAGTTTTGCTTTCCAAAGAAGGTTCTTTTCGCTCCCCTCCTCAGCACTAAAGTCAGACAGCACTTCAGACTCAGTCGTGTTAACAAAATTGTTCGAGGCCTTTACACCAGCAGTAGTAGAATTCACTGCGTCGTTCTCGCTAGCCCACGATGAAAGGCTCGGATTCAAACCACCCAAGATTGAGGACAGAAGAGCGATTCGGAACATTTGAGCCTGGATGCGACGCATAGGATTTTGGGGATAAAGGTAGGATTCGTTTGACGCGAAATCCGAGAATTGCCAATAAAAAGCTTGCATCCTTTATAGTCAGCTACCCCCTCTGGGTCAACTAACTCTGCTTACGCCAAGCTCCTGGTGCGAAGCGCACGACCTAGCTTTCCTGGGAGGTTAGCTCTCCCCGCAGGCATGTTACATTCCCGTGACACACTCCGAGCCCTTCATTTCGTAGGATTTCTCATCGTTCCTATAGAGTCTTGCCAATTCTCGATATCCGGAGATGTGATCCATGAAACGTCGACAAATTCTACTCAATTCGGTTTGCCTCTCCCTGTTCAGTTTTGCAACCATCTCCCAGCCTCTCGATTTAGTGATTTCCAAGCCTGTAGCTGGTAAACCGATTTCCTGCAGTCATGATGGAATCCTGCGGTCCGATGCCTCTAAACTGAGACTCGTAGAACGGGAAGGAATGATAAACTGGAGTGTCAAGTTGAATCCAGGCGAAGAAGTTAAGCTCGTTTATAGCTACGAACGTTATGTTCCCTCGTACTGATCCTAAAAGCTGTTAATCCTACTCGTGGCTAAATGCGACTGTCTGTGGCATTGCTATACTCGTTGTATGGCAATCGGGCGGTTGAAAAGAAAACTACGACGTGCGATTCTCGGCTCTAACACAATTTCATTCGATACGTCATCTTCATGAGCCTTACCAACAATTCACAACGCATCTTGATCGTAGAAGATGACCATGCCATTCGTCGTGGGGTGGCGGATGCTCTGCGATTTGTGGGCTACCAAGTATACGAATCGTCTCGGGGCGATGATGGAATTCAAGCTGCGTTATCCAACCCTATCGATTTGGTCGTCCTCGATATCGTATTGCCAGGTTGCAACGGCTTAGAGGTGCTTAGACGCATTCGCGAGTCCGAACCTACCCTTCCTGTGATTTTGCTTACGGCCCGTGGTGAAGAGATGGATCGAGTTGCGGGATTGCGAGGCGGAGCTGACGATTACGTTGTCAAACCCTTTGGTTTTCAAGAGCTTCAGGCGAGAATCGAAGCGGTCTTGCGGCGAACTCCGGAACGTCCTCATGCGAATAGTAAGTTAGCGTTTGCTGGTGGCTCGATCGATTTTCAAAGGCGTGAAATCCGACTCGACAATCATGCTTTACATTCGCTGTCCGAGCGGGAATGGGAACTCATAGCCTACCTAGCCAAGCATCACTCCAGAGTGGTTAGTCGCGATGAGATCTTAAGCCACGTTTGGAAAATCTCGCCTCGCGGTCTGCACACTAGAACCATTGATATGACCATCGCTAGATTGCGAGAGAAGCTTGGCGATACCTCTGCTGATCCTAAGATTCTATTGACGGTTCGTGGACGCGGTTACATGTTTTGCACACCCATATCGTCGGCATCAGAGTAGCCATGCGTGTCCCTAATAGCATTTTTAGGTGGTGGATAGGGTTCGCTGCGATCGTCTTGGTGGCATTGGTTGGTCTATTCATCATTACGAAATTAGTTTTAAAATCCGAGGCTGCGGAAGCGGAAGCGCGACGAGTTGCGGCACTCTCTGAAAATCTACGCATCGCTCTCTGGCGACTCGATACAGCCTTGTCACCGCTCATCGCGCAAGAGAATCTAATTGCTCCTAGCGCATTTCTGACTTCACAAGTCGCGGGGGCCATTTCGAACGAAAAGGAAATCGTCTCTTCCTCGACATCTTCCTCACCGTTTCCTATCACGGAACTACGTGTACTGGACCGATTTGAGTGGGACACTGAGACCAGAGTTGTTAGATCGATTCAGTCCCGAATGGAAACGTTGGATGATGATTTGATTGCAATAGCTCAGCAACGGAGAACGAGCGGCAAAGTCCCAAGCAATGTAGAAATGAAACAGGCTGCTCCCGGCTCAAGTCAATTGAGTTACGAGCCCAAAGCGGTCCAGTCATCAAATGAGGCGTTGAATGCGTTCAATCGCGATTCTAGAAATAGCAGAGACTATCAACAAAGACAACAAAACTCCGCTGTCGGAAACTACCTGGCTCTGGAAAACACATTTAAAGCAATCGATCAAGCCACGTCATTGCAGCCGATGATCGCCGTTTGGCATCAGGAACGGTTGATGCTCATTCGCAGTTTTGATGAGTCGAATCTGTTACACATTCAAGGGTGTCAAATCGATCTTGAGCAACTCAAGCGTGACATGAGGAGTTTGGTATCTGACTTGTTTCCCGAAATCGACATCGTTCCGCTTTCATCTTCGATCTTTGATTCGGAGGCCATCGTCGATGATTATGCGAGACTTGCCTCTCTACCATTAAGATTGGAACCGATCGTCCCTGAAAACGCTTTATCTTCCCATTCGATTCGACCATCTACAATCTACACGTTGCTGGTGGCATGGGGAGCCGCTACGTTCGCGATTATGGCTGGCGGCTTTTCGTTAGCGGCATTCCAGAGAATTAACCATCGTAGATCGTTGTTTGTATCTTCGGTTACCCATGAACTTCGCACTCCTCTGACTACGTTTCAACTCTACACTGACTTGTTAACTCAAGGCATAATCACCGAAGAATCGCAGCGCAGATTATATTTAGAGACACTCAAGGCTGAAGCTTTTCGATTACAGCATCTCGTTGAAAACATACTTGCGTTTTCTAGAATCGAACGTGGACGTGCTATTCCAGAGAAATCAGCGGTCCGGCTCGGGGAGATTTTGGATCGCATTAAGAGTAGGATGGAATCCGCCGCATACCGGGGCAATATGAATATTGTCTGGGAATACTACACTCATGCCAACAAAACTGTGTTTTGCAACGTTGAACTTATGGAGCAAATCCTGCTCAATCTGGTTGATAATTCTTGTAAGTACGCAGCCACTGCAGCAGATCGCCGAATTGTCATAGCGAGCTCCGTAGTTAACAAAAACCTTCACGTAAGCGTAAGAGATTTCGGACCTGGTTTCACCAGCTCATCCCGTTGGTGGAAGCCGTTTTCCAAATCCGCAGAGCAAGCAGCAGAATCGGCCCCGGGCATTGGTTTGGGACTGGCATTAAGCGAAAGCTTGGCCAAACAGTTTTCGGCCAAGCTGTTTTGTGATTCCGTTGAGGCTGGCGCTCAAGTAACGCTCAGCCTCCAAATGACAGAAGAATAAAGCTTAGTAAAAGAACTAGGACCTAGTGCTACAACGTGGAGATACCCTTGATTGGAGAATTCTCCAAATCCCAACCCGCAGCGATAGGGCGTGTTGCTTTAATTAGCCGGGGGCGCGCTAGCGTCCGGTTGTCGGCCGTAAACCGTGGGCTAGCGCCCTGCGGCTAATGCTTGTTTTTCGAAATGTGATTAAAGCAACAAACCCTTACGCGTCGGGTTATGATCAATGTCATCTCCGAATCGCGACACTAGTTCGCTCTCACGTATTCAAGGACCGCATTACCAAGTTGCGGTAGTACTTGTTCCGCCTTTCGTACCGATTTGGCTTTAGTGTCAATCCAAAGGGTCGTTTTTTGAGCTGGCAACTCTAGGTTGGTCAACACAACCTTGGACATTGTTACTCCTTCTGACTCTTCTGTGCCGATCACTTGGACTCGGGTCGCCTGAACTTTTCCTGTTTGCAAATCTGCAACATTGGCAACGAAGTTCGTGTCTTCGGTCAGTTCCATACCGGAAATGATGTAATCTCGTCCAGGACCGTCGCAGAGCAATGCTCCCGAGTATTCTAGGTCCTGTGCAGCTTCTCCCTTGGTAAGAGTGATCTTGTTGACAGAGTACTTTGCAGACAGAACTTGTTCACCCTCTGAAAGGGTTCTGGCGATCGGGGTCAAGGTTGATGTGTAGGACGCGCTATCGGTCATATTGCCGAGAGGTCCGACGGTGGCATCGACGATGGTCCACGCATCACCCTTTTTGGTAATGGTTCGCTTGGTTTTCATCGCCAGCACTTGGCCTTGGACGGAAATTTTTACATTCCAATTCTCAGTTCCTTCTTTAAGAGTAGGTGCAATTTTGGGAAGCTCGTTGACTAGGGAAACATCCTTAGGATTGACGTACGTCACCTTGGAAATATCCACCTTGAGTTCACTCAAACGCTTTGCCACATCTTCTGGCATAGATTCTTGGTAGCGTCCACCAATTTTGCCTGCCAAGAAGCGTTCGATTTCCGAATACATGGCCATTCGATTGACTGGCTTCGCGAAGCCGTGTCCTTCGTCTTCGGCTAGAATGTAACTAACGTCGTGTCCTCGGTCGCGGAGCGCGATCACGATTTGATCCGCTTCGGCTTGCTTAACGCGAGGATCGTTGGCTCCTTGAATGATGAGGAGCGGCTTTTGGATTAGGCTAGCACTGAAGAGGGGACTTGCTTCTTGGATTCTTTTCTTTCCTTCTTCTGTGTTTGGATCCCCAACCATTCCGTATAGAAACGCTCGTCCCGATTCCCAATAAGCAGGAATAGAGTCTAGAAGAGTAAAGATGTTGCTCGGGCCAACGATATCGACACCGCATGCGTATAGGTCAGGGGTGAACGTAAGGCCGGCCAGTGTGGCGTATCCGCCGTAGCTTCCACCCATGATTGCGATGCGAGATTTATCCACCGTTCCCTGTTCGATCAAATGTTTAACGCCCCAAGTGATGTCGTCTTGCATCAGTTTGCCCCACTGTCCATCACCCGCGTTCAAGAAGGCTTTGCCATAGCCACCACTAGCACGGAAATTGGGTTGGAGAACTGCGTAGCCACGGTTTGCAAGAAACTGAGCTTCTGGATTATATCCCCACATATCACGAGGTCCCTTAGGTCCACCGTGTACAACCACTACCATGGGAAGATTCTCCGGTTTCTTTCCGACAGGAAGTGTTAGGTAAGCTGGGATTTCTAATCCGTCACTGCTTGGGTAACGAATGGGAAGCATCGGTGCAAGATGTTGTTCAACTTCTTTGAGCTCGGGTCGCGGAGTATATTGGAAAATCAAATCATTTGACTTGGCATCAAAGAACCAAGCTTCGGTTGCGTATCGATCGCCGGACACAGCCACCAAAAACTTGGAATAGTCCTTTGTGGAACTCTGAAACGAGATCTCTCGTCCTGGAAATTTGTTGACGAGGAATTTGTAGTTTGCTTCCCAGGTAGCATCTTTCCAGTAGTATCGAACTTTGTCTTCAGCGTAGGAAGTTGAAATCACTTTTCTAGTGTTTTGATCCAGTTGGAGGGATCCAAAGTCAACTCGCTTTTCGGGATCGCTCTCGAAGAAAGTTAACTCCTTTGTTTCCGGATCCATGATGTAGACAGAAGATAGATCAAGATCTCCTTTATTGGTTTCTAGATAACATTTTTTGTTATCGGGAGTCCAGCCAATGACACCGGCACCTTCGGTAACGAGTGTGTCGTATATAGGAACCAATCCATCTTTATCTTTGCGAAGAAGAGTTGTTGTCCCTTTTTCGTCTGTGCGACTGAGCAAACGAAGATTGTCGTCCCAGTCAAAGTCGTAACCGGTAATTCGATCGTCGTTTTGGTAAAGTAGTTTCAATTCGCCAGTTGATATTCGGAGTTGGTAGAGATCGTGCCAAGCTTTGTCCCGATCATTCAACCCAACCCACAAAAGATCAGGATCTTTTTGACTTACGTGAATCATCTGCGCCGAAACATCTTTGAGTGGAGTCAGATTACGCGACTCAGGAATTTTATCCTTGTTCGCTTGTTTCGGATCAATTGCGAAGACGTTGATGTTTTCATCGCCATCTTTGTCTTTGACGTAAAGAATGTACTTGCCATCATCAGTCCATGCATAACCCATAAGGGGGCGTTGGCTGTCCGTTACTGGCACTGCATCTTCGAAAGGTTCGTTGAAGTCCTTGACCCAAATGTTCATGATGCCGTTGTAGGCCTTCATAAACGAAATCGTTTTTCCATCGGGACTAAGCTGTCCGCTTGATATTTGTGGGTTTCCAAAGAAAAGGTTCCGGTCAAGGATCGGTGTGTCTTGGCCTGGCGCGTTGTTAAGCGACATGGTTGATACCAAACAAACAAGGAGTGGAAATTTAAATGGAAATAGCTTTGTAGCTAACGTCGAAAAACTCATGAGGTCAATCACCCTTAGAGAAAGCCAATGAAACGGCGAGCGTCAAGAAAACGGCGTCTTGATCGCGAGACCATAGAAGGTACCGAAGTCCATTAATTTGGGAAATGGTGCAGGCGATTGAAAAGTGGCCATAAAGATTGACAGCAACGGATATAACGGTAAACTACATCTGTTCGAGGTGACTGAGCTTGGTGTTACCAATGCGAGGTGAACAGGGAACTCCGGTGCGTTTTCAGATAGAAAACAACTCCGGGACGGTCCGGCCGCTGTGTGCTGCCAACGATCTTTTTTGATCGTAATCGTTGCTCCTTTCTTAGGATTGAGCCATTGTCCTCCCGATTGACGGGAAAACAGGATGAGAAGGCTGTGAGCAAACGATACGGCAGTGAGTCAGAAGACCTACCTTGAGCTAGATGATGTAGTGCCCTCTTGGATTGGGGCAGTCATTGCGAATTCGTTGGTCTACTGAAGGCACCACTTCGGATATCGACTGAGGTTTTCGATTTTTGAACTCGAAGTTCGTATGGTGCAGCAGCCTGATGCTTTGCACCATATGTTTTCCTCGCTTGTTAAGCGGGCCGTCCATAATTGGTTCTCCTGCTGCAGCAAAGATTTGGTTTGGAAAGACCACTATGGTCCATTGTGGAACAATTGGCATCGCTTCGCCATGCAACGGCATTTGTAGGCTGGATTCAGAAGATCAATGCCTGGGATATTGGCGAACTCGCTTAGAGTTAGCCTCCTGGCGTCACGTGAGCGATGAAACCCAACGCCAGATTTCGACGCTTGCTTCAAATCGTCGATCGAAAAGGACGGGGGCTTCGACTGGGTTTACGATAGTAGAGCTACTGGTCGTCCTCGCCATTATTGGTGTCTTGGTTGCCTTGATTTTGCCAGCCGTACAAGTTGCACGGGAGGCTGCGCGCCGAGTCGGTTGCTTGAACAACCTAAGGCAGATCGGATTGGCGATTCATAACTACGAAGCGAGCCTTAGATCTTTCCCGAGTGGGTGCGTTGGCTGTCGTCCGCCGTCCAACGTGCAACCAAGTGCTTTTCAGTATCGAATGTTCTCCTGGAATTGTTTGGTACTGCCCTATTTGGAGCAAGAAAATTTGCACAGCAAGTTTGACTTTTCGACCGGTCACTATGAGCTTCGTAATCTCGAAGCGGCCGGGACTGTTATGCCGGTCTTTCTCTGTCCCAGCATGAGTACTACGAAGCGTAAGGGGCCAACCACCGGTGACATCAATGGCAATGGGCGTTGGAATCGTGGTGATGGATTAGCGTGGACAGATTACGGCGGACTCTATGGAGTCTCGCATAACGGGCCGTTTTTGCGCGAGCACGAGGGAGCCATGCTTTACGACCGTCGGATTAGTACTCGTGACATTCTGGATGGGACGACCAATACTGCAGTTGTTGGTGAATGCACAGGTCGCGACCATGCCGCTGACGGAGAGTGGGCCAATGGATTCAACTTGTTTGATCAAAGGTTTAACAACCCCATAAATCGATCACAAGACAACGAGTTGTTTAGTGATCACCCTCAAGGTATCAACATGGCTTTCGCTGATGGCCATGGCCAGTTCATAAGCGAAAACATCGACCAAGTTGTACTCAATGCCCTGCTAACGCGAGCAGGAAGCGAAATCGTTTTGGGCCCATGACTCGGGCCGTTCTCCTTTGCTGCGTTTCTACATTTCCTTACTCGATTCAACACCTGAGAACCTGGAGCATTCCATGACATTTTTTCGACATCACTTCAGCCTGATGGTGATCATTGCACTGACACTAATTCCAGTTCAGTACTTAAGAGCTGATATCTTAGTCAACAACTTCGACGACATCGTTCATTGGACTGGCAGTGGAAGTAACCGTGCAGCCCTCGCAATTGATTGGGGCGACTCCAGCGCACCGCTTGTCTGGGGATTTCGATTCAACGGTACGGCGACTGGCGAAGATATGTTGAAAGCGATAGTCGTAGCAGACGCTCGTCTCTATGCCAAAGTTCAGTTTTTTAACTTTGGTGGAGGACCTTCAATGTTTGTACACGGAATGGGGTACGATCGGGATGGCGATGGTTTCGCCGTAGATTCCGGAGACAATTTTGGTGCAACCGGTTTGTTGGTGAGCGGTTCTTATGACGATGCATTAGCCGTGGATCTAGCGGATTCCTATCGCGAAACCAATTTCACATTTACACAAAGCTGGAGATACTACGAGGCAACAGGTTTCAATTACCCAACAACCTGGGCATCTTCCATGACTGGGGTCACCGGTCGTCAAT
>Ga0315899_10005425_pt1 | contig 13780 bp, 13 predicted proteins | sample LakEriMetagenome_2_FD_203518 | JGI IMG/M metagenome (GOLD analysis project Ga0315899, IMG submission 203518) | Freshwater fungal communities from buoy surface, Lake Erie, Ohio, United States - Buoy 4 MA112 | ecosystem: Environmental > Aquatic > Freshwater > Lake | place: USA: Lake Erie, Ohio...
GAAAGCACTTACTGGATCAGCATCAAAAGCAGATTGGTAAGCGTCCAATGCTGAATCAGCGAATGCCACACCACACGGATTTGCGTGCTTAATGATCACAGCTGCCGGTTGAACAAACTTGTGCACTAATTGCCATGCAGCTTCGCCATCAAGCACATTGAGATACGACATCTCTTTGCCGTTCAGTTGCTCTGCTTTGTCCCACCAGCTCTGTGCGCCTGACACTGTGTATCTCGCGCCCGCTTGGTGGGGATTTTCACCGTAACGCAAGGTTGCAGATTTCTCAGCCACAAGAGTCAGAGTCTGTGGCATTTCCGTGTCATCAGTCATCCAGCGTGCCACTTCGGCGTCGTATGCGGCAGTGGTAACAAAAGCCTTGCGGGCAAGCTCGCGTCTCAGATCAAGATCAAACTGGTTGTCGCGGATCGCATCAACAACGCGTCGATAGTCAGCAGGATCAACAACCACACCCACGTGAGCATGATTTTTTGCTGCCGCACGAACCATTGCGGGCCCACCAACATCAATTAGTTCAATCGAAGGCTTTGAGTTAAACGGATAAAGGTTCACAACAACGAGAGCTACCGGTTCAATGCCGTGCTTCTCAAGGTCGGCGCGATGCTCTGGATCTGCAACATCGGCGAGGATTCCGCCGTGCACCTTTGGATGCAAAGTGACCACACGGTGGCCAAGAATCGCCGGGTAACCGGTTACATCGGCAACGTCGGTGACGGGCATTCCTGCTTCGGCAATTGCCTTTGCAGTTCCACCGCTGGAGAGAAGATCCCAGCCCAGTTCGTGGAGTCCCTTGGCGAGTTCCACCACTCCTGTCTTGTCAAATACCGACAGCAGTGCACGGGGCATTGCATCTCCTTCAGATCAGATTGAAAACCAATTTACTCGCGACCATCTTTAGCCTCGCACTGAAATTGCTTTCTGGACGAGTATCTTTTCATTTTGTGAACGAGCGTTCCGGATGGACCTTCCTCAGTAATCACGCGCATGTTCTTGTCTGCCTCGCACGTGATCCTGACCTGCGCGAGAGTGAGATCGCAGATCTTGTCGGCATCACCGAACGCACAACTAGGGGAATCATCGCCGACCTTGAAGAGGCCGGGGTGCTCAGCATCACGAAAATCGGGCGTCGTAATTCCTATGAGATCAATCGCAAAGCTCGACTACGGCACCCTCTGGAGGGCAATAAGACTGTGGGCGACTTGTTGAAATCCGTCGCCAAATGATTTCTTAACATAGGTATTTGATTTCCTGTAATTTAGTTCCTATATTTGATGACCGTGTCGGTCTGGGATCTCGTCCATCTGAATCTCACTTCGCCTGCTGTTCTTGCGTTCACATTGGGGGCAATTGCAGTTGCCATCGGGACCGACCTGCGATTCTCCGAACAGATCAGCGCATTTTTGTCGTCGTATCTCTTGTTTGCAATTGGTTTCAAAGGTGGAATCCGTCTCCGCGAAGCCGACATCAACGATTTGTGGAGACCAACCCTCATTGTCGTTGCACTCGGTGTTGCCATCCCGGTGATCGCGTATGTGGTTGCGCGACGATTCGTAAAGCTGAACATCTCAGATGCAGCAGGAATCGCCGCCCACTACGGATCCGTCTCCGCTGTCACCTTTACGGCTGCGGAAAGCTTCAATCGTGCAGCAGGCAAACTGGACGAAGAGTTTCTTCCAGCACTCGTTGCTTTGATGGAGATCCCTGGCATCATCGTGGCCCTTATCATCGCCAGTCGCTTGACCACACGCGCCCCAATCGGCACCGCACTTCGCGAGGTCATAAGTGGCAAGAGCATTGTCTTGCTAGTTGGTGGCCTTCTGATCGGTGGTGTAGCTGCAGCCGAAACACTGAGCCCGGTGAAGCCGTTATTCATCGACCTATTCACTGGCTTTCTTGTTCTGTTTCTCCTTGATCTCGGCGCCACAGCGGGTCGACGATTCGGAGATCTGCGCCATTACGGATTCAGACTGGTGGTCTTCTCGATTGGAATTCCGTTGGTCTTTGGGTCACTTGCAACTCTTGTTGGGGTTGTTGCCGACATGTCAACTGGTGGTGCAGCAGTAATCGGTGCAATGGCTGCGAGCGCTAGTTACATCGCCGCACCAGCGGCAGTTCGGGTCGGCATTCCCCAAGCCAACCTTGGTGTCTGTCTTGGTGCATCACTGGCTGTGACGTTTCCGTTCAACCTGGTGATTGGGATTCCGCTTTACAGCGAGATCGCCGTGTTGGTCTCTTAGCGAAGACCCGCCACGATCTCTGCCATCAACGAACCTGCTTCGGTGGGGTTGAGTCCCACCTTCACACCTGCGGCACGAAGAGCGTCCATCTTGCCTTGGGCAGTTCCTTTGCCACCTGACACGATTGCGCCGGCGTGACCCATCTTCTTTCCTGCTGGAGCTGTTACGCCCGCGATGTAAGCACTCATCGGCTTGGTCACGTTCTTCTTGATGAACTCAGCTGCTTCTTCTTCAGCTGAACCACCGATTTCTCCGATCATGATGATCGCGTGGGTTTCAGGATCCTTTTCGAATTCAGCGAGACAATCGACAAACGAGGTTCCAGGTACGGGGTCACCGCCGATACCGACACATGTGCTGACACCGATGCCCTTTTGCTTCAGTTCATAAAGCGCCTGATAGGTAAGAGTTCCAGAACGCGAAACAATGCCGACATTGGGTCCCTTCACAGAGGGGAGCTCAGCGATCTCGCCAGCCGTAATGCCGATGTTGCACTTACCTGGACTGATGATTCCAGGGCAGTTGGGGCCGAGCAAACGAGTGCCAGGAAAATCGCGCTGCAGAGTGTTGAACACGCGCGCTTCATCTTGGGCTGGAATGCCCTCAGTGATGCACACAATGAATCGCACACCCGCCATAGCGGCTTCGAGAATTGCTGCGGGCGCTGCCTTTGGTGGCACGGCGATGAACGACGCGTCAGCACCGGTTGCCTTCACTGCATCGGCGACCGAATCAAACACGGGAATGCCTTCAACGTCTTGGCCGCCCTTGCCTGGTGTTACACCACCAACGACTTGCGTTCCATAAGCGCGATTACGCAGGCCATGAAATTTGCCCTGTCCTCCGGTCAGACCTTGAACAATGACCTTGGTGTTTTCGTTAACAAAAATTGCCATGTCGAGTGTTCCTTACTTCTTCGCCAACTCGACAGCTGCTTTAGCGGCTTCGAGCATGGTTGGTTTGCTTGTCAGTTTGGATTCGGGGATGCCCGCGTTCTTCAAGATCTCGCGACCCTCTTCGGCATTGGTGCCGTCAAGACGAATCACGATTGGAGCACGGAGATCAACACGGCTAAGCGCTTCAACGATTCCCTTAGCTACTTCTTCGCCACGTGTGATGCCACCGAAGATGTTGATAAAGATGCTCTTCACGTTCTTGTCGAAGTTAATGACCTCAAGTGCGCCAGCCATCTGATCTGCGTTGGCTCCGCCACCGATGTCAAGGAAGTTGGCAGCCGTGCCACCAACTTGGTTCACCACGTCGAGCGTGCTCATGGCAAGGCCAGCACCATTGGCGATGATTCCCACAGTGCCGTCGAGACCGATGTACTGAAGATCCTTTTCTCGCGCTAGTTGCTCACGTGCATCGAGTTCTTCAGTAGCGCGGTACTCGTCCCACTCAGGATGACGGAATGCAGCGTTGTTATCCAGCGAAACCTTGGCATCAAGCGCATGCACTTCACCAGTTGGCTTCAGAATCAATGGGTTGATCTCAGCGAGATCACAATCACCCTCGGTGAAGCAGCGATAAAGCTTCACAAGAATCGATGCCACACCATCTTGCGCCTTTGCCGGGATCTTTGCATCCACCGCTGCTTTCTTGGCGGTGGCCTCATCCAATCCAGTAACGGGATTGATGTGCAGTTTGACGATTGCGTCGGGATCACGCTCGGCAACTTCCTCAATGTCAACGCCGCCTTGAGCAGACAACATCAGAAGGTGCTGCTTTGCCGCACGATCAAGAGTGAATGACGCGTAGTACTCCTCGTCAATGTCCGATGCGTGTTCAATCCATACGCGCTTAACCACGTGGCCCTTGATGTCCATGCCGAGAATGTTCCCTGCGTGCAAGCGAACCTCATCGGCATTGTTGGCAAGCTTGATGCCGCCGGCCTTACCGCGACCACCAACTTGAACCTGAGCTTTCACAACAACTGGATACCCAGAAGCTTCAGCGACCTTTACGGATTCCTCCACGGTGTCAGCTGGCCCGCCGGGCGAAACCGGGATGTCAAAACGGGCGAAGTATTGCTTGCCCTGATACTCAAAAAGGTCCACTTACTTATCCTTCCTTCGTGTCGAGAGCACTCTCGAGCCACTCACTGATAGCCCGCAGCGATGAGCCCGGGCCGAAAACTTCTGAGACGCCTTGCTCGCGCAACTTGCGCGCATCGGCATCAGGGATCACTCCACCGCCAAAGACGAGGATCTCGTCCATGCCGCGGGCTTTAAGTTCTTCCATCACCCTCGGGAACAGGGTGAGGTGAGCACCAGACAACAAAGACAGCCCAACGGCGTCTACGTCCTCCTGCAGAGCCGCTTCAGCTATCTGCTCAGGGGTCTGATGGAGTCCGGTGTAAATCACCTCAAATCCATGATCGCGAAGGGCTCGGGTGATTGTCTTGGCACCACGATCGTGTCCATCCAGACCCGGCTTTGCCACCACTACTCGGTACGTACGCTTCACGAATGTAAGACACTAGGTGCCTCAGGTGGAGGCGTACTAACTGAAATCTCCTGCCACACTGAAGGGGTGCAAAGGCAGAACCCCCGCCCATTCCGATTCAAGTCCCCATTGGCGCGAGCCGTTATGCCAGTCCTGGCGGGGATCCTCTTTTTCGCCACGATGTTTGGCCTCACCTGGCTGGTTGCGGCATACATCTCAGATCGGGGCGAGAACATCACAAATCTTGGTGATCCCATATTCAAAATCGGTTCCGTGGACCGTTGGGCTGAATCGGTGGCTGAGGATGGCCCGATCATTTACCCCGACCTGCGGGACCCTGAAGGCACTCGCGCAATCGTGGTCGATCACCAAGGCGACGACCCCGCCACGGGTTGGCGTGTTTTCTACACCTACCCCGCTGACCGAGATTCAACCTGCCAAGTAGAACAGCGTGAACGTACTCGAACCTTCACCGATTGTGATGGCCGTGAACTCGACATCGAGGATTTAAAGCGCCCCTTGGATGTGCGACCAATTGTTGAGAATCGAAAGACTCTCTACATCGACTTGCGTCAGGATCCGACGCCGTAACTCGGAATCGCGTCAATTAAGCGTGCGGCAAACTCCTCGCTGTGCTCTGCGAGTTTGCCGCGATGAATAGTTAAACCACCGAGCACCTCAGCGCCGCGTCCCGAGACCGCGATGGTCATCTTGTCGAGGGTTGAACCTGAGTTCAGCGCGTATGTGCAGAACACTGCAGCTTTCTTGCCGCGCATGACAGGAAGATTGTTGATGTTCCCAATACCAAACGGTGCCTGACCAACTACGAAGAGTCCGTGCACCCAAGTACCAACTACAACAAGATCCGCTTCTTGGATCGCAGCATGGTTTGGCTTCTTAACAGGATCAAGGCCCGTGATCTGCCAGTTTTCCTGCTGCAGGTTGGACGCGATCGCTTCTGCTGCTTTCCAAGTGTTTCCGGTGAGACTCTCGACAAGAATTGCTGCCTTCATATTTACCAATCTAGAGCGATTGACACTGGCACAACGTTTTCAGTTAGTTCAGTTTTTCCAACGGCGCCCAGGTGAGCATCAGGTGCTTTGTACCGGCATCGACAAATCTGATGGTGACTTCGGCGTTGTCGCCAGCGCCCTTGATGTCGATGATGACACCTTCGCCAAATGTGGCATGCCTGACATCATCACCAACCCTTAGGCCTAGCTCTTGGGAGTTGGATGGTTTGGGAGTCCGTAGTGCAGCGTTCACCTTGCGCTCGCGATTGCGCTCCCATGAATTGTCATCGGATTCATCGTCGCGGCGGCGGTACTCAGGCACCCGACCCATTGCCCAATCGGTGCGCGCACGGTAACTGGCGCGATCTGAATCAATTGAGGAATCTACGTTGCCTTGGCGGTCAAACAATTCCTTTGGAACCTCATCCAGGAAGCGCGATGGGGGGTTGTACTGAGACTGGCCAAACAGTGAGCGGGTCCACGCATGCGTCACGCAAAGGCGCTCGCGCGCACGTGTAATTCCGACATAAGCGAGACGGCGTTCCTCTTCGAGTTCGGTTGGTTCCATGAGAGTGCGTGAGTGTGGAAAAACGCCATCTTCCATTCCCACGATGAAAACGACTGGGAATTCAAGACCCTTTGCTGCGTGCATGGTCATGAGCATCACGCGGTTATCAGCATCGATGTCATCTGTGTCGGCAACCAAAGCCACTTGTTCCAGAAACTCATCAATCCTTGCGTACTCCTGGGCGGCTCCAATTAGTTCTTGCAGGTTCTCAATCCGGCCCGCGGCTTCAATGGTTTCTTCTGCTTCGAGTTCTTTTATATAACCCGTTGCTTCGAGAATCTGCCTTATCACTTCTGCGGGGGGTTCGTCCTGGCAGTCAGCCAACGAATCGATGACTTCCAAAAATGCAGCAATGCCCTTTACAGCGGGGCCACTGACACCAGCATCTTTTGCCCGGCGCATTGATTCGACAAAACCAATTCCATTGGTGAAAGCAAAGGCATCTAATTTGCGAATTGAAGTGTCACCGATGCCACGCTTGGGCACATTCAAAACTCGTTTCACACTCATCTCATCCAACGGATTAACCACCGCACGCAAGTAGGCAATTACATCTTTGACTTCACGACGGTCATAGAACTTTGTGCCGCCAATGATCTTGTACGGGATGCCGTAGTGCATTAGCTGCTCTTCAACTACTCGGCTTTGGGCATTGGCTCGATAAAACACAGCCATCTCACGCCACTGCCGTGCATCTGCTTCGTGTTGTTCCTTGAGCTGTGATGCGACAAATCTTGCTTCGTCATATTCGTCACTTGCGTAGTAACGAAGGATGCGATCACCGCCGCCCTTGTCTGTCCAAAGATGCTTTGGCTGACGGCCAACATTGTGCGAGATCACGGCATTGGCAGCATCAAGAATGTTTTGAGTGCTGCGGTAGTTCTGCGCAAGAACAATCGTGGTGGTGCGCCCACCGAATGCTCGGCTGAAGTCGTCGAGATTACGTGTATCAGCACCACGAAATGCATAAACAGACTGGTCTTGATCCCCGACTATGCACACGTTGCCGTGAACACCAGCGAGCATGAGGATGATCTCGTTTTGAGCAACGTTGGTGTCTTGGTATTCATCGACGAGGATGTGTTGAAAGCGATCACGGTATGACTCCAGCACATCGGGAAATTCGGCGAATAGCTTTACTGTGAAGGTGAGCAAATCATCAAAGTCCATTGCGCCCGCGGTCTGCATGCGTCGCTGGTAGTCGGCATAGATCTCAGCGATCTTTTCGTACGCAGGATTGCTCAGATCAAGACCAGATGCCCGGCTTGGGGTTATGAGTTCGTTTTTCCAAAGACTGATTCGCGACTGCACCTGTTTTGCTGGAAATCGCTTGGGGTCAAGATCAAAATCGCGAATCACATTCGTGATGAGTCGCTTGGAATCATCTGAGTCATAAATCGAAAAGTTTCGTGGAAAGCCAAGGCGATCAGCGTTGGCTCGCAAGATACGCACACACGCCGCATGGAAAGTGCTCACCCACATCTGCTTGCCACCTGGACCAACGAGATCGATAACTCGATGACGCATCTCATCCGCTGCTTTGTTGGTGAACGTGATCGCCAAGACCTGCATTGGATTGACCCCTGAGTCAATCAGGTGAGCAATGCGATGCGTGAGTACACGGGTCTTGCCGGATCCAGCACCAGCAACGACGACCAAGGGCCCACCACGGTGGACTACTGCGTCATATTGGTCAGGGTTGAGTCCTGAGAGATCGAGTGAAGTCACTTGTTGGGAAGTATGCGCACCGGCAGTTTTCGTGGACCACGGATTTGACCATTGCTCCACTTAACACCAGCGGCGTCAGAGAGTTCGAAGTTCGGGTAGCGCTTCAAGAACTCTTCGACGGCAATCGTTAGCTCAAGGCGAGCCAAGTTTGAGCCCATGCAACGATGAATTCCAAGCCCAAACGCTGAATGGCGATTCTCTTCACGGTCGATGATGACCTTGTCGGCATCGGCAAATTCTTTTGGATCACGATTGGCAGCGGGGAACGGCAGCAACACCCAGTCCTCGGCCTTCATCGGGCAGCCGTGGAAGTCGATGTCCTCTTTTACCAATCGCGCCATTGTGACCGGCGCGTAAGCACGGAGAAATTCTTCAATCGCAGTCGGCATCAATTCGGGTTCACGCACAAGTCGCTCGCGGTCAGCGGGCGTGGTGGCAAGATGCCAAATGCTTGAACCAATTGCCGACCAAGTTGTGTCGATGCCCGCAAGTAGCAACAGAACAATGCTTCCCGCCACATGACGCATCGACAACGGCTGGTCGTAGATGGTGGCGTTCAGAAGAAACGAGGTGAGATCCTCACGTGGGTTCGCCTGATGTTCTTCAATTTGCACACTGATGTAGTCAAACAAACGATCAAACTTTGGCTGACGCACATGAACGGGTTCATCCACACCTTCAAGTACATCGTGAACAAACTTGCGGAACAGATCGCTGTCCTCAAGTGGGAAGCCAAGCATCCGGGCAATCACATTGACTGGAATGTGCTGGGCATAATCCACAGCAGCATCAATAACTTCTTGGCCTGCCACACTGTCAAGCAGTTCATTGCACAATGCGCGAACATCACCTTCCCATGCGGCGATCTTCTTTGGTGCAAAAGCTGGAAGCATCACACGCCGAGCGTCATGGTGGAACGGCGGATCGCTGGAGATCGGAGGTGCGGTACCAATTGGTGCCGGTGGCATGTCTGGCGCCAAGCTCGGCTTCATTCTCGATACAACTACGGACCGGCTGGTGAAACGATCGGTGTCATAGGCGATTTCTGAAACGTACTCATGGGTGACGGGGAGCCACGTGCCGCCATACCGCGTGGTGTGCGCAACGGGACACTTGTCGCGCATCTCATCCCACAAAGCATGCGCGTTCTCGTTGTACGCAGGATTCGCGTGATCGAAGTCAGTCATCCAATCAGCGACCGGGCCATAGACCTCGTTGAAATAAGTTTCTAGATCTTTAATGTCAGCCATTTCAGTCCTCAATCACGATTGCGTATTCCGGGCAGTTCTTCTCAGCGAGACGCGCCTTGGCTTCAAGCCCATCGGGCACGACACCATCGTTCAACACAAAGGCGGTACCGAGGTCGTCAACATCAAATAGTTCTGGCGCTAGCGCGTAGCAACGATTATGACCCTGGCATTTAGACGTGTCGACTTTGACGCGCATTGGAACCCCACTTCAACTCACATTGAAGTCTAGGGAGCAAATAGCGTGACAGCGACAGCGGTCAGTGCAACTTTTCGTGGAGAAAGCCAAGCACCTGCTGGACCGAGGGCTCGTGGCGTTGCTCAGTAAGAACCGAATGGTCCCGCTTGGTGGCCGAAGGTAGTTCCACCCCCACGAATGCGTCTCCAAGAATTGCACGCAAAGTGGAAAAGCGATCTCCGACCAGCGAATCCTTGTCATATCGCAGACCCAAAACTTGGCAACCCGCTGCGGCGCGTTCAACAACACGTTCAAGGTCTTGCTTGCTCAAATTGATGTCTGCAGCACGCGACTTGCCGACCGAAAACGGAAGCGAAGGCTGCGATAAAACTGGAGCCAACATGATGTCGTCGACCATCATGCCAAGGGCGAAGCCACCGCTGAAGCACATGCCTACTGCCCCTACACCTTTGCCCCCGCATTCGTTGTGCAAAGTTGAGGCGAGGGCCCGCAACCATGAGATCACCGGAGATGTCTTTCCCAACGCCATGGTTGTGAACTCGCGTGAGATGCAGACCTTGGCCATTGACTTTGCAATGTAGGAACCTGACGGCCCCCTGCCCACTTCACCAACCAACAACGGCATCGCCACTGTGAAGCCACTATCAACAACTTCATTGGCGAATTGCTCAACGAGTGGCGTGATGCCAGGTATCTCGTGCACAACCACCACAAGTGGTCCAGTTCCACGCCTATAAACCGGGTGAGTCACTCCTTCGTGAGTGAACTCACTTTGATGCCACCCTGAAAGAACTTGGTTGCTGGTCTTCACAAATCCCCCAATTTGATTATCGGTACAGCTGATGCAGTTTGTTGAGCGCGGTTTCGGCTAACGCTGGCACAGCATCACGGAACCACTCAACACTGGAGCCGTCGTCACCCATAACACCACCGGCGTAACGCGCGTAAACGCCTTCACAGATGACAGCAAGACGGAAATTTCCAAACGCCACGTAATAGTCAACCTCTGAGACATCAAGCCCCGTGCGTTGCGCATAGCGGTCCACGACATGCTTGTAGGTCGGAAACCCAATCACACCAGTCGGGTCATTCTCGCGAGTTGCTGGCTCGCCGGGTTCGGCCCAGTACACACCGAGATATCCGACATCGGCAAGTGGATCCCCCAACGTGCAGAGTTCCCAGTCCAACACTCCAGTGATGCGCCCTGTCTGGGTGTCTACGAGACAATTACCGAAGCGATAGTCACCGTGAGCGATTCCATTTCCCTGTTGGCGTGGAATGTGCGCGGCGAGAATGCGTGCGACTTCTTCAATCGCTGGTATCTCGCGGCTCTTCGAGTTCTCCCATTGAGTCGACCACCTTTTGACTTGGCGTTCGACATAACCATCGCGGCGTGCCAAGTCACCAAGACCGACTGCGTCCACATCAACGGCGTGAAGTTCAGCAAGCACATCCACAAGATCATCAGCGGCAGCGGCGAGCACTGATTGCGGTAGCGACGCAGCTTTTTGCTGAGAGTCGAGCACCTCACCGTCCACCCAAGCCATCACATAGAAATGCGCATCATTGACTTCGACATCTGTGCAGAGCCCAAGCGCCTTTGGCACTGGCACCCCTGTCTTGCCAACCGCACTGATGAGTCTGTGTTCGCGCTCCATATTGTGGGCCGTTGCGAGGATTTGCCCCATCGGTGGCCGGCGCAGAACAAACTTGGTGCCGTTTGCATCAACAACTTTGAAGGTCAAGTTCGAACGACCGCCAGCGATCAACGAGAAATCAAACGGTGCCTTCGCCCCTTCGATGTTGGCCTCAAGCCAACGGCTCACATTCTCAACGTTGATACCGCGCATCGTGACAACGGTAGACGAAGCCGCACGGTCGCTTGTCAGCCCGGGCGGGCAGCACCAGAAACGTTGCGCCAAGTAACGGCTGAAACATTCACGTAGCTTCCCGTTTGCGGCGAGTGAACCCACATGCCCTGTCCTAGATACATGCCGACATGGCCAATCCGCGGGCTGTAATAGAAGATCAGGTCTCCTGGTTGGAGCCTGGAGATCATCTCACTCGTCACGTTTCCGGCCGAGACGCTGAACAACTGTGGATTGCTCGCAAATTGACTTCGTGAATCGCTACCTATCCATGTGCCCCATGCATACATCGTGAAACCTGAGCAGTCGAAGCCGCGTCCTTCACAGAATCGACAAACTTTGTCGTAAGGAACCCCAAGTTGGGTGCAGCCGCGCGCGATCGCAGCTGCCGCTCTCGGTGACGCGGGTTCAAGTGGTTTGCACCCCGAACGATCGCCATCCCACGACGGCAGCGGACCTGTGTATTCAGAGTTTGACTCTTCGTTGCGTCGTTCTTGCTCAGCCGCCAAGGCTTCGCCCAACTCGCGTTCGGCTTGCTCCTTCTTGGCTCGGAACTCGGCGGTTAACTCATCAAGGGTTGACTGGCGTTGCTTCAACTGTTTTGCCACACCCTGGGCGTAGTCCTGCTGGCGTTCAAGATCGAGACGCTGGTTGGTGACATCCAAAACCAATGCGTCAAGCTCATCTGCCTGATTCGAGCCAGCATTCATTGCGATGCCGGTCAGATACTCCCTTTGCACAGATTGTGTGAGACCGCCGGTGTCAGTGAGCAGTGATGCAAGACCGTCATTGCGTCCACCATTCATGAACGCCTTGAGCGCTGACTGGCGCAGCTCGCCACGCATGACGTTGAGCTCGGACTCCTTCAGGGTCAGCTCATCGATCTTGTCCTGAAGATCCGTGGACAACGACTCGTACTCGGCCATGGTCTCGTCGTAGTCCGCACCGACCTGATACAACTCTGATTCCAGGCGCTCGAGTTCGTCGGCGATTCTGTTGACGTCCTCTTGGGTTGGCGCAGCGTTGACCACCGAAGTGGACATCCCGAGGCCAGCGACGAACAGGGTTGCTGCCACGAGCACCGCGCCAGTGGCGCGACGGGTCAGTCGAAGGGGTCTGGCTGACATGGGTTATAAGCCTAGGAGATGCCCCCGAAATCCAGTGGTCGGGCTAAAACCCTTGCTAAATAAGGGTTTCTACTCCCACTCGATGGTGCCAGGGGGCTTTGAGGTGACGTCGTAGACCACCCGGTTCACCCCCGGGGTCTCGTTGATGATTCGACTCGCCATCTTCTCCAACAGGTCGTACGGGAGCCGGGCCCAGTCAGCTGTCATGGCATCTTCTGAGGTCACTGCACGGATGATGATCGGATAACCGTAGGTACGTTCGTCACCCATCACCCCCACTGAACGGATGTCAGCAAGCACGGCAAAGGCTTGCCAGATCTCCCGCTCAAGACCAGCGTTGGCGATCTCCTCGCGCACGATCGCATCAGCCTGTTGCAAAAGGGTGACCCTCTCGGGAGTCACTTCGCCGATGATACGAACTCCGAGTCCAGGCCCAGGGAATGGCTGGCGCCACACAATCTCATCGGGAAGACCCAGCTCTAAACCAACCTTGCGAACTTCATCCTTGAACAGGTGTCGCAAAGGTTCCACCAGTTTTAGGGTCATGTCGTCAGGCAATCCACCGACATTGTGATGACTCTTGATTACTGCGGCCGTTCCATCTGCGCCACCACTTTCAATCACATCTGGATAGAGGGTGCCTTGCACCAAGAATTCTGCGTCGGTGATGCCGCCGGTGTTCTCTTCAAAGATGCGCACGAAAAGCTCGCCGATAGCTTTTCGCTTTGCTTCGGGCTCGGTTACATCTTTTAGTTTTTCGAAGAACCGTGAACCCGCATCTACATGCACGAGCTCAATTCCCATGTTGCGGCGGAAGGTTTCAACAACTTGATCGCTTTCACCTTTGCGCATGAGACCTGTATCTACATACACACATGTCAGCTGCGACCCGATTGCTTTGTGCACAAGTGCTGCGGCAACAGCTGAATCAACACCACCAGAAAGACCACAGATCACGCGTGACTTTCCGACCTGCGCGCGCACCACTTCAACTTGGTCAGCGACGATGGATGACATTGTCCACGTCGCATCACATTTTGCAAGGTTGTGTAGGAAGTGTGTGATCAATTCAATGCCGAGTTCACTGTGCATCACCTCGGGGTGAAACTGCACTCCCCAAATTCTCTGCTTGGAATTCTCAATCACTGCCATCGGCGCATCTTGAGTAGAGGCGGTGGCTGTAAATCCATTCGGCACTCGCGTGACCGCATCAAAGTGGCTCATCCATACGCCGATATCACGATCGGTCTGCAAGAGATCTGACTTGGCGCCAGAAATCACACTCAATGTGGTGCGCCCGTATTCACCCCGGCCACCGCGCTCAACCTCA
>Ga0315899_10005426_pt1 | contig 13779 bp, 11 predicted proteins | sample LakEriMetagenome_2_FD_203518 | JGI IMG/M metagenome (GOLD analysis project Ga0315899, IMG submission 203518) | Freshwater fungal communities from buoy surface, Lake Erie, Ohio, United States - Buoy 4 MA112 | ecosystem: Environmental > Aquatic > Freshwater > Lake | place: USA: Lake Erie, Ohio...
TTGAACATGAGCCCTACCTGCTTTTTCAAGCAGATCATGTTCTTGAGATCGGCCCCGGGGCTGGTTCTCGTGGTGGGCAGCTTTGTTTTTCAGGCAAGGCTTCTGATTTTCGTAAAAGCAAAACCCTGACGGCGAAATACTTGTCATCGAAAAGCTCTAGTCGTTTACCACGCGAGGTTGGTAAGCAAGTTTTGGAGCTTCGCGGGGCGCGAGGGAGGAATTTAAAGAGCGTTGATCTCAAGATACCACTGGGGTGCCTTTGCACGATTGTCGGTGTCAGCGGGAGTGGGAAGAGTTCCCTCGTACTGGATACTTTGGTCCCTGCAATCGGGGCATCTAAGGGGGAGTTGTCCGCGAACGCGTTACCCTATGATCGGCTCATCGGCGAGGATCGCATTCGCGGATGCGTTGCCATCGATCAATCTCCCATTGCAAAGTCGATTCGTTCAACACCTGCGACTTACGTAAAGGCGATGGACGAAATAAGAGTTGCATTTGCATCATCGGCTGACGCAAAGGCTGCAGGGCTGACCGAGAGCCATTTCAGCTTTAATAGTTCGGCGGGTCGTTGTCCTGTTTGTGAAGGATTAGGTTTTACATCCGTTGACATGCAGTTCATGGCAGATGTTCGGTTGATTTGTTCGGAGTGCAATGGCAAGCGGTTTACGCCTAGAGTACTGGATGTGCGTTATCGCGATCTTGATATTTCTGACGTGCTCAACTTAAGCGTGATTGATGCGATTGAGTTTTTTCGCGGCGAACGCAAACTGCAAAAGAAGTTGCAACCTCTAGTTGATATCGGATTGGGATATTTGCCATTGGGCCAGAGCGTTTCGTCGCTATCTGCCGGGGAATCTATGAGACTGAAGCTGGCGTCTAACCTTGAAGAACAGAGTCGCAGATTGATCGTTATGGACGAGCCAACGACTGGCTTGCATTTCGCAGATATCGAACGGTTGCTCGCCTGCATCGATGTATTGATCGATCAAGGGAATTCGGTTTTGGTCATCGAACACAACGAGCAGATGATTCGAGCCTCGGACTATTTGATCGAAGTGGGCCCTCTCTCCGGAGAAAAAGGAGGAGAGATTGTTGCTGAGGGGACGCGAGACGTTTTTTTAAGAGGGGCGAATTCCGTTACCGCGACAGTACTCCGTGAGGTTTAGCATGCGTATTTGCAGAGATCTTGAAGCGACGTTCGATCGTGTCCGTAAGTGTCTTATTTGGGCAAATTTAGGGGCAGCCTGTTTTTTAGAGGTAGGGCTCATTTTTTGAGGGGAATGCAGTGCTGAGAGAAATCCCTGGGCTATCCGGTGGCTAGGTGATCGCTGGCATTGGACGTACAATAAGGTTCGCCCGAAATTAGCCCATGAAAAACGTTTCTGTCCGCGGATGGGTTTTGATTTGGCCAGAGGCGGGGCAGAACAAATAGAACGCCGAGAAAATCGTGCGTTGGGGGGGTGTGAAGAACCTGTGTTATCGGCACGAGGCAGTCGAGGGATTCGCGAGCATGCGTGAAAATCACGAAGACCAAGGTGACTTGGAATTGGATCAGGTTCTGTTGGATTTCTTGAAGCGGCATGATCGCGGTGAATTGGTAGATCGCGAGACCTTCCTTCGCGAGCACCCAGAGTATGCGGATAGATTGCAAGAACTGCTTGCTGCGGCCGATTGGATTGAAACGATGGCAGGGCCTACGTTTCACGGAGGCGTGTTCGAAGGGGAAACTAGGTCGGACGCTAACGCAGAACCGGAGTCTCCTTCTGCGAGCGAAGATTCGCACTCGAACTATGATCCAAATGCCGTTACCTTGGACTTAAAAACTCAAGGTGAGGATTTGGAAAAGAAACGCGCGATGTTCTCGTTCGTTGATGCTCCACTCTCCAGCGACACAGACTTTAGCCTGTCCGATGTCCCGTCGCTCGATGGGACGCAAGCGTCACTTCCGTGCCGATTTGGTGAATACCTGCTGGAACGCGTTCTCGGGCGAGGAGGAATGGGGGTGGTCTATTTGGCTAACCAAGTGCAGCTCAATCGACGGGTAGCGATCAAGATGATTCGATCTGGGGCGCTTGCGTCTGATGAAGAGGTTGCACGGTTTTACAGCGAAGCCCGCAGCGTGGCAAAGCTCGATCATCCGAATATTGTCACCGTGTATCATTGCGGTGAAAGTGATGGTCACCACTTTTTTTCCATGGACTACATTCCGGGTACGGATCTTGCCAAGATCGTTTCGAACGGTCCTATCGATCCAAAGCGCGCTGTTCGTTATGTTCGCGATGTAGCACGTGCGATTGATTACGCACACGAGCATGAAGTAGTGCACCGTGATTTGAAGCCAGCCAATGTCTTGCTCGATGAAGAGGATGAGGTTTACCTAACCGACTTTGGACTTGCAAAACAAATGGGCGGCGACGAAGGCTTGACGGCAACAGGTGCCACATTGGGTACCCCTAGTTACATGTCTCCGGAGCAAGCCGCCGGTAAAAGCGAGGATCAAGGAGTCGCAACAGACGTGTATGCGATGGGGGCGATTCTATTTGCGCTCTTGACGGGGAAGCCCCCGTTTCAGGCGGCATCGGTTTTGCAAACCATGATGCAAGTGATGCATAAGCCTGCGCCGAGTGTCCGGCAGTTGCAGCCCAACACTCATGTGGATTTAGAAACAATCGTGAGTAAGTGCCTCGAGAAATCGCCCAGCCTTCGTTATGCAACAGCTGCAGATTTGGCAGAAGATCTGGATAGGTTTTATAATGGACATCCAATTCAAGCTCGACCGCCATCGTGGCCTCGTCGGTTTCGTTTCTGGTTTTCAAACATCCCTATTGTTGCTGCATTGACCGGCGGGCGACAGGTTGATCCGTCCGCCTCGCAGCGTTGGGCCCAGCGTGCTTTCATCGCTATGGCAGCACTCATGCTGGTGGCAATCTTGTTTGGCAATTCAATCCTTCGCTGGATTGATGATAAACGTCTTCCAGGCAGAATCACGATCGCATCGGGAGCTCCTGGAGGTATGTACTACGACATTGCAGGCAAACTCTCTGATCGTATGAAGACTGGGAGTGGGCGTCCTCCATCGGTGATATCTACTGGTGGATCGATCGAAAATCTTCGCCAGCTCCTTGAGTCGCACGCAGATGTTGCGTTGATGCAAGAGTCCACCATACGATCGGATCAAGTCGCGGTTGTGGCCCCATTGTTTTTTGAAGCGATTCATATTCTCGTACCCGTGGAAATGGGAGTCGAACGGATCGAGGAATTGGCAGGCAAGAGGATCGTATTGGGGAATAAGGAGTCTGGAACTCGACAAGCTGCCCTGCGATTGCTGAAGCATTTCGATTTGTCGGAGGGAGACTTTGAAATTGTAGACGGTGATTGGACCCAATCATCGCTCCGGCAGCCCCAAAATGTATTGGTCGCTATGGTCAAACCTGAGCAGTTGGGAATGGTGGAGCTATTGTCGGAGGGTAAGTACCGATTGCTCTCCATCCGAGATGCCGCCTCACTGACTATGACGGAACCAATGTTTCGATTGCTAGAACTGAAAGCTGGGGCGTACCGGGGGATCATCCAGGAACCGACGATGATGATTGCGACAGCGGCGCTTCTCGTGGTTCGAAAAGATTCTTCTGCCAGATTAGTTGAGGAATGTTTGTCTGCTGTCTACGAACGCAAACCCCTGGTCGATGGATTGATTGCACGAGAGCTCGCTGCAAGTTGGCAAGGATTGCCCTACCACGAAGTGGCGAGGCAGTATTTTGCTCGCGCGATGAGCCAATGAACCTTGGCCGCGGCCAGCAACCCAGTGTCACCGCTCCAGTGTCTGCACCCCTGTGCCAGCGAATTTGAACTGCTATTCGATCTAGAGTAGCGGGGGATTTTCGTGGAGAACTATTCCTTGGGTTCAAGCTCGGTATAAAACATCGCGGCAGCATTGACGCGTTTTGATTCAAGGAATTCGAGGTGGTTCCGGACCGTTGGGATTTTGGACGCAGCAGGAAGTACCACCATCCAGATGGTCGCGATCGCCAATACCATACCGAGCAATGCCCCGATCCCTCGTTGATCGTGTGGATGTGCGGATTTCATTGCAAGACCTTGGTACTACTTCGCAAGGATCGATTTCACTTTATCGGCATATAGAATACCGAACATCAATGTTGCCATCGCCAGCGACAGGATCATGCTCCATGCTTGTCCGATAATGTAGAGCATCAGTGGTTTTCCAACGCAGAGGTATTTCCAAAGTTCTCGAAAATTGGTTTCGAGTCCAAACGCGACAAAGGCGAGACAAAACAACCAAATACGTACTTGGGACGTTATCTCCTTCGATACGGCTTCGGCGGCACTGCTATCCCAACCGATTAGGGAAGGAAGGAAGGAGAATGCGAGCGAAGCACCGATAAATCCGATCACAAATTTCGGGAACCTCGTCCAGATTTCAGATATTCCGACTCTAGTGGTATCTCCCGATTCGCGGTGGTGTGTTGACCAGTAGGTTGCTACGCCAAATGCGATGACACCAATCAAAACGTTTTGGATCATTTTTACGGTGTTCGCAACCGTTGCCGCATCATCGCCGAGTACGGCGCCGGCAGCAGCAACAGCGCCTGTAGAATCGATGGTTCCACCAATCCATGCAGCACCAACGATTGGGTTCATTCCCGTTTTAAGGACGATGTAGGGCTGAACAATCATCATGACAGCTGTGAACAGGAGAGAGACCCCGATTGCGTAGGAGACTTCCTCTCTTTTAGCTCGGCATGCGGCTCCGGTAGCGATCGCAGCTGATACGCCGCACACGGACATGTCCGCAGAGATCACCATGTTTAAGCTTGGAGATTCGATTTTCAAAATGCGTTGGCCAAACCAGTACGTGGTAATCAAGACGATGGGTGTTACGATCCATGATGTGAAGACACCTGGGACTCCCAATGCCACCAGCTTTCCAAATAATACCTCTGCACCAAACAACACGAGGCCGAGTTTGATGAATGTGTCGCCGATTACCATCGGCTTGAGAAAGTCGGGCGTGCCGATCGTGTTGCTGATGGTCAGCCCCAACAGGAGTGCCCACAACACGTACTCAAAGTTGTATTGCTTGACGACTTCTTGGGTAGACATCAGAAACGCTAAAATTGCCAGCACGAACAAAACGAGATAACCGACGAGGAACGACCCTGGGGATATGCCTCGAGAATAAGCGATGGGTATGAGGAGGGTGCCGATTACGGCGAAAGTGATGAGCAGTGCGCCGCCGAGAAACTGCGGTTCCCCTTTTTTGGGCTTGGAATAAAAAGCCTGCCCCGGCGCATCTTTCCATGACTCGAGCTTTGCGATGGTGCCTTTCGCAGCGTTGACGACTTCGGGTTTTTTGCCAACATTTTTTGTGGGCTTGATCGAGACGAAGAAGGTTGCCACCAGAAGTGCCATGGCGCCAATGGCTACCACCAACCAATCCTCATGCCATCGTTTGATGTTTGGTTTTGATGGAGTTGAGGCGGTTTCCTGCGGGGATTGCATAGCGAATTTCCCTCGAGAGTTTTGAAGGCATGTAAAAGGCGCGAGAATTAGATCTTAGATCCGGCCCCTTTGGTGAATGCCATGAACGCCGATTCGAGATTGATTTCCTCGGCAGCAAATCGTTTGAAGCGTATACCAGCTTCGATCAAACTCGTTGCCAGCGACGAATAATCCTCGACGTCAGCCTTCAGCGTGACGCGCAGGGTGTTGCCGGCTGCGGCGACAGTAGAAACGATTTCTTGTTTCTCGAGCAGTTTACCTGCGGGGTCCAGGTCAGATGGGACGACAGGATCGATCAGGATAACCGTAAACGGGCTGACTTGTTTAATGATTGACGCGACATCGTTGCTGGCGATCATTCGTCCAGAATCGATGATTCCAACTTTATTGCAAACGTCTGCGAGTTCGGGGAGGATGTGGCTGCTGACGATGATGGTTTTTCCCATCGCGCCGAGCCGACGCATCAAGGCTCGCATCTCAATGCGGGCCCGCGGATCGAGACCGCTGAGCGGTTCATCGAGGAGCAGTACCGCTGGGTCGTGAAGCAACGTACGGGCTAACCCCAATCGCTGCGTTTGACCGCGGGAAAGCGTGTTTGCATACGCATCGCGTTTGAAATCCAAATCGACGACTTCGAGCATTTCGTTGCAGCGCTTCCGACGTGCTTGAGGTCCTATCCGATAGGCTGCAGCAAAAAATTCAAGGTACTCGATCACGGTCATGTCATCGTAGACACCAAAGAAGTCAGGCATGAAACCGACGAGGCGTCGGATTTCTTTGGGATGGGTGTAGATCGAGTAATCGCAGACGTACGCTTCGCCTTCGGTGGGTTCGAGCAAGGTTGCCACAATACGCATGGTGGTCGTTTTGCCAGCACCGTTCGGACCGATAAATCCGAAAAGATCCCCTTGGCCTAGATCCAAGTCGATATCTCGGATGGCGTACATGTCGTCGTATTTCTTAGTAAGTTTTATCGTCTTGATCACGATAGGACGCCGTTAGGGGTTGGGATTCTGGGAAAGTTCGCGCAATGCGGTCGAGGATTTGCTGTTGTTTTCGACGGTGAATACCATACGAACGATGGAGAGTTGCTTGCCCCCGATCGGTTGAACCGGAGCCCCATTACGCCGTAGATTCCACGTGCTAGCAGGCTCCGCGACTTGGGCGAAAATCACAGCTCTCTCCAGCTTTAATAAGTCGGAACACTCGAGATTGCTCAAATAGCGATTCGATAGACTGGTGTAGGACGAGGCGCCTGCAGAACGATGAAACGAGAGTAGCTCGGCCAAACGCTCAAGGCTATTGGTGTCTGCAGGGTTCCACTCGGAACCTTGTTCCTCACCGGCAACGAATGTTCTACGTTGGAGACGTCGCGTGATGTCTTTGGGAATCGACGTCGATATCGGCACCCGTTCCCCAGGGCGTATTCGTGATGGAATGGTGTACGCTCGACCAGCGAAGTAGAGAACTCCTTCGAGAAGATCGACACTTAACGGGTTGGCAAAAGAGCCTTGAAGTAGGTCGTCTTTGCCGGATACCGTTCCAAGCCCATTGTAGGAGGCTGGGAATTCGAACAGATCCGACCATTCGGAGTAGAAGGCCTTGGTGCCAGCCGCAGGAAAACCCATCCCTTGAATATCGGTTGAGTCACTTGTCGATGATTCAACTGCGTAGGTTGGAAGTCCCAGTTGGGTGGTGACGTTGGAATCAAAGCCTCCCAATCCCTTTCCCGGCTGACCAAACCAATCGATGCGATTCGGACGCGGTTTTGAATCCGAGGAGGTTGGTATCGGGTTAGCCTCTTTGTCAGAGATCAAATTCTGAAGTGGACGATGATAGGTAGCAAAATCGTATACGCCACGGCGTCCCGCGTAGCAGTGGGTGTAAGCGCGACCATGGAGTTGCTGTGTTTGGTCATCGACATCAATGATTTCCAAGCTATTGATGCTGGGTAGCTCAGGCTTCCAGGCTCTCGCAAGAACGGAGGATACCGCCATAATTCCGAGGGACGAAATGATGAGTGTCCACCATGTCCATCGAGGCTTCTGCCAAGCCTTCGAGACCAAGAAGTAGTCGAGCGGTCCGATCAACAGTGCCAATAAGCCCGCGATGAGAACGAGTTGACCTAGGTTTCCAAGTCGAAGATTCGGAAACGTATCGAGCGTTGCGTTGAGTTGCCCAACCAATTCATCGTAGGATTGATAAATGGATTTGTTGACCCGCGACTCAGGCTTCTCCCAAAAGTCCTTCAGCAAGTATTTGATGAGGGCAGGTCTTGTTTCCCAAGCTAACATTTGAGGGCAATCGATTTCAGTTGCCATCCATACAACACTCCCGACACCTAACGCCCATCGAGCGATGAAGGGCAGTTTGGTGCGTGTCCCTGTCGCAGTTACAACATCCACGCGGCCTTGTTTGATATTCAGTACTGCGCAGGGTAACGGTTGCAACTGCTGCTGCGATCCCAGGAGCGATTCGATCGGACCCGGTTCTCCATCGTCTGAAAAACTCGCCATTTCCCCTGGAATCAAATCTTTAAGCTCGGGTATGTCAGCCAGGGAGTCCGCGGACTTACCCCAAGTCAGTACCAATTGGCCTCCCATTTTGGTCCATGCGGTCAACGCTGTCGCTTGTTTCGCCGTGATTCCACGGTTCAATTCCACGTTGGCCGAAGAGAACACGACTGCATCGACTCCTGAATAAGCAAGCTCGGTCTTGGGGAGTGACTCTGCGTCGGTTATTTCCGAAACGCTGAGTTCGCCAAAGCTGCCTTGTGCCGACTTCATGGTCCCTTGAGCAAGGGTGAGTTGGGACGTGCCTAGCCCCACAATCCACGGCTGATTGGCGGGTAGGGCCGTTCCTCGTTCGGAATCGGCGAGTATATGTTCAAGAATGATCTGCTTTTGGTCATCGACGAAGACGACCCGAATAGGACGGTTACCGCGACCATGTTTCGCTAGAACATCGATGGTAGAGGTTTGATTCCCGGAGCAGTCGAACACCCACTCTTTGGATCGGTAGATGACTGGAACACCATCTCCATCAAACGTGTGCACCTCGACCAAACCTTTCAACGCCTTATCCGATCCATTGCCAGGACTCGATACGCTTACCCGATGGAGCGTCGGGAAACCTATCTTCCAATAACCCGCAAAGCCTGAAGTTACAGACACTTGTAAAGCATCTGGATTAGCGGCCAACGATTGAGAATGGGACAGGAGTTGGCATGCAATCCCCAAACAAAACAAGAGACGCCACAGCAATGAATGCCGTGGCGAAACTCGAGTTTGGGAAGACATGCGATCGGATCGAGCGATCGAAGTGAGGATCATGTCAACGGTTCGACCTTAATCCAATCGCTTGACGCGAAGATTCTTGAAGTAAACCTTGCTTCCTGGATCGTGGGCTTGGAGGGCAAAGGTTCCCTCATCGATCTTGCGAGTGAAGTCGGAGCCAGCTTTTTGGTCGTCTGGTTCAACGTACTCAACAAGAGTTTTCCCGTTGACTTTGAGGGTGATCTTTTTTCCGACGACAATGATCTCTTGGGTATACCATTCGTTGTCCTTAGCGGCAGGTTCTAATACGTCCTTGACGGCGTATAGACTGCTCGTCTTTCGCGGGTCGGATTTGTAGGACAAGTTGACTTGGCATTCAAAACCATACTTCGGCCAACCGGAGTCTTGGTATTTGGTGTGGAAGTAGATACCGGCGTTGCTGTTGGGTTCCGTTTTCACATCTGCCTTGAAATGGAAATTTTTGAAGGGTTTGTCATCGCCGACATAAAAAATGTGGCTTCGCTCACCGTTGCAAACCAAGGTGCCATTTTCGACTTTCCAGCTGGCTTGGTTCTCATTTACTTTCCAGCCATTCATCGACTTGCCATCGAAAAGGCTCACAAATCCGGCTTCGGTATCAGGCTTGCTAGATTCCTGCGCAAAGGCACGGGAAGTGGTTTGCGGGAGCAAGCCCGCAAAAGCGACGAACAAGATCGTAAAACGCAACATGGATACTGCTTTCAGAATGGGAGGGGAGGGAGGTAGATATTTCGAGGGTGGTTCGAGTGAGCCGAAGCCCGCTGCGAGGCGCCGATGGCACAGGAACGAAGCACCCCGAAAATCAAAGTGCGTCCGAACTTCAGAGCCCGGACGCACTTAGTATAAACGAACGAAATGGTATTTCGGTTCGACGGAGACCCTAATTTTGGGACGAGTTGTCAGGCTTTTACTTGCCCTTCACGTCGCCCCCTGGGAGCAAACCTTCCTTCATCCGTTCTCCGAACGTTTTGGATTGCCCCTCAGCTTTTTTGTCTTCCAAAGTCTTGAGGATCTTTTCGACTTCCTTGCGGACTTCGTCAGGGTTTTGTTTGAATTTGGGAGCTGGGAAGTTCTTCTTGGTGATACCTGCGGCTTCCACGGCGTCTCCGTAGGGATTGTGCTTCTTTTTGTTTTCGCCGTCGATGTGGCAAACGTTGCACTTCGCTTCTGCAGCTAATTTCTTAAATTCTTCGTTCGTGCTCTTTTCCGCGTAAATCTTGGTCCAGGTTTCACCGAACTCCTTGATGGCGAATGCGCTCGGAGATACCGCAGTAGCAATCAAAGCGACGGCAGTGTAGATGACAAACTTTTTCATTCGGTTTTGTAACTCCAGAAACGAGTGCAGGGCAGGAAAGTACGTCGAACCCTTCGTTGACTCACCGAAAGGTCCCTCGAGGACAACGGGCTTACCTTGATTAAAATACCAAGGTTTCCCCATGTCAAACCGAGCTGGGACCAACACAGCAAACAAAGTGCCAAGATTCGCTGGATGGGTGTTTCTTATACAGCGAGGTGGATGGTCAATTTGGATCAGGAGAAGGATAAAAACGGCTGGAATTTAACGCATAACCGTCGGAGGCATCCCTGTTTGGTAAGGGTCGCGGTAATTCGCTGTAGTGGAGTAACCATAAGGCGGTGCAGTGGGCGCCCCATAGCTCGGCTGACCTGCAGGTGGATAAGCTCCAGCAGGCGGATAAGCTCCAGCAGGCGGATAAGCTCCAGCAGGCGGATAAGCTCCAGCAGGTGGATAGGCTCCGGCAGGTGGGTATCCAGTGGGAGGGTAAGGGGTTGTCGGCGGGTAGGCGGGAGAGGCACCTGGGGTTCCTGCTGGCGGCGCGATTGGCGGTGTCGTGCGGCCCCAGTAGTTTGGCGAATTGGACGAATACCCCAGGTTGTTCGATGCAAGCTGAGGCGCGGTGTAGTTGGTTGGACTGTTGTACCCGGGAACTGCACCGCTTGGTTGAGGATACGCGCCGGGAGGGTATCCCGTGTAGGGAAAGCCGCCCGTTGTGGTCATGGATGCTGTGCCACCACGTTGAGTGAACCAATTGGTACTGAAGAGGCTTCCTTGAGAGCTAAGCCATGAGGGATAATACGGGTTGGTAGCGTAGGCATTCGCGTAATAGGGCGATGGTGGATAGCCATTCATGGTTGGGCCCACCATGCCGTAGGGAGTTGCCCCATAGGGAGCTGCGCCGTATTGCGGAGCGCCGTATTGGGGTTGTCCATAGGCGTAGCCATTGGGTGGTATGCCGGGCGATGCTGTGGTGTAGGTTGGTAAGGGACTGCCTGCCCCTGCGTAGGCAGGCGGCAATGCAGTGGTATTCTGGGGAATGGGAACGATAGGAGCTGAACTCACTTGATTGGGTACAGCTGTGGGAGTCATGGTAGGGCTAGGGTAACCGGCGGCGACGTTGTACTGCCCTGCCGGTGGAGTTGTCGAAGACGCGTAGGAAGCTGGAATGGTCGTAGGGGGAGGAGGAATCATTGTTTTTGGCGTGGACCAAGCGAGTGCCGATGGATTATTTCCATACACTGGGGCGCCGTAGACCGTTTGGGTTGGATAGTCGATCGACCGCGTTGGGTAGCGCGCCGAGGTCCGGTTGGCCTGAGCAATATTCGCGGAGTATTGAACCAAGTTGCTCGATGATATCGGAGCATTGGGATTTGCTGACAATGGGCGATCGACGAAACGAGACCTCTGTTCGGTCGCGTTTACAAGAACGGGGACCATCCTGCTGACATCCCGCTCTTCGTACTTTTGGTATTGCGTCATCTGCGTCGTTTGGACGTTGCGTGGCTGGTACTGAACGATAGGAACGTACTCCACGATTTGTTGCGGAGGATAGAATGGATTCATGCTCGGTACCGACCGAGGCCTGAGTTGGTACGAAACAATTGGATCGTACTGAGTCAATGTGGTGGCTTTGGGCTCTTGAACCCATGTCGGCACATAGACTCGTTCCTTCACCTCCCGATACTCGTACTTTGGAACGGTCACCGATTCGGATACAACATACCGTCCCCAGGGCTGTCCCGTGTACATGTCTAGGAACGTCATGACCGGGGCGGAACCCTGAAATTGGTCGGCTGAACCCGATGCACTCGCGTTCACACCTGTGAAACTTGACGGTGCTGCAAAACTTGACGGTGCTGCGATGCTCGAGGTGATGGAATCGGACTGATATGCCAAGGCATGCTCCGATGCGAGCTCGATGTGCATCAAGCAAACAACGAAACCTGCGAGGAGTCGCTTAGCGATGGAGTGGAATGCAGATCTGCCCGAGTGGCTCATGGGCGTAGTCCGTTGCCCGAATTCAAAAACCAAGTTAATGCTAGCATCCCCAAGCGTGTTGCTCTTCTTGAAAGAGCGGTTGGAACGTGGGGATCTCTGCACGAAATTGGGTCGTACAATTTCCACGGTTCCAACGCAAGGTCTAGTTTCGGCGGATCTCGGTTGGTTTTACCCAGTGAAAGACGGTATTCCTTGTCTTTTGCCGGACGAAGCGATCTTATTGCCGCCCGGTTGTCCGAATCCATCCGCAACCCAAGGCTCGGGTTCCTGAGAAGACCGCTGCAAGTTGCCCAGGGGAGACACCGAAGACGGGTGACGAAAAATCGACACGGAACCGACGATCGTTCCACCGTGTCACGGTCGCGGGTTCTGGAGATGAGTTGTAACGAATTTGGACCTCGGCGGGACAAGGTACATCGAGGGGGAACTCGGTCAGCCAGTTGTCTTCATCGGCCTCCAGCCAAGTCCTCCCCAATTCTTCATGGGGACCGATAACAACGCGATTGGCGATCGGATCTATGGAGGTGACGAAATAGGGGCTACCCATCGCGACTCCGATTCCTTTTCGCTGACCGATCGTAAAGCCTTCGATTCCTGGATGGTGTCCCACCACACGGCCGTCACTGGTGACGATCTCACCGGATGTATCGGTGTGGCTTTTTCGTCGAACAAATTCAGCATGTTGTCCAGTCGTCACAAAGCAGATTTCTTGACTGTCCTTTTTGTCGGCAACCTTCAGGCCGATCTCCGTCGCGATGCTACGGATTTCGGATTTGTGATAGCTGCCCACCGGAAGTAGCATCCTAGGCAGGAGCGATTTGGCGATTCCAGTGAGCACATAGGCCTGATCCTTGTCGTCGTCGAGCCCGCGATGCAACTCGTAGTAGGTTTCTTTCCCGACGTGATCTTGCGTGCTTTGGTGGGTAAATTCAGAAGCTGCGGCGTGGTCCGACGAAGGCTTGTTAATCATCCTCGCGTAGTGACCCGTCGCGACGAAATGAGCTCCAACCGCATCGGCGTATTCGAACAATCTCCCAAACTTGATCCAGTTATTGCATTGCACACAGGGGTTCGGGGTTCTCCCGTGGTGGTACTCATCGACGAAATAGTCGACGATTCGTCGAAAGTCTGATTCGAGATCCAACGCGTAAAAGGGAATCGACATCTTGTCGGCAACACGCCTTGCATCTGCAGCATCGCTCGCGCTGCAGCAACCTTGTTTGTGGTCCAGTCGCCCTTCGAGTATCGGAAGCAGAGGATTGGGACGTCCGTCACCTAGCTCACAAGCCTGACTCGATTGTTCACCGTGCCTCATGAAGACTCCGACCACCTCGTAGCCTTGTTGCAATAGCAGGTGGGCGGCCACGCTGGAGTCAACGCCTCCGCTCATTGCTAGGACAACACGGCGAGTGGAATTGGTCATTTGGAATTACCTTCGACGGAAAAACTAGAGGGACGGAAAAACTAGCGGTGCAGTTGGATTGGTGCAGTTGGATTGGGAGGTACGGTAGGTTATCGATTGATGAGGCTTGATCGTTGTACTCGGTTTCCCCAGAAACCGAGATCGAGTTGATTCGTCGCTTGCAAGCAGGGGGTTGGGGGAGTGGACAAGACAAATGGCCCCCTCTTATCTGTCTGCCAACGGTT
>Ga0315899_10005428_pt1 | contig 13777 bp, 20 predicted proteins | sample LakEriMetagenome_2_FD_203518 | JGI IMG/M metagenome (GOLD analysis project Ga0315899, IMG submission 203518) | Freshwater fungal communities from buoy surface, Lake Erie, Ohio, United States - Buoy 4 MA112 | ecosystem: Environmental > Aquatic > Freshwater > Lake | place: USA: Lake Erie, Ohio...
AGACGATGGCGGTAGTCGCTAGGTGGCTCCGGTTTGGGATGGCCTGCGGGGATCAGCAGGGGATCTACGGGCAATGGAGTTCCTGAGCGAAGCTGCCCGCAGGGGGCCTGGCTCCAACTGGGAAGGACCGCCGCCAAACAAAGCAGCAAACTGGCCCCTATGAGAGAGGCCCGCATGGGTCGCACGGGCTGAGCGGAAGGATCAGTGGGGGCCTAAGCCCACGCCGCGTGCCATCAAGGTGGCGAGAAAGGGGATCAGAGCAAATCCAGCGATCTCGACATTGAGGATCCAGCGGAGCCTTTGGGCCAGAGCTTCACTCACCTGCGGCAATTCACCCTTGCGCAGGGGAATGGCCCACAGGATGTAAGTGATGGTGGGATAGAGGGAGAGGGCGCCCACGCTGAGATACAGCCCAACCTTCCACCAGAACAACGGGTTTTCGGTGTAAAAACTACTGCCCTGCCCGAAGTGCACCACCCGCAGGATGCCGCTCACCAGCAGGGCGAGAGCCGCGACGCCGTACACCACATCGGTGATCACCATGAGCACGGCATCGCCCCGTTCGGGATTGGCGCGGATGAGGCGACGCTCCATCACCAGGGCGGCAAAGCACACCATGAAGCTCAGGTAGTGCGTGTAGGCCACCGCCGCGCTGCTGAGCACCTGGGAGGAGAGAGCGGGCAGCGCAAGAGCGGCCATGAAACTCAAGAACATTCCGATGGAGGATAGCGGTCAAGCCAGGCGGGGCGGGGCCAGAGGGAAGGGCTGGCTGACAGCCATGAAGCTTTTGATCAAAAAAACCATGAGAAAAAGAAACAAAACTCTGAAGCCTTTCTGTGACTTCGCCAGATCTTGTCGTTTATCCCTAGGTTCAACTAAGTACATTTTTCAGAGATGGCCAGTTCCCTGAGTGCATTTCTCGGTGAGATCGGTCGCCATCAACTTCTTACGCCTGAACAGGAGCTCACCCTGGGTCGAAAGGTGCAGGCGATGGTGGGTCTGCAGGAGCGTTGCACGATGGCAGGCGGGCAAGGCCCAGCCTGCGAGTACGACGAAATCGAGCGACGCACGATGCGAGTGGGTGAGCGGGCAAAACAGCAAATGATCACGGCAAATTTGCGTTTGGTTGTCAATCTCGCCAAGCGCTATCAAGGCAAGGGGTTGGATCTGCTGGATCTCATTCAGGAAGGAACGATCGGCCTCACGCGTGCCGTGGAAAAGTTTGATCCCACCCGAGGCCACCGCTTCAGCACCTATGCCTACTGGTGGATTCGGCAAGGGTTGAACCGGGCCCTCTCCACCCAGAGCCGCACGATCCGCATCCCGGTGAATGTGAATGAAAAGCTCACCCGCCTGCGGGCAGCCAAGGCACGCCACCTGCAGGCCAACGGCCATGCCCCTTCGGCCGCAGATCTGGCACGGGCGCTGGTGATGCCCAAGGGGGAGGTGGAGGAGCTGTTGGCCTGTGAGCTGCGCAGCGTCACGGTGAGCCTTCAAGGGGCACTGCGCTCCAAGGCGGATCCCTCCGAGCTGGTGGATGTGCTCCCCAGCCCGGAGCCAGCGCCGATGGATCGGGCGGAGCAAGCTGAACGCACCGCTTCGGTGTGGAAGCTCTTGGAAAGCGCCAACCTCACCCCCAAGGAAAAAACGGTGGTGATGCTGCGCTTTGGTCTTGATGGCACCAATGAATGGCGCACCCTGGCTGAAGTGGCCCGCCAGTTGCAGTGCAGTCGCGAGTACTGCCGTCAGGTGGTGCAGCGTGCCTTGCGCAAACTGCGCCGTGCCGGGATCGAAAGCGGCCTGGTGCAGGAATGAAGCCAGGGGGGGAAGGACCCCCCATCCAGTGGGGCATTCCGCCCCTGAGATCTCCGTGTTTAGCCCCCACAATGGCTGCATTGACGCCCCAGTGGCGCACGTTCAAGAGGAGTCAGCCATGTCCGCCGCGTCTTCAGCCGCGGGCCCCCAAGCCAGCCAGTCCGTTCTGGAGCCCGAAGTCGTCAACGATTCTGTTGTCGACGCCAACCTCCTTTCTCGACTGCTTCGACGTGCAGGCCGCACGGTGGCCAGGCCAGCCCTTGAGTGCTTTGAGATGTTGCTGGATGGGAGCACCCCCCATCAGGCACGCCTCACGGTTCTGGCGGCCCTCACCTACCTGGTGCTACCCATCGATCTGATTCCAGATTTCATCCCCGTCGCGGGATTTGGTGATGACATGGTGGCGCTCACAGCTCTGTTGGGTCTGTGCTCACGGCACATCACCCCGCAGATCAAGGCTCGGGCCCAGCGCAAACTGGATGACTGGTTTCCCAAGGCCTGATGCGTTCGATGGAGCCCTCCCCCAAGCTCACGCAAGACCAACTGGATGATCTCCAGCTGTTTTTGAAGGATTGGCTCCGCCACACAGGGCGGACTCAGGCCGATCTCAGGCGTGCGCTCAGGGCTTCTTCGATTCGCATGCCAGTGCTGGTGGAGGAGCTCCAGCGCATCCACAGCCAACAGGGACTGGGGGGACTGGCCGAGCATCTCTGCCAGATCGAAACCCTTTGGCACACGGAAGACACGGACGCCTCACCAGAGGTTGGGGCGTCCACCTCTTTGCCCTTGCCCGATGCGATGGATCAGTTGGATCTGCTGCTCGATGAAATTCGCAGTGCGACGGAAAGCCCCTCTTAAGCAGCTGTCTTCCGGCCGAATGATCCGGATTGAGGCACCATGGACCAATTGCTCGCCTGGCCTTCCCATGCTGGATCCATCGCTGTTCCGTTGTCTCGGGAGCCTCGGGGTGATGGTTTTGTTTGCCTTTTCTTCCCCCGCTCTCGCTCAGTCGGAAACGTTCATTCTCGAACCTGGTAGCCAGGTGGGCCCAACCACGGAAGTCAAGCCTAAAAATTGTGTGACGGCTCAGGATGGCAGCGTCACCTGCGATACAGAGCTGGTGAATCCACCCGGAAACACTCCCGCCAAGCCGCAATTCAACCCCTTCCGGAACTGACCATGGCGCCCATGCCCCCTGGGTGGTGGTCCGACAGCGGCTACCTGAGAGCAGTGGATCGCTTTGAGCAGTGGATCGCCAAGTTGCTTGGCGCGTTGCTGCTGCTGGTGATCCTCTTGGCCAGTTTCGAGCTGGTGCGTCAGCTGGCCTTCGCTGTGGTGCAGCGACAAACCGTGTGGCAGGGCGATGCTCTAATCCTCTTTTTCGGCGAGCTGCTCAACATTCTGATCGCTTTGGAGCTGCTGCAAAACATCACGGCCTACCTGAAGCGCCATGCGGTGCAGATCCAGCTGGTGTTGCTCACGGCCATCACCGCGGTGGCTAGGAAGTTGATCGTCCTGCCAGGCCCCGGCGACTCCAAGCCAATCATGGTGGTGGCGCTCGGCTTGTGTGTGCTGGCGCTTGCGGGGGCTTACTGGCTGATGGCAAACGTCAATTCCTTGGGTTCTCTCGCCAAAACAAGGCCAGCCAAATCGTTCCAGGATCAGGATCCGTGGCCACAACCCGATGGCGACGACCGGCCCTGATCAGCAGGCTGTCCCCTCTACGAAGTTGCCGGGGCTTCCCCTTATCCGCAAACTCAACCATGGCGTTGCCTTGCAGCAGGCAAACCCATTCATCCTCCTCCTGCTCATACCAAAACCCAGGGGCACTGCTGGCGGCGCAGGAATGAATCCGCTCCAAACGCACTGACTCTGTCGCTAACAAGACCTCCACGGTTTCTTGGCCCAGGGGTGGAGGCGTTCCCCCCAGTAGGGAGGTGGACTCGCTCCCATGGTTTTCACGTGTCGAGGGTGCCTGCTCACCCCAACGCCGGCCAATCTCAAAGCCGTGGCGTTTGGCGAGGGCTACCACCTCATCGTGATGGCTGCATCGCCGCAGAGCCTCCCCCAGGGCGGGGTCGCTTTCGCTGAGCGCGAGGAAGGCATTGAGCTGGCGAATTTTTTCGCGAAACAGCGTCAGATCGGCTTCGGCCACGGCAACGACCCCCTCAGATCAGCGTTTGGCTCATGCGCCAGCGCAGGAAAGGCACACCGGCAAACAGGATGTTCTCCTCGCCATCCACGCTCCAGCCCAGGCGCTCCAACAGGGGCCTGGAGAGCTGGCTGGCCTCGGTGCGCAGGCGGCTGTGACCTGCGCTGCAGGCTTGCTGCTCCATGCTCCTCACCAACCGTGTGGCCAGACCCTTTCGGCTGGATCGGGCGCGGCAGTAGAGCAGGGCCAGCCGATCGGAGGGATCAAGCAGGGCGAAGGCCTCCACGGAGGCTGGACGATCGGGAGTGGTGCCCACCAGGCCGTATCCCCGCTCGAGGGCTGCTGCAAAGCTTGGGTTGTTCAAGGGGTGGTGCGCCCAGGCGCGAATCTGCTCTGGCTGGTAATAAGGCAGAGCGAGGGTTTGGACAGCGTCGGCGTAGGCCTCCATCACTTCGGGCCAGTCGTGCCGCTGTAGTGGCCGCACCAGTGGCTCAGGGGGCCCAACCATGGGCAAAAAATCAGCCTCAACCTTGGAAAAAGCGTAGGCTGTCGTCCGTATTTTCTCGGCAACTCTAGGATCAACAATCTGCTAGATAGGGGCCCGATGGCACGCCGCATGCGCGCTTGTTTGCTGGTTGCCCTGGCCATGTTGCTGGGTTGGCTGATTGTCTGGCCTCGCCCCGCCCTCGGGGCAGAGGAGGTGACTCTGTCTGGAGCAGCCCCGATTTCTGGGGCTGCTTTGTTTGGCCAACATTGCGCCGGTTGTCACGTGAACGGGGGCAACGTGATCCGCAGAGGGAAGACCCTTCGTCTCGCTGCGTTGCGCCGCGCAAGCTTGCAAAGCGGTGCCGACGTGGCTCGGGTGGCTGCTTTCGGCCAGGGGCAGATGGGGGGGTATGGAGAGGTGTTGGGGGTTGGCGGCCCTGAGGCCGTGGGGGAGTGGGTGTGGCAGCAGGCCCTGGCGGATTGGCCTAAATCTTAGGAAAATGTGAGGAAAGTCCAGCGATGATTCGGGTTGGATTCGCCAAAAGAGAGCAGTTCTTTTCTCTTCTTTCGCTGTGCCAGCAAAGTTGCTGTCTATACTGATGTTTTTTGGGGCGGCAAACTCTTTAGAAGGAATGTGGTGTGAGAACCAACTTCAATGTCAACCATTCGCAACGCTCTTGTGCGCGGCTTTGGCGCCGTCCTTGCAGGCAGTGCCCTGCTTGCCGCTCCCTCTTTCGCTGGAAGCGAGCCTGGCGCTCAGCAACTCCAGCCCAGCGATGAGGCCCCTCTAGAGCTCAGCCAGTCCTCCCAGAAGGACACCCAGATCGCCCAGACTTATATCCCCTTGGTGGGTGAAGTGGGCACGGAATCCGTGCAGGGCACTGGTTTCTACCTCACCATCGGAGCTGGCGCCTCTTGGCCCTCCAATGTGAACGTTCGCACCCGCAATTTCGACCCCAACGAAAACGGTGACCTCCAATTTGGTGGTGGATTCTCTGGGGACGCAGGTGTGGGCTACGACTTCGGTGCCATTCGCACAGAGCTGACCTACGGGTATACCCGTTCCAGCATCAACAATGTGGAGTTTGACAACGAGGATCTCAACGCTTCCGGCATTGTTAATAAGAACGATGTGATGGCCAGCGTTTACCTTGATGTGCCTTTTGGTGCCTGGGTTCCCTACATCGGTGGCGGTATTGGCTACACGAACCTCAGCACCCCCGGGCTGACGTTCGAGGGTGATCGTTTTGGCAGCGCCAATCAGGGTCTGTTCGGCTGGCAAGGCAAGGTTGGTGTGGCCTACGCCTTGAACTGGAACTCCGACATCTATGTGGAGGGTACTTACTCCGGTGCTGAAGGTTTCTCCTCCAGCAATGTTCGCTACGATTCGTACAACGATTTCGGCGCCAAACTCGGTTTCCGTTATCGCTTCGGCGCACCCCCAGTGGTGGTGGTTGAACAGCCTGCTCCCGCCCCTGAGCCCGCTCCTGCTCCCATGCCTGAGCCCGCTCCTGCTCCCATGCCTGAACCCGCTCCTATCCGCGGCCTCTGGTGATCAGGGCTTAGCCCAAATTTCATGCTTACAGGAGCGGCTTGCCGCTCCTTTTTTTTGTCTTCATCGCCGGGGAATCTCGCCCTGACTCTCACCCCTCAGGCTCTCCTTAAAGAGCCTGGATCCAGGGGTAGACCTCCACGGCGGTCCAGATTCCCTCCCGCCAATAGATGTCGTCCTTCACCAGCCTTTCCACCTCGGCCAGGCTCTCTGCCTCATAAAGACCAAAGACATGGCTTGTGGTTTCGGTGGGCCCGATCGTCAGCAGTACGCCTCTGTCCTTCTGAGCTTGCAACCCTGCCAGGTGTTCCTGGCGAAACGGCGTGCGTTTCTCGATGGCATTGGCGCAGTAGGTGCCCCAGAGGACGAACTTCATTGCGGATGCAGCGGCTTACCCGCCAAGGTAGGGCCTGCTGCTGGCTTGCCATGGTTGGGTCTCTCCACGCTGCCGCGCGCCTGAATGGGGTGATCGAACCGGTGATTCCCCGGCTCGGTGAGCTGATGCAGCGGCGGCCCGATGCCCTCTCCTTGGCCCAGGGGATGGTGGGCTGGGAGCCGCCGCCAGGGGTGATCCAGGCCGTTCGCCAATCCCTTGATGCTCCTGGCGTCGCCCTCCATCGCTACGGCTCCACTTGGGGTGAGCCGGCTCTGTTGGAGGTGGTGGCTCGCCAATTGCACGCCACCAACGCTCTCCAGCTGGAGGGAGCCAGCTTGCTGGTCACCACCGGCAGCAACATGGCCTTTGCCGCCATCGCCCAGGTGATCTGTGACGCGGGCAGTGAGGTGATCCTGCCGCGCCCCTTTTATTTCAACCATGCCATGGCCGTGCAGTTGGCTGGTGGAGTGGTGGTACCCGTGGATGCGGGGCCAATCCCAGATCCGGCCATGTTGCAGGCGGCTATCACGCCCCGCACCCGCGCGATCGTCACCATCTCGCCCAACAATCCCAGCGGCGTGGTGATTCCCCAGGCTGTGCTCAGCGCCATCAACCATCTCTGCGCCGAACAGGGCCTCTTTCACATCAGCGATGAGGCCTATGGGCTGTTTGTGCACGGCTGCGTGCCCCATTTCAGCCCGGGCAGTCTGCCGGGTGCCTCGGCCCATACCGTTTCGTTGTATTCCCTGTCCAAGGCCTATGGCATGGCGGGCTGGCGAATGGGCTACGGGGCCGTGCCCCAGCTCCTCCAATCCGCCCTGGCGAAGGTGCTCGATACGGTGCAAATCTCACCTTCGCTCCTTAGCCAGCGGGCGGCTCAGGCGGCCCTTAGCACCGATCTCTCGTGGGTCAAAGAGCGCGTGGCCAGCCTGGCGCCTCTCCGGACCCAGCTGCTTGCGGCGGTGCGGGGCTGGCAATCCCAGGGATGGCCCGTGCAGCTCTGGGCTGAACCAGATGGGGCATTTTATGGGCTGCTGGTGGTGAAGGGGGCGATGCACCCTTCCGGCCAGAGGCTCACCAGCGATGGCCTGATGGAGTGGTTGGTGCTGGAGGAGGGCGTGGCGACCGTGAGTGGAAGCGCCTTCGGGTTGGAGATTCCCGGTGCCTGCGTGTTGAGGGTGAGCTACGGCTTGCTCGATACAGACCAACTGGCGGCGGCTCTGGCACGGCTTGGTAGGGGGCTCGGCAGAGTGCTGCTGAGGCCCGGGGGCCATCAGGGCTGATCCAGGCCCTGACGGAGCTCAGCACAGAAGCGTCCCGCAGCGGCTGCCCCGTCCTCACCCGCCTGCGCTGCGGCGGCCATCACTTTTACCAGGGCGCTGCCCACAATGGCGCCATCGGCCCCCCAAGCTCTCACTTGACGCGCCTGCTCGGGACCGGAAATTCCGAACCCCACTGCCACCGGGAGGGCGCCTTGCTGCTTGAGAGCCTGCACGAGCGGCTCCACTCGGCTTTCCATCGCGGTTCGCACCCCCGTCACACCCGTGACGCTCACCAGATAAGTGAAGCCTCGGCTGGTGGCATGGATCTTTGCCATGCGCTGCATCGGTGTGGTGGGAGCCACCAGTAGCACCAGATCCAAGCCATGGCTAGCGGCAATGGGGGAGAGGGTCTCTGCCTCCTCCAGAGGCAAATCGGGCACCACCAGACCAGAAGCCCCCGCCTGGGCAGCCTGCCGACAGAAGGTCTCCATCCCTCTGTTGAGCAGGGGATTGCTGTAGGTGAACAGAATCACAGGAACGGTCAGCTGACCTCGAAGAGAAGCCAGCAGCTCGAAAACCGCCGCCGGGGTGGTGTGAGCCGCCAAGGCCCGCGAGGCGGCGGCTTGGATCACCGGCCCATCGGCCAAAGGATCGCTGTAAGGAATGCCTAGCTCAATCAGATCGGCCCCGTTCTCCTGCAGGGAGAGCAGGGTGGCGGCGGTGGCGGTGAGGTTGGGATCGCCAGCCATGAGAAAGGGCATCAGGGCGCAGCGGCCCTGCTCGCGCAGCTGGGCGAAGCGCTGGCTGATGGCGCTGCTGTGGCCCAGGAGGGCCGAGGGAGTGGGGGCAAGGCTCATGTTCTGGAGCCTATGGGGTCGGGGGGCTGGGCGCTGGGGCTTCGGGGGGCAGCTGGCCCACCTCTTTGAGCAGCCTCGCCTGTTCCTCTGGGCTGAGGGCGTCGAAGCGCGCGAGGAGCTCCGCATCCGTGCGGGCGTCGTAGGTCGCGCGATAACGGCGCCGCTGTTCCATGTAGGTCATTTGTCCGCTCACCACCCGGAAGAGATAGGACCCCGTCCAACCCAACACGACAAGCATCAGGAGTGAGGAGGCCGCCAATCCGGGGGAGAACCCCTCAAGGCCACCCATCTGGAACCCCCAATAACCTGCCGCACCCAGGGCCAAGACCCCCAGGCCAACCAGCAGGGCCTGGCCACGGGTCAACCGCCCACCTCCCCCTGGCCCGCCATGCGCAGATTGAAGAAGGGAGCAAAGAGAATCAGGCCTGGAAAGAAGAGAAACACCAACCCATAAACCAGGGTGCGTTCGATTTTGCCCATGACGGTCCAGCGCGTTTTGAGCCACCAGAGCAGGGCCAAGGGCATCACCACCAGATAAAGGCCGCCGAGCACGAGATAGGCCCCGAGCACGAGCAGGGAGCTGCTGGAGAGATGGCTCAAAAACCCTGGCAGGGCCACAACATGGATGCGGAGGCGACCGAAATCTAAGATGCCCGGGCGGGGGCATGGCGGAATCGGTAGACGCAGCGGACTTAAAATCCGCAGGTCGCAAGACTGTGGGGGTTCAAGTCCCCCTGCCCCCATCGCTGAGAAAGCTTGCGGTTTAAGCACTCTTTCTCCTTGCTGAGGCGCCAAAGGCAGCGTTGCGAAGAGCTGAGGATTCCCGCCTGGCCTGGAATCCATGGGGTTGGCTTGCAGGAGCGAACAAAACACAAAACCCCTGGGGTGAGCCCAGGGGTTACAGAGTGACCTGTCCATCGACAGCTAGGAAGTTCTTCCTGGAAAGAAAATCCTTAGGTGACCAAGAGCCATGAAGGCTCGGTAGGGGACACCAGCAATCAGCCCAGGCCGATTTGGGAGAGGATGCCCTGGCCGGTGAGAAGCTCGGTGGCCAGGCCAATCACAAAGCCCAACATGGCCAAGCGGCCATTCCAGGTTTCAGCGAAAGCAACGAAGCCGAAGCGGGGGGTGGGGTCAGCCATGGAAGGTTGAGAAATGTTGAAAGAAGTGTAACCCAGTGTGAAGAGTTTGGGGGGTGGGTTGTCCGTACCGCTTGTCCAATCAAGAGCCATGCGGGGATCGACCGGGCACTGCGGAAGGGTCAGGTGAAAGAGCGGCTCAGTCTTGGCTGCGGGCGGCCCTGACCTGGCTAGACCTGATGCATCGCCGAGGCAGGCAGCGCCCTTGTGGACACCTGCTGATTCATCCGGCGAAGGGCGCCCTGATCGGGCGCCCCCAACCTTTCTCATTTGGGCTCCATCACCTCTTCCATCGGTGGGCCGAATGACCTCCCGCCTGCCGCAGGCGCAAAGACACCGATTTCTCCTGGCAGAGGTTGGATCCAAGCCTTCACCCTCTCTCCCCGTCGGAGCAAGGGCACCGGAGCGGGTCCGACCATCCCTGCCGTGCGCCCCTCTGGCAAGGGGTAGCGGAGGATCACCCGTTGATTGGAGTGGAGGCGGCCAGTGCTGGGCTGGCGAATCACCTTCAACACCCGGCCATGCACCTGCCAATTGCTGGCGACCTTCGCCGCGCTGAGCACCTCCAGCTCCACCACCACCGGTGCTTGGCGTTGTTGCTCCGCGTACGCCCAGGGGGGAAGTTCTGCGCGGGCGGCCAGGGGAGAGGGCAGGCCCAGAGCCAAGGCGCCCGTGAGCAGAAGGGCAGGGCACCGGAGTCGCCAGGTTGGGTGCATTTCAATGCAGCTATGGGATCAGAGCCCGATTCTGCGCCGCCCCCAGGCCATCCCCACCCCGTAGCCGATGAGAGGCACCAGCAGCCAGGGTTTGATCAAGACCAACAGCGCCCCAGCGACGGCCACGATCCAGGGGGTGAGCAACAGGGTGGCCAAGGCGAGCTGGTTGGTCTGGGAGGGCCGAGCCAACGCCCCGGAGCGCTGCAGCAGGCGGGGCACCCCTTGGCCCAGGCCATAACCCAAGAGAGCGGCGAGGGCTGTTAGCACCAGGGTGCCCATGGTGTCGCGTAGGGGAGAACCGCTGCCTATCCAACCAGGAGCGCTTCCCTTTGAACAGCAGCGCGCCACCCCGGCTCTTAAGCCGGGCCGTCCAGCACGAAACGAAAGCGCACGTCGCCCAACCGCAGGCGGTGGATGGCCTCATTGATCTGGTGCATGGGCAGGTGCTCCACCACCGGCTGGATTTGGTGGCGGGCACAGAACTCCACCATCTTGCGCAGGCTCGACGGAGACGAGGTGGGGCTGCCGGTGATCGCCCGACGCGTCATGATCAGATCGAAGGCGCTGACGGGCAGGGGCTCGAGCACGGCCCCCAGCAGGTGAAGTCGGCCCAGGGGGGCTAAGGCACCGATCACGGCAGGCCATTCAAGGGGCTTGTTGACCGTGTTGATGATCAGATCAAACCGCCCCGCCTGGGCCGCCAGATCGGCCAAGGGCACCACATCGTGGGCACCCAGGCGCCTGGCTTCCTCCGCTTTTGCCGCGGAGGTGGTGACGGCAGCAACCTCGCAGCCCCAGGCCCGACAAAACTGCAGCGCCAGGTGACCCAACCCCCCCACACCGATCACTGCCACCCGCGCCGTGGGTGACACCCCCTCATCGATCAAGGGAGCAAACACGGTGATCCCACCACAAAATAGGGGGCCGGCGTCGGTGGCGCTCAGAGCCTCCGGCACAGGAATGGCCCAGTCTTGATGGGCTTTCACCTGGCTCGCGAAGGCTCCCGGGCGACCCACGATGGTGGACTGGGCGTTTGGGCAAAGATTGGCTCGGCCCGCCAGGCACTGCTCACAGTGCCTGCAGCTGCCGGAAAACCAGCCCAGTCCACGCAACTCCCCGATCAGGCCAGGATCCACCCCCTCCCCCACGGCGATCACCCGCCCCACGGCCTCATGACCCGGCACCAAGGGGTAGCTGCTGGCGGCCCAGCTGTTGTCGATCATGGACACATCGCTGTGGCACAGCCCGCAATGGAGCACCTCCAGCAGCAGCTCATCGGGGCCAGGCTGCAGAGGCGGAGCTTCCACCCGTTCGAGGGGGGCTCCAGGAGCGGATGCTTGCCAGTGGAAGGGAGCCATCGAAGGTCCTCTCGAAACGGAGTCTCCTCCTCATTTAAGTCACTTCAACTGATCAACCTGGCTTTGCTTCCCTCAAGCGAGTAGCACCAGGCTGAGGGCCATCACCGCCATGCCCGCCATCAGGCTGCTGATGGCCAGATGATGGGCGCCATACTCCCGCGCGGCGGGGAGAAGCTCATCGAGCGATACGTACACCATCACTCCCGCCACGCCGGCGAACACCAGCCCAAACATCAGAGGATTGGGGAACGAGCGAAACACCAGAAAGCCCAACAGCCCTCCCAATGGCTCGGCCAACCCGGAGAGAAACGACAGCCAAAATGCTTTGCGGCGGCTGCCGGTGGCGAAATACACCGGCGCTGAGACGGCCAGCCCTTCCGGGATGTTGTGGATAGCAATCGCCACGGCGATGCTCACTCCCAACCGCGGGTTGGAGAGGGCGCCGAGAAAGGTGGCGAGCCCCTCAGGGAAATTGTGGATCGCCATGGCCAGGGCGGCAAACAGTCCCATGCGCACAAGGCGCCGCCGATTGGCTGGGGTGGCTGCAGGGTGCATCCCTTCGCGAAGGGTGGGGGCTGGCGCGGCATCTCTTGGGGTGTGGAGATGCCCGATGGCTTGGCTGGGTTCATGAACTGGCAGCCAGCCATCCACGATGGCCATGGCGGCCACCCCCGTGAAAAAAGCGAGCACTGCCGCCCCATACCCCCAGCGTGAGCCGAGCAGGGGGGTGAGCACAAGGCGTGCCTTGGGGAGGATCTCCACCAGCGAAACGAACACCATGGCGCCGGCGGAAAAGCCGAGCGAGAGGGTGAGCCAAGCCGGGTTAGGCCGGCTGGTTCCCAAGCCAATCAGGCTGCCAATCCCAGTGGAGAGCCCTGCGAGCAGGGTGAGGCCAAAGGCCCACTCGCTGTTGCTCAGGGTGAGCGTAGGGGGCAAAGCGGGTTGGGGTGTGCAAGGCCTTCCATCCTCCTGGGTCTGCGGGGGGCGTCAACGTCCCACCCGTCTGGCTGCCGCAAGGCCAGCCTCGATGGCCCCTTCGAAATAGCCCGGCCAGCGCAGGGCCACCTCTGTGCCGGCCCACACCACCCTGCCGTGGGGTTGCTGCCCGATCGCTCCGTAGGTGCTCCAGGTGCCAGGGATCTGAAAACTGGTGAAGGCCCCTGCGCTCCAGGGCTCGTCGTTCCAGTTCTGCAGGATCAGCTCCAGGGGGGAGGCGGCCCTGGGTCCCCAATAGGCCGCTAGATCGGAGAGCACGGCCTGCCGGCGTGGCGCCGCGGCTTGCTCCTGCCACTGCACGGCCCGCTCCGCGGCGATGAAACCCGCCAGCAGGCCAGGCTTGCCCCCGGGTGGGGAGCAATCGCTGGTGAGCTCCAGCGTGGGGAGATTGCCGATGCCCAGGCCGTTGAGCCCATCCTCCCGCCAGAAGGCTTCGGAATAGATGGCGAGCACCTTCACCATCGCGCCCATGGGAGACCGTTGCAGCAAGCCCGTCAGGGTGGCTGGCAAGGGGGGGCTGAAGTGAATGGCCCGTCGCAGCGGCGGTGGGATGGCCACCACCACGGCCCGAGCGTCCAGCCGTTCTCCGCCGCTGTGGTGCACCCTCACATCCGCTGCCGTCTCCTCAATCGCCGCCACCGGCGCCCGCAGCTGGATGCAAGGGCCCAGTTCCTCCGTGAGCCGTTGGGCCAGTTGGCCCATCCCCCCTTCCACGAGCCAGGCTTCCGGCGACTCGTGCTGGGGGGCGACCGCCTGGGTCCAGGCCAGGTGGAGCATGGAGCTCTCCCATGGCTCGAAGCCCCCCGATCCCCCCACCCGGGTCAGCCAACTGAAGGGGTAGCGCGCCAGGGGGCAGGCTCGCCGACGGCTGAGCCAGGAAGCGATGGTGGTGCGATCCAGCTGCAAGGCGCCGGGGGCGGTCCAGGGAGTGGCTGGGGGCACCTGCTCCACCAGGTGGTGGAACTCCCTCTGGAGTTGCAGGGTCTGCACAATCTGCTCAGGGGGGAAGGGCAGAGCGTCTGGCCGGAAAAACACCAGGCTGCTGGAAAAGTCGTTCTCCAGGCCTGC
>Ga0315899_10005431_pt1 | contig 13776 bp, 7 predicted proteins | sample LakEriMetagenome_2_FD_203518 | JGI IMG/M metagenome (GOLD analysis project Ga0315899, IMG submission 203518) | Freshwater fungal communities from buoy surface, Lake Erie, Ohio, United States - Buoy 4 MA112 | ecosystem: Environmental > Aquatic > Freshwater > Lake | place: USA: Lake Erie, Ohio...
TCCATCGCAACAATGACCGACAGATCGTAGCTTATCGAGGTCAGATTTTTTCGAGTACGAGTACCATTGCATTGAGTACGAGTACGAGTGTGAGTACGACAACTATCCTCCTAACCTGAGTGATGATTGACCAGCAGCAGGCAACTTTGAACGTAAGCCAGTGCTCTTCCCACCCTCATCCCCCCCGCCCCTTGCTCCCGCCCGCGGGAGAAGGGGAGCCAAGCGTGTAAATCAAGCCGTGTTTGAGATGCCTAACGCCTAACGCCTAACGCCTAACGCCTAACGCCTAACGCCTAACGCCTAACGCCTAACGCCTAAAGCCTAAAGCCTAAAGCCTGTCGCCTAAACCTCAAACTGCACCTTGCCGTGTTTGCTCGAGCGGCTGATGCGATCCAAGGCATGAAGTCCCGAGAGGACGAACTCGACGCACGAAGCTCGAATGGCCGGAAGGTCCGATGCGTTGACTTCGAAGGCTGTGTCCCATACGGGTGGCACGTGTTTGAGTCGTTCGGCATAAGCGTCGCTTGGAAGTAGATCGCCGACTTCGATTCGAACACCCTTGTTGAAGATCTCGCCGATTTCTTTTAGGCCGAACTCGTTCACGTATTTTTCGAATACGGATTTGATGGCGTTTGCCACGAGAGCTTCAAGGACTTTGCGTTCTGACATTTGGTGTGAGCCCATCAAGTCGAGTTCAAGTTTCCCGAGGGAAGAGGTGGGCAGGTGTCCGAGGTCGCTGATGCGCGGAACGGCGAGCGGTTCGTTGAGGAGAATCGCACGTTGCCGGGCCGAAGCGACCATCGTACGGAAATTCGACAGCGAGAAACGGGCGGAGACACCGGAAGCTTGGTCGACATACTTGCTCGAGCGGGCTTGGTGAGTGATCTCTTCGATGATTTCCATCATGAAGTAGGGGATTTGAACAGGATATTTTCCACCGAGGTCGATGCCGGATTCTTGAAGGAGGATTTCGATACCTTGATCGCGTTCCTTCGGGTAGTGGGTTTGAATCAGGGATCCGATTCGGTCCTTGAGTTGGGGGATCACTTTTCCGCTGCGGTTGTAGGTCGAGGGGTTGGCGGAAAAGAGAATAAAGAGGTCGAGGTCGAATCGGATCGGGTAACCACGAATCTGTACGTCTCGTTCTTCGAGGATATTAAACAAGCCGACTTGGACGAGTTCATCGAGTTCCGGGAGTTCGTTCATGGCGAAGATTCCTCGGTGCATTCTGGGGATTAAGCCGAAGTGGAGTGCCGATTCGGAGCTCATGCTGATTCCGCCGGTTAGTTTCGATGGGTCGATTTCCCCGATGATGTCTGCAAATTTCGTCCCTGGTGCGAGTCGTTCGACATATCGATCGTTGCGGTGCCACCAAGCGATGGGAGTATTTTCCGGCGCATTTGAGCTGAGGAATGCTTTTGCTTGAGAAGTAATCGGTTTGAGTGGATCTTCGTGGACGGGCAGATCGGGCAAATCGAGGTAGGGGATATATTCATCGAGGAATCGCACGAGGGTCCTCATCAATCGGCTCTTGGCTTGCCCTTTTTCTCCGAGGAATAGCAAATCGTGTCCGGCGATCAGAGCGATATTTAGTTCAGGCAATACGGTGTCTTCGTAGCCGATAATACCTGGATATAGAGGTTCACCGGAAGCGAGGGCGAGAGTAAAGTTTTGCTGGATTTCTTGTTTAACACTGCGGCTGGTCCAACCCGAAGCGATCAATTCGGCGAGGTTTTTTGGCCGAGAATGGTTTTGGGATTGAGCAGCGGAGTTCGTTGGGGTCATGCTTGAAGCGTCGTGTTGAGGGATGATGCGGTCGGGGTTGTCGTTTGTGATCGAGCGACATGCGAAAAATGCTTCTTGGAGCACTGTATGATAGCGATGGGGTCAAGTCACGCATTGAGCAGGGATTCAGGGGCCTTGGAAGAAAGGGGGCTCTGGCGGATAATACCCGTCGAGGGTGAAGCATCGGAGGGCTGTGTTTTGGTGGGTTGGTGGGAGTCAGAGTAGGAGGCGGCAGATTGATGGGCGGAATACTCGATGGATTGAATGAATCGCAGCGTGCGGCGGTGACGCACGTCGATGGGCCTTTGTTGACGCTTGCCGGTCCCGGGAGCGGTAAGACGCGGGTGGTGACTCATCGTATTGCCTATTTGCTGGAACAAGGTATCTCGCCTTACTCGATTCTAGCGTTGACCTTTACGAACAAGGCAGCGCAGGAGATGAAGCATCGGGTGGTGCGGATTGTTGGTGAGACGAATGTATGGATGGGGACATTTCACGGTTACTGCGCGCGGTTCTTACGTCGCTACGGGAACTTGGTAGGGCTCAAAGACAACTTCACGATTTTCGACGCGGATGACGCGAAGAGTGCTTTGGAGGAAGCGGTCGGGATTGCGGGTGTATCGTTGACGCATTTGAAGTTCCCGGAAATCTCTAAGAGCGTTGGTCAATTGAAGAACCGAGCGATCACCCCGGAGATGTTGCAAAGCGCTCCGAGTGGGGCTTTAGAAGTCGCCGTGCGCAAGATTTACCCGGCTTATCAGAAGCTGCTATTAACTAACAATGCGGTCGACTTCGATGATTTGCTAATGCATACAGCTACGATTCTGCGAACGAACGAGGATTTGCGAGCGGACTTGGATTCCAAACATGAGTATGTGTTGGTCGATGAGTATCAGGATACTAACCTTGCGCAATACTTAATCGTACGAGGGTTGTCGTTGAATTATCCCAACATCAACGTCACCGGGGATCCAGACCAATCGATTTATGGTTGGCGGGGAGCGGACATCGGCAACATTTTGAATTTTGAGAGGGATTATCCAAACGTTGCTACGGTGCGACTCGAAGAGAACTATCGCAGCACGCCGGAGATACTCTCAGCTGCTGATTGTTTGATTTCGTGCAATGTGCGACGCAAAGCAAAGCGGTTGATACCGACATTGCCATCGGGCCAAAAGGTGCTTATCTGTTCCTATGCTACGGCAAAGGAAGAAGCGGACGATATCTCCGATCAGATCGTCCAGCATGTGTTGGATGGAACTCGGGAGCCGAAGGACTTTGCGGTGCTTTATCGCACCAACGCGCATTCTAGGTTGTTCGAGCAGGCGTTGATGCGACGCAAGATCCCTTATCAGTTGATCGGTGGCTTCCGTTTTTATCAACGTCAAGAAATCCGCGATTTGGTTGCTTATTTGCGCCTAGTGAACAATCCCGAGGATGATGTATCGTTTCGGCGAGTGGTCAATGTTCCGCCGCGAGGCTTGGGGGACAAATCGTTGCAGCAGGTCACCGAGTTATCCCGATCGCGGGGGATTTCGATGTTGGTGGCTCTGAGGGCGGCTCTGGAACGCGGGATGCTCAGCAAGAAAGCACTCAGCGGAGCGAGAACCTTCTTGGAACTCTACGATCGTTTGGTACACCTATCAGGCGATTCAATCGTTGCCATGCTTGAACATCTACTTAAAGCGACCAATTACATCGAGTACTTGTCCGGAAAGAAGTCCGATCAAGCGGACGATAGTGTGCAGTCGAACGTACAAGAGTTGTTAGCCGATGCAGAGGAGAAGGACTCGCTGATGTCCGACGGCGAAGGCTTGCAACAGTTCCTGGAACAGATCAGTTTGGCGAGCGATACCGACAATTTGAAATCCGATAACCGCGTTACCTTGATGACCCTTCATGCGGCTAAGGGGCTTGAGTTCGAGAATGTGTATATCATCGCCGTCGAGCAAGATGTATTGCCTCATGCGAGGAGCAAGCACGATGCGGCGCAGATGGAAGAGGAACGCAGATTGTTCTTTGTAGGTATCACGCGAGCGAAGCAAGCTTTGCAGATCAGCAATGCATCGAGTCGAGGTTTTGGCGGGAGTAAAATGGGCTGTCCAAGTCCGTTTCTGCTAGAGTTGCCCAGGGCTGAGATGAGTGTGGTCGACAAGACCGGGGCTCGAGCACCGGGGGGGCGTGGGCCTTGGAGCCGAGATGGGTTCTGGGCGAGTGAATGGATAAGCGAAGATGAAGTCAGTCAGGAAGTGGGTGGTGAGGACTTCGAAGTCGTCCGTTGGGACGATCAAGATCCCGATGCAAATCGAGCGTTCGTAGAACCGAGTTACGAGTTGCCAGATTTGCCACCAAAACGTCCGAAAAAGTCACGCGATGATAAGAAGGATCAGGGGCATCCCAACGATCCGGCGGAAGATCAGCAAGTGGAAATCCAGGAGATGAGCCCGAAGAAGGGTGGCAAACTGCCTGCGGGGCTTGCGGGGATCAAGTCCGGCGCTGAGTTAAATACTTCGACGACATTGGCTGGGATCCCGGTGGATTATTTCAAAGCCGGCACACGCATCACCCATCCAAGGTATGGCTTGGGGGTTGTCGTGACCGTAGACGGGTTTGGTCCGAAACGGGTAGCGAAGATCGAGTTTGATGATGGAGAGACCAAAAGTTTTCAGTTGAGCAAAGCTCCGATCGATGTTGCTTAGCTGAATTATCAGCTAGCCGGCTAATCGTCTCGGGAACGCAAAGAGACACCACCAAGTACTTGGAGAATTCAGCGATGATCAGCGTATTTGATTTGTTCAAAGTTGGTGTCGGGCCATCGAGTTCGCATACCGTCGGTCCGATGATCGCAGCGAATCGCTTTGCTAAAGAAGTTCTGGCGGATGGTCATTGGCGGACCCGAGTTGCGCGGGTGTGTGTTGAGTTGTACGGTTCGCTGGCTTTGACGGGACTGGGGCATGCGACCGACACCGCTATTTTTTGCGGCTTGGCCGGATGTTTACCAGGGACGACCGAAGTCGACGAATTGGTACGAACGGTCGAAGCTTTGCGAGCGAATGCAGCGTTGAAGCTCGGTGGGGAAGTGCTGCTAGGATTTGAAGAGAAGCGGGATTTGGTTTGGTTGCGCAATGAAACGCTTCCTTCGCATCCAAATGGAATGCAGTTTACGGCTTTCGATGCCCAAGGATCGGTGCTGCATCGCCAAAGGTATTACTCGACCGGCGGGGGATTTGTCTACGACGAAGAGGAGTTAGAAGCGTTGCGTAAGACGATACAAAATCGCAATTTGCAGCAGAGCGAAAAACAAGTAGACCAAGAGAAGGGGGCCAGCGAAAAAGCCCCAGCAAAGGCTGCAGCAAAGGCCCCAGCAAAGGCTGCAGTGCGTGACTCGGAGCGTGACTCAGAGCGTGAAGTGCCGTTCCCCTTTACCACCGCGGCGGAACTGTTGGGGATGGCGAGGATGCAGGGCAAGCGAATCGATGAGATCATCGAAGCAAATGAAAGGGTGTCGCGCAGTGCGTCGGAAATCGAAGTTGCGTTCGATAAGCTCTGGTCGGTGATGGCTGCTTGTATCGACCGAGGGTGCATGACGCCGGGCGTCTTGCCAGGATCCTTGCGCATTCGTCGTCGAGCTCCCCACATTTACCAAAAACTAACGGGGGGAACCGAATTAGTTCCGAGTCAGTGGCTTAAGGCTTATGCGCAAGAGAAGGCCAAGGATCCGTTGCAGCAGCTCGATTGGGTCAGCTTGTTTGCTTTAGCGGTCAACGAAGAGAACGCCGCTGGGGGGAGAGTTGTTACAGCACCGACGAACGGTGCGGCAGGGGTGATCCCAGCTGTCTTGGGCTATTACGTTTACTTGGTGCCTGATCCGGGGCATCCCGATTTTGATCGGACCATCACCGATCGCGAAGGGGTACATCGATTTTTGAAGACGGCCGGTGCGATTGGACTGTTGTACAAGCGGAACGCTTCGTTGTCGGCGGCAGAGATGGGGTGCCAAGGGGAGGTCGGCGTTGCGTGTTCGATGGCTGCGGCTGGCTTGGCTGCTTGTATGGGAGGAACCATCGAGCAAATCGAGAATGCAGCAGAGATCGGAATGGAACACAATCTCGGGTTGACTTGTGATCCCATTGCCGGGCTAGTGCAAGTCCCTTGTATCGAACGCAATACGATGGGAGCAACGAAAGCGATCAATGCAGCAAGGTTAGCTGTTCTCTACGGCGACGGCAAACACTTTGTCTCACTCGACCGTGTGATCGAGACGATGCGGCAGACCGGGGTGGACATGCAAGCGAAGTACAAAGAAACGTCGCTTGGTGGATTGGCGGTTAACGTGGTGGATTGTTAGCCGGACGCACATCGACGTTCAGAGAGCCTGAGTTGTCGAAGAGGTCTTTGGTCGGTTCGTTGACCTTGAATAGGAGCCAGCCATCGGTCGGAGGTGTAAAAACGGTTTTCTTGCCGATGGGAAAGATTGACGGGGTGGCCGGTGTTGTGGAGGACGGTGTTGTGGTGGACGGTGTTGAATCTGCTGAGGGTTTGGGGATAAAGCACCCAAGCAGTTTGCCGAGTGGGAAATGTCGGTGGTAGCGAACCGTGATCCCGTTCGCGGAGGAGTGCCAAGCTTGCGAGTTGGGTGATTGCGATGCTGGCTGTTGAGCGGATTGTTGTGCTAGTTGTTGTGATGGGGGTGAGGCAACAATGAAGTCACCGGAAGCTTCGATCGAGACAGGGATCCCTTTTCTTACCCCCCCTGCACTGCTCTGGTCTTTTACACTGCTTTGGCCGTTAGGGTTGGATTGCCAGTTTAGGTTGGTTTGGATGGCAAATCGATTAGGTACATCGGCTAGCGACGTAAGAGATTCAGTGCTGACGAGGTGCTTCGTTGGATCGAATCCGAAATCGAAGTCATGAGCGAAAAGCCACCAGTCGGATTCGACGAAGTGCCATTGGTCTTTGAGAATCGATTCGAGTTTGTTCGAGAGCTTGAGAGAGTAGTCCAAGGGGTCTGAAGCAGCCTGCCTGAAGGCATCGGAATACTTGGGGTGGTTGCGAAAGAAGACGCAGGCGGCCCAGCTCCAGACGTAGCGATCCATACGGTTTTCGCGTTCGTTGCCGTAGCGAAGGATCTGTTTCAAGGATGGTATTTCACCGGCTTCGACGGCCGAGCGAAGGCGTTTGAAGCGGCCCCAGTGGGGTACCTCGACAGGATCGCTTGGTATTACTGCGAGCTGAAGAATTCCGTTGCTAAGTCGATGTGTCGCTTCGGTTTCTGCCATCCCTTCCATGAACCAAGGAGATCCGCCGCCGCCGAAGGCCCTGTACATCACCCAGTGGGTCGCTTCGTGAAGCAGTAAGTGGCGTCGGTAGTATTCGGAAGGTTGTTCGACGAAGAAGATTTTGTCGGCAAGTTGAAACCCATCATCGAAGGGAGGAGTACCATCGAGCAATCCGACTTGTTCGAAGAGTTTTCGATCACCGATCCAGTGGATTGTCAAAGGCCATTGCTTGGCGTTTGCGATAGGGATATCCCATTTCTGGCACCATTGCACCAGCGCTTGATCGAGAAGCTTGGGCCAGTTTTGAATCTCTTTATCGATCGGTTGGTCGGTGATGAAAGTCCATTGGCCAGCTGTCCAGGTTTTTAGCGGGCTGTTGGCAGTTAACGGATTTTGGGCTTGGATTCGATCGGCGTAAATCATGCACACAATAAGCATTAAGCTGAGGCAGAAATTCCCTACAGCGCAAGATCGTGTGTTGATTTGTGGGCGATTAGGACGCATAGGGTGCTGAAACAAATATTTACTGAAACTACACATGCTGAAACAGTACGGCTGAATACAGCATGTACTGAATACAGCATGTACTGAATGCAGTGTAGTTAGGAGGAGCGAGCGAGTTGTGACTGGATGTTCAGAGCAAGTTCGACAGCGCCGAGGGCATGCGAGAGGCATAGTCGCGGAGCTGGTTGTCTGGAGCGAACGCTTTGAGCCATGTCATCGATCTCAGATTGGAATGCATCGATATCATCGGCGGCGGGAAGCTCAGGCCGGAGGACTTGGCCATCGTGGGTGATGACTTTAAGCGGCATGGTTTCAGCTTGGTCGCTATGGGCAGCGAAATCGAAGTGTAGAGTTGCGCGTTCGAGATGGAGTTCGAAAGCGTGGGTAAAGGGGCGTCCTGGCCCATCGATCACACCAGATGAACTTGCGACTGCGATTTCAGGCGAATCGAATTCGTAGAGAACATGTACGTATTTAGCGACTTGGTCTTTCATGCGACCGACAGCATGGGTTGCGATCGGTTTCCCGAAAAGAAGTTGGATCCAGTGCAGGTCGTGGACGTGCAGATCGATCAGTGGACCACCAACTTTGTTTGGGTCATAGAAATCTGGGATCCAGGTCGGGTCGGAGATAACCCGTTTGAAGTATCCACCGATGGGGCGGCCGAAGGTTCCTTTTTGGACAAGCTCGGTTGCGTATGCGAAGGGGCCCATGTAGGGCAGCACGTGGGCTACAAGTGCGATTCGTCCGGTTTCTTTTGCGGTTTGCTCGATCTTTCGGCAACCTTCGATGGTAAGAGCTACTGGTTTTTCGATGAAGACATCTTTGCCGTGTTGCATGGCGAGGACAGCGGCATCGACGTGAAGGTGAGGAGGAAGGCAGATGTCGACGACATCGATCGACGGGCAACGAACGAGTTGTTCGAGGGATTCGAAGACTTGCAATCCGTCGGTATTGATGACTTCTCCGGGAGGTCCGAAATTACCTTGGATTCCCCGCCAATCGCCAGTTCGTTTCGCGGGGTCTTGGGTGGCGAAACCTGCGAGGTTTGCGAGTTTTGATCGGCGGTAAGCGAGTGAGTGGATCCAGCCCATGAATCCGATCCCAATAAGACCGACGTTTACAGGACGAGTGCTTTCAGTTCCGGTGTTGGCCGCTGAAGTGTTAGCCGCTGAAGTGTTGGCTGTAGAGTGATTAGACATAGCTTGGTTGGTTGATTGGATGGTAACAAAGATTCGAGTGGAAGCGATGGTAGTTCGCAGGATTGAAAGCTTAGCGTGGGAGCGAAAACTCGTTTGCTGGATTTATTCGGGGGCGTAGAGGAACGCTTTATCGTCGAGAGGTTTGATCCAGACATTTCGGAAGCGAGTTGGGCTGCCGTGGTCTTGGAGGAACATTGGCCCGGTTTGGGTAGCGAGTTGCTGCGACCAGATTTTCTTGAGGTAATCGGTCGTTCCGTATCGGAATGGATGGTAGACGGATCGGGGTTCTTCGAAGCGGGTTTCTTTTTGGACAAGTTGGCCGTTGAGCCAAGCTGTGATGGAACCTGGTTCGGTGATTTTTCCGTTGGTATCACGGCGTGGGGCTTTGTATCGAATGTCGTAGACTTGCCATTCCCCGGCTTTGCGCGAAGCGTTTACGAGAGGTTTCGCGAATCCATAGAGGGCTCCTTCGACATGTTCGTTCATTTCTTCTTTTCCGAAGGAGTTGAATATCTGCATTTCGTAGTTTCCGTGGATGTAGATCCCGCTATTGCCTTCGGCAACATCGGAAACCATGAATTCGACGTGGATGTCGGCATCTCGGAAATGCCACTTCGATACGATGTGATTGACGTGGCTGGGGCTTTTGGCAGCCACGAGGCAATCGGCATCTCGGGACCAATCGGTAGCTTCACCTTTCATGCTTAGAAATTCCAAATGGTTTTCGTCGAGCAGGACGATTGCGCCTTCTGGGGCACGAACGGGGATTTTGGATTGATCTGGCTTGAAGGTCTCTTGTGTTTCTTGGCCTGCACAGACGCCACCGGTGCAACTGAGCATTGCGAGAAATAGCAAGTTCGAAAGCATCCAAGCGAAAGAGCCGCAGAGATGGGTTTTTGTGATGTGGCCGGTTTGTGTTGGGGAGGAATGAGGAAGCATAGGAGGGAAGGATCCTGCGAAAAATGAAGTGTTAGGATATGCGATGACTTAGGGTTTCCATTCCCCTTTTTCGATGCTCCAGTCGGGGCCGAAGAAGCCCACGTTGCGAACGGCATCGATTCCGTCTTTGAGGAAGTCTGGGGAAGCGATCATAGCATCTGGGTAGGCGGTCCCTGAGGAGAACAACGGAAGTCGAGTTCCGGATTTCATACCGGCTAGGTCGGTTCCTCCGATGGCCGCGACCATCGCCTTGTTACTCGTTGGATGAGGTCTGAGGAACCAAGCGAGAACGGATTCGACTTGAGCTGGCTTGTCGCCGAACTTCCACCGACCATTTTCAATGCTGATGGGGCTTGATGCAAGCAGTTCACGCCAAGCTGCGTTTGCAGTTGCATTTCCGTAGACGATGCAATTTCGTTCCGTAAGGAATTGGGGATTGGATTTTTGAAGAGCAAGCCATTGGGTGTCGCTCAAGCAATCGACACTACCGTTGCCGCGATACCAGAAAGTTTCGGCGTCGAAGCGAGCTTTATCGAGCATCCAGCGGTTTTCATCCGGGGTGCCTTCGGTGCCATAAATGAGGATAAATCGGTTGCGGAAGGCTTCTTTGAGGACTCCGTAGCGGTTGGGGTTTTTATCATGTGCGGCAGGTGGGTCTGACCGTTTCCAATCCCATTTGTCAGCAGAAGTGAAAGACTTTGTGAACCAAAGCGATTTAGACGGGTTTGATTTGAGCCAATCGCTGAGTTGGTTTACTTCGATGGTCGATCCGTCAATTTCCAAAGTGATTGCGTCGGGTGGATCGGTTTCGGTAGGAAAAAGTTTGTCGAGAGCGATCGCGAAGCTAGCGACGTTTTCGGTGGTGCCAGTGATCTTCCATGGAGCGTTTGAGCGTTGAAGTTGGACATGGGAGATCTCCGCGTAGCGATCTTGGGTACCTAGCAAAAACCAGTGGCAAGACGGCGAGACGTGCGGGCCGGGCGTTGTGAAATCGATGTTCGGAACGAGGGCCGAATCAGCGATTTGGTGAGAGAGAAAGAAGTCGATCATGGGTGGCCAATCGCAACAAGCGTTCCCCCACCAGTGCCCTGCTCCGGGTTGTTCTTTGTAGACCCAATCCGGATGGAATTTGGCAAGCTCTTCACGCATACTACGAGCTTGGTCGACCGGAACATTATCGTCAGCATCGCCGTGCAAGATGTAGACCCCTTGGGTCTTTAGATTCGAGACGCGTGCGAGGGTGTCGCTGGTGGAGAGTGGGCGTCGCATTAGGACAGAGGTAGGGTCTTGGGGGACATTCGCGCCGCGGCCGGCGTAGGTTGCAAAGGAGATCCAGCCGGCGCTCGGGCCGAGTGCGGCGAAGCGATCAGGGAAGAGTGTTCCGATGTGCCAAGTACCGTGGCCACCCATCGAATGTCCGGTGATGTAGGTACGTTTCGGATCGGTTTGAAACCGTCGTTGTGCTTGCTCGAGAACTTCAATCGCATCCCATCGACCCCAATCTTCCCAATCGAAGCCGAAGTTTCGTCGGTTAGTTGGCGCGATGATGTAGGTGTTGGGTTTTTGCGAGTAGACGTTCGCTTGGCCTTCACCTTCGACCCCTGCTCCATGTAAGGACAGGATCAATGCGGGTGGCTTGCTAGGCTGCGCGTCGGTTGAAGCGACTGAGGGGTTTTCATTGGTGGTTTGGGGTGCAGGGGGAACGACGCCGTAGTACTGAACACTGTTGTCGATTTCGCTGAGAAACGTACGGCGGTGGGTTTGAGTCGAGTTTCTTACAGGCCAGGTCACGGTTATCTCATCTACGCTCGATGCGCCACCTTCGGCGGACGGATTCGTTTCGATTGCCGTGATCACTACACTCAAGGTGTCTTGCTTCCATTCCGCGAGGTCAGCTTGGGTGCTACGCAGAGCAAACGGTACTTTCTTGATCGACAGGGGTGGGATGGAAACCACCGGGGTGTCGATCGATTCACAGCCTGGGGCGGAGGCTCGCAGAGTGATGTTTTCTAGCGGGGTTTCTTGAGCGTTGACGAGGAGAATGGAACCGATCCACGTGTTTGGTTCGTTTCGGAGGAAGGTTGGGAAAGTTGTGTCACGCGTGCTCAGGAAGACAGGTTTCGGTGGTGGTGTCAGTTTCGCGGCAATGCGTCCACGACCGCTTTGCAGCAGGAGCCAGTTATCACCAGCCTTGAGTGCAACGGGGAGTCCGACGGAGCCGTTCGCGTAAACATCGCCGGTGCGAGGGGAGCCATTGATGCGGACGGATGCGTGACCTTGTGCATCGAGCATCCAAATTCCGGGTTGTTGCATCGGTGCGTGGAGTGCAAGCACTGCACCGAAAAGATTGCGTCCTGCAAACCCCGATTGCTCATCGGCTGCGAAGGGTTTCCAAGGCTGCAGGCCAGGTGCGCTTGGGGACTCTTCGGCTTTCGGATCAGGCATACTCAAGGAGGATGAGATCCAAGCGTGTTCGATGGGGTCGATCGGCAGTGAAGAGCGACCGCGTTGCGGTGGTTGCCCGCTGGAGAGTACCCATCCTTTTTTGAATTGGATTTCCTCGGTAGGCGATTGAGCTGGAAGCGATGCGATCAAGGAGAGGGAGCCGACATCGAGCATGCACCATGCGAGCGAGCAGCAGATCATCAAGCCGAGTTTTAGGGATTGGTTTGGATGCATGAAGCTGAGGTGGGATTCGCTGAAGGGTGTATGGGTTGTAGTTTTCGCCGGTTGGTCGGTGGCTGCCAGTCTGTGGGTAGCAGCCAGTAAGAATTGCTTAGCTGTTTGCAGAAGAGGCAGCGATTGCGCGGTCGATACGTGCTCCTGCCGACTCTTGGCCGAGGATAGCGAAGGCATCAAAGACACCTACGCCGGATGGTTTCCCGGTCAGTGCGATACGGAGCGCATTGATACATGTGCCGAGTTTAGCCCCGGAGGCTTCAACCATTTCCTTGATCTTGGATTCGAGATCGGCGGTGTTCCACGGGTTGCAATCAGCGACGATCTGCTTTGTTTTTTTGAGCAGTTCGCATGCCTGGGCTTCGTCTAAGATTCGTTTTTTGAAAGCAGCTACGTCAATTTCGAATGCATCGTCGGGTTTGAAGAACTCGTCGAATTGGAGAATATCTCCGGCTACTTTAATTCGGTCCGAAGCAGCGGTTACCACGCGGGTGATGTGCTCTGCGGCATCGCATGGTGGGGGGGTAGAAATCCAGCCTGCTTGTTGGAGGTAGGGTAGAACCATCGCGACCTTCTTTTTGACATCCAATTCGCTCATCCAACGAGCTTGGAACGAGAGAAGTTTCTGCGGGTCGAAGGAAGCGGGTGCTTTATTGACACGTTCGAGGGAGAAGTGTTTTACAGCGTCTTCGAGGGAGAAGTGTTCCGTGCTTGAGTCGAGTGACCATCCGAGTAGAAGCAAGTAATTGAGGATCGCTTGAGGAAGGAAACCGGTCTCGCGATAGAAGTCCACGACGACGGGGTTGAAGGTTTCGGGGGTGGTTTGCAAGTTAGCTTTTTTGGCGATGGAATCCCCGAGTTGAAAGAGGGTCGCAAAGTCTTTTTGTTTGAGGTACTTATCCAGTTTGCGTTTGCTAAGTTTAGCTGAGCCACCTGGCTCAGCGACGTATGGCAAATGTGCATAGATCGGTAGTTGGTACCCGAGGCTTTGAGCAATAAAGATTTGACGCGGTGTGTTCGGCAGGTGCTCTACCGCGCGGACGACGTGGGTGATGTTGAAGTCATGGTCATCGACGACACTTGCGAGGTGATACAAACAAGTCCCATCGGCTCGTTGGATCACATGGTCTTGTTCGTCGGCCCATTCGAAGGCGCACTCACCGCGGATCAAATCGTTGAATGTGCATTGACCTTCGCGAGGCATTTTCATCCGGACCACGGCAGTTCGGCCTTCGGCCTCGAAGGCTGCGGCTTGCTCTGGAGTGCTTGCCATGAACTTTCGATCGTAGATGAAGGCTTTACCTTCTTTCTCGGCAATGGCTTTGGCCTCTGCGAGTTCTTCAGGGCGAGCGTAGTCTTTGTAAGCCAACCCCGAATCGAGGAGTTGT
>Ga0315899_10005432_pt1 | contig 13771 bp, 11 predicted proteins | sample LakEriMetagenome_2_FD_203518 | JGI IMG/M metagenome (GOLD analysis project Ga0315899, IMG submission 203518) | Freshwater fungal communities from buoy surface, Lake Erie, Ohio, United States - Buoy 4 MA112 | ecosystem: Environmental > Aquatic > Freshwater > Lake | place: USA: Lake Erie, Ohio...
GCCGCAGCCACGGCCAACGCCCGCGCCCTTACCCGGTTGCTGGCGGCAGTTCCGGCCGCGTTGGCGCGCGGGGAGGAGGGCGAGGGCCTCCGCTCGCTCGGCGAACTGCTGGATCTGCTGCAGCGCCAAGGGCAGACGCTGGCGCGGTTGCACGGGGACGCCGGCGCACCGCTCCGACAGGCGCTCGAGGCGCTGGATCCGGTGCTCGTGCGCGCGCGGGCGATCGCGGCCGACGCGACGGTCCCAGTCGAGACACGGCTGGTGGCCGTTGCGCTGCTGGGACGTGGGCGGGGGCAGCAGGTCGAGGACGGCAAGCTCCTCGCCTCGCTGCTGGAAGCGCGCCAACCGCCCGAGGTGCAGCTGGCGGCGGCGCGCGGGTTGGGCGGCATTAACCGCACCCAGACGCCCGGCCTGCTGCTGGCGGGTTGGGAGAGCCACGCCCCGCGGTTGCGCGCCGTCATTCTGGGGTTACTCGCCGCCCGGCCCGCGTGGGCGCAGGTCCTCCTCGACCGGGCCGAGCGCGACGAGGCCTTCCGCGCGCAGATCGACGCCGCGCGGCGGACGGCCCTCACGCAGCACGGGAATTCGCGAATCGCGGAGCGGGCCGCGGCGGTGTTCGGGGCGGCGGACGCGGCCGGTCGGCAGGCGGTCGTCCGCGACTACTTGGCGTCCGTGGCGCCGCTACGCGCCGATCCGCGCCGGGGAGGCGAGGTTTTCACCCAGTCGTGCAGCGCCTGCCATCGCTTCGGGCCGGTGCCCGGCCGGGCGGTCGGACCCGATCTCGCGGTGGTGAAGGACCGCAGCCCCGAGTACCTCATTGGGCACATCCTGGATCCGAACCGCGCGGTCGAGGATCGTTACCTGTTCTACACCGCCAACCTCGCGGACGGCCGCACCGCGGTGGGAATGCTCGCCGCCGAGTCGGCCGGCTCGCTCACGCTGCTGGGGCTCGACGGGGAGGAGCAGGTGATTCTCCGCAGCGAGTTGCGCACCCTGATCAGTTCGGGACGTTCCCTGATGCCGGAGGGCCTCGAGGCGGCGGTGGACGCCCAGGCGATGGCGGATCTCGTCGCCTTCTTGGCGGACCCGGGGGCCACCGGAGTCCGCTGATCAGGTCAGCTCGAGAACGGCGTAACTGCGCTTGCCCTTGCGCAGGAGGACGTACCGGCCGTGGAGCACATCGGCCTCGCCGAGCGTGCGGCTGATCTCCGCGGCGCGCTGGTTGTTCACGTAAATGCCGCCGCCCTCGATGTCCTTGCGCGCCTGGCCCTTGGAGGGACAGAGGCCGGCGTGCACCAGCAGGTCCCCGAGCGGGGCGCCGGCGCCGGAGAGGCGGGTGCGCTCGAGGGCGTGCCGAGGGATTTCCGCGATGATGTCCTGGAAATCCTCCGTCGTGAGGCCGTCGAGCGGGCCGCCGAACAGGGCATCACTTGCACGGAGCGCGCCAGCCAGCCGGTCTTCCCCGTGCACCAGCCGGGTCATCTCGCGCGCGAGCGCCTTCTGGGCGGCGCGGGCGCCCGGGTTGGCGGCCACCTCGCGCTCGAGGGCCGCAATCTCCTCCGCGTTGAGGAAGGTTAGCGTGCGCAGCAGCTTCCCGACGTCGGCGTCATCGGCGTTCACGAAGAACTGGTAGAAGCGGTAGGGCGAGGTGCGGCGCGGATCCAGCCAGACGGTGCCGGTCGCGGTCTTACCGTACTTGGAGCCGTCGGCTTTGGTCAGGAGCGGGAACACGAGGCCCCACACGGTGGCGCCGAGCTTCTTGCGGGTGAGCTCCGTGCCGACGGTGATGTTGCCCCACTGGTCGGTCGCGCCGATCTGCAGCTCGCAGCCGAGGGCGTGGCGCAGGTGGTAGAAATCGTAACCTTGGAGCAGCATATAGCTAAACTCCGTGTAGCTGATCCCGGCCTCGCGGTCCTCCATTCGGGAACGGACCGAGTCCTTCGCCACCATCGAGTTGACGGAGATGTGCTTGCCGACGTCGCGCAGGAACTCGAGCAGCGTGAGCGGTCCGGTCCAGTCGTGGTTGTTGACGAGCCGGGCGGGGTTGGTGCGGACGTCGAAATCGAGGAACTGGGTGAGCTGGCCGCGGATCGCGGCGATGTTGTGCTCGACCTGCTCTGGGGTCTGCAGGTTGCGCTCGACGGACTTGCCGGAGGGGTCGCCGACCATTCCGGTGGCGCCGCCGGCGAGGGCGATCGGGTGGTGGCCGAGGAGCTGGAAGCGGCGCAGCGCCAGCAGCGGGACCAAGTTGCCGACGTGGAGGGAGTCGGCCGTGGGGTCGAAGCCGCAGTAAAGCGTGATCGGGCCCTGGTCGAGGCGGGCGCGAAGCGCGACGGGATCGGTGCAGTCGGCGAGGAGGCCGCGCCAGCGCAGCTCATCGAGGATGTTCATGCGGGACCAGGGAGTAAACGGAGGGCGGGCGGGCGCGCGCAAGTGCGGATTCCGCGCGGGGCGCCGCCGCGAGAATCGATTTGCGGGGCGCCGGGGCGGCGCTCAACGTGACCTTTCCTCCCGGGACCAAGCGCCCGGGTCTGACCAACCGCCAACCCACCGCCCTCACTATGCCCATCGCCGTCGGAACCAAAGCCCCGGACTTCACCCTCAAGGCCAAGACGCCGGAAGGCCTCCAGGACTTCACCCTCAGCCGCAACCTCGGCCAGAAGCAGACCGTGCTGCTGTTCTTCCCTCTGGCCTTTACCGGCGTCTGCACCCAGGAGATGTGTGACCAGTCGGCCGGGCTCGAGCAGTATGCCCAGCTCGGCGCCGAGGTGATCGGCGTGAGCGTTGACAGCCCGTTCGCTCAAGAGGCGTGGGCCAAGGCCAACCGAATCTCGATCCCCCTCGTCAGCGACCTCAACAAGGAGGTCACTCGCGCCTACGGCGTGCTCTTCCCGATGCTCGCGGGCGTGGGCGACACCGCGGCGCGCGCCGCGTTCGTCATCGGCCGTGATGGCGTCGTGAAGTACGCCGAGCAGACCGCCACGCCGAAGGACCTGCCGAACTTCGACGCGATCAAGGCCGCGCTGGCCAGCTGATCCGATTTCACGCCGCCGCCGGGCAGCCGCCCCGGCGGCGCGCGCGTGCGTCCATCCCCCCCGTGCGGCTGTCCCTTTCGTTTTCCAATGAGCCTGCCGAATCCCTTCAACACGCTGCAGACGTTCTCCGCCAACGGCGCATCGCACTCCTTCTACTCGCTTCCCGCGCTTGAGGCCGCTGGCTTCCGCGTGTCGCGCCTGCCGGTCTCGATCCGGCTGGTGATCGAGTCCCTGCTGCGCAATTGCGACGGCAAGCGGGTCGCCGAGGGCGCTGTCCGGGAGCTCGCGAGCTGGAGCGCTCAGGCCCCGCGCACTGAGGAGATCCCGTTCGTGGTCGCGCGCATCGTGCTGCAGGACTTCACCGGCGTGCCGCTGCTGGTCGACCTCGCGGCGATGCGCTCCGCGGTCGCGCGGATGGGCCGGGACCCGAAGATCATCGAGCCGCTCGTGCCGGTCGACCTGGTGGTGGATCACTCGGTGCAGGTGGACTTCGCGGGCTCCGCCGACGCGATGCAGCGCAACCTCGAGTTGGAGTTCTCGCGCAACCGCGAGCGCTACCAGTTCCTGAAATGGGGGATGCAGGCCTTCGACACCTTCAAGGTCGTGCCCCCGGGCATCGGCATCGTCCACCAGGTCAACCTCGAGTACCTCGCCAAAGGTGTCCTCACCGACGCGCAGGGCGTGTGCTACCCGGACACCTTGGTGGGCACCGATTCCCACACCACGATGATCAACGGCATCGGCATCGTCGGCTGGGGCGTGGGCGGCATCGAGGCTGAGGCCGGGATGCTCGGCCAGCCGGTCTATTTCCTCACGCCGGACGTCGTCGGTGTGCACCTGACGGGCGCCCTGCGTGAGGGGGTGACCGCGACCGACCTCGCGCTGACGCTGACGCAGCTGCTGCGCAAGGCGAAGGTGGTGGGCAAGTTCGTCGAATTCTACGGCCCCGGCGCGCAAGCGCTGCCGGTGGTCGACCGCGCCACGATCGCGAATATGGCGCCCGAGTACGGGGCGACGATGGGCTTCTTCCCCATCGACGGCGAGTGCTCCGCTTACCTCCGCGCCACCGGTCGCGACGAGCGGCACGTCGCGCTCTATGAGGCCTACTACCAGGCTCAGGGGCTTTGGGGGATGCCCCAGCAGGGGCAGATCGACTACTCGTCCGACCTCTCCCTCGACCTCGCGACGGTGGTGCCGAGCGTCGCCGGTCCGAAGCGGCCCCAGGACCGGATCGAGCTCCCCAACTTGCAGCGGGAATTCTTCGGCGCCTTCCAGCGGTCCGTCACCGAGAACGGCTTCGGCAAGCCCCGTGCCACCTTCGGCGAGGAGGTCCGCGTCGTGAATGCGGCCGGCCGCAAGGCGCGTCTCACCAACGGCTCGGTGGTCATCGCGGCCATCACCAGCTGCACCAACACCTCTAACCCCAGCGTGATGCTGGCGGCCGGCCTGCTGGCCAAGAAGGCCGTCGAGCGCGGGCTCAAGGTCAACCCCGCGGTCAAGGCCTCCCTCGCCCCGGGTTCCCGGGTCGTCACCGCTTACCTGAAGAAGACCGGGCTCCAGCGCTACCTGGACAAGCTGCGGTTCCAGACGGTGGGCTACGGCTGCACGACCTGCATCGGCAATTCGGGCCCGCTGGACCCGAACATCGAGGAGGCGATCGTGAAGCACGACCTGGTCACCGCCTCCGTGCTCTCGGGCAACCGCAATTTCGAGGCCCGCGTGCACCAGAACGTGAAGGCCAACTTCCTGATGTCGCCACCGCTCGTGGTGGCCTTCGCGATCGCCGGCCGGGTCGACCTCGACCTGAGCTGCGAGCCGCTCGGGCTCGACCGCGACGGCAAGCCGGTTTACCTCGCGGACGTCTGGCCGACTCTCGCCGAGGTGCGGGACACCCTTGAGGCTGCGCTCAAGCCCGAGGTCTTCCGCCGGCTTTACCGCGACTTTGCCGCGCAGAACCCGAAGTGGAACGAGATCCCCGCCTCGACCGGGAACGTGTACGCGTTCGACCCGGCCTCCACCTACATCCAGGAGCCGCCCTTCTTCACCCAGTTCGGGATGCAGGCGGGCACCATCGGCGAGATCCGCGGCGCCCGGGCGCTCGGCATCTTCGGCGACTCCGTCACGACCGACCACATCTCCCCCGCCGGCGCCATCAAGAAGTCCTCTCCGGCCGGCCGCTTCCTCGTGGAGCACGGCGTGGCCTTCGAGGACTTTAACTCCTACGGCTCCCGTCGCGGCAACGACCGCGTGATGACTCGCGGAACGTTCGCCAATGTGCGGATCAAGAACCTGATGCTCGGGGGCAAGGAGGGCGGGAACACGCTCTTCCAGCCCACCGGCGAGGAGGTTTCCATCCACGACGCCTCCGTGCGTCACCAGCAGGCGGGTACGCCCCTCATTGTCATTGCGGGCCAGGAGTACGGCACGGGTTCTTCCCGCGATTGGGCGGCGAAGGGCACCAACCTCCTTGGGGTTAAGGTGGTGGTCGCGCAGAGCTTCGAGCGCATCCACCGCTCCAACCTTGTCGGGATGGGCGTGCTCCCACTGCAGTTCAAGGAGGGGACCACCGCGGCGAGCCTCGGGCTCGATGGTTACGAGACGTACGATGTTGTAGGGCTTTCGCCCGCGCTGCGCCCGCAGCAGGACCTCACTCTGCGCCTCACCCGGCGGGACGGCCGGGTCGAGGAGGTTCCGGTCAGGTGCCGGATCGATACCCCCATCGAGATCGATTACTACCAGCACGGTGGGATCCTGCCCTACGTCCTGCGGCAGATTCTGGCCCGCGGCTGACCCGAGCGCCGGTCGCGGGCGCACGGGCGTCCCGGCCGGCTCCCCGCCCGATGTCTGAAGCGCCCAGCCCCGTCTTCCGGGCCGACACCTCGTCGGACCCGGTGCTGGTGCGGGTCGATGGCCGGGCCACGTTCCAGAACAGTGGGTGCCTGCGCGAGTTCATCGCGCGGATGCTGGCGCTGGGCAAACCGCGGCTGGTCCTCGATTTCGCGGGCTGCGAAGGGGTCGATTCTACCTTCTTGGGCGTCCTGGCCGGCGCCGCGATCGAGATTCGGCGGACCGCGCCGGAGGGGAGCCTGGTGATCGTCAGGGCCGGCGCGCGGAACCTCGAGCTGATGCGGAACCTAGGCCTCCACCGCCTGCTTACGCTCGATAGTTCCGGCGGTGTCGTGGGGCTGGGCAACTTTGACACCGCCCTCCAGGTCCGCCGTCAGAGTGAGGCCGAGAGTGCGCGGCTGGTGCTGGAGGCTCACGAGAACCTCGTGGCGGCGGATGAGGCGAATCGCAGCAAGTTCCAGGACGTACTCGCCATCCTGCGCGAGCGCTCCGGCCCGATGCCGAGTTGAGGGGCGGCCCGGCGCAGGGCTTAGAGCACGCGGCTGCCCGGCGGGGTGAGCCGCGCGATCTGAGCCATAATGCGGTCGCTGGCCACCTGCGCGCGTTCCTTGCCGGCCCGCGGGTCGTCGTAGGCGGCCGGGGGGATCGGCGCGCCGAACACGACCGAAACCGGCGTGCCGAGCCGCAGCGGGCGGTCCCGCCCAAAGGCCTCGTGGGAACCGAAGATCCGCACCGGTACCACCGGGACCTGCGTCTTGACCGCGATGAAGCCCACGCCCGCCTTGGCCGGCTGCAGTTGGCCATCCGGCGTGCGCGTGCCTTCCGGGAAGAGGATGAGCCCCCGCTCCTCGCGCAGCGCGCGGAGCACGCGTTTGATTGCGCTGACGTCCTGCCCGCCGTCGCGGTCCACCGGGATGGTGCCGACCGCGTCGAGCCACCACGAGGAGACACCCCCCTTCCAGAGGGTCTTCCGCGCGAAGTAGGCGATCTGCCGCGGGAGCTGGCAGCCGATTATCGGCGGATCGATGAAGCTCGCGTGGTTCGCGGCGAGCAGGAAGCCGCCGCGGGCTGGCACGTGTTCCAGCCCGCACACCTCGCCGCGGAAGAACATCTGATACGACACCCGCAGCCAGTAGTGGCAGAAGCCGTAGACCGGCTGCATCGAGGTCTGGGGAAACGCCGCGCTCATCCGCCCAAATGCTCCGCGATGGGCCGAGAGAGCAGCGCGACCACCTCGTCTAGGCCCTGGTGGGTGGTGTCGACCGCCACCGCGCCCGGCGGGCAGGCGAGGGGGGCCGCCTTGCGCGAGGAATCAAGTTGGTCCCGCAGCGCGATCGCGTCCTGGCCGCCCTCGCGGGCGCGCCGGCGCGCGCGCTCCGTCGGGTCCGCGTGGAGAAAGAAACGGCAGGGTGCGCTCGGGAAGATCACCGACCCGATGTCGCGTCCCTCCATCACGAGGCCCCGGAAACCGCCCGTCCGGGCCACGCTCTCCTGGCCGCGCTGGTAGGCGAGGAGCGCGGCTCGCACCGCGGGTAACGCCGCGACGTGGGAGACAGCCCCGTTCACCGCCGCGCCGCGGATCTCCGCGTCCGGGATCATCTCGCCGTTGATCTCCATCCCGGCCGAGCGCCCCGTGATGCGGGTGCCGAGGCGCAGCTCGCCCACCTCGGCCTCGATCCGCGCGGGGTCGTCCGCCGCGACGCCGCGCCGGAGCAGCACCGCGGTGACGGCCCGGTAGAACGAGCCCGTGTCCACGTGCAGCAGGTGGAAGCGGGCGCTTAGGGCTCGCGCGGTGGAGGATTTGCCCGAGGCGGCGCCGCCATCGATGGCGACGATGAGAAAGGGGCGCGTTTCCATCAGGAGTTGAGACTGGCCCGGCGGAGTTCCTCGAGGACCGCGAAGAAGCCGGGGAAGGTCTTCGCGCAGCAGCCGGGATCGGCGAGTGTCAGCCAGGGTCGGCCGTCCCCCCGGAGGTCGTGACAGCCGAGGATCGCGAAACTCATCGCGAAGCGGTGGTCCCCGTGCGTGTCGATGGTCTGGTCCGCCTGCAGCGGCCGCGGGGTGATCTCGAGCGCGCCCTCCTCCTCGCGCACCTCCTGGCCCAGCCGGCGGAGTTCCCGCGCCATTCCCGCCACGCGGTCCGTCTCCTGCTTGCGGGTGTGGGCGATACCCTCGATTCGGGTCGTCCCGTCCAGCAGCGGCGCGATCGCCGCCAGGGTCAGGAACGTGTCCGAGAAAGCGCTGAAGTCGGTGCGGGTGGCCCGCGGGCGGCCCGGCCGGGCGGCTACGCGAAGGCCGCCGGCATCTGCCGTCACCCCGAGACCGCAGCCCTCCAGCACCCGGATGAACTGGGTATCGCCCTGCAGCCCCGTTCCGGGAGGGTGGAGTCCGGGCAAGGACAGCGTGCCCCCGGCGACCAGCGGCAGGGCCAGGAAGTAGCTCGCGGCGGTGGCGTCGGGCTCAATGCCGCAGGTCCCGCCGGGAGGCGCATACGCGGCGTGGGGCTGGACCGCGATCAGGTCCCGACCGCGCCAGACCGGGGCCGGCTGACCGAACCGGGTGAGCAGCGCGGCGGTCATATCCACGAAGGGGCGGCGCACCTCGCCGGTCAGGCGGATTTCAACCTCGGCCCGGGCGAGCGGCGCGACCATCAGCAGCGCGGAGAGGAGCTGGCTGCTCTCGCGCGGGTCGAGGTCCACCCGGCCTCCGGCGAGGCCGCGGGCGTGGATCTCGAGAGGGAAGAAGCCCTCCTCGCCGAGGCACCGGATATCAGCGCCCAGTTGCCGCAGGGCGTGGATGAGGGGCTGCATCGGCCGGCGCCGCATCTGGGGCACGCCGTCGAGCCGGTAGGTACCCGCCGGTGCCGCGGCGCAGAGGGCGGTGAGGAAACGCGCCGCCGTTCCCGCGAGTCCCACAAACAACTCCGCCTCGCCGCCCCGCAGGGCGTGTTCCTGGCCGGAGATGCGTAGTGTGGTGCCGTCGGCGTCCACCCTCACACCCAAGCGGCGCAGGGCCTCCGCCATTAGTTGGGTGTCCTCGCTGGCAAGCGCGCCCGTGAGCGTGACCGGACCGCGGGACAACGCCCCGAGTAGGAGCGCACGGTTGGTGAGGCTCTTGGAACCCGGTAGGCGGACTTCACCCCGGGAGGGCCGGATGAACGGCGTGACGGGAAGGCGGTCAGGGAGCGGCGACACAACAGGAGGGCGGATGCTCGCGGGCGGGGGCCTCAGCGCCAAGGAGTTTCTCCGCGGCGGCAAGGCTTCCCCGGCGGCCGGTCACGCTGAGGGGCCCGCGCCCGGCTCCGGCGCGCGGAGGGAATGCCACAGGTAGAGCAGCACCCCGATGCAGATCCCGCTGTCGGCGACATTAAAAGTGGGGTAGATGTACGAGCCGAAATGCAGGTCGATGAAGTCGACTACGTGCCCGTGCGCGATCCGGTCGATGAGGTTTCCGACCACCCCGCCACACAGCAGGCCGAAGCAGGTCTGATGGCGCGGGTCGCGGAGACCGAGCGAATGCCGCCAGAAAAAGATCGCGACCAGGGTCGTGGCCGCGAGGCCGGCCAGCAGCAGGCTCCGGCCCGAGAGGATGCTCCAGGCGGCTCCGGTGTTGCCGACGTGGATCAGGTAGAAGAACCCTGGGATGACCTCGTGGTCCTGGCCTAGGCCGTGCGAGTGCAGCGGGTTGTAGGGGATGCGCGCGACGACCCAGAGCTTGGTAGCCTGGTCTAGCACGAGCGTGAGCGCGAGAAGCCGCCAGAGCCGCCGGTAGGCGTGCCAGCGGGGGCCGGAGACCGGGGCCTGCGGGGTGGACATCGCGGCTCCGCGGGCGCGGCTCAATCTTCTCCGCCGGAGTCCTCCATCACCTTGCCGCCCTCCTCGCCCATCTCGCCGAAGAGGCCAGCCTGCGTCCGCGCGCGGTGGCGGTTGCGCTCGAGGTCCTTCTGGGCCTCGGCCGAATGGCGGGTGAAGGGCACCGCCAGCAGCCGCTCCTTCGCGATCGGCTTCTGCGTGATCTCGCAGATGCCGTAGCTGCCGTCGTGGATGCGCTTGATCGCGGCGTCGATCTCCGAGAGCGCCTCCTGCTCGCTCGCCACCATGCTGAGGGCGAAGTCGCGGTCGAAGGTGTCGGTGCCCGCGTCGGCCATATGCTGGCCGTAGGCGGAGAGGTCGCCGGCGTCGTCCTTCGCGGAGCGCTTCAGGGTTTCCTCGGAGTGCCGCTCGATATCCTCAGTGAGATGCGAGCGCAGCTCGACGAGCAGCCGGTGGAAACGCTTGAATTTCTCCGGCACCTCGCGGTCCGACTCGGTGGGCGCGGCCTTCCCGCGCTTCGGATTGAAGCCGAGGATGTCCGTCAGCGAGGCGGCCTTGACGTGCTGCGGTTTCGCCTTGGGCGCGACCTCCACCGCCTTGCCCGGTTTGCCCGTCTTGCCGGCAAAGGGGATGTTGGTGCGGCTGGTGACGGTCTGGGCAATGGCCCGGACCTCATCGAGGCTGAAAGCGATGGGCTTGGCCGCGCCCTTGCGTTTCAGGATCGAGTCGCGCAGCGCGTTCTTCTTGGACGGTTTTTCCATGGGAGGAGTGGAGGCGCCGGCGGGTTTCGCCGCCGGCCTTGGGGCCGCGACGGCCTTGCCGGCCTTCGCGGCGGGCTTGGCGGCGGCCGGCTTCGGAGCCGGGGGGGCGGGCTTGGCGGCGGGTTTCACGGGTCTCTTCGCGGCCGGCTTGCCGGCGGCCGGCTTCGCGGGGGAGGGGGCGGGTTTTTTCGAGGCCATGGTTCAGGGGTTAAGGGGCAAGAGCTTCGGCGCAGCGGGGGCAGGTCTCCCCGCGGGGCGTCGGGACGAGGGCGGGCACCCAGCGCCAGCAACGGGGGCAGCGGACCAGTCCGGCCTCCGCGCAGGGCCGCGCTTCTACCGCGAGGGTGTCACCTTCGCCCGCGGCGAGCTCCACGTGGGAGACGATGAGGAGCTCCGCCAGCGCCTCGCGATGGCGCTCGAGCAAGGCCGCGGTTTCGCCCCCACGGGGAGCGCGCAGGGTGACGGCGGCGTCGAGCGACTTGCCGATCCGCCCCGCGGCGCGCAGCGGCTCGAGGGTCTCGTTAACCTGCCCGCGGATGCGGAGCAGGGCGGACACCTCGGCATCAGCTGCCGAATCTAGCCAGCCGGCTCCGGCTGCGGGCCAGTCCTCGAGGTGAACCGAGCCGTCCGCGTACTCCTCGCCGGTCGCGGCGAAGCTCCACGCCTCGTCGCAGGTGAAGGTCAGCACGGGCGCGAGCAGGCGCACGAGGGTGTGGAAGATGCCGTGGAGGGCGGTCTGCGACGAGCGCCGCAGGGCCGAGCGCGTCCCGTGCGTGTAGAGGCGGTCCTTGAGCAGGTCGTGGTAGACCGCCGAGAGGGTTACCGCGCAGAACTGGTTGCAGAGCTGGTAGACGCGGTGGAACTCGCAGGCGTCGTAGGCTGCGGTGCAGTCCCGGAGCAGGACCGCCGTCTGGTGGAGCGCCCAGCGGTCGATCAGGTCCAGCCGTTCGTGTGGCACGGCGTCGCGGGCGGGGTCGAAGTCGAAGAGGTTCGAGAGTTGGTAACGCAGGGTGTTGCGGACCAATCGGTAGCTCTCCGCGACCACGTTGAGGATGCTGCTCGGGTTCTTGAGGTCCTGGTCGAGGTCGGAGACGCGGATGTCCTCGCGGAAGTCCTGCGAGGCGATCCACCACCGGATGACATCGGCCCCGTAGTGGCCGACGTAGTTGTCCGAGGTGGGCGGCTTCTCGTACTGGCCGGACTTGGAGATCTTCTTGCCGTCCTTGCCCACGATGAACCCGTGGGTGAGCACGGCGCGGTACGGTGCGGCATCGTAGGCGGCGACGCTCGTCCAGAGGGAGGACTGGAACCAGCCACGGTGCTGATCACTGCCCTCAAGGTAGAGGTCGGCCGGCCACTGAGTGCCACCGACACCCCGGCGCAGCGTCGCCGCGTGCGAGCTCCCGGAATCGATCCAGACGTCGAGGGTGTCGCGTCCGCGTTGCAGTTCGGCGGCGGCGGGCCATCCCGCCGGGAGCGGGATGCCCTCGAGGATGTCGGCCGGGGTGGCCTCGAACCAGAAGTTGGAGCCGCGGGCCTCGAGCTTGGCCGCGATGGCGCGCGCGACGCCCGCGTCGAGGAAGGCGCGGCCAGCCGCGTCGAAGAACGCGGGGATCGGGACGCCCCAGGCACGCTGGCGGCTGACGCACCAGTCGGGCCGGGACTCGACCGCCGCGCGGATCCGGGCCTCGCCGTGGGCGGGAATCCAGCCCTTGGTGTCCGCGATGCGCCCGATCTCCCGAAGCGCCGCGGCGCGGCGGCCGTCGCGGTCTAGCGAGATGAACCACTGGTCCACCGCGCGGAAGACAATCGGCGTCTTGGAGCGCCAGCAATGCGGGTAACTGTGGGTGTAGCGCGCCTTGGCGAAGAGGGCACCGGCCGCGGCCAGCTTCTTCAGGATGGCGATATTCGCCGGCGAGGTGCGCTTCGCGGCCAGATCCTCTACGCTCTCGAGGGTGGAAAGGCCGACGAGATCCGCGGGCAGACGGCCATCGTCCAGATACCGGCCGTCATTGCCCACCGGGCAATAGATCTCCAGCCCGCAGCGCAGGCCCGTGAGATAGTCCTCGGCGCCGTGGCCCGGGGCGGTATGCACGCACCCGGTGCCGCTGTCGGTGGTGACGTAGTCCGCCAGCACCACGGGGGCGGTACGGTCGAGGAAGGGATGGCGTGGAGCTAGTCCCGCGATGGCCACCCCCTTGAGCGTATGCAGGATCGGGGCGGCGGGCGGGAGCCCGGCGGCCGCCAGCACGGCCGGCAGCAGGGCGGCGGCGACCACAATGCGTTCCGCGCCAAGATCCGCCACCACGTAGTCCACCTCTGGATGGACCGCGACGGCAAGGTTGGAGGGGATGGTCCACGGCGTCGTTGTCCAGATCAGGACCGAGAGTGGTGCCTCCGAGGGGAGGTTGAGCCGGGCCGCCTCGGCCGCGGGAATGGGGAAGCGGACCCAGATCGAGGGCGAGACGTGGTCGCGATACTCGATCTCCGCCTCGGCGAGCGCGGTCTCGAAGGGGATGCTCCAGTAGACCGGCTTCTTGCTGCGGTAGACGAGGCCCCGCTCGACGAACGCGGCAAAGGTGCGGATAATGTCCGCCTCGAACGCCGGATCCTTCGTCTTGTACTGGTTTTCCCAGTCGGCCAGCACGCCGAGGCGCTTGAACTGACGGGTTTGGGTCGTGATCCAGCCCTCGGCAAACGCGTCGCATTTCGCCCGGAGCTGAGCAGTCGAGAGGACCTGCTGCTGCGCCTGCAGTTCGCGGGAGACCTTCTGCTCGATCGGCAGCCCGTGGCAGTCCCAGCCGGGCACGAAGGGGGTGCGGAAGCCCCGCATCGACTTGTACCGGTTGAGGGTGTCCTTGAGCACCTTGTTGAGCGCGGTGCCGATGTGGACGTCCCCGTTGGTGAAGGGCGGGCCGTCGTGCAGGACGAACGCGCGGGGCGCCTCGCGGCGCCACTCTTGGATGCGGTGGTAAAGCCCTAATTTCTCCCAGTGGGCGACGCGGCCCGGCTCGCGTTGCGCCAGCGCGGCCCGCATCGGGAAGCCGGTACGCGGCAACTGCAGGGTGTCCTTGAGATCTTGGGCCATACCGGGAAAAGGGGCGGAGGGTAGGGTCGCCCCGGGGAGAGTCAAGGGTCGCCCCGGCTCAGCCACGCCAGCCGGTGACGGTCGCGACGAGCGCCTCCATGCACTCGATCCTTGCCCGCGGCGTGATGCCGTGGCCGAGGTTGAAGATGTGCCCCGCGCGGCCGCGCATTGACTCGAGCAGGCGGGTCGCCTCGCGACCCACGATTTCGGGCGTGGTGTTGAGCAGCA
>Ga0315899_10005434_pt1 | contig 13768 bp, 8 predicted proteins | sample LakEriMetagenome_2_FD_203518 | JGI IMG/M metagenome (GOLD analysis project Ga0315899, IMG submission 203518) | Freshwater fungal communities from buoy surface, Lake Erie, Ohio, United States - Buoy 4 MA112 | ecosystem: Environmental > Aquatic > Freshwater > Lake | place: USA: Lake Erie, Ohio...
AGAATCGAATACTTCAGGTGCATCCAATATTAGACGTAGGAATTAATATCAGAAATTAAAAGCAGAAATAAACAGTAGGAAAAAACTGCATTAATATTTTAGTAAGTATACAACATTCTAAGTTTAAAAATATAGTAAAGTATAAAATACAGTAAGTATAAAAAAGGAAACCTTATAAGTTTCCTTTTTTTAATTCACTTACAGCAAAGTCGGCAGCTCTTGCAGTTAATGCCATATAAGTAAGTGATGGATTTTGACAGGCAGAAGAAGCCATGGCAGAACCATCCGTTATAAATACATTTTTAGCTTCATGCATTTGATTCCATTTATTTAATACCGATGTTTTAGGATCTTTACCCATACGAGCCGTGCCCATTTCATGTATACAAAAACCAGGCGCAGGCATATTGTCATAAGTGCCTACATTTTTAATTCCAGCAGCTTCTAACATTTCAGCACCACTGTTTCTCATATCAATGCGCATCTTCATTTCATTTTCTTTAAACTCGCAATCAATATTTAAAGCAGCTAGCCCCCATTTATCTTTTTTATTTTTATCCAGCGTTACTTTATTTTCATAATAGGGTAAATGTTCACCCCATGAGCCCCAACCAATGCTCCATTTACCTGGCTCCGTAACACTTTGTTTTAATTCTACACCAATCCCATTTTCATCACCTCTATTTCTTGATGCACCCCCTTGATAACCAAATCCTCTTAAATAACCTGCAGAAGATCCTCCATCTAAATTTCTAAATCTTGGAATATAAATGCCGTTGGGTCTGCGACCATAAGTATATATATCTTGAAATCCATCATAGTCGCCATAAGCACCCACTCCATAATGATGATCCATTAAGTTATGGCCTACCTGTAAACTACTATTGCCAAAACCATTCGGAAATGCTTCTGAAACAGAACTCAACAAAATATGTGCAGTACCTAAAGTAGACGCGTTTAAGAAAACAATTTTTGCAAAATATTCTTCTGTTAAATTAGTATTGGCATCTAATATGCGCACCCCTTTGGCGCGGCCTGTTTCTTTATCGTATAAAATTTCTGTAGTAATAGCGTCGGGCCTTAAAGTTAAATTACCCGTTGCAGCAGCTGCAGGAAGGGTAGCGGCGTTGGAACTAAAGTATCCACCAAAGGGACAACCTTGATGACATTTATTTCTAAATTGACAAGGGCCTCTGGTTCCAATTTTTGCAGTGTGATTAGCCGACCTTCCAATGATCATGGGCCTACCCATTTTTGTTTTAAGATTTAGGGCCACCATTTTTTCTACCACATTCATTTCCATCGGTGGTTGAAATTCACCATCAGGTAAATTAAAAACACCATCTCTATTGCCACTAATGCCCGCAAATTTTTCAACATAACTATACCAAGGGGCAAGGTCGTTGTATCTAATTGGCCAATCGGTTCCATATCCATCTTTTGCATTGGCTTCAAAATCTAAATCACTTAAGCGGTAAGATTGTCTACCCCACATTAAAGAACGGCCTCCTACATGATTGCCTCTAATCCAATCAAAAGGTTTAGTAGCGACATAAGGGTTTTCTAGATCGTTTACGAAGAATTTTTTGGATACTTCATCGTAAGCATAACATTTACTTTGTATTGGAGAATTTTTTTTATCTTCTTGTGTAATGGAATTACGATGTTCTAATTCCCAAGGTTCTTTTTCAGTGCCTTGATAGTCCTTGATATGTTCAACATTGCGTCCTCTTTCCAGCACTAAAGTTTTAAGTCCTTTTTCACATAGTTCTTTCGCGGCCCAACCTCCAGAAATTCCAGATCCTATAACAATGGCGTCAAATTGATTTGCTGATGGCATAATTGAATACTTTAATTGAATCGATAAATTACAATACAATTTACATAAAAAATTAGTTCATTCTGCGCTAATTCCATATCCACCCCAATAAACTTGACTAATAACTTATATTGGCGTAAATTTTTCGTCCAAAGATCGCGAGGTAGAGCAGCGGTAGCAGGTCGGGCTGATAACGATTTAAGATAGAGCCGTGGTCAAAAAATCCAATCTCAACTCTTGAGTTAATTGGTCATATTGGATTACAGGGTAGACATGCTGGAGCTTCTATTTATTTTAAAAATATTTAAGTATTCAATTTAAGTTAGCGATCTAATACTTTTAATAAAGAAGATTAAATCTGATTTAAATTGATAAAGAATTAGTAAATTTACATATTAGATATATTTGACTTATTAAAATTATAGTAATTATGATTAAATTAATGAAACCTATTTTTACATTCATTTTTTTAGTAATAAGTATTATATCTTATTCTCAAAAAAGTAAAGAAAATTTAGATAAAGAAATTCTTCGTTTGTTAAACAAATATTTTAGTACAACAATTTCTTCATCTTCTATTTTATCTCAAAATTCTGGTGGCAATCCTATTGTAGCGACACGAGAATTTAAAATAAAAAACGATACTCTATTTATCTATTTTCAAGATAGAAAAGATTTTTTAACAGGCCTGACTTTAAGTGATACTAGCATTATTCCATTTAATGAGATTCATAAAGTATTATTACAAAAAGGTGTCGGTAATGATGAAAGTCCGGCAATAGCAGTTGAATTTTTTAAAAAAAAATATGATAGATTATCAATTTCTAATAGTGGAAAAAATTATGTGAAGGAATTATCTCAGATAAACGGAGCTAATATTTCTCAAAAAATGAATGGACAAATTGCAGGAGTAAATGTGGGTGGAGATAATTCCCCCGGGGGGGTCCCAAAAGTTCGTATAAGAGGAATAAGTTCACTTTTATCAAATAATGATCCACTTTATATTGTAGATGATGTGCCGATTAAGAATATAAATATAATTAATCCTGATGATATTGCTTCTGTTGAAATACTTAAAGAAGCTTCTGCAACATCATTTTATGGAGTTCGAGGAGCAAATGGTGTTGTATTGATTAAAACAAAAAAAGATTTAGAATCACTATCATCCTATAATCAAATAATAAAAGAAGATTTATCATATTCAATCTGGGTCTTTGGAAAATTAGCTAAAGAGATAAAGAAATTAAATGATGACAAAAAATTAATACAAATTTTAAAAAATAGAACGAATCTGACTTTACAATAAAAATAATTTCAATTATACTGCGCTAGATAATGACCGAATAATCAATCCAATACCCCAAAATTCTCCATCCAGCGCTAGTTTCAATTTAACGAGTATAAACTTGGCTAATAACTTATATTGGCCTACCTTTGCCCTCCAAACATCGCGAGGTAGAGCAGCGGTAGCTCGTCGGGCTCATAACCCGAAGGTCGGAGGTTCGATCCCTTCCCTCGCAACATCATCCCGCTCCCGATTCCTATCGAGAGCGGATTTTTTTTGTAGTAAGTTTGCATAGTAAAGGGGGGAAATTAAAGGGTAAATCATCAAAATAGAATGAAAGCAGGGTTTGTAAACATATTTGGAAGGCCAAATGCCGGTAAAAGCACTTTACTGAACGCCATTATGGGCGAGAAAATGGCTATTGTCTCCTCCAAGGTACAAACTACCCGTCACCGTATTAAGGCCTTTTTAAACAAGGAAAACGAGTACCAAATTATCTTTTCAGACACACCCGGTATCATAGATCCTAAGTATAAGCTGCACGAGAAAATGATGGGGGCGGTGAAGTCGGCCTTGGAAGATGCCGATGTGGCTTTATTGATGGTGGATATGCGTGACGATATCAAGGAACTAGATGAATTATTCGCTTCTTTAAAGCTAAAAGTACCCTGTGTAGTGGTCTTAAATAAGTCGGATTTGGCAGTAGGTACCCAGGTAAAAGAGGCGGTGACCTTTTTTAAAGAGAAGTCTTATTGTACTAAAACTATTTCAGTTAGTGCATTGAATAAGAGCGACATAGAAAGGTTATTGAAACTTGTGATTGAAATGATTCCAGAAGGAGTTCCTTTTTATAGTGAGGACGATTTAAGCGATTTACCCACTAAGTTCTTTGTAAGTGAATTAATTCGGGAGAAGATATACCAGCTCTTTGGAGAGGAGATTCCTTACCATACAGCCGTGCTAGTAAATTCATTCAAGCAACAGCCCTTATTAATTAAGATACAGGCCGATATTATAGTCAATAGAGAAACCCAGAAGGCCATAATTATTGGGGAGAAGGGTAAGATGATTAAGGAAATTGGTACTTTAGCAAGAAAGGATATTGAGGATTTTATAGGCTCTAAAGTGTACCTGGAATTGTTTGTGAAAGTAAAGCCTAAGTGGAGAGACAATGAGACAAAATTAAAAGAATTTGGATACTAATTAATTCGAGTATCAATATTTATTTAATATATTGATAATGAATGAATTAAAATAGTATAATTGAATATTAAATATACATTATTATGAGCTATACAGTGGCTATTGTTGGAAGGCCAAACGTAGGAAAAAGCACTTTGTTTAATCGTTTCTTAGAGGAGCGTAAAGCCATCGTGGACGATATTAGCGGTGTTACTAGAGACCGTCAATACGGGGTAACTGAATGGGCGGGTAAAACCTTTAACGTCATAGATACGGGTGGTTTTGTACCCGATTCTCGCGATATGTTTGAAACCGAGATTCGCAAGCAGGTAAAGATTGCTATTGAAGAGGCGAACTCTATCATTTTTATGGTAGATGCTGCGGTAGGTTTAACAGATTTAGACGCTTCTATGGCCGATATGCTTAGAAGAAGTACTAAGCCAGTTTATGTGTGCGTAAATAAAGTAGATAATTCGACACGCGCTTTAGAAGGAACCGAGTTCTATGGAATGGGTTTTGAACATAACTATTTTGTGAGTTCAATTTCTGGTAGTGGAACGGGCGAGCTTTTAGACGCTGTTACCAACGATATTAAGATTAAAGAAGTTAGCAACGACGATGAAGAAATACCTGAACCAGTAGAAGGTGAGCAAGAGGTATTGCCTATTCCTAAAATTGCTATTATGGGCCAGCCCAATGTTGGTAAGTCTAGTTTATTGAATGCCATGATTGGTCAGGATAGAACTATTGTGAGTGATATTGCAGGCACTACCCGTGATACGATTCATACACATTATACCATGTTCCAAAAGGAATTTATTCTAATTGATACTGCAGGTATTAGACGTAAGAATAAGGAGAAAGACGATCTTGAATTTTACTCTATTATTAGAGCCATTAAGGCCATGGATGAGGCCGATGTATGTTTATTAGTGGTTGACGCTACTAAAGGTGTTACGGCCCAGGATTTAAGCATATTTAGCCTTGCTTCTAAGAAGGGTAAGGGTATTATTGTATTAATAAACAAATGGGATTTAATAGATAAGGAAACCAATACTGCTCGTGACTATGAAAAAGTGGTCAAAGAAAAATTGGCACCTTTTACAGATGTACCTGTGCTATTCATATCTGCCGTAGAAAAAACCCGCATATTCAAAGCCATTGAACTGGCCTTAGAAGTCTATGAAAATAAGCACCGTAAAGTGCCTACTTCTAAGTTAAACGATATTATGTTGAAGGCCATTCTTAAGTATCAGGCCCCTGTTGTCAGAGGGCATGTGATTAAGATTAAGTTCGTATCCCAGCTACCAACCAGGGTACCTAGCTTTGCCTTTTTTACCAATTTCCCGGATGATATTAAGGTCCCTTATCGTAACTACCTTGAAAATCAGCTTAGAGCCAATTTCAAGTTTACAGGGGTGCCCATTAGGGTCTATTTCAGGAAGAAGTAGAATTAGCTCTGTTTAGGGCTAGAATTAGTAGGGGGCGTAAAAAAATAATGTTAAAATTTGGCATATTTAAAGGGTATGGCTATCTTCGCTCTCGTATTTTTGATACTAAACTTAAAAAAACCAAAAAATGAAAAAAGTTATCGCAATTTTCGCTATCGCTGCACTAGCTGCATGTGGTGGTGCTTCTACTGAAGCAACAACTGACACTGCTGCTGCTACAACTGTTGATACAGCTGCTGCTGCAACTGTTGATACTGCTGCTGCTGCTACAGCTGATACAGCTGCTGTTGCAAAGTAATTTCAGAAGTTTATAAACTTCTTGCAAGAAGGTCCTTCCCGATTATATCGGGGAGGATTTTTTATTTTAGGGATTCCTATATTCATAGTCAATTATTGGTTTTTGGCATCAATATTGTCTTATAAGGGTATACCTTAGTAAAACCTGGTTTTGACCAAGGTGTTATGTCATTTTGACTTTAATTTAAATTGTACTGATAGTGGATAAGACGTTTTTGTTTAAGGGGGAAGAAGATAATGAGTTTATACCTTTATTTTCATTTAATGAGCAGGGGGAAGAGAATGAGCCAGAAATGGTGATTGATTCTTTATTACCCATTCTGCCACTTCGTAATACGGTCCTATTTCCGGGCGTGGTTATTCCTATTACGGTAGGAAGAGATAAAAGCATTCAGGCTGTAAAGGCTTCTTATAATAAGGATAAATTAATTGGGGTAGTTTCTCAGAAGGATGGCAATATTGAAGATCCTACACCCGCCGATTTATGTCAAATTGGTACAGTTGCAAAAATCATTAAAATGATTAAGATGCAAGACGGCGGTACCACTATTATTATTCAAGGGAAAAAGCGATTTGAATTATTGGAGATGAAAGAAGAAGATCCTTTTTTCAAAGCCAGTGTGAAAGTATTAGTAGAAGATAAAGTAGATAAAGAGAACCAAGATTTTCAAGCCTACTTATCCAATATAAAAGATTTAGCGACTCAAATTATTCAGTTGTCTCCTAATTTTCCATCGGAGGCAGCGATGATTTTAAAAAATATTGAAAGCCCTTTATTTTTAATCAATTTTGTAAGTAGTAATTTAAGTGTAGATGTAAATGATAAGCAAGCTTTATTAGAGCAACACAATATCAAGCTTAGGGCAGAAAAATTAATTCAGTTCTTACAACAAGAATTACAATTTGTTGAATTAAAAAATAAGGTGGCCAACAAAACGCGCACCGAAATAGATAAGCAACAACGCGATTACTTTTTACAACAACAATTAAAAAGTATCAAGGATGAATTAGGCGGAGACCCCAATGAGCGCGAAGTAGCGGAGATGAAAAAGAAGGCAGAAGGCAAGAAGTGGCCAGAAGCTGCTAAAAAATTATTTCAAAATGGTTTGGAGAAATTGGAGCGTATGCATCCAAGCACGCCAGACTACTCTGTGGTGTATAATCATTTAGACTTATTATTAGACCTGCCTTGGGAAGAATATACAGCAGACAATTACGATTTAAAAAATGCTAAAAAAGTTTTAGACGCCGACCATTATGGTATGGGTAAAATAAAAAATAGAATTTTAGAGTACTTGGCTGTGCTTAAAATTAAAGGTGATATGAAAAGCCCTATTTTATGTTTTTTAGGCCCTCCAGGTATTGGTAAAACTTCTTTAGGTAAATCTATTGCGCATGCCATTGGTAGAAAATATATTAGAGTAAGCCTTGGTGGCTTGCATGATGAAAGTGAAATTAGAGGCCACCGTAAAACCTACATTGGCGCTATGCCAGGTAGAATTGTACAAAGCCTTCGTAAGGTGAAGACCTCTAACCCTGTTATGATATTGGATGAGATAGATAAAATAGGCAGCGACCACAGAGGCGACCCTTCATCAGCTTTATTAGAAGTACTAGACCCTGAACAGAACCATAGTTTTTATGACAACTACTTAGAATCGGAATATGATTTAAGTAAAACTTTATTTATTGCAACGGCCAATGATATTAGCCGTATTCAACCCGCACTTAGAGACCGTTTAGAAATAATTGATTTAAGTGGATATGCAGTAGAAGAGAAAATTGAAATTGCGAAAAGACATTTACTGCCTAAGCAAAGACAAGCCCATGGGTTGGATAAAATTAATTTCAAAGTGCTTGACAATGTACTTGAAAAAGTGATCGAAGATTATACCAGAGAAAGTGGTGTGCGTGAACTAGACAGACAGCTGGCTTCCATTATGCGATATCAAGCAAAAGAATTAGCTTATAAGCATAAAGTAAAACCCACCGTTACTAAAACCGATTTGCATAAAATTTTAGGACAGGCTAGGTATAGCAATGAAATTTACAAAACCGTAAACATGCCAGGGGTGGCAGTGGGTTTGGCCTGGACTTATGTAGGAGGAGATATTTTATTTATAGAAGTATTACTTGCTGAAGGTAAAGGTGGTTTAAAGTTAACGGGTAACCTAGGTAATGTAATGAAAGAAAGTGTGGACACGGCCCTTACTTATTTACAAAGCAATGCCAAAAAAATCGGGGTTGACCCGACTTTGTTTAACACAAAGTCAATTCATGTGCATGTGCCTGAAGGGGCTGTGCCTAAGGATGGTCCTAGTGCAGGTATTACTATGCTTACCGCACTTACTTCTGCCTTCACGGGTAGAAAAGTAAAACCTTATTTAGCCATGACAGGTGAAATAACACTGCGTGGACAGGTACTTCCTGTAGGGGGGATTAAAGAAAAAATATTAGCAGCTAAAAGAGCGGGTATGAAAGAAATTATACTTTGCTGGCAGAATGAAAAAGATATCAATGAAATTGACCATAGTTTTATTAAAGGACTACAGTTTCATTATGTAAAAAATATGCAACAAGTGCTTGACCTAGCATTAGTTTAAATCCCTAGCTTTGTTCTATGAGAAGGGGGACACTCAAATTAAGTTGTAAACTATTCATTATTGTTTTCATTGCATTTTTTGTAAGCGCAAGCCCTTTGCGCGCTCAGCAATATAGTACCAATGAGGTCTATCAATTTTTAACCTTACCCTATAGTGCAAAAGCTACTGCCTTAGGAGGCGTTAATATTAGTAATCTTGGCTCCGATTTAGGACTAGCAATGTATAACCCTGGTTTATTAGATCCATCTATGGATAAAATGCTTCATTTAAGTGTGAAGTCTTATTTTTCTGACATAAAGCAATACGATTTTAGCGGAGCCCATTATATACCCAAGAAAAATTGGGTCCTTGGTTGGGGCTTACATTATATGGGGTATGGGAATATTAAAATGACCGATGTATCGGGAAATGAGATGGGTAATTTTATAGCCAATGATTATGTAGCAGAAGTCTCAATGGCTTCAGCCTTTAAAAAAAATATAAACCTAGGAGCTACGCTTAAATTAATACAATCCAATTATGGAATTTATAAATCTACTGGCCTAGCCATGGATTTATCCATGGTTTATACTTCATCAAACAGATTATTACGCGCCAGTATACTTGCCAATAATGTGGGAGGCCAGCTTTCCTCTTACACAGAAAAAGAAAGGCTGCCTTTAAATATAATTATGGGGGTATCTAAAAAATTAGAAAGTGCACCTATTCAATTTTCTTTCACAGCACAAAGGCTTTCTATTTGGAATAATACTTTGTATGACCCAGGTTTTTATAATGCGCAAGGGTATAAGACCCCTTCGGCTGTTCAAGATATTTTCAATCATATTATAATTGGTGCTGAAGCAAATGTTGGCGAACAAGTTAGTCTTGACTTTGGCTATAATTTTTTGAGACGCTTTGATTTAAACATTCAAAACCAACAAAACTGGTTCAATGGATTTAGTGCAGGACTTGGTTTAAAACTACCTCGTGTGACTATTCAGTATGGCAATGCTTTTTTCCAAAGAAATTTATACCACCATTTCTCTATTTTCTATTCCTTAAAAAATGCGCGTTAGTTCTTTTTTTTAGGGAAGACTGCTTTTGGTTTTGCAGCTTCTTTATTCGCCTTTGGCTTTATCTCTTTAGATTTTGTATCCTTAGAATTATTTTTTATAGGAGCTGCAGTTTTATTAGGAGCTATATTTTTTACAGGCAAATTATTTTTAACAGGGCTAGCTATTTCAGCATCGGGTAGGGTGTAATCCGATTCTGCTTTAATTTCTTCTGTGTTAATAATATCCTCTATACCTTCTAAGCCGGTACTATCTTTGGAAACAAAATCTACATTGAAATCGTTTAGCATACTTATGGGTCTTTCAAAACTTGCATTCGCATCTAAATTACATGCAGGGTCTGCAGCTACCTTACTCATAAAATAAGCCCAGATAGGCAGGGAAGCATGAGCACCTTGTCCAAAATAATTATCAGAAAATCTTATATAACGGTCGTCGCAACCTACCCAAGCACCTGCTAATAATTGTGGAGTATAACCCATAAACCATAAGTCGCTATTATCATTGGTCGTTCCTGTTTTACCTGCAATAGATTGTGTAGGGACTGCGTATGAATACATACTTCTTCCCGTTCCTTTCTGCATAACACCTTGCATCATACTTACAACAGAGTAAGCAGTTACATCACTAATTACTTTTCTTCTTTGAGGAGAATAACTTTCTAAAACATTACCATTCTTATCTTCAATTCTATTAATAAAAAAGGGTTGGGCATTATAACCTGCTCCTGGGAACATGGTATAGGCTTGTACCATTTCGTATAAGGAAATTTCAACGGCACCTAATGCAATAGAGGGATAAGGTTGTATATCAGACTTTACATTACACTTTTTTAAATATTCTACAAACTGTTTAGCCGCATCATTGCTATTGCCATTAATTTGTTTCATGATATAGGCCGAGGAACAGTTTCTTGATTCTGCTAAAGCCTGTGCCATAGGAATAGACTGGAAGGTGCAAGTTTTAGGGGTATTAGGCACCATACCATAACCATCAAAATTTTGTTGTACATCTTGTACAATAGTATTGGGGGTAAAGCCTGCTTCTTCAATAGCTAAAGAATACAATAAAGGTTTAATGGTAGAACCCACTTGTCTTTTTGTATTAATATTAACGTGATCGTATTTAAATGTTTTAAAGTCTACGCCGCCCACCCAAGCTTTTACTTCTCCAGTGAAAGGGTCTACGGCTAAAAATCCTGTTTGTAAAGTTTGCTTATGATACTTTAAAGAATCATAAGGAGTCATGACGGTATCAATAAAACGGTTTTTATTCCAAGCAAAAACACGCATAGGTAGGGGCTCGTCGAAAGTTTTTCTAATAGCTTCCTCTTCCATCTCTTCTTTTTTCAAATTCTTCCATCTGTCGGTTTGTTTCACCGCTAGCTCTAGTTGGGCGCTAAACTCTTTCCAAATAGTTCCCGATTTAATATTGGCTTGTTGGTTAAATTGTTTTTGTAAATAAGACATATGCTGGGCTACTGCCTGTTCTGCATACAATTGCATTCTAGGATTAATAGTGGTATAAATTTTTAAACCATCTCTGTATAAATCATAAGGGTCGCCATTATTCTTTTTATGTTCTTTACACCATTTTTTCATGTACTCGCCAAGGGTCATTCTGAAATAGGGGCCAAGGCCATTGTTTTGATCTAGCTTTTTAAAATTAGTGGCAATAGGCAAGTTTTTAAGTTCTGTTGCTTGGTCTTGACTAATATATTTTTGTCCTGCCATTCTGCTAATCACTAAGTTTCTTCTTTCCAAGGCCAACTTAGGATTTCTATTGGGATTGTATTTGGTAGGCGCATTAATCATGCCTATTAATAAGGCCGCTTCTTCCACTGTTAAGCGGTCTGGCTCTTTTTGAAAAAAAGTTCTTGATGCATTGCTTACACCAAAAACATTCTCACTAAAGGGAACGGTGTTTAAATAAAGAGTAATAATTTCTTGTTTGGTAAAATTGCGCTCTAGTTTAATGGCAATTATACTTTCTTTTATTTTTTGAATAACACGAAGCAATTTATTTTTAGTGCCCCAGTTATCGGTAAATAAATTTTTTGCCGTTTGCATGGTTATGGTAGAAGCGCCACCTTGACTCCCTAAAAAGGCAATGGCTCTTATAAGACCTTCTCCATCTACTCCATAGTGGTCATAGAATCTTTTATCCTCGGTAGCTACCAATGCTTGCAATAAATAAGGACTAATATCTCTATACTTTACAGTAATACGGTCCTCTAAATAAAACTTACCCATGGGCGTACCGTCCTGTGCATAAACCTGGCTGGCCAAAGAAGCAGTAGGGTTTTCAATATCATCTAAGTCGGGCATATCGCCAATCCAACCGAAGTTCAACATTAAAATAAATAATAAAAATACGCCAGCGGAAATAAAATAGTATTTCCAAAAAAGGCGTACCCAATTCTTAGGCTTATTTGAATCTTGACTCACTACTATTTTAATTAAGGTTTATAAATATTTTTAAACATAAACTGCTGATATTGTTTCAAATCGGCCTCGTCTTTTATAAGCAGTATGTTTGACTTGCTTAATAAGTATATTTCATATTGCTTCGAAGGTACAAATGATATGATCTCCTTATTCAACCTCGGCTTTATTTTATTCATATAATTTTTTGCTAGCTGGCTGTTTTCAAAGGACCCAATCCAAACAATATAGCTACTCTCATTAAACTGTACGTAAGTTACATTTAATTTTTCTTTTATAAATTCATCATTATTCAGATAGGTAAAGGCGGTTTGCATCTCCTTTACAAATGCGGCGCTCACCTTTTGGGTGGCAAAAGCAATATAATGTTGTTCACTACTATCATTGGTGAAGGGAAGGGGTGGTATTACAGGTGCTGTAGCAATTGCTTTAGAAATGGCGGTATCCTTATTTAAATTCTCATTTGACATTGCCGAAGTGGACGTCTTTGCAGGGACTAGTTTTGTAATTGAATTACTAGCTAATTCAGTAGAAACCGTGTTTGCTGTAGCACTAGTATCTAATATTTCCTTGTTAAGATTTAATTTACTTAAATAGGTTTCAGTTTGTTTTCTATTTTTTAATTCCTCAATTATATTTTTTGCCCTATCTCTTAGTTTTTCATTGGTATTTTGAAGTATAATAGAATCTAATAAAACAATGGCGCTACTATCCATTCTTTGTTGGGCATACATTTTTACTTGTATAAACTTAAAAGGGGTATACCATTTTGTTCTCCTTAAATCGGAATTTAATTGAGCTGATATTGCAGCTAGGCTTTCCCAATTACCAATTTGTGACAAGAAATAGGCCTCTTTATAATCATTTAATACATCTGCTTCTTTTTTCTTTTTAAAGGTTGTTTCTTTTTTCTTAGTTACATAAAAGCCTTTTGGAAATCTAACTTCTACTAATCTTATAATACTATCCGATTTTTCATTTAAATTTTCATGCAGGTAATGACTCGCTAAATCTAACATAGCTCTTTCGGTCATTGTAGAATCAATATTATGGGTAATTACTTTAACATATAGGGGATATGCTTTATCAAAATCGTTTAATTCAAATAAAAAGGTTTGTGCATTGATTAAAGCTGCTTTGTCCCCATCTTGTTTAGACTTTATATAAGCGCTAGCATCTTTAATCATTTCATAACCTGTAGTCTTTTCATTCCCTATTCCAACTCCTTTTTCATCTTTATTTATGCCCATTATTTTCAATGAATCAGAATTTGTATTATTGCTTTGAGCGTTGTTTGTTAATTGACCCTGATTGCTGATACTACTCGCCGAGTTCATAAGACTAGTTTTCCTTCTCCATCCATCTAGATTGGGTCTTAGTCCCCATTTTTGGTTAAAGTTTTGTTTGCCTTGTGCTAAAGCCGACTGATTGTCAAAATAAAAATTATTACTATTATCAATACTGCTAAAATTATTTCTAGTGAGTGGTTCCGTACTATACACTGCGATAGGAGTTTTGTCTGTAAAAATGTCTTTTAAAGATTCGTTTACAAATTGTACTTTTTTTTGCCAATTTTTAAATTGTGTTTCTTGAATAGGTGGGGCTAGTTGATATATGAATTGCAAGCTGTCT
>Ga0315899_10005436_pt1 | contig 13764 bp, 16 predicted proteins | sample LakEriMetagenome_2_FD_203518 | JGI IMG/M metagenome (GOLD analysis project Ga0315899, IMG submission 203518) | Freshwater fungal communities from buoy surface, Lake Erie, Ohio, United States - Buoy 4 MA112 | ecosystem: Environmental > Aquatic > Freshwater > Lake | place: USA: Lake Erie, Ohio...
ATCTTCATAACCCTGAGGTCCCGGGTTCAAATCCCGGTCTCGCTACATGAAAATCAAGGACTTACGTTAAATCGTGGGTCCTTTGTTGTTTCTGCGTGAGGTTTGCGTGAGGTTTTGCGTGAGGTTTTTGTCATTTCTTACCGAAAACACAAACCTTTGGTGGCATTTCTATTGATGTCAACAAATTAAAAAGTAAATTAGTATATGCGCTTGGCGGTTATTAAATTCTTTTACTGCTACTATATTGAATTTATGAATAATTAAATTAAATAGTTATGCCAACAATTAAAGATTTATTACTTAATAAAAATAGAAAACTAATTACTGTTTCTAGTACGGCAAGTATATTTGATGCTTTAAAAATAATGGCTGAATCAAATATTGGATGTTTAATTGTTTTAGAAGGTGATAATTATGTAGGTATGTTTACGGAAAGGGATTATGCCCGTAAAATAGTTTTAGAGGGACGATCTTCAGATACAACTACCGTTAATGAAATTATGATTTCAGATATACCCATGTTGAATAGTAATGATACTATCGACCTATGTAGTAAAATAATGACTGAAAAAACATTAAGGTATTTACCTGTTTTTGAAAATAACCAATTGGTCAACCTGATTAGTCAAAGTGATATAATTAAATATACGATAGACTCTCAAAAGTCACTTATTGAACATTTACAGAACTACATGAATTTAAAATAATCTATTATAATAATCGGATATTGAAATGGCTAAATGGATAATTTCATTAAAGAATATTTTTAAATTAATCCCGAAAAGCCGGATTATGGATACAAATGTATTAACTAAGGTCGAACTTATTTTAGAAGTTAGTTTTGAAACATTTGGTCAGGTTCAATACCAAGATGAAAGTGGAAGACCTTGGATTAAAGAATTTAAAGGATCAAAATGGGTGAAGGAGTTATATTTTAAAGAACTTAGAGAGGTTGTTTTTAGTGTATTTATTAATAATCAATACCTACAGAAGGGGAAATTTATTAAGCTAATTAAAAAGATTGACGATAAGATAGTCCATCAAATAGAATATCAATTAAGCGGTGATAAATTATTTGAAGGATGGTTTAAGCTATAAGGTTTGCAAATTATTAAAAATATTGGGTGATATATTTTTTACAATTAAGTTAAAATTTGTGTTTTGAGAAAAGAAATATTTTTTGTTTTCACTTTATTCATTTTAGGAGTAATGTCTTTAAGCTTGTCAAGCTGCACTAAAGATGGAGAGAGTCAAACTCCAGGGCCTCAAACTCCAGCGTGTGGGATTGTTCAAGTCCTGACTGACGAAGTGATAGCCGGTGTGCAATTTCCGAAAGGTAAATATCAGATCAATGTTTTTGGCATGACTTGTGAGGAAGTTATGGGAGACAAAGGTTTATTTAGCCAATTCTTGCAGTTAGGTGACAATGACCCATTACCTGCACCTTGGATCCACTTGAAGGATGCAGTTGGTGCACCAAAGTTTGTAAAAAGTACGAGTACGAATGTAGGTTTTCGTGTACAAAGAGTTGGTGATTAACGTTTATTATGTCTAACGTCAGCATAAATTGGACAAAATATTTTCTATATCAGTAGAGAGCTTTCCTCAGGATAGCAGGCAGGTTCAAATCCCGGTCTCGCTACATGAAAATCAAGGACTTACGTTAAATCGTGGGTCCTTTGTTGTTTCTGCGTGAGGTTTGCGTGAGGTTTTGCGTGAGGTTTTTGTCATTTCTTACCGAAAACACGAACCTTTAATGCTGATATTAACACTGCGGTAAACACCTTTGGAGGTTGCTATTACAAAATTGATTCCAGCAAGCACTATAAATGAAGTAAGCAGGATTTATGTACAAAAAACTTTTATTATTATTTACTTCCTAATACTAATTTAATACCCTCTGCCAGATACGCTCCTAAAATTGCTGGGATAGAATATACTAAATAAAAAATAAATTCAATTGGAAGCATATTATGCGATGATGAATCAACTAAGATCTCAAAAATCGCTATTATAGGAAATAGTGCCATTATTGTTAGTCCTATTTTCCAACCAGATAAATTACTAAAATATTTCATGCCAAATCCGCTAAGAAATAATAGTCCAAAACTCCATGTTGAAATCCCTTCAATTCCTGTTCTAATTAAGGGAAATAGTGGAGCCTCATATTGCTTTGATTCAGGCATAAACAAAGTTGGAATCACTATAGAAATAAGACCTAAAATTGAAGCTAAAAGATAAAATATGATTTTTTTACTTTTCAAAGTATCTGAATTTGTTTAAATATACGCTCTATATGTTATCTAAATGAAATATTAATCAATATTCTCTAACTTCAATAAATGAAAATATATTTATCAATTCTGCTATTGTCTTTTTCTTTTACAGGAATTGCACAATCCAATCAACTATTAATCAATAGCCATTTAGAGAAATTTAAAAATGCTAAATCATATACATTAGCAATGGCCGACAAGCTGGTTGAAGATAAGTATGATTTCAAACCAGTAAAGGAAGAAATGAGTTTTAAAGAACAACTTGTTCATATTGGTGAAAACATTTACTGGTTAAGTTCAACTTACATAAAAGAAGAATATAACCCTTTAAAAGGAAAAAAAGTTAATTCTAGTGAGATGAATAAGAAACAAGTAATGCAATTTCTAAACGATGCTTATGAATATGGGTTAAAAGTAATGACTGAGTTAGAAGAAAAGTCATTGTCAAAAGAATTTAATTGGAATGGATGTAAATTGAATAAGTATCAATTTTTGAATTTGATACAAGATCATCAAACACATCATGTAGGTCAATTAATAGTTTATCTCAGAATAAATAATATTGAGCCTCCGAAATATATTGGATGGTAAAGTATGATAAAACCAACATTTATGATAAAATACCTTGTTGCTTTTATTATTCTTTTAAATATCTCTTGCAATAAGTCAAATGATACTTCAGTAGCATGTTTTAAAGGCAAGTTAGTATTGAAAGGCATTTGCATGAATTATGTAATTCAAATAACCGAAGGTGATGTAGATAAGTCTTTATTTGAAAGTGTTTGGCAAAATCCATTAAGCAATACTACCTATCATAATGTATTTGGATTAGCAAGCATATGTAATTTTCCATCCACAATTAACGAGGGGGATGAATTTTATTTTATTATCCCTAAGAATCCGATACCACAAACTTGTGCTCAATGCAAAGCCTATAGTCCAATACCAAATAAAAAAATTAGTATAGAAATCTGTAGTAAGTAAAATTCTAATGCAGAAACATAATAACTTATGCTAATTTGTGTTCCCTTGCTCTGTGTGAGGAAAATACCCCCTCAAATCGACTGAATTCGGTTGATTTGAGATCTATATGTAGGCAAATTCATTAAACTATGAGCCGATTAGGTCGACTTATCGGCTCATAGATTTGATTTACATGATCCGAATTGCTATAGCTTTAAGATTATTCATTTTTTCCATAAATGACTGATTATCAGTATATAAATATTTTATCAAACATAAATTACTACTTTGTCGATCAATTATTGTGTTTTTTGATTGATAAATCATATTTTTATGATTGATAAATTAAAGATGCCAAAGAAATCAAATAAAAGACAGAATGATATTATTCAGTTTATAAAGAATAATCCTAATTGTACTTCTCTAGAAATACTCAAAGGGTTAAATCTGGAAATGAGTATAGTAACACTTCGTAGAGTGTTGCAAGAATTAAGTGCGAGTAGTTTAATTAATGCTTTAGGGGAGCTGAAAAGTAGGAAGTACGAAATAAGTAATTCATATAATGTTATTGGGCCGATAGATGTTGATCAGTATTTTAAAAAAGAGATTGATGAAAGAATTATTCAAGATAGCTTTAATCACGTATTAATTAAAGATACACTTAGAAGTATCTCCATATTTACAAATACAGAACTTGATTTTTTAATTTTTTTACAAGAGAAGTTTACATTAAATGCTTCAAAATTATCCAAAAGTGAATATAAGAACGAATTAGAAAGGTTAGCAATTGATTTAAGTTGGAAATCCTCTCAAATCGAAGGGAATACTTATTCTTTACTAGAGACTGAAAGATTATTAAAAGATAAAGAGACAGCAGCAGGAAAGACAAAAGAGGAAGCTTCCATGTTATTGAACCATAAAGAAGCCCTTGATTTTATTATTAATCAGCCAAATTATATAAATCCATTAAAAGTTTCAAGCATTGAGGATATTCATAGTATTTTGGTAAAGGATTTAGATATCACAAGAAATATTAGGAGCAGGAGAGTGGGGATTTCGGGTACAAACTATAAACCCCTTGAAAATGAGTTCCAAATTAAAGAAGCGCTTGAGTCAATGTGCAATCTTATCAATTCAAGAAATAATGTATTCGAGAAAGCATTATTAACACTGGTGCTTATCTCTTATATTCAACCATTTTCAGATGGGAATAAAAGAACTGCTAGAATTATAAGTAATGCAATTTTAATAAACAATCATTACTGTCCTATTTCCTTTAGGACTATTGATTCATTAGATTATAAGAAGGCTATGTTGATATTCTATGAACAAACCAATATCAATCCTTTTAAAAATATTTTTATTGGTCAATTTGAATTTGCGGTAAATACTTATTTCTAAATAATTGATAACTCTGTGTGAGGAAAACACCCCCTGAATTTGGTTCAAAGCGGTTGATTTCGGTTTTGTCAAAACGTAACTCACTACAAATCAACGTTTTTCTTTTTTTGAAAATTAAAAATTGGCAGGATTAGTATTTATTAAATTAAACTTAAAAATACCTGTTGCTCCCAAAACAATTTGCATGTTTCATTAAATTCAGCACTAAATTTTGTTGAAGGTAAAGGTAATGCTGTAGGCCCCGGAAACGCAGTGATTAAAAAGTTACTACTTTGTTGTTCTTTTAAAACCAGTGTTAGCAAATTTGTTGTAGGAAGTTTTGAAACTGTTGCATGCAGCAATAGATGCCCCCTATTTTTTTTCAGAATAGGTTGGCTTGTTGTTAACGATTTCAATGCCTCCGTTGAAATGACTCCTAGTGTTCCAATTCCTCTTGGAAATTTCAATGGTTCAAATTCATAACTAATATGCAAGTATCCGTTTTGCATAAAAGAGTTTGTTTCTTTAATAGTTGCACATTGAAGCATTAAAGATTTTATATCTGTTGCAAAAAAATCGTGAAATTTAGAACCCGGGATTTGTAAGTTTTCGTCAATTAATACTTTACTATATCCACGGTCAATTAAGCATTGCATAGCATTTTCATTAACCATCGAAAAATGCCGCAAAAGGTGAAAAAGTGTTCTATCATTATATGATATGGGCAAATGATTTGTCAATAGTTCAATTCGCTATTAATAAAATTCACATTAAAGATACGTTTTTTATTACTAGTTGGTTTTATCAAATACAGTCTTCCAAGAACGCTCGCCATCCCATATATTTGATTTTGCAATGGATTGAATAGTAATTGACTTACCGTCATTACTCAACTTCCAAACCTCTGTAACGTTAGTATATGCTTGTTCCTTAACATTTGAATTGTAAGGAGTGCCATTCATAAAGTATACAATTGATTGAATTGTCATAGTTTCTCCATCAGCAGACAACTTTAAAGTAAAATTCTTTATGTTTCCCTGGCCATGATTAATTTGACTTTCTTTACCACTGATGATCAGTTTTTCCCTGCTTATATTCGAAGTTGCGCCTGTATCCGAGTTTGGATTTTCTATAGTTAGAAAATCTGCATCCTCCGCTATTTTCATTGTTTTTGAATTCATACGATCACCCTCCAAATAGGAGCAAAAAATATTTCCGCCTATACTTATTGGCTCTTTGGTTTCCCATTCTCCTGAAAATTTAGTTCGATGAGTGACATTTTTTTGTTGTGCTTCTACAGTAAAATAGAATACTACTGTTAACAAAATAATCATGCAGGATAAAATGTATCTTTTATTTTTCATAAGTTTCTTTATTAATCCTTTATGGATTGTCTAAAGATATAACATCGCCTTTAATTACAATCTATCGTAAAAACCTTTTCGTGTCGAAAATATCCCCTTAAATCGAAGGAAACCGGTCGATTTCGGTTTTGTTCAATAACTCAATGTCCAGCTTCCCTCTTCCAACTCCGCTTCCAATTCTCCCACATCCCATCCGCAATAGCCGATAAAAATTTGAATTTCTTGTTTATTGGCACTCTTAGTGTTGATGGCTTCGATCACTTGCTTCATATTACCACCCAAATAAAGACCATTGGGTATTTGTTCGCCTCCCTCAATGAGATCGGGTCGTTTGTGCAATACAAAGAGGTGATCTCTATCAACGGGACCGCCATCCATCAGTGGAAATGGTTTGCTGTGATTGAATTCAATTAGTTCATGCAATGACTTTTCAAAGGATTTATTGGTTACAAACCCTAAACTTCCTGCTTCATTGTGTTGAACAAGCAGAATGGTTGTATGCTCGAAGAAACTGCCAATCAAAGCGTCAGTGCTATTAATATATAATCCGGCTTTTAAATCACTCATAATTTGTTATGTCGTTAATGATTGTGGGCAGCTAATACGAAAATTATTATGCTGTAAATCGCCAGCCTAAAGTAGACTAAAAAGTGGATTTTTCATAAATTCATGTACTAACTTTAAATCATGGGCACTTTGTTATTTTTTCCTCCTTTCTGTGCCTAATTTCGGTTAATTTTTCAATAAAAAAAAAGCCCTCTATTGCTAGAAGGCTCAATTGTATTTTTCAAACTTAAAAGATTTATTGAATCTCCCAATCGGTAAAGGTAGATGAAATTTTTCCCAGTTTATTTGCTTCATCAGAATAGGGTTTTAGTTTAGCAAACAAGTCGGTTCCTAGTTCATTTAATTTGCCATCAGCATTGAAAAAATTGTCCCTTGCTTTAGGCTCAAAAATGTATAGTACAGCCATTTCATTATCATTTTTTTTAGCATCTGCACCTCTTATACCAGCAACTTCTAACATTTTAACTTTAAAAAGTTTGGTAAATTCTGCACCATACACATTAAAGTAATAATCCTTGAACTGTGCCATAGTCACATTGGGGCTTAAGGTTACAGTGCCTTTGTGTAGTCCTAATAAACTTCCTTTTTTGACAGTTTGCGAAAAGATGCAAGTTGATATTAATAACATTAAACTTAAGAATAACATTTTTTTCATAGTTCTATTTTTTTTATTTTATAAAGTTTTAAATCGCACTATTATTTTTTTTGAGAAGCTGCTATTTCTTCTTTTAATGCAGTAGGATCAAAAGAAAATCTTGCAACAGCTATTTTATCATTTTCCCATTTAAATATAATATGCCCAGGATTAGCCACTTTAGTTTTTGTTTTCTTACCAATACCATTCCAGGTAAACCAAACTACAGTATATATATTTCCAGCTTTAACAATTTTGTTTTCATGTTTTTCATCCTTTATGATAGAATCTGTCTTTACATACAAATCATTCTTATCCCAATCAATGCTGTCAAAATATACATGATGTAATTGTGCCAATTCTTTCCATTGTGATTTACTTATGGGTGTAGTAGAATTGAAATAAACTTTAGCCGAATCAGATACTATTTCATCAAATTTTGCATAATCATTGTTTGTGTAATCTTCCAGGATATGTTTTTTAACCTTTTGAGAATAATTATCGTCAATTCTCGCTACGGTTGATATTGATTCATCAACCTTAGATTCATTTTGTTGGTTAGTACAAGCAAAAAAAGAAGAAATCATTAATGCAATGCATAGTAGTTTTTTCATGTGGTTTTTTTTAATTTGAAATTAAAAATAAGTATCATTTTGGTACTAAAAAATTTTATCTTGAATAAGACTTGTACATAACACAATGATTATCTAGTTTTCCTTTTCTTATGAATACCTCCCTAATTTGATCCAAAATTGGTTAATTCTGGCATCCTAAATATTCAATACCTTGAAAATCAGAAACTTAAATCTTTAAATAATTCTTCATAAATGAAAGGTTGGGAGTACGAGTCTCGTTGTCGCTATATGAAGATCAAGTAATTATTTAAATCATGTGTCCTTATTTGTTTTTGTCAAATATGTAGTTTACACTAGCAAAGAAAAAATGAAGTTGAATAAAATTATATCGAGTAGTTCCGTTTGCGCCACCTTCAAGCAGTCTATAGCCAATATTTCCTTGAAAGTTTTTAGTGATACTATATCTCCCGGATAAAGCAAGGTCAATGGCTCTGCCTTTACTTGCAGCTATACCTTCGCCAAAAACGTCAACGCCCATTTTTTGAGATATATCCCAATTTGTTATAAAGTTGAAAAGAGGAGCGAAACCGATATTGAAATTTTCAATAAAAAATTCTTTATTCTTTAACGAGACTCCTGCATCTCTAATTTTTGCAGATAAGCCAATACCAAATTTTAAATTGTCTTTACTGATGATCCTTCGATTATAGGTAAATCGATAAGAACTAAACTTATAAACAGCTTCAATTGGATTGTTAGCTTGAAAGTTTTTTCCATCAAATAGTATATCTTTTTCAATTATTCCAGTTTCTACGATTTTTAAAGGAGCGTAAAGGATGGAAAAGTGATCTTTCCCATTTGATAAATAACCTGCGCGCAACCTTAAAAAGGGATTTACTGGAGTCTGAAAATCATTTTTAAAAGAAAATAGCGTTCCATTGCTGCCGTTTCGAACATCATTCATAATTGTATATAATGCACCTGATTCAATATTAACGAAAGACTGCGCATTTGTAAAAAAAATAGAATGCAAACAAATAAAAAGTAGCCAATATCTTGACTGGAGAATTAGTTTAAGAATCAATTGATTCATAATATTTTCTTTTTATAAAAAGGTGTATTTAATCTTTTACTTTTAAGTACCTATTTCATTCAACTTGTCTTTCCTATTTTACGCAGCTCTTGTGATGAATTTAATAAATTTTAAATGATTTAATGATTGCTTCATTATTGGATTCAATGATTTTTAAACGAATAGCACTTGCATACATTGGAGTGTCTAATACTTTTATATACTTATGTCCAATACATGAACCATCAATTAATTTCTTCCATTCTCCTAATATTTTTGTTTCAACTATGAATGAACGAACTCTTTCTCCCATTTCTATTTTTTCTTCAATTACAATTTTACTAAAGGATTTTTCTTTAGGGATGGCAATGCTGAGTTCTTTGTTTTGATTCGACCAACTTGCAATTGGAGTTTTAAATACTTTTTTTATACTATCGCCCAATTCTTTAAGTCTTTGAGCATCTGTATTTGGAATTAGTCCGCGATTATCTGGAGTAAGTCCTAGTATAAGTGTTGAATTATGACCAACAGAATTATAATACATTTGCATTAATTTATTTAAAGAACTTACATGATGATCTTCATTTGGATTCCAAAACCAATCATGACCCCCATTTTCTCCTCTTAATGGAGCATCGCTCATTGCAGGCATCCAATATTTTCCATTGGGGTCACCATTTTTTAATAATTGAAAGTTATTAGCAAATATTATTTCTTGTTTCGTTGCATGAGAGAATACAAATGGGAAAGTTGACCAAGAAGGATAAGGTACAGTTCCTGATTCTGAACCGCCCCATCTAAAATCGGCTTTTTGTGCATTGTGATAAAACAGACAATCTGGTTGAAATTTTTGTACAATGGGGAGCACATTGGGGCCCATTTTTGCAGGATCGTCTGCGCCCCCGTCAAACCAAATCATAAAAAGTTTTCCATACCGTGTACAAAGTTCATGTACCATTTCTTCACACATGTTTTTATAAAAAGCTTGTCTTTTTTTTGCAAATTCACTATTCCCTTCAGCTTTAAAATCATGTATACCCAAAAAAGAATTCCACCTAATACCTATATATATACCAGGTTTAATATCATATTTTTTACAAGAGTTTATGAAGTCTCTAACAATATCGGCTTTGCCATTTTTATATTTAATAGCCTTCATGCAGTATGGATTTATGTCACTTTGGTAAAGCGCAAATCCTGTTTCATGTGTTACAGTAAGTATAGCAAAACGGGCACCTGCTAATTTAGCTAATCGTATCCACTGGTCTGTATTTAACTGGGTAGGATTAAAGATATTAGGGTTTTTAAATGGCGTAATTCTGTTTTGAGATTGGTTATAGGGCGTACCTTGAAACACAGGAAGATCATAAGAAATGAGTACCCCTAATTCTGCATTTTGCCAAGCAAGTTGCCCATTGGTAGGTTTTGGATCAATGGTATTTGTATGCTGACTATACAGTGTTTGATGGAGTAAGATCACTATAATTAATGCGAAATATTTTTGTAGCATACTATTTATTTATAGTGTTTATGTATAATTTAATGAACAATCAACTTAAATGACATCATAATATTAAATTAGTGATATTATCATTCACTTAAATTTATTTTTCAGCCAATTTTTTTTAATTAGTTCGACGAATTCAATAACTATGGGAGGATTGCATTGAACTTTCCTTATTACAATATATATTAATAATTTAGATTATGGCACAGAGATACTCCTTAGCTCAGTAATAAAGCTATTTTTTTAAAATTTGCCAAAAAATAGGTAAGCCAATTTCGTACGAGAAATTACATAAAAACTTTACTAAAACCAAAAACGGTAAACATATGACACAACTAATTAGAATATCTATTAGAGATATGCAGCAATTGGTATAGTTTTCTAAAAAGCTGAAACATTCAACCTGCCACCTGTGACACATTTTCCAGCGAGAGACGGAGTAGGAGTAAGTTTTGCTGCATCCAATATTTTATTTTTAATTACAATTGCAGTTACAGTTACACCTGAGTTTCTAGAAGCGTACAAAGCTGCTGCCCCAGTGACATGAGGGGTTGCCATAGAAGTACCATTGTATGAAGCATATCCAGAAAGGATACCTCTTTTTGAAGATATTGGTACAGTGGACAAAATTCCTGATCCTGGGGCGCCAAGGTCAACAGTTAAGCTCCCATATTGAGAAAAACTACTTAAACCGCCTGTTGATGTAATAGATGCGACTGCAATTACATTTTCTATATTGTAGTTTGATGGATAGGACGCGGTATTGTCATTATTGGTGCCATTATTTCCAGCAGCCGCGATAAATAATATATTAGCGGTATTAGCTCTAAATATTGCATCGTAAAGGGCTTGGCTAAAACCACCTCCTCCCCATGAATTATTGGTCGCTACGATATTGAGTCCCGTGTTTTTTAGCGCTGTGAAGTAGTCCACTGCTTTGATAGCATTAGCAGTTGTTCCTCCTCTATTCCCTAAGAATTTTGCACTAAGAAGTTTTACATTGGTCTCAAAGCCAGCAACACCAACAACCCCTTTGCTATTACCTCCCTTAGCTGCAATAGTACCAGCAACATGGGTACCATGATCATCTCCAACACCATCAAAAACTGTATTATTGTTGCCAGCAAAATCCCAACCATATACATCATCAATTAATCCATTACGATCATCATCTATTTTATTATTTGGTATTTCTTTTGGATTTGTTCCTGCGTTAGCTATCAAATCTTCGTGGTTATACATATAACCTTCATCTATGATACCGATGTATACATTGTTACTACCAATAGTTCCATTTGCCCAAGCTACTGCTGCCCCAGATCCGTATTGATTACTTTGTACTGAAGTAGCGCCATACATTCCCCAAAGACTCCCATTTGTAAAAGAGGGGTCATTAGAACTTACGTCATGATGATAAACCCAATTTGGTTCAGCATATTCAACTTCGCCAAATGCTTTGGCTTTAGATATGGCTTCAAGTGCATTTATATTTACTCTCAATAAAAATACGCCCTGCTCATCTCCTGAGCGTTTCATGGCAGGTGTGTAAATATGCTCCTGTACTTGAGCATTCAGTAAACCAATCGCTTTTGTCCTTGCTTCAGCGCTAGTACCTTTCTTAAACTTCACAAGAAGTTCGTTTGGAACATTCTCCAAATTTGCGTTGGATAGCATTTCTGAATTTGCATTGGGTACCATAGCTGTTTGATTCATTGCAGCAGATTTATCGGAGCTAGCATCCAAGTCAGCTTTTAAAATTTGATCTTTAGAACATGCGAAAATAAATAATATAGATAATCCAGTAAATAAAAGTTTTGTATGTTTCATAGTATTAATTAATTTAAAAGCAACATGAAAAAAATAATTTTAGCTGTTGTTGATATGAATATGAAGATAAATAATAATGTTAATATATTGAATTATTTTAATTGCGATTTTTACAAATAAATATAATTTTATTACATCAGTTAATAAATTGAAATAGGTAATATAATTTATAGATAAATATCGATGTTCTTATTTCATTTCTTAGCTACATTTTTTTTAAGTTAGCAGGATTTGCGGATCATTTTTTGCTTCAATTAAATTAGCGTCTCCTTTTGAAAAATTCCCATTTCATACCTTTCACCTTGGTATGCAATTTCATCAAATATTTCCCCCAAAATAGGTAATATTAAATGACCAGCTGATTTGTATACTTGCCATATTTTTAGAGTTAAAATTTATTCATAAACGGAAGGTTCCAATTTTAAATTTTGTTCCAGCGACATGAAAATCAAGGACTTGTTTTTTCTTTTTTCATTTGGTATTTTTCCAATGCAACCATTTGATATAATTCAAGTAAACATATATACCTTTATATATGACAGATAAACAACTAATATTTCTCATTTTAATGATTTGGAGTATTCCCAGTACTTATTTTAGGAGTAAGTTCAGGAAAATTGTTTACCAAACTGATGATTGGAAAATAAATATTAAACCCCTTTTCAAAAAAGAGATTGTCGGTTTATTCACAAATATGTATCCAGATAATACAAATTACCTAAAAACAAGAAATTACTATCGTATCTATTTAGCTATTTATCTGATTTTATTTATAATATATAGCTTAATTTAATTGAAATATTTCATTGCCATTAAAAATACTATTTAGAAATAGTTGCAATATTATGAAGCAAGCGTTCCTTAATTTATTGTTTTCACTCATCGCTTTTTCCATTGCATATAGCATTGCGCTATTAACTGGACTACAGGTGATTCAGCAAGCTGTATTGATCGCCTTTGTTATCCAATGGTTTATGTTTATTCCTGCTTTTATCTTTCAAACAGAAAAGTTTTATGATCTAACGGGAAGTGTTACCTACATATCCGTTGTGAGTTATATAAGCATTCAAAGTTATTCTACAACCAATGTTAATTTAGGTAGCATTCTTTTAGCTTCATTCATTATGCTATGGGCAATTCGTTTAGGAAGCTTTTTATTTATAAGAATTCATAAAAGCGGGGAGGATAAAAGATTTAAATCTATTAAACCTTCACCAACAAGGTTCTTCATGACATGGACTTTACAAGGAATGTGGGTTTCTTTATGTTCCATGTGCGCCTTAACAGCAATTGCAAGTAAAAATGGGGTAATACAAAATGGGGTTTTTTATATTGGCATGCTCGTCTTTATTTCTGGTTTTGTTATTGAAATTATAGCTGACTGGCAAAAGTCTTCATTCCGTAAAAATCCTGAAAATAAAGATCAATTTATTTGTCATGGTCTTTGGTATTATTCAAGACACCCAAACTACTTTGGTGAAATTATCTTATGGTTAGGGATTGCTATCATGTCATTTTCCTCCTTATCAAGTTGGCAGTATAGCACTTTAATTTCTCCTCTTTTTACATATATGCTACTGGTTTATGTAAGCGGTGTTC
>Ga0315899_10005437_pt1 | contig 13761 bp, 15 predicted proteins | sample LakEriMetagenome_2_FD_203518 | JGI IMG/M metagenome (GOLD analysis project Ga0315899, IMG submission 203518) | Freshwater fungal communities from buoy surface, Lake Erie, Ohio, United States - Buoy 4 MA112 | ecosystem: Environmental > Aquatic > Freshwater > Lake | place: USA: Lake Erie, Ohio...
CATAGCAATCCCGACGGGTACCACTGCTCTTGATGTGACTGTTCGTGGAAATGAAAAGCAGTACAAATTGATAATACGGACTGACCCCTCGCCCAGGGCGCCTATGTATCAAGCCGATTTCACTGCGACACCTGCATGGAAAACCTTCCGCTTCCAAGCAAGCGACTTTAAAGCCAGCTTCAGAGGGCGTCCAGTAGACGCCCCGGAATTAGTATTTTCCGATGTTAGGGAGATCGGTGTCCTCATCGCCAACCAACAGGCAGGCGCGTTTAAAGTTCAAATTAAGAACATACAATCTGCGGGTGGTACGCCGCGCTGAGAAACATCTTTTTAGGGTGCTCCAGCAAACTAAAGTTATGTCATGTATATTAATTATACGAGTGTATATACTCGGTACACATCAAGGAGACTGTGCATGAAAAAATTACTATTAATGTTAGCGCTATCAATAAGTTCGTTCGCGTATGCGCACAACTGCCCGAATGATATGAAAGCTATCGATGCCGCATTAACTTCCACTAAGGTAGCAGGCGCTGATTTGGATAAGGTTAAATCGCTACGAGCTGCTGGTGAAAAAGCGCACAAAGAAGGCAAGCATGATGAGTCGATGGCAGCACTAATTCAGGCTAAAAAAATACTGGGAATATAGTTTTTATTTTTTGAAATTCAAGCCACCTAAGGGTGGCTTTTTTTCTGGGAAAAATCCACAAAGAGACATTTTATCTACCAATACAGTACATCAATCAAACAATGATATGGACGAGTTATGCTCCAGCGTATGGATGAATTTGATTTCCCGATCGCGAATTGATTTGCACATTGAAGGACACAATAATTCTGTCTTTGTCACCTTCATAGGCCATGGCTTTATGCGGCAAATAGGAGGGAAATAAAACCAGCATGCCTTCTTCAGGCTGAATATCAATGCTGTTATTTTGAAGATATGAATTACCCATATCGATGTAGGCGCCAGCTTGATACTGGGTATAGGGCCCATAAAAGCGGGTCACCCCGTTAAGTTCACCTAGCGCAGCATGCTGGTGTCGTCGCTCAGCTGCATCAATTTGTACGTAATACACGCCCGACCATGAGCAATTACCGTGGGTATGCACATCATGAAATGCCTGACCATTTTGAATTTGAAACCAACAGCCCACAAATTGTAGATCCATCAAAAGCTTACCAGCTGGCCAGGATTGCGAATTGGATTGCTTGGCAAGATTCTGAACTGCACCCGCTATAAAATTTAACAGTGAACTAAATTCAGGCAATTGCATACGGCTGATCAAGTCATCAGAACTAGCGTAAAAAAATTCTGATTCGTCCTTGCCGTGCAGCGATCGCATGGCAGTAAAGGCTCGAACAAGTACTGGATTAATATCGTTAGCGTCTGGACATCGCTGCACGTCTAACGGTATAGGCCATAGAGCTTGCATTAGCTATGCATCTCGACTGGCATGGTTAATTTCCATCCTGTTCTTTTTTCAAAGGCAGCAAGATCTTCTGGCGTATCAATATCGAGTGTAAATCGATCATTTTCAGTAATGTGCCGATGAACCAAGACGGGATTGTCGTCAATAAATTTACGACAACCAATTGACGCATTCGTTGCCAACAGCTCTGGAATAACATCTCCTGAAAATACAACAGGATTTCCTCTCTGCCCTTTAACTTCCGGGTACACAATCGACGTACCCGGAGGACGTTTTTTGAAGGCGGCAATAAGCTCTGTAAATTCCGCACTGCTGAGCAAAGGCTGATCAGCCAACACAATCAGAATGACATCAAATTTATTTCCTAATGCTTCTAAGCCTATTCGCACAGACGATTGCTGTCCTTGCTCAGGTTGTGGATTACGAATGACCGTCACAGGAAATGTCTCTACAGCGGGCTCTATCTCTGTATGGTGATAACCCGTTACAACAACAACGTCGTCGACACCACCACCACTTAACGCAATCAGATGACGGTTAATTAAAGGAACACCCTGAAGGCGAAGCAGGCATTTAGGCACACCTCCCAAGCGCGAACCTTCACCCGCTGCTAATAATACGGCGCCTACCCGCAGCCGCTCATATAAGCCACCGCCTTGTTTTAATAAGCAACCCATCTACTGCTCCTAATGAATTTTGAAAATCGTTACACACAACGCTTTAATTCAGGTGAATTACATTTTCCAGACTTTGCAAATTATTGACTGCCATAAAACCACTGATTAAATGACCACTGCGCGCAATGGCCTCTGAACCAGGCACTTCTTTATTGGGATGTAACCAAAATAGTTTTGCACCGCGTTGTCTGATGGCTTTGATAGCTCGCTCTGTATCGGCCGGCGCGTCAGTATCATACCCATCAGAGAGAACATACACCAAATCTCTACTGCCCAAGGCACGCCCAACGTGGACCTTTAAAAACGTGTCGAGATTGCTGGCTATCTTGGTTCCGCCGCCAAAGCCGAAGGTCACTGCATTGATTTTTTCCTGCACCCGCCCACTGTTACGATTTAACAGCTGGGTGATCTCACTGATTCGCGTGTGAAAAACAAAAACTCGCGCATGCAGCACGTGACCAAAGGCGCGCCCTATCCGAAGAAAAAATGGTGCGTGGGCTTCCATGGATTTACTGACATCAATCAGCACATAAATCCGCGGCATGATTTGGTCACGCTTTTTTAGTCTGAGCTTGAGCAGCTCGCCGCCGGTGGAGAAGCCTTGCCTGATCGTTGATAAAACATCGATACGCTGGTTTTGATGGGTATGTATCCACTTGCGCATGAGTTTTTTTCGCAAGCGCTGCTCTAATGGACGAATATAGGCTTCGAGCTTGTCTATATCTTCAGGCATCCATTTTTTAAAATCTTCATGCAAGGGGTCGACTTTACTAGCGCCACCCATAGCCTGCGGAGATTCCATACTATCGCCGTGCCCACCCTGAAAATCCAACCCTACGGATGGCCTAGCCTCGCCGGGTGGCATCTCCATGTCGGCATGCATTTGCTCGACGAGTTGTTTAAGTGATTTAGATTTTTTTTGAGTGCCGCTGCTGCGGGTACTACCACGCACTTTGTGAGGAAACCAAAATGCATCAAACAGATCAGGGTATCGACGCCACTGATCGGCAGTAGAGCACGCAATGCTACGCCAACATGATTTTAAACTGGGATAATGTATAGGCGCCAGATTCATAGTGATGCGTATCATGGCATCTAATTCTGCCAGACCGATCAAGAATCCGTGCTCACGTAAATAATCGGCAAAGCCACGAATCTGTAAACTTGGTAAGGTCGCCGATGCAGATTTCACCATCACACTATCGAAGCTCTCCGGCCACACCAACGTCGATGCCTACCCTGGCTTCCGACTGTAACTTTTCTATGATTTCAGTACTCATCTGCCACTGATCTGATCGCGTTTTTAAGAGCGAAGACAGACAAGCACGTATTACCTCCGGGTCATCAGGTACGACATCCTGACCCATTGCGCACAGGGCTCGCACCCAATCAAGCGTCTCTGCTATTCCAGGTACTTTTTCTAAATCTTGTTTTCTGAGTTTTTGAACAAAGCCTACGGCTTGTTGCACCAGTTCGTGATTAGCATTCGGTACCATTTTTTTTACGATTTCTATTTCGCGCGGCAAGCTGGGATAATCTACGTAGTGATAAAGACAGCGCCTGCGCAATGCATCGGATAAATCGCGTGTGCCATTACTGGTCAGCACAACAATGGGCTGTGTTGTAGCTTTTACGGTACCAAACTCCGGTACTGAAATTTGGTACTCGCCTAATACTTCCAGCAAATAGGCTTCGAACGATTCATCAGCCCTATCAATTTCATCGATTAATAGTACGGCGGGTTTTTCAGATGTAATCGCCTGCATCAGAGGCCGCTTAAGTAAAAAAGCTTCCGAAAAAAGATCTTCTCGCAAGCTGGCATTGATACCTTTCTCTGCCTCGCGCAAACGAATTTCCAATAATTGTTTGCTGTAGTTCCACTCATAAACCGCTTGATTTAAATCCAGACTTTCGTGGCATTGCAATCGAAACAAAGGCCGATCGAACGCACGCGATAACGCATAAGCAATCGCTGTTTTTCCTACGCCGGCTTCACCTTCAAGCAGCACTGGTCGCTCGAGTGCGAATGCCATCCATACCAGCGTTGCCAGACCATCATCTGGCACATAACCAGCCGTGGCCAGTAAACCTGACACTTCCTTAGGCGTCATGATGTATTACGACTTTCTTCCAAACAGACGACCAAAAAAATCTTTGATAAGCATCCACGCAATAGCTAAGCCATTGAGCTCGGTGACTGCTTGCGCCGCTGGTGCTGCGTGCGCATGATCAGCCTCTAGCTCTGCTGCTGGCAAAGCAGAATCTGCCGGTGTTGCAGCCATCGCCTTGATCTCGAAATTGCCAGCAAACTGAGACAGAATCATGTCCGAGACGGAGGTCATCATGCGGCCCCCAAACTGCGCAAATTTACCGTTCACTATCACATCGGCTTTACCCAGTAAATTTGTCGAACCATCTGGCCCTGCCACCAGCGAGGCCGTCAGATGCATGGAGGCCGACGAACCCCCTTTGTCCGAGCCTTTGCCCATCATGACTAATGTACGAGTAGATGTATCAATAGAAATGAGTTCAATATCACCCGCAAATGCGGCAGTCGCTGGCCCCACCTTGACTTTGACGCTGCCTTTGTAGTTGTTATCGTCAAGCTTTTCTGTAATGGCGGCCCCTGGCATACAGGTCGCCAACTCAACAACATCCGAAAGAACCCCCCAACATGCGTCGAGGGGAGCCTTAATTGGATAGCTTTTATCAAGTAGTACTTGCATCCGTCAATTCCATTAGTGAGTCAAACCGTGGGCTTTCAGCTCTTTCCAAATCCTGTAAGCGGTATGAGGCATTTCTAAATGCGTCACACCCAGGTGTGCAAAGGCATCGACCATTGCGGCGGTAAAGGTAGGAATACTTCCCACATGAGGCGACTCGGCGACACCCTTGGCACCAATCGGATGGTGAGGTGATGGCGTGACCGTAAAATCTGTCTCCCAATGAGGTGTTTCTACTGCTGTAGGTAAAAAATAATCCATCAGTGTATTGCCCTGAATATTTCCCTGCGCATCAAACGACAACAGCTGGCCCATGGCTACGGCGAAGCCTTCTGTTAAGCCGCCATGTATCTGGCCTTCGATAATCATCGGGTTGATACGCGTACCGCAATCATCCAATGCATAAAAGCGGCGTATTTTCGTTTCCCCTGTTCCCTTGTCGATATCAACGACACACAGATAGATACCGAACGGGAAGGTGAAGTTAGGCGGATCGTAATAATGAACCGCTTCCAGCCCTGGTTCCATTCCTGCGGGCGGTTTGTTGTAAGCAGCCCAGGCAATTTCTGTCATGGTTTTGAATTTTTCAGCATCGCCTTTGACTTTAAAGCGATCGATTTCCCATTCGAGATCGTTCTCACCAACTTCCAGCAAGTGTGCTGCTAGTTTTCTCGCTTTAGCATGAATTTTTCTCGCAGCTAAAGCAATCGCTGCACCAGCCACCGGTGTGGAACGTGAACCATAGGTGCCTAGTCCATAAGGCGCCGTACTGGTATCGCCCTCTTCTACCTGAATCACTTCTGAGGGTATGCCCAGTTCCGTGGCGATGATTTGCGCGTAGGTGGTTTGATGCCCCTGACCTTGAGTAATGGTTCCCATGCGAGCAATGGCGCTGCCCGTGGGGTGAACACGAATTTCACATGAATCGAACATACCTACACCGAGGATGTCACACATTTTGGAAGGACCTGCTCCTACGACTTCGGTAAATGTGACTAGCCCTATGCCCATTAAGGTTGGACAGTTTGGGTCTGCCCGTTTTACTGCCTGCTCAGCACGCAAGGCCTTGTAATCGACTACGTTAAGCACTTTATCCAGCGCTGTATCGTAGTCACCAGAATCGTATTCAAATCCAAAGGCGGATGTGTAGGGAAACTGTTCTTTACGGATGAAATTTTTCTTACGGATTTCAGCCTTGTCCATATTCAGCTTTTGCGCCAGAACATCCACCATACGTTCAATCAAATACACCGCTTCGGTCACACGGAAAGAACAGCGATACGCAACGCCCCCTGGTGCTTTGTTGGTATAGACGCCTTCGACGGTGCAGTGCGCTGCCGGGATGTCATACGAACCCGAGCAAATATGAAATAAGCCTGCGGGAAATTTCGTTGGATCCGCACACGCATCGAACGCACCATGGTCAGCAATAACATGAGCACGCAGACCAAGAATTTTCCCATCCGTGGTGGCTGCCAGTTCGCCTGTCATGTGATAGTCACGCGCAAAAGCAGTTGACGATAAATTTTCGATACGATCTTCTACCCATTTGACAGGGCGACCCAAAACGATAGAGGAAACGATGGCGCAGACATAGCCCGGATAAATGCCGACCTTGTTACCAAATCCGCCGCCAATATCAGGTGAAACTATCCGTACTTTTGATTCGGGAATTCCCGACAACATCGAAACAACGGTACGTACTATGTGAGGAGCCTGACTGGTGAGATAGGTAGTCAGTTCACCGCGAACCGGATCAAACGAGGCAACAGCACCGCAGGTTTCGAGCGGACAGGGATGAACACGCGGATACAGCAGTTTTTCTGTCACTGTCACCGGGGCATTTTTAAATGCCGCATCGGTCGCTTCTTTATCACCTGCATCCCAGGTAAAAATATGATTGTGGTGGTAGCGCTTACCATGCGCACCTTCGGTCTTACCTGCGAGGTCTTCTCTCAGTACAGGAGCATCTTTTTCAAGCGCTTTGAAAGGATCGATTACTACCGGTAGTTCTTCGTATTCGACTTCAACTGCTTCGACAGCATCAGCAGCAATATAGCGGTCTTCTGCAATCACAACAGCCACTTCCTGCATTTGAAAATGAACTTTTTCATCGGCTAGTACAGCGGCTACATCGCCAGCAAGTGTAGGCATCCAATGTAATTTAAGTGGCTTCAAATCATCGGCTGTGAGCACAGCAATCACACCCGGTATAGCGAGCGCTTTTTCTTTGTTTATTTTTTTGATGCGGGCATGGGCAAGCGGGGAACGCACGATATCCATGTGAACCATGCCGGGTAGCTTGATATCGTCAACATAATTTCCCTTACCCTGAATAAAACGCGCATCTTCTTTGCGTAGGCGAGAATCGCCCATGCCCTGCAGGGCTGCCTTGCGGTCAGGTGCATTCATAATTGTCTCCGGTGTAGGTTAGAGCGTTAAGCAGTCACTGGCTTGTTTGCGTCTTCACGCAACTTGTTAGCTGCATACTGAACTGATTTAACAATGTTCTGATAGCCCGTACAGCGGCAGAGATTTCCAGACATACCAACACGAATTTCTTCCTCGCTAGGATTCGGGTTGTCTTGCAAAAAGCGATACGCGCGTGTCAGCATGCCAGGCGTACAAAAGCCGCACTGCAGCCCGTGCTCTTTATAAAAACCTTCTTGCACTGCGTGCAGTACACCACCTTGCGCCAGACCTTCCACGGTAATGATGTCACTACCCTCGCACTGCACAGCAAAACAAGTACAGGATTTAACCGACTCCCCGTCAATGTCAACCGTACATGCACCACAGTGACTGGTTTCGCAGCCTATGTGCGCACCAGTCAAATTCAATTTTTCACGCAAAAAGTGAACGAGCAGAGTGCGTGGCTCAACAGCCTCTTCGACTTTTTTGCCGTTGATGTTCATAGAAACAATTTTTTTACTCATAATAATTCCTCCGACTTTTTATTTGCAGTGAGCTATAGCTGCGGTGATAGCGCGGCGCGTCATCTCACCAGCCATCGCTGTTTTGTATTCAGCATCGCCACGTAAATCCTCTGCAGGGTCGCAGATAGAGCGAACACTTTGGGCTACTTGGTCCAGTAATGCAGGAGTGATTGCCTGACCTACCATGAGCTGTTCTGCCGCAGTTGCTCGCAAAGCTGTAGGGGCAACATTGGTCAGACCGATAGCTACATGGGTTACTTTTTCACCGGACATTTGAATAACAACTGCTGCAGCGGCAGTGGCCCAATCACCTGTTTTGCGTTTGAGTTTGTGATATGCATAACCTGTTTTAGGCGCAAAGGGTGCAATTTCAATGGACACCAACATTTCGTTCTCGGCCAACTCCGTCATGTAGGTGCCGTGAAAGAAATCAACTGCTTTAACCTTGCGCTGCCCACTCGGTCCCTGCAGAACAAATGTTGCATCGAGTGCCATGGCGATAGCGGGATGATCGTTGGCAGGGTCGCCATGAGCAATATCGCCGCCTATGGTGCCGCGGTTACGTACCTGGGGATCGGCGATTAATTTGGCTGCCTCTGGTAATAACGGCAGCTTCTTAAGCAATACATCTGAAAATATAAGCTGGTTTTCAGTGGTCATCGCTCCTATCGAAATGATGCCACCTTCCTCTTTAATCCCCCTTAACTCGGGGATTTTATTAATATCAATCAGGTTAGCAGGCTCGGCAAACCGCAATTTCATCATGGGCAGCAGGCTGTGCCCACCCGCTAAAATTTTTGCCTCATCACCAAACTTAGTAAGAAGTGCGACTGCCTCAGATATCGTTTTCGGGCAGTGGTAATCAAATGAAGGTGGAATCATCGTTTGTCTCCTTGTTTATTTTTTCTGCCATCCAACGCAGTCATATGGTTTAAATGGATACGCGCACTTGGAGCAATCAGGCTGTAAATGACCTATTTAACGACTACAGTCAGACAAGAAAATCATAGTATTACTATTAGCGCAACTTAGTAGACATTTTTTATACTACTCAGTCATACTATCACTAAATAAATGGTATACGTATAAGCTATATGAGCGCGATAAAAAATACCAGTAATACTTTAGTAACTCTTGTACTACTCATTTGCGTATTTTTATCTTTAATGCAAGTGCGTGGGGCGGGTAATGGCGACGTGCAACTCCTACTCATCACGCTAGGGAGCATGGTGTCGGGCTGCGTAGCACTGACTTGGCTAAGACCTCAGCGAGTCGGGCTTTCGCCGCCGAATGTCATGCTTTCGCTAGGTATTGGAGGAATGCTGATGGGTTTGTACTGGGACATCGCCCGAACGCCCATTACTGTACTTGAAAGCCTTTGTATATCCAGCGCGCCTTTGAATATCGTGGAATCCATGCGCTTTCACTTCAGCCTTTTCCCTGCCATGCATACGCTGATGATCGTTGGGGGAATCACTGCCATACCCACATTACGATTACTGCGCCCAGAATGCAGGCGTCTTTGCTCCATGCTCTCGCAAAATGTTCTGTGCTCTAGCTGGATGCTCATAGGCATGACATTCGGAGCGACCCTGTTTGTTCAAACGATTAAATCAATGAATGGAATGTCGGTCGATAAGATGTTGGGCGGTATGTTCACTGGCATGGTGTGGGGTATGGTTGTTAGCGTAGGCTTGTATCGCTTGTTATTTTTCATTAAAGATAGGTTTGCCTACACTACACGTGAACTGGAATCTGTCAGTAAGTAAGCAAAATTATTCTTTTGATTTTTTTACGCCGTTCTAACAACCACATATTTATCTACCGAATAACCCGTACTCGGCATTCTGGTGGCTTTGAATAACCCGAAGAACGAACGGTATTTTCAGCAGTAAATTCGATTTGAAACCAAAAACAAAACGGGTTCAAGTAACGATAATTCCATACATAGCCTCTGTTGCGCGCTAGCCCAAAGCGGTCTTTCGATTCACCTATAGTTTCTATCACCTGGTCGCGAGTCATGCCGGGTACAATTCGATCAAAGTTTTTCTCATTGAGCACTTGTGTCCAGCGCTGCATTACGTCATCTTGGTTCAGATAGACAAAAAAGGTTTCTTTGCCAAATGGGCCCTTAGAATAAATCAGCAACTTCCCATCGGCCGTTTGCAGTTCAGTGGTTGGCTTGCCCAGTACCTGAATAATGGTATCTCTGCCGCTGCCTATCAAGTTGTTGGTAGGGCCGTAGCCTGCACAAGCAGTGAGCAGGGCAAGCAAAGAAATAACAAGTACTGAGGCGATGCTAGGCTTTACATGGGTCATAATCGTTATCTGGTTAATTTATACATAGCTACTGTTGTACCAAAAGAAGGGTGGAATCATGTACCCACGTCGCTTATGTGCTGTATGGTCAGTGCTCATCATAATTTATCTATCTTTTTTTATCACAAAGGCTGCCATGGCTGTAGAAGAAGCCCCGTATCGCATCTTACTTACTGAGCCGCCGTTTGAGCATCGCTTTTACCCCAGCTTTGTGGTGGCAGAAACCGAGCTGCCTGGAGATTTTGATTCTGCAAGCCGAACTGGTTTTCGACGAGTTGCAGCTTATATTTTTGGTGAGAATGTCAGCGAGCCCGGTAGTAACCGAAAAATTGCCATGACCGCCCCTGTGACCGTGACCCCGACTGCTAGCGGCTGGCGACTACATTTTGTCATGCCCAGTCAGGAAAAATTGGACACACTACCTAAACCTGTCAATTCGCAAGTAGCACTGCGTCGTGTGAACGATCACGAAATGGTATCTGTACGATTCAGTGGATGGGCAACGGCTGCGGCCATTAAAGAAAACACAGACCGATTAACTCAGTGGGCGCAGTCGCGTCAGTTAACGATGGTTGGCACTCCACAGGTAGCACGTTACAACGATCCGTTTACCCTACCCTGGCGCAGGCGTAATGAAATCTTAATTGAAGTTACTAAATAAGCTTGGATCAAATAAACAACCAAGTTTTTGCGGATAGCCAACTACTCAAGAGACGTTGCCAAGCAGTTTCTTTCGCATCTTGGGTTCCGAAGTTTTGGTAGACAACCATATCCCCATAAATGCTTCAGACAAGGCGGTATCTTTCACTTCGCCTAACTTTTTGGCATCCAACCAAAAGACCAAACTACCTGAAGGTTGATACACGCCAGTGAGCCTGTCTCCCGGTTTAACCGTGGGAATTAGTGCACGCAATTGATTTGTCCATTGCTGTGCCGTGTCGTCACTCAGTACAGTTTGTTTTTTAATTTCCACGATAGATCGTTTAACAATCTCCTCGCCACTCAGATTGCGCGAATATACCAGCGACAATGCAAAAGAATGTTGATTCCATTTTTCTGGATTCCACTCAGGCGATGACCACAAGCTAATGTGGTAAATCTCCAGGCCAAAAAATTTAAAGAGATGTTGTCCTACCAAACGAGGTGTAGTTAACACCTCCAACCCCGCTGGTGGCTCTGATGATTTTTCTACTGAACTGTGGGCGGGTGTATGCAGCGTTAAGCAAAACGCGAAAAATAGAAAAATAAACATCGTGTTCAGCCATACATTCGCTGGCTTACCTGTCGTGTGTAGCAAGACCACGCTATGCGATGATTTATGACTAGCTTCGTGCATTGAGTTCATATTTAGCTATTCCTTCAATCGAGGGCTGTTTTGTTTCAGCTATTTTTCAATAGCTCTTCTGCTTGCGTTAAACCGCGCGTCGCCTGCTTCCACCAGGTTGTAAAACTGGAACAACGGCGCGCTACAGGCGCAAACAAACCAGGCGCGGGTTCGAGTTCTGCAAGCTTTGCTAGTAAATGATGTACATGGTGGTCGTCAATACTGCGCACATGCCTAGCTTTTTCAAGCGCTACACTAAGATCATCAACAGAGAGTAACCAGCGATGCGGCGTAATAGCTGACATTGCAGCATCAACCCAGCGCCATCGTGTATCCGACCATGGCCAATCATCGTGATGGTCTCGCAGATACACACCAAGCACTAGGGTATTCGCTGCAAGATTTGCTGGAGGCTGACGTAGTGCCCACGGGTGAACCAACCAGACATCGCGACCGGCTATGCGTTCAACATCAGCAGCGCTCGGTCTACACCACGTGAGGTCGCTCGGGGGTTCTGAGGATACGGCTGGCTCATCCCTACCGCGCTCCCTATCGTCAGCATTCCTTTTTACTAAGCCATCGTATGACTTGGTAGAGCGCGCAATATCATCTAATTCATCGTAGCTTCTATCAATCACTGATTGAGGGCTATGCCACTGCGCGGGTGCGTAACGTGCCACATTCTCTGCATTAAATAAATACGGCTTATGGCTACCCGTACCCGCTACCCACTGCCAACTCAAGTGGTTACTCGCTAAATCACCATCAAGAAGATGTGCCACTAGCCAATCAGCGCCTACGCGCCAGTGGACCTTGCGTATGTGGACTAGATAACTAGCCAACCACATGCGCGCATGATTATGAAGCGTGCCTGTGTCATAAAGTGAGCGTATCGCTTCATCGATAACAGGTATACCCGTATCTGCATGGCGCACATCATGGGGCAGCTCTTTTTTATATACGGCTTCATCGAGCGGACCTTCATGCAACGACTGGAAAATTCCATCACCGGCATGCGTCCATACATGGCGATAAAACTCGCGCCAGCCAAATTCATACACGAGTTTGTGATCGATACCCAGTGATTCTCTTTCCAGTAAAACGCGCAATACCTCGGGAAGAGTTATTAGTCCATGCGTCAGATAAGGCGATAAACCCGTAACTCCCCCGTCGAGGAAGTTACGCGTTTTGGCATAGTGTATGGGCTTGACCGCAGCAGCACGACGCATTGCAGCTTCATGGGTAGGTTGCAAAAACTCAGCCCAGTAATGATTCGAATTTTTCACCATGCAGATCCGTCTTTGCCTAATTTGTATACAGTTAACCTAGTGAACCATTACTCGCCAATTAAATTTCTATGCCCTCTATGGCAATCAAGTGAGCGAGGCTTTCTTCTAAAATCGCACGCGCTGCACCCGCGGATTGATTGAGTTGAGCATGCAACTGTGCATCTGCTTCATTGCGGTTTGCACATTCGCTGCTGTACTGCTCAAATGCGCTAAGGCTGATAATCAGCTCTGCAATGTGATTAGGACACTCACACGCAATCGTGCTCCTCAGGGCAGAAATTCGTGCGAGCTGATCCTTATCAAAGCGCGGTGGCACGATGCTAGAGGTAACTTGCTGGCTGGCAGATACGGTTGATTTATTGATGGAAGTGCATGCGCGATGAATATCGGCAGCGGTCACTGAGCCCTTGAGGCAAACCACATTGGCATACTCAAGTTCAACAACTGATTTTCTGGTACCAAAGTTAAAGACCACCAATGCGCTAGCACATCCCGTTTCCGATAAATGCTCGCGAATCTCTGAAAGGGATTTTTCATTAATCGTCGCCAGTTCAATGACAAGTATGTCGGCCTGCACTTGGTTTGCATGCATTGCAGATTTTTGTGGGCGGTCGACGATTACCACGTCTTCATAGATTGATAAATCGCGACTCAGGCGCTGCCTTAATGAATCATTCAGAAAAATAATGCGGCGCTTATCTTGGGGGCGCATTTGTTCATCATAGGTATTACCCAAGGATGCGCTGATGAGACTACGTAACTCATCTGTCGTTGATTTTGCCAGGCTGCTCACTGAATGGCCTAGCTCAGTTAACTGTTTAACTAACGAGAGCTTAATAATGTCGTCTTCTGAATAAAGACGCCTTCCGCTCTCGCTACGACCAGGAACAATCAATTCATAACGTCTTTCCCAGACACGGATGGTCTCCGGGTGCGTTTGTGTGCGTCGTGCCACCACGCCTATGGCGTATTGATGCTTGTTCACTGTTTCCATAATCTTCTCGGTGCCTTAGGAATGCTGTTTTAGTACGAATGATGTTGTGAACCTGTACAGAATACG
>Ga0315899_10005438_pt1 | contig 13758 bp, 19 predicted proteins | sample LakEriMetagenome_2_FD_203518 | JGI IMG/M metagenome (GOLD analysis project Ga0315899, IMG submission 203518) | Freshwater fungal communities from buoy surface, Lake Erie, Ohio, United States - Buoy 4 MA112 | ecosystem: Environmental > Aquatic > Freshwater > Lake | place: USA: Lake Erie, Ohio...
GGACAACTTGGGACAGAACGGGACAAACTGGGACAACCGATTTCCTGAGATCCAGCTCCAGCACTGGATTCTTCTTCTTTGGGACAACTTGTACCTCCTCCCCCCCTGCGCGCGAGAACTGCTGAGTAGCGCTTGCTGGAACGATCTCCCTCAACCACCACCAATCCCCGGTCAACCAAGCGCTGGAGCGATTTCGAGATGGCGTTGACACTGCCGCCCAGCAGAGGGTCAGCGTTCAGCTCCGCCTTGGTCATGGGCACGCCCTTGGTACGCAGGCGCTGGAGCACCCGGTCAATGATCGAAGCTGGCGCCGCCGAATCCACGCCCTCCGCAGCCGGCAGATCCTGGAGCGAGAACGTGAGGTCTTCCTTCTGGCGCAGGACCAGCTGTTTGCCCTCGTTGCCCTCACGGCTCTTACCGATGGTGATAAGCCGCGCAGAGGCCCCCACACGCTCCAAATCAGCCTTCTCCGGGCGGTTGATGCCCCAAGACTCATCCACGGCGTCCTGGAGCGCTGAGGTGCCCCTGAAGTCGCCGCTCTTGGCTGCGTGGTGGATAAAGACGATGGTGGTTGCCGGGAAGCTTTCACCGTTCTCGGCGCTGTACCAATAGATGGGCTCGGCGTACTCAGCCTTGTTCTGGTCATACGCACAACCGCGCATACAGGCGGTCACCGAGTCCCACACCACGAGCTTGGGACGATGCTCCTCGATCTGCTGGATAAACCAGGGGTACCAGAGCATCGAAACCTTGTTCTGTACTACAACCGGGTCATCAGCAGTGAATTCGAGGTCCCGGAACTGCTTGCGCATCCGCCGGCTGTTCTGATCGCCGTTAAGCCACAGCACCTTGCCCTGTTCGACTGGCACTTCAGCCCCACGCACCGAGAACGGAATACCTCGTGCGATGTGCTTAGCCAGCGTCAACACAGCCATGGTTTTGCCGCAACCACCACGCCCGTGAATCAGCACGGTGCCGGGTTTCGGCAGCAGATCAGGAATCAGGTATTCGATTGGCGCGTCCTCCATGGCAAAAATTTCCTGCAGGCTGCCTCCCTGCGATCCACGGCGGTATTCCTGGTCCGCGATGAGCAGCCGCACAACCGCCGCCGCTTCCCGGTAACCAGCCTCCAGCGCAATCTCGTGGAGCTTGTGCTGCACCTCTGAGGGATTGGGCAGCGCCATAGCTGCCGTGGCGCGTTTGACGATCTCTTCGTGCGAAAGACCAGTGGTGCGGAACCGCTGCACCCGATCTTGTTCAGCACCATCAACAACCTTCCGCAGATCCTCCGAAAGCCACAGCCGCCCCGGCATCTGCTGGTCCGCCATCCAAAACAGCGTCCCCAGGCTCACCGGCCCCTTACGGAAGCTCTTCCACGCTGGTTCGCAAGGATTGCCCTCGGCCCAATCCTGTGAAAATTCGGGGTCTTCTGCAGACCAAGCCGACCAAAGCGTCAAACCAAGGTCAGTCGGCAACTCCGAGTGGATCGCCATCCCCACCTTCACCCAGTGATCCCGGCTGCCAGCTCCCTGCCCCGGGATGACCTTCAAGGCCGACTGGATGATCTCAGCCACTTCGGCGGGGTCTCGATCGGAGAAATCCAGCGCCTTGCGATTGCGGATAAAGCCGGCATCCTCCACGCCCTTACCGGCCCGCTCCTTCATCTCCGCGATCAGCCAATCAGGAGCCTCTGGAATCGCCTCCAGGTCGCCTTCAAAGCCGTACTGCCCAGCCGGAGCCTTCCCATCACTGGAGCCCGGATAAGCCCCGTAGATGACGCCCTGACGGCCCCAGAGCACCTCGTAACCCGATCCTGTATCCGACAACCCAAAGCCCTGCACAGAGCCCCACAGAGCCTCTGGGATGCGGAACAGGTACTTCGCCGCATTGGCCTTGGTCGAAGTGATGACTGGGGCACCCTCCAAGGACTCCCCCCACTTCTTTTTGAGACGACTGAGATTCCGATCCACATCGAGAATCACAAGTCCCTTACTGCGACCGCCGGTAAAAACGCCGACCGCCTGGAACACATCCGGCTTGCGCTCGATCTGCAGCGCCACGTCTGCAGGCGTCATCACGTTGTCCAGCGCCTGCTTTGTCGGCGTCTTCCCCTTACTGATCGGACCCGAAGGAAGCTGTTGCCCCTTGGCATAAATCGGGGCATACGCAAACCCCACCGGCAGCTGGCGCACAAAAGCCAGCAGCTCCTGCGTCTTACCTTGAGACATGTTAGACTCTCACACGAGAATGTTCGCTACGCCCCGCAGCCTTCTGGCCGTGGGGCGTTTTCTCATGGTAGCCAGCCGGTCAAGACCGTGTTAGTGTCATACACGTTGGCGCGAAGCCGACCATCCCAAGACACAAAGCATCATGGCTCTCCTCTCAAAAGCTGCCTCCGCCGCCGTTTCCGGCTCTGGTACGGGCGGTGGCTACCTATCGCTATCGAAGTTGCCTGACGGTGGCTCGGTGCGTTTTGCGCTGCTCAGCGACGAACCTCTCGAAGGGTACGAAGTTTGGGGTTCTGCCAACGGCACCAACAAGCCGTTCCGTTTCCTCGAAGAACCCACCTACGAGGACGTAATTGCGGAGATGGGTGATTTTGAGCCCCGCGAAGGCCGTGGCGGCCCTGGAACAGTAGACGTCAAATTTTTCATTGCCCTTCCCGTATTTACATACGATTCCGGCAAAGTCCAAGTGCTCCAGATCACTCAAAAGTCGATCATCAAAGAGCTGGATCAGATCAGTCAAATGGAGGATTACTCCGAACTGTTGGCGTGGGACTTCACTGTTAGCAAGAAAGGCTCCGGTCTTTTGACTGAGTACACCGTCCGTCCTGTTCCCCGCAAGAAAGGGAGCCAAGAGCACATCGACGCCAGCTGGCTTGAAGCTAAGGCAGATGGTTTTGACATCAGCCGCCTGATTGAGGGGTCTAACCCTTTCAAGGCTGCCTGATACCCCGATCAAATTTTCAAGGCCCCCTTTACCGGGGGCTTTTTTGCTGCTATGTTCTTAAGTGGGAAAGAGTATCCAATGCCTAATACACAAGACACCCTTGCGGGTTTAAGGCGTTGGAACCTGGAACGCGACGACACCTCCGACCCCGGCGGCAGGATCTACCGAGACCAAGCTGGCACGATCTACCACAGCGTCACCCGCATCCTGAAAGAAACAAGCGACACAAGCGGGCTGGTACGTTGGGAGCAACGCCTCGGCCCAGTTGAAGCTACACAACAGCGCAACATTGCCGCCACAAGAGGCAACATGGCGCACAATCAAGCAGAGTATCTATTAAAAACTGCCCAACAATTAGCCCGTAATACAGCAAACAAACGCAACGCTATTCGCTGGGACGATCAAGGACTGGCGCGCATCCCCGCCCCCATCACCCAATGGGCACTCAAAAGGGTACGCCCCAACGTTCCCCCCGTAGGTTTCAGCGCCAAAGGTTACGCACGAGGTTTATCTGACTGGATCGCTGAAAACGTCACCGAAATTTTCGCCTCGGAGTTCTCCATTCACCACCCCGCAGGTTTTGCTGGTACGGCAGACGCCTTGCTAACACTCAAAGGTCATTCAGGTTTGATTGTCACGGACTGGAAAACGTCAGTAAATCGCAAAAACCTTGACGCGTCCCATTCATATGTACACCAATGCGGTGCATACAGCCTTGGTTTGCGACATTTAACAGGCTTACAAGCCTCTGGAGCGATCATCGTGCTGGCACGTCGCTGTGGAGCCCCGCAAACCCATTCACTAGACGCGGACGATCTTAAGAGAGCTGAGACTGCTTACATGGATCGGGTGGAACGCTACTTCTCGGGCCTTGCGGCCCTCGAAAACCAAGCTTCAGCGTGAAGCCTAATTATCCGTCATTCATAATCTCAATAAATCCCGTTTATTGACCCTTCAAGTATTACCTGGAACGACCATTCACCCAATACTTCACGGGGGCCATTCACTGGCTCCTTTTTCGCCATTCAAGGGTGAGTCTCATGAGTCTCACGGCTACAGCACTGATTCTTGCTGGAGCGTTCCTGGCACTGAAGGGGCTGTACCTGATGGCTGGGGACCTGGAGCCTGATGGTACGGTGCGAGACTCTATCCGGGACAGGAGAGACAGGCTAGGTAGGTAGGTAGGTAGTTCTGATGTACTAGCCCCCAGAGCGTGAACCCTGGAGGCTAGCGGGTAGCGGCTGGAGCGTATCAGCTGGAGCGCTTCCGGGATGGTTGCGCCTTGCCGGCATCCGAGCGTTGCTTGCGTGGTGCCCCCTTGCCGGGCTTTTGCCTGGAGCGTGGGGCTTCTGCCGCGTCGCGCGGAAAAATTCCCGTAGCTTGTGGAAAAAGCGAGGGGGGTACGTCAGCTCCGCCGTTCACTCGCTGGCAGTCTCGCCAGTACGGCACAAGTTCCCGCCACAGCTGGAGCGGACCCTCCTTGCCGTGTGCTTGCTGGAGCGTTAAAAGGTCGGCCCAATCGGAAGTCTCGATCCTGGAGCGCTCAACCGCCCACCTAAGGTCGCGCAGGTGGCGCTTCTCAAGCCTGAGCGCTTCCCGCTCCGCTTCCCGCGCTTCGCGCTGGCGCCCCTTTGTCGTCCACTCTCCGCCGGTCATGCTTCCGGCTCCGCGTAGGCAGATTCGATTCGCTCGCCGCAATGGTCGCAGTAGAGGGCTGGATCCTCCCAGTTAGCCTCCAGCGCCACCAGAGCCCACCCATCGGTGCCGGTCGTGGTGCCGATGCTGGAGCGCTCAGCCTTGGCGCAACGGTGGCAGCAAGCCCCGCCGTCATGGAAGACGCCGAACAGAGGGTAACCGCCGGGCCAGCTGTAGGGGCTGGAGCTGAGCTGATCGGCAAGCCGGAGGCTGCGCGATTGTGTCGTCATGGTGCGATCCTGCCGGGGTTCGGCTTAAGGGATACCCTGTGACATTAACACCGCCAACACCGCCTGTCAGCCACGTTAAGTTGTGCAACAGTAACGGCAGGAGATGGCTGGCACGCGGGCTAGGATTCCGGGCGAACACCTAGGGAGACGATCCCAATGGCCCGAACCTTCCCGCCTCGCAAGCTGATCTACCAGCGCAAGTCGGCGCAAGCTGCGCAGCTCACAATTCTTACTTGGCACGATTCTGTGGGCTGCTGGGGCTCGCAAAATTTCAGCAGCGGCAACGCTCGCAAGGTATCGGCCACGCTTGCCCGATGGGTGGAGCATTTGGAGCGTACCGGCCAGCGGTTCACACTGCTACGGCAGGATTTTCGCCGCCAAACCCTGCCGGAGTGGCAACAGGTAGTGGCCGAGCAAAATCGCAAACCCTGGCACGCTTGACGGCTGGCCCGTCTTGGCTTACTGTTGAACACGAGAACCCCAACCAAGGCTCACCAATGCAAACAGACTCTCTACTGATGGGGCCGGTGATTATCACCCGTTACCTAGGCCCTACAAATCATCGTGGCTCCCGTGTGGTTGCCACCCATCGCCGCGATTCCAGCCGCTCCAACTGCCAGCCGTGGCGTAAGGCGCTGGCGTGGGATCACGCGCTTAGCTCAGAGGCGAACCATCAGGCAGCCGCGCAGGCTCTCCTAGATTCCTGGCCCTACGAAACCGACCTACAGATTGTGGGTCGTGGCCATGACGCGGAAGCGTACTACTGGTTGACCGTATCCCGTGCACTTCTGGAGGCTTGAGCGCTCGCTGTGCTCGCGCATCTGCGGCCTTACGGGGCCGCTTTTTTGTGTGCTGGCCTAAGATTGAATCAAACGGCCAGGGATTCTAACAATGTCGGACGCACCGGAAGCTAACAACGTGGCGCCGGATGTTGCGCCGGAAGCTGTGAAGAATGAACCGCTAACGGTGGGCAACGATCCCACCAAACGTTGGCGTGGCGGTAAAGGCGCAAGCGTGCGGATGGAAGAACGGGAGAACTGGTGTTATGCGGAGATCCTTAACGGTGGCACGCGTCGGCAGATCACTCAGCGCCTAGCGGATCGCTTCGGCGTGTCTGTCAGGACAGCGGACGATGACTACACGCGTGCACAAAAGCTTCTATCAGCGGAGCAAGTTGCCACGAGAGGCGATCTGCTGAACCAAATCCAGGCATTGCGCCTAGCAGCAGTGCGCAAGGCGCTCACCAAGGGTCAGCTGCAGACCGTGGCGATCCTGCTCAAAGATATGGGCGCGGTGATTGGCGAGGCTGCGCCAGAGCAACAGGCAGCCGCAGCCCCCACGCTTAACATCACGGTTGAAGATAAGCGCCATTCATAACTGCCATTCATGCCATTCATGCCATTCATAACTGCCATTCATGCCATTCATACACACGCGCGTGTGCGCTCTGGTGCGCTAATGCGGCACAACGCCACAGCGTAACTACAGTGTCACAGTATAACGCTAGTGTTTTAAGGTAGATTCTCCACCTATCCCCCCAGACCCTAGGCTACCGCTGTCATAAGATATACTTATTTGTAACAGTATTGACTGGCGGCTGGAATCCGTCCTATGACGGTTGAGCCCTGATCGCCACAATCCATGGCAAGGAAAATTGAACGCGCAATGGTTGACGTCTTGCGCACAATCAACGTGAATCGCTCCGGCATTATTTGGTCGCGCGACAATACGACAATCGAACTTGAGCACTGCGGAATGTACTTGACGCCGGGCTATGAAATGTTGGTACATGTTCGCCTACATGGCAGCAAAATTTGCACGTACAACCGCACCGGCGAGACTGTAACTTTCCGGGATTGCGGATACCAAACCGCAACCACTAAAAGCAGGCTTAACGCTTTGCTGGCTTACTTCTCAAACTACATTAACGGCGGATGGTCGCGCTTCGGAATCTACCAAAACAAGCACGTTTGGTATCTCCAAGAATCTAGTTTGCATTATCAGGGCCCCGGCCGTGAGTCTCACCCATTCCTGCCGCTTAAGCCCGTGGAGTGGCCCGGTCAGCTGACCGTATCCGTAGGTCGCAATATCCCCTAGCGTTAAGCTTTGCAACATGCCCGGCGATCCCGGGCTAATCCGGTCTACTGTTACTCACAAGCGGCAACCCAGACCGCACCGAAACCAAAAACCATGGAAACCAAACAGGCAACCTACGTTACCCTGGCGTGCACCGACCGGGTCTCACTGAATGACTGGCGCGGCAAGACCCGCATACAGATCAACGAGACGGCTGACCGGACGCTAGAGGTCTCTGACGTCGACACGGACGAGCTACTGCGCGCAGTCTCCTATTTCGTGCGCAATCTTGCCACTAGTTCAGACCGTAGCGAGACTCAAGCTCGCATCTTGGCCGATATCCTTAGCAGTCTGACTGCTGCGCTAAACCCGCAGGAGAACGCAGCATGACGCGCACCCATACCCTGGCGCTGCTACTGATCGGCGCCGGCGTCCTAGCTATGGGCGCCGACAACAGCCAACGACTGGCACGCTGCGAGTCCAGCGGACGCGGCCAGGCGGAGTGGCGGTTGCTCGTGCTCGGCCGCTAGTCGCTAACCCCATCAGGCCGGCATCGCACCGCCGGCCTTTTGTGTCACTGCGATACAACGATTCTGTGTTATTGCACTATCACACGGGGGTGAGGTTGCGATTCTGTGATGATGTGGTGGGGCCTAGGGAACTTACACCTACATTCCAAATTCTCTCTACTATGTAACAGGGGGGTAGGGGGTTGAGTTTCCAACGTCCTCTATGTGCCGTGCCCAAAAAATACGCTACGATATAGCTAGGGCACGAAACAGACGCATGTACCCAAAGACTGCCGAAGAGGCCGAAGCACTAAACACGCCATTTTTCTTCACCGGCGAGCCTTGCCGTAACGGCCACGTTGACGTACGCCGCTGGTGCCGGTTCACAGCAGGGGGAAAGAGCTATTTGGGAGGCAAGTGCGAAACCTGCCGCAAGCTGAACAGACAGAAACACCGCGAGAAGGACACTGGCACACGTCTGCGCAGCCGCATCAACCGCACTATCCGCAGCCGACTAAACGGATCCAGACATCGCTGCACCAGAGTCTCGGATTTACTGGGCTGCACCGTCGAAAAGTACATGTACTACATTGAACAGTTATGGGAACCCGGCATGAGCTGGGACAACTGGGGAACCTGGCACATAGACCACATCCGTCCGTGCAAAAACTTCGATCTAACAGACCCCGTTCAGGTAGCAGAGTGCTTCCGATACACAAACACGCGCCCCCTGTGGGCTACACAGAACCGTAATCCCGGTAAAAGCGTATGAGCGACAACACCGTTAGCCTCCGCCACGCCCAAGGCGAAGTCTTCAACTCCCGCAAGCGCTTCCGCGTCCTCGTCGCCGGTCGCCGCTTCGGCAAAAGCTACTTATCCTGCGTCGAATTATTGCGTGGAGCGATAGAACGCCCCGGAGAAACATACTTTTACTGCGCACCTAGTTATCGTATGGCCAAGGATATTGTATGGAAATTGTTAAAAAGATTAGTCCCTAAAGCGTGGGTAAAAAGTAAAAACGAAACCGACCTAAAACTCGAATTAGTTAACGGCTCCACCATCGAATTGAAAGGTACAGAAAACGCCATGGCCCTCCGAGGCCGCAGCCTTGCAGGCGTTGTGCTGGACGAAGCAGCATTTATGGACGGCGAAGTCTGGTTCGAAGTCATCCGACCCGCTCTAGCCGACAAACAAGGCTGGGCGCTCTTCATTTCCACTCCCGACGGCACCGCCAGCTGGTTCTACGACCTCTGGTGCTATTGCGAAGAAGGCGACGCAGACTGGCACCGCTGGCAATTCACCACCATTGACGGCGATAACGTACCAGCATCAGAAATCGAAGCCGCTCGCGCTCAACTAGACGCCCGCACATTCCGCCAAGAATTTGAAGCTAGCTTTGAAAATCTCTCTGGTCTAGTCGCAATCAGCTTTTCTGACGACAACGTAGATAAAACTGTGCAAGATCTTCCGGTCCTTCCTTTACTACTAGGGGTCGATTTTAATATTGATCCGATGTCAGGAATATGTGCAGTTAAAAAAGGAGACGTTCTCTGGGTCTTCGACGAAATCATCATGACCGGTGGCGCCACCACCTGGGATCTCTGCGAAGAAGTCCAATCCCGCTTTGGCGTGGAGCGCCGCATCATCGCTTGCCCCGACCCCACGGGCGGCGCCCGCAAAACCAGCGGCGTTGGAGCAACCGACCACAACATCCTGCGTAAGAGCGGTTTCACAGTCTCCAGCCCGCGATCCCCCTGGAAAATCCGCGACAAAATCACCTGCGTCAACACCGCCCTCCTCGACGCCTCTGGAACGCGCCGCCTCTTCATCCACCCCAAGTGCAAAGAACTGATCAAATCCCTCCGCACCTTGACCTATGCCCCTGGAACCGGCCTCCCCAACAAAAACCTTGGCGTCGACCACGCCTTCGACGCCCTGGGCTACCTCTGCCTGCAAACCTTCAACCTTGCCAAACCCGAGAACCTCGGCAAGACCAACTATCGTGTGTGGTAATAGCCCTTCTGGAGCGTAATGGCCGCCAAAAAGAGGACCGCCGCCCAGAAAAAAGTCTCCAAGGTGATGCGCGAATACGGCAAAGGCGAACTCCACTCGGGCAGCAAAAAAGGCCCCGTAGTGAAATCCCGCAAACAAGCCATCGCCATCGCCCTTTCCGAGGCTGGCATGCCGATGCCCAAGAAGAAAACCACCAAAAAAGGTAAGAAGTAATGGCAAAACGCGGCCTTTACAGCAACGTCGCTGCCAAACGCAAACGCATCGCTGCAGGAAGCGGCGAAAAGATGCGCACCCCTGGCACTAAGGGTGCCCCCACCGCTGCTGCCTTCAAAGCAGCCGCCAAAACCGCCAAAAAACGCAAAAAATAACTCCCCCTCATGTCTTACCTACTACATAACTCCTCTATTACCACCTCCTACGGATTCGGCACATCCGGCGGAGGCGCCGCCACTTCTGCTGGAGCAACGGACGCCTTCGGCCGCATCCGCACGTCCGCACCACTAACACTTTTCGATTCCAGCCACCGCTATAGCGACAACGGGTTGTGGGCAACCTCCACAGCAAGCGGCGGCAGCTCAACATTCGACGCCGACGCCGGCCTCGTCAACCTCGCCGTAACCACCACCTCCGGCTCCGAGGTCATCCGCGAAACCACCAAATGTTTCTCGTACCAGCCGGGCAAATCCCTGCTGGTGATGTCGACATTTACAATGGCCGCCGCCAAAACCGGCCTCCGCCAGCGCGTCGGCTACTACGGCGCCAGCAACGGCATGTACCTAGAGCTAGCCAACAACGACCTCAACTTCGTCGAACGCAGCTCCTCCACCGGCTCCCTAGTCGAAACCCGCGTCACCAAAGCCAACTGGAACATCGACCCTCTGGACGGCACCGGCCCATCCAACCTCACACTTGACATAACAAAATCACAAATTCTATGGATGGACATCGAATGGCTGGGTCTCGGCACCGTCCGCCTCGGTTTCGTCATTAACGGCAAATTCATCCACTGCCACTCCTTCCACCACGCAAATATCATCACCGGAACGTATATAACAACCGCATCACTCCCTCTCCGCTACGAAATAACAAATACTGCCGCCACCGCAAGCACTAGCACCCTAAAACAAGTCTGCTCAACTGTTCTTTCCGAAGGCGGCTACGAACTTCGCGGCCTCCAGCAATCCATCGGCACCGCCATCACAGCTCCATCCGTCCTCACACTCGCTGGCACTTACTACCCAATCATTTCTTTACGCCTTAAATCAGCACGATTAGACGCAATCGTCATCCTTACCGCCATATCAATCATGGCAGCCTCCGCCAACGCCAACTACACCTGGCGCGTAGTCGCCTCCGCCACAACCACCGGCGGTACCTGGACAAGCGCAGGAACCAACTCCGGCGTCGAATACAACCAAACCGGCACCGCAACAACCGGCGGCCGCGTCCTAGCCGAAGGTTATTTCAGCTCCACCAACCAGAGCACCACATCAGTCGACATCCTCAAAGAGGCCCTTTTCAAATTCCAACTGGAACGCGACGGCCTCACATCAACACCTTACGAATTGAGTCTGCTGGTGGCAGCAAGCGTCGCAACTTCTAATGTGCACGCATCCATGGACTGGGAGGAAATCAGTCGCTAATGGCTATCCAAACAGTTAACGGCGGCTGCGTCCACATCGAAATTGACGCTGAGGACGGCCTCACGCACGCCACCTTCGTCTTCAAATCACCCCAAAACCCCGAAATCCTCGGCGGTTTCGTAACGATGCTGGCCCAGGGCGTCGAAGTGCTGGTGCCTATCACCGACCCCGACGACGAGGAGGAAGACGATGATTGAGTATCGCGGCGAAAAATTCGACGGCTACAACAAGCCCAAACGCACCCCCAATCACCCCAACAAATCCCACGTCGTCCTCGCAAAAGAAGGCGACAAAGTAAAACTCATCCGCTTCGGCCAACAAGGCGTCTCCGGCTCCCCCAAAGCAGAAGGCGAATCAGCCGCTGCAAAAGCCCGCCGCGAAGCCTTCAAAGCCCGTCACGCATCAAACATCGCCAAAGGCAAGATGTCAGCGGCCTACTGGGCAAACAAAACTAAGTGGTAATGCCTCTGCCAAAATAAGTACAAAGTAGGAGTCAAGCCGTGGTCTACAGCGCCAACATCCCACCAACTGGAGCTGTAGTCAGCGAATCCCCGTTCGTCCGCAGCTTGGACGTTATCGCGATGATGTCCGACTGGAGCGTGATGGCTGCGGTCACGAAGGGAACGAACTACCTCCGAGATATGTGTGAAACGTATCTCCCGCAGGAACCCCGCGAGGATAACGACGCTTACGAAACTCGTGTCGACCGCAGCGTCCTAAGCCCCTACACCAGCCGCCTGATCGAAACCGCCGCCGGCGCCATCCTGCGCAAGCCAATCCACGTCGAAGGCGACCCCTACTGGCTGGATCTAATCCAGAACATCGACGGCATCGGCTCCAACCTGAACGAATACGCCCGCCGTGCGTTGGTAAGCAGCCTTACCTACGGTCACAGCGCCATTCTGGTGGACTACCCCGCCGCCGCCGGCGCGATGAACTTGGCGGAAGAGCGTGCCATGGGCCGCCGTCCCTACTTCGTCCACATCGACGCCCCCCAAATCTGGGGCTGGCGCAAGGAACCCGTCACCAACCGCCTCCTCCAAGTCCGCATCCACGACTACGACGTCCGCCCCCTCAACGAATTCGGCGAAGAACAAGTCGAGGAAATGCGGGTCATCTACCCCGGCCGCTACGACCTCTACACACTGGGACGCAGCACCGAAACCGTCAGCCTCGACGAAACCGGCGGCTACAGCTTGGACGAGATCCCCCTCGTCCCCATCTACAGCAACCGGCGTGGCGCGTTGATCTCCCAACCCCCACTCCTCGACATCGCCAACCTCAACATCACCCACTACCAGCGCCAAGCCGACCTGATCCACGCCCTCCACATCGCCGCAATGCCCACCCTCGTCCTAGAGGGCTGGGACGACACCACCGGCACCGCAACTATGGGCGTCAACTACGCCATTGCCATGCAACCGGGCAACAAGGCGTACTACGTCCAAGCCGACGCCACCAGCTTCGACGCCCAAATGAAGGAACTCCAGTCACTGGAGCAACAAATGTCCACATTGGGCGTGACCAAACTCTTCGGCCAAAAATTCGTCGCCGAGTCTGCCGAGGCCAAACGCATCGACCAAGCCCAGTCCAACAGCGTCCTCTCAATCATCAGCCAAGAACTGGAAAGCGCCCTCAACCAAGCCTTCGCCTTCGCGGCCCAGTACGTCGGCATCGAACCACCCGAGATCACCATCGACCGCGACTTCGACTACTACCGCCTGATCGGCCAAGACGTCGCCGTCCTTGCCCAACTCAACCAGATGGGCAAGATCAGCGACGCGATGCTGCTGGAAGTCCTCCGCCGTGGCGAAGTCCTCCCCGACAACATCAACATCGAAGATGAGAGGGAAGCCGCCGGTAAGAGCGCCCTAGAAATCACCGAAGAACCCGAAAGTGAGGAAGAACCCGACTCCAGCGACTCCATGGACGAGGAAACACCTTCTTAACTGCTAAAGTACAAGTGTCCAAGTAATACACAACCGTGCCCGAAGAACAGCAAGCCCCAGTAACTCCTGTGGAGACTGGTGCACCTCAGCCTGTGGCTGAAAGCCTGGATCTGGCCGCCCAACTCGAAGCGCTCCGTGCAAAGAACCAAGAACTAATCGCCGAACGCCGCAAGGACCGCGAAAACCGCGAAACCCTCCAGAAACAACTGGAGGACGTCCGCCTCGCACAAGAACAAGCCAAAACCGCAAAACTCGCGGAGTCTGGCGAATACAAAACCCTATGGGAAGAAGCACAAACCACTGTCGCTGAACTCAAACAACAACTTGCGGCAAAAGAATCCGAGGTGGAAAACATCCGCCAAGGATTTACTCAAGAGCAAGTCAAATCCGCCGCTATTGCTCAACTCTCACAGGCTGGTGCACTGGCACCTGATCAGCTGTATCGTTTATTGCAGGAGAACTTACGTGCCAAAGACGGTCAGCCTGTGGCTGTCGTCGGCGGCGTCGAAGTTCCAGTTGGTGAATACATCGCCAACTTAAAAAACCCCGGCAGCGGTTACGAGCATCATTTTGCCGCCACGAACCGCGCCGGTATGGGTGTCACGGGTAGTGCCCGCGCCACCGCCCTTCCCGGTCAAGCCAACCCCTGGTCTAAGGACGGCTGGAACATCACTCAGCAAATGATGATGCT
>Ga0315899_10005439_pt1 | contig 13758 bp, 13 predicted proteins | sample LakEriMetagenome_2_FD_203518 | JGI IMG/M metagenome (GOLD analysis project Ga0315899, IMG submission 203518) | Freshwater fungal communities from buoy surface, Lake Erie, Ohio, United States - Buoy 4 MA112 | ecosystem: Environmental > Aquatic > Freshwater > Lake | place: USA: Lake Erie, Ohio...
GCCGCGCTTCACTCCGCCTCTTCGGGCGGCGCAAGGCCGGCCATGGTCGCAGCGAAATGCGCATCCACGGCGTGGCGGCAGCCGCAGGCGACGCGATCGAGCGCCTCGCGCTCGCGAATGCGGATCGCGCGACGACGCAAGTCCACGAGTCCGCGCTTGCGCATCGCATTGAGGCGCCGGCTGGCGTAGGGGCGGCCCACGCCCAGCGCGATGGCGACGTCCTCCTGCGTCACGGGCAGATCGGGTCCCGCCAAACTCGTCGCCCCCAAACCCTTCGCCCCCAAACCTGCTCCCCCGAAACGTCCCTGAAAGGCGAGCAGCCAATTGGCGGTTCTCTGCTCCACGTCGTGCAGCGCGTTGCAGGCCGCGTTCTGCGCCACCTGCGCCAGAAGGGCGTCCGCATAACGGGCGAACAGATCGCGCAGGGCGGCGCTTTGCGCCTTCAGCTCGTCAAGGCGCGCGACGGCGATGCGCCAGGCCGCGCCTTTCGTTTGCACGCTCGCCGTGGCGAAAGCCGGCGCGGCGCCCTGGCTCACGATGCCCCCGATCGCGCCTTCGCGCCCGATGGAGGCCGCTTCGCAGGTCAGGCCGTCCGCGCTCGTCACGCGCAGCGACACCACAAGGCGTTCGCAGGGAAAGGCGGCGAATTCCACATGCTCGCCCTGGCGGAAAAGCGTTTCGCCGCGCGTGAACGCATGCGCTTCCAGATGCGGGCGCAGCAGCGACCAATCCTGCGCGCGCAGGGCGCCCAGCAGCGCGTTGCCCGCCTCGCGCTCGGGCGCTTTCGCATTCATGCGGCGATCCCGCGCTGCGGCATGTCACGGTCCCGTCCCTGATGAAAATACTTGAACGCATGAATGGCCAACGTGCACGAGTGAACGGACGTTCCACGCAAAATAAACGAAAGTGTTTCTCCCGCAGCGACAAACGAAAGCGCGACCGGACATGGCGGAGACCACGACGACGGCTCATGTGCTTGTGGTGGAGGACGACGCGCTCATCGCGCTCGACATTGAACAAATGCTCGTCGAGCTTGGCCCCGTGCGCGTGACGCTCGCCCATGATCTGGCGATGGGTCTCGACGCGCTGGAGGCGCATTGCCCCGATCTGGCGATCCTCGACATCGATCTGGGCGCCACCAACAGCCTGCCCATCGCGGCGCGGCTGGCGAGCCTTGGCAAACCTTACCTGTTCCTCACGGGCCATCAGGCCTCCGGCGCGCGTCATCTCGGCTGCGACGTTCTGGAGAAGCCCGTCTCCAGCGAGGCGCTGGCGCAGATCGTGCGGCGTCTCCTGCGGCGGCGTTGAGCGGCGGCGTCGAGCGGCGGCGTTGAGGCTTGCGGTTGGCGGCGCCCGCGCGCCGGTGTACATTGCGCCATGACCTCCGCTCCAGCTTCAGCCGCAGCTCCTTCGCCCGAATCGTCCAGCGCGCGCGCCTCCGCCCTGCGGACCCTGCGCCTTGAGCGCGCAGGCGTCGCGGCGCTGGAGGCGGCCTTGGCTGATGCGCAGGGGCTTGGCGGCGCCTTCGACCGCGCCGTCGAGGTGATCGGCGCCGCGGCCGGGCGCACCATCGTCACGGGCATGGGCAAGTCGGGCCATGTGGCGCGCAAGATCGCCGCCACCATGGCCTCCACGGGCACGCCGTCCTATTTCGTGCATCCGGGCGAAGCCAGTCATGGCGACCTCGGCATGATCCGGCAGGACGACGTGATTCTCGCGCTCTCCTGGTCGGGCGAAACGGCGGAGCTGGCCGACATCATCACCTATTCGCGCCGCTTCGCGATTCCCCTCGTCGCCATCACGTCGGGGGCGGAAAGCGCGCTGGGCCGCGAGGCCGACGTGCGCCTGTGCCTGCCGCGCGCGGAGGAGGCCTGCCCCAACCGGCTTGCGCCCACCACGTCCACGACCATGCAGCTGGCCATCGGCGATGCGCTCGCCGTGGCCTTGCTCGAGGCGAAGGGATTCACCGCGCAGGATTTCCGCGTGTTCCATCCCGGCGGCAAGCTCGGCGCGCGGCTCACCTTCCTGCGCGACGTGATGCATGCGGGCGACCGCCTGCCGCTGGTGCGCGAGGACGCCTTGATGGGCGAAGCGGTGGTGGAGATTTCAGCCAAGGGCTTCGGCTGCGTGGGCGTGCTCGATTCCGCAGGCAGGCTCGCGGGCATCGTGACCGACGGCGACCTGCGCCGTCACATGCGGCCTGACCTGATGAGCGCGCCTGTCGCGCAGGTGATGACCCGCGCCCCGCAGGTGGGCGCGCCCGACCATCTCGCCGTCGAGGCCTTGCAGACCTTGAACAGCCGCAAGATCGGCGCGCTCTTCGTGGTCGATCCCGCCGGCAAGCCGGTGGGCGTCGTCCATCTGCACGATCTTCTGCGCATCGGCGCGGCCTGAACCGCCGCGCCGCAGGGGTTCGTCCGATCAGGCGTGGATCGCGCGCCAGACGCGTTCGGGCGTCAGCGGCATGTCGATGTGGCGCACGCCGTAATCCTGCAGCGCGTCCGCCACCGCCGAGAGCACGGCGGCCGGCGCGCCGGTGGCGCCGGCTTCGCCCGCGCCCTTCACGCCCAATTCGTTCGTCTTGCTGGGCACGACGTTGAACAGCGCCTCGATGCTGGGCAGGTGATGCGCGCGGGGCATTCCGTAATCCATATAGGAGGCCGTGATGAGCTGGCCTTCCTCGTCATAGACCACATTCTCCACGAGCGCCTGGCCGACGCCCTGCGCGACGCCGCCATAGACCTGTCCGTGCACGATGAAGGGATTGAGCACGACGCCGCAATCGTCCACCGCCACATATTGGACGATCTCGAGCACGCCCGTCTCCGGATCGATCTCCACTTCGCACACATGCGCGCCGTTGGGGAAATTCTCGCTGTCGCCGTTGAAGGTCACCGTTTCGTCGAGGCCCGGCGCCACGCCTTCCGGCAGTTTCGCGGGATCGCGCGCGGCCGCCGCCACTTCCGCCAGCGTCACGCTGGCCGATTGCGTGCGGAAGACGCCCGCCTCGAAGCTCACCTTCTCCTCCTGCGTCTGCAGGAGATGGGCGGCGATCTTGCGGCCTTTCTCGACGATCTTGGCGGCGGCCATCTTGATGCTCATGCCCCCGACCATCGACGAGCGCGAGCCGAACGTGCCCACCGACATCTGCGGCGCGAGCGCGGTGTCGCCGTTGATGAGCCTCACCGCGTCGAAATCGACGCCGAGGAATTCATGCACGAGCTGCGCATAGACCGTCGCATGGCCCTGTCCGTGCGAATAGGTGCCCGCGATCACGCTCACCTCGCCGTTCTCCTCGAAGCGCAGGCGCATGCCTTCGGTCGGGCGCGAGCCCGCCCCTTCGATGAAGACGGACAGGCCGATGCCGCGCTTCATGCCGCGCGCGGCGGCTTCCTTGCGGCGCGCCTCGAAGCCCGCCCAGCCCGACGCCTGCAGCGCCTTGTCCATCGTGCCGGCGAAATCGCCTGAATCGATCGTGAATCCCAGATGGGTCTTGTAGGGCATTTGCTGGGGCGTGATGAAATTGCGCCGACGCACCTCCTCGCGCGACAGGCCGCAGGCCCGCGCCGCCTCGTCCATCAGCCGCTCCATGACGTAATTGGCTTCCGGCCGGCCCGCGCCGCGATAGGTGTCGGTGCAGACCGTGTTGGTGAACACAGGTTTCACGGAGAAATAGAAATCCGGCACGTGATAGCCGCAGGGCGTGATGCGTCCGCCGCCCTCCATGGGCAGGCGCACGCCGTTCTCGGAGAGATAGGCGCCCACATTCACGAAGGTGGCGAGCTTCAGGGCGACGACCTTGCCCTGCGCGTCGAGCCCCATTTGCGCGTGGTTCACCTGATCGCGGCCGTGATAATCGGAGACGAATGTCTCCGAACGGTCGCCGCGCCATTTCACCGGCGCGTCGAGCGCGCGCGCCGCGAAGGCCACCGCCACGGTCTCGGGATACATCTTGCTGCGAATGCCGAAACCGCCGCCGGTGTCGTGCGAGATGATGCGCACCTTGTCCATCGGCAGGCTCAGCAGGTTTTGCGCAAGCGCCGTCTGCAGGCGCCGGCCGCCCTGGCTGGGCGTGTAGACGGTGAGCGCGCCCTCGGCCTTGTCCCACAGGGCGGCGACGACGCGCGGCTCCATGGGGCTGGCCACGAGGCGGTTGTTGACGAGATCCACGCTCACGCGATGGGCGGCGGCGGCGAGTTTCGCCTCCACGCTGGCCTGATCGCCATATTCCCAGTGCACGACGACGTTGGAGCCGAATTCCGGCCAGACCACGGGCGCGTCGGCGTCGGCCGCTTTCGCCGTATTGGCGATGGCGGGCAGGGGTTCGAAATCGAACAGGACGGCTTCCGCCGCGTCGCGGGCCTGATGATGGGTCTTCGCCACCACCATGGCGAGGCACTCGCCCACGAAGCGCGTCTGCTCGGTGGGGAAGATGCGCCGGCTCGTCTTGTGCATCGGCGCGCCGGCGCGATCGACGTAATTGGCGTCGTTGACGAGGCGGCCGACGCCCGCCGCGTCGAGGTCCGCGCCCGTGTAGATCGCTACGACGCCCGGCATGTCGCGCGCGGCGGAGACGTCCACGCCCAGTATTTTCGCATTGGCGTGCGACGAGCGGACGAAGGCGGCGCAGAGCTGGCCCTCGAAATTGAGGTCGTCGGTGAATTTGCCGCCGCCGGTCAGGAGCCGCGTGTCTTCCTTGCGCCGGACAGGCTGACCGATCCCGAACTGACCCATTCTGTTCCTCCGCTGTGACGATGCGTTCGCCGCTGCGCTTTTAAACCCCGTCGCGGGGCCGACCGCAAGCGCGGCGCATCGCCCCGCACGCTTAGGCACAAGCTTGCATTGCGCGGGCGCCCGGTTGATCCTCGTCAATGTGGGGCGGGGCCGTGCGCGCGATGGTCGCAGGGTCGGGAGCAGGAGAACGCCTTTGGCCCCTTTCTTCGGATCGTTCGCCGTCGCGGGTTTGACGTTCGCTCGGCTTTGCGGCGTCGCGGCCTGCGCGGCGGCTTTGATCGCGGGCGAGGCCCGCGCGCAGGAGCCCGCCGCCGTCGCGCGCGGCGCGCGTCTGGCGGCCGAAATCTGCGCCCCCTGTCACGACGTCGGCGAACGCGGCGCAGGGCGGGGCGTGGCGCCGGAGGGCAAGTCGCGCGCAGGCCCGTCCTTCCGCGAGGTGGCCGGCGCGCCGGGCATGAACCAGCGCGCGCTCGCCGTTTTCCTGCGCACGCCGCACGCCTCCATGCCCGACATCATTCTCGCGCCCGATGAGATCGAGGCCCTGGGCGCCTTCATCATGAGCCGCTAGGCGCGCAGGCGCCGGCCAACCAAAAGGAGGAACGCCATGGAGGACATCGTGTCGATCAAGGATCTTCTCGTCGTGCTGGACGCGGACGGCGCGCAGGCGCCGGCGCAGCGCTTCGCATTGAGCCTCGCCGAACGCGCCGGCGCCCATCTCACCGCCGCAGGCCTTGCGGTGCAATATGTCGCCCCCGTCTCCTTCGGCGGCGAATATCCCTACGACCTGATGGCGCAGGCCTTGGAGCAGGCGCGCGCCATGGTCGCGCAAGGTTTCGCGGCGCTGCGCGAGGAGGCGCCTGCGGGCGTCGATCCCGAGCTTGTGACCATTGAGGCGGTGGCAGGTCTGGCCGGCGCGCGCCTTGGCGCGCTCGCCCGCCATTTCGACATGACGATCGTGGGACAGGAGAAGGGCTCCTCCTCCGGCGACGACGCGGGGATGATCGTCGCCGCCTTGTTCGGCTCCGGCCGCCCCGTCTTCGTCGTGCCCTATATTCATCAGGGGCCCGCCAGATTGGATCACGCCATGGTCGCGTGGGACGGCGGCCTCGTGGCCGCGCGCGCGCTCGCCGGCGCCCTGCCGCTGCTCACGCGCGCCCGCCGCGTGGAGGTGGTGACGCTGGCCCCGCCCGACGAGGCTGTCGAAGAATTGCCGGGCTTCAACATCACGCGCCATCTCGCCCGCCATGGCGTGAACGCGCAGCTGCGCCAGCTTGCGCCATCCGACGACGTCGGCTCCGCGCTGCTGTCCCACGCGGCGCAATCGGGGGCGGATTATCTCGTGATGGGCGCCTATGGCCATTCGCGCCTGCGCGAATTCGTGCTCGGCGGCGCCACGCGCAGCGTGCTCGCCGCCATGACGCTTCCTGTGCTGATGGCCCATTGACCCTGCGCGGGCCTGCGCGCTCGCCCGCGCGCGGCGATTTGCTTGCGCGCCTGCGCTCGCCTAGATTTCGCCCCCAAGGCGGGAATGCGCCGGGGGGACGCGCGAATGGCCGCAGAGGCAGGGTATGATTACGTCATCGTGGGCGCAGGCTCCGCCGGATGCGTGCTCGCGAATCGACTTTCCGAAGACGGCGCGCGCGTGCTCGTGCTGGAGGCGGGCGGGGCGGACTGGAATCCGCTGATCCAGATTCCGCTTGGCCTGGGCAAGCTGCATGAGCACAGGCTCTTCGATTGGGGCTATGACGCCGAGCCCGATCCCGCCCTGCATGGGCGCGGCATCGAGGCCATGCGCGGCAAGGTTCTGGGTGGCTCCCATTCCATCAATGTGATGGCTTATACGCGCGGCGACCGCGGCGATTACGACCGCTGGGCGAAGAACGGCGCCGAAGGCTGGTCCTATGCGGAGGTCCTGCCTTACTTCAAGCGCGGCGAAACCTGGGAGGGCGGCGAAAATCAATGGCGCGGCGGCTCGGGCCCCGTCCATGTGCAAGGCGCGCGCACGCCCGATCCCATTTTCGACGCATGGGTCGAGGCCGGCAAGCTCGCCGGCTATAAGGCGACCGAGGATTTCAACGCCGCTTCGGGCGAAGGGTTCGGGCGCGTGCAATTCACCATCCGCGACGGCCGCCGCCATTCCGCCGCCGCCGCTTACCTGCATCCCGCGCGCGCGCGGCCCAATCTTGTGGTGGAGACGAAAGCCCATGCGACGCGCGTCCTCATGCAGGGAACGCGCGCCACGGGCGTGGAATATGTGCGCGCCGGGCGCACGCGTCGCGCGCTGGCCGCGCGTGAGGTGATCCTGTCGTCGGGCGTGTTCAACAGCGCGCAGCTGCTCATGTTGTCGGGCGTGGGCCATGCGGACCATCTGCGCGACATGGGCGTGACGCCGACGCTCGACCTGCCGGTCGGCGACAATCTGCAGGACCATCTCGCCGCCTGGTTCTCCTGGACGCGGCGCGGGCCCGGCTATTTCCACGGCGTGATGCGCGCCGACCGCATCGCGGCCGCGATGGCGCAGGCCTATCTCTTCGGCGTGGGGCCCGCGACCATGGTGCCCTCGGGCCTGTTCGCCTTCGTGCGCACCTCCATGGCCGTCGATGCGCCCGATGTGGAATTCATGTTCCGCGGCGTCGCGGGGCGAAACCACATCTGGTTTCCCGGCGTGAAACCCGCCTTTCAGGACGCCTATGGCATTCGCCCCACGCTGCTGCATCCCAAAAGCCGCGGGCGCGTGCGCCTGCGTTCGGCCGATCCCTTCGCCAAGCCGCGCATCGACTATCAATTCCTCACCCATCCCGACGATCTCAAGACGATCGTCGAAGGCGCGCATCGCGCCATCGACGTGGCCTCGCGCCAGCCGCTCGACGCCTATCGCGGCGACCTCGCCGGCCCGAAAACGCTGAAGAGCGACGCCGACATCGAGGAATGGTTCCGCAGCACGGCGATCACCGCCCATCATCCCTGCGGCACCTGCGCCATCGGCTCGGTGCTCGATCCGCAATTGCGCGTGCTGGGCGCGCAATCCCTGCGCGTCGTCGACGCCTCCGCCATGCCTGACATCGTGTCGGCCCATATCAACGCCTGCGTCTTGATGATGGCCGAAAAGGCCGCCGACATGATCCGCGGCCGCGACCCTCTTGCGCCGGCCCTCGGCGCCTGACCTACCTCCAAAGGAGATCTTCATGACCGTGTCCATGTATAAATGCTCTGCGCCCATCTTCCTGCAATATCTCGGCGGCCTGTCGAATGTGCTCGACAAGGCGAAAGCCCATATCGAGGCCAAGAAGCTCGATGAAACCTATTTCATGACGCTGCGCGTCTATCCCGACATGTTCCCCTTCCATCGTCAGGTGCGCGCGGTCTGCGATCATGCGGTGAACGCCTGCGCGCGCGTGGCCGGACGCGAGCTTCCCGTCTATGAGAATGACGAGAAGACCTTCGACGATCTCAAGAAGCGCGTCGAAAGGGCGATGGACTTCGTGCGCAGCATCAAGCCCGAAGAGCTGGACGGGCGCGAGGATTCGGAGATCGTGGTGAAATTCCCCAGCGGCGAGCGCCGTTTCACGGGGCAGACGCTGCTGCTCAATTTCAGCCTGCCGAATTTCTATTTCCACGATTCCATCGCCTACGCCATTCTGCGCCATTCCGGCGTGGAGATCGGCAAGCGCGATTTCATGGGCGCGCCCGTTAAGGACTGACCACGACAGCGTCTTGCGCGCGGCGTTTGGCTGCGCTACGCGCAAGACGAGGTTTTAAAGGCCGAGGAGCCAAGCATGAAAATCTGCCGTTTTGATGCGGATCGCCTGGGGATCGTCGAAGGCGACGTGGTGCGCGACGTCACGCCGGTTCTCGAAGCCCTGCCGCCGCTGCGCTGGCCCGCGCCGTTCGGCGATCATTTCATCGCCCATCTCGACATGCTGGCGCCGAAGCTGCGCGAAGCGGCCAAGAACGCGCCCGCGCGCCCTCTGGCTTCGCTCACGCTCCTGTCGCCTGTGGCCAATCCCGCGCGCGTCATCGCCGCCCCGCTCAACTATCCGCTTCATGTGGCGGAATCGCATAATCCTGCGATCAACCACGGCGTTCACATGCCCACGCATGAGGGATTCGCCACGCCCATCGACAAATACGGCCTGTTCCTGAAATCGCAGACCGGCGTGATCGGCGCGGGCGAGAAAGTGCGCCTGCATTGGGACAGACGGCGCAACGATCACGAGGTCGAACTGGCCATCGTCATCGGCAAGGGCGGCAAGACCATCGCGCGCGAAGACGCGTTGAACCATGTGGCGGGCTATTGCATCGGCCTCGACATGACCGTGCGCGGCACCGAGGACCGCAGCTTCCGCAAGGCCGCCGACACATATTCGGTGCTTGGCCCCTGGCTCGTGACCGCCGACGAGATTCCCGATCCGGGCGTGCTGGACTTCGGCATCGAGGTGAACGGCGAGAAGCGCCAGCGCTCGAACACGTCTCAGCTCATCTGCGATTGCCGCGACCTGATCGTGCGCGCCTCGCGCGTCTATGCGCTCCATCCCGGCGACGTCATCATGACCGGCACGCCCGACGGCGTCGGCGAAGTGACGTCGGGCGACGTGATGCATGCATGGATCGACAAGATCGGCGCGATGGACGTCGCGATCGCGTGAAAGGCGCTAAAGGCGCCTGATCGCGACGATGGCGCCGAACGAGCCGCCGGCGGCGATGCGCGCGCGCGCCTGCGCCAGCGGCTCGCTGGCGACCTGCATGTGATGCCCGTTGGCATGCAGCAGCAGCGCGTCGTCGCGCATCACGCCCACATGGCCCTTCCAGAACACGAGATCGCCGCGCCGCAGGCCTGAGAGATCGTCGCGCAGCACAACCGGCGCGCCCACCGCGGCCGCCTGCATGTCGGTGTCGCGCGGCGCGTCGATCCCCGCCGCCTGCAGCGCGATCTGGATCAGGCCGGAGCAATCGAGCCCCTGCCAGGTCTTGCCGCCCCACAGATAGGGCGCATGTTCGAAGCGCTCGGCCACGGCGACGAAATCGGGCTCATACGTCTGCAGGGGCGCGAGATGGCGCGACCAGACGAAGCCCTCCTCGACGCGCGCGAAAATTCCGTCGTCGTCGCTGACGTGCGTGAGCGCGTTCATCGGCAGGGCCGCGACGGGCGGCGTCTTCATGGAGCGCGCGGGATAGACGAAGCTGCGCGGCGCGGCGACGCGGCGCAGCGCGCGCTCATCTGTCGGCGCGCGCGGGGCGAGGTCCTTTGCGGCGAGCCAGCCCACATAATGATCGCGCGCCAGCTGTCCCCAGGCCCATCCATCGGGAGTGGTTTCGTAGACGTCGACGACCTCGCCATGCAGCGCCTGCGTGTCGAGGCCGGCGTCGGGCGCGGGCGCGTCGCGCAGATCGGTCCATTCCGCGCGCACGCGCATGGGCGCGGGCGCGACGAAACGCTGCGCCGGCACGCGGCCCCGCAGGCTTTCAGCGGCCAGATCGGGTCGCGCCGGCGTAGTCCGCCTGTCGAAGCCCTTAGGCGGAAAGATGTCGCGCGTCACAGGTCGCGTCCTTTCTCCCGCACGAGATCGGCGAGCCTCTCGACATAAAGCGCGCCCCGCACCGTGCGTTGCACGATCACATTGCGCTTGTCGGCTTCGTCGCGCTTGCGGGTGAGCAGGTCCTGCTTGCCCAGCGCGTTCAGCGCGCGCGTGATGACGGGTTTCGTCACGCCCAGCCGCGCGGCGAGCCCGCGCACCGTATGCGGCGGCGGCTCCAGATAGACGGTGAGAAGCAGCGAGATCTGGCGCAGCGTGAAATCCGGCGCCAGTCCCGACTTGTCCTCGCGCACAAGGCTCAGCGAGACGTCGTACAGCAGGCGCAGGGCCTGCGACGGCTTGAGTTCGATGGCCATGGGGTCCGCGCTTTCGCTCCGCTGCTCTAGGGCCTGCGCTCTTACTTGTTCAAGCCTTCTTGCGCGCGCGATAGCGGCGCTCGAGCATCGTATAGAGTAGCCGCGCGGTCTGCGGCTCGCCTCCTTCGGGGCGGCCGGGCTTTGCGGCCGGGGTCCAGCCATAGATGTCGAAATGCGCCCATGCGCCGGCCTTTTCGACGAAACGCCGCAGGAAGAGCGCGGCGGTGATCGAGCCGGCGAAAGGCCCGCTGCTGACATTGTTCACGCTCGCAACCTTGCTCGCGAGCATCGAATCGTAAGCGTCCCAGAGCGGCAGGCGCCAGACGGGATCATGCGCCTGCGCGCCCATGCGCGCGATCTCTTCGGCCAACGCGTCGTCGGTGCAATAGAAAGGCGGCAGGTCGGGCCCCAAAGCCACGCGCGCCGCGCCGGTCAGCGTGGCGAAGTCGAACAAAAGCTCCGGCTCCTCGTCGTCGGCCAGCGCCAGCGCGTCGGCGAGAATGAGCCGGCCTTCGGCGTCGGTATTGCCGATCTCCACCGTCAGTCCCTTGCGGCTGGGATAGACGTCGCCGGGGCGGAACGCTTCGTCCGAAACCGAATTCTCCACGATCGGCAGCAGAACGCGCAGGCGAACGTCGAGACGCGCGTCCATGATCATCTGCGCAAGCGCCAGCGCGGTGGCGGCGCCGGCCATGTCCTTTTTCATGAGCAGCATGGCGGAGGAGGGCTTCAGGTCCAGCCCGCCCGTGTCGAAACAAACGCCCTTGCCGACGAGGGTGACCTTGGGCGCGCGCGGCGATCCCCAGGTGAAATCCACCAGACGCGGATCCTGATCGGCGGCGCGGCCCACGGCGTGGATCAGCGGAAAATTCTGCTTCAGCAGCGCCGCGCCGCGAATGACGCGCGTTTTCGCGCCATGGCGGCGCGCGATCTGCAAGGCGGCCTTCTCCAGCGCGTCCGGGCCCATGTCGTTGGCGGGCGTATTGATGAGGTCGCGCGCCATGCGCACGGACTCGCTCATGCGCGCAAGCCGCTTCGCGTCCACGCCCTGCGGCGTCTCAAGCCGCGCCGGCGCGCGTGCGGCGCTCTTGCGGTAGCGCGTGAAGGAATAGCCGCCGAGCGCGAAGGCGAGCGCGGCGAGTTCCCTCTCGCGCGCGTCCTGCGGCGGATTGGCGAAGCGCCACAGGCCGCCGGGCAAGGCGCCGGCGAGCTTGCCAGCGAGAAAAGGATCGCGCGGCGCGGGCTTACCGCTTGCGTGCTTGCCGCTTGCGCGCTTGCGCGCGCCCTCGGCGGCCTCCACGCCCAATAGCGCGCCCGCAAGCGCGCCGTCGGCGCCGGGCAGCAGTAGAAACGCGCCGGGCTTGGCGTCGAAGCCGCTGGCTTGCGCGAAGGCCGCCGCGGCGGGCGGCAGATCGACGCGCACGCGCGCCCAGTCCGCCTGCGATGCGAACCAGATCGGCAGGGCCTTGTCCGCGCGTCTGGCTTCGCCGCTCTTCGCCGCCTGTTTCGACATGCCTCGCTCCATTCCTGTCCGGCCGAATTAACGACCCGTTAGCCTTAACGCTTTATTGATCGTCCCATTGCGTGACGACGTATTTTCAGGCCGCCCGATGACATTTCGCACCCTGCGCGACCGCAAGGCCCTATACGAGGGCCCGCAGCCCCGAATTTCAAGCGTTCTTTCGCACGCCCGCCGTCGAAACATCGGCGCCGCGGCGCTCTTCGCCTGCGCGCTGGCGCTGGGAGGGTGCAAATCCATCGGCGGATCATCGCGCTCCGATCCCCTGCAGGTGGCGGTGCCGATGGAGCCCGCCGCCGCGCGCGCCTTCGTCGACGACTGGGGGCGCAAATATGATTCCGCGCCCAACGACCGATATGTCGCGATGACCTATGCGCGCGGCCTGCGCGTCGCCCAGCGCCATCATGAGGCGACGGCGGTGTTGCAGAAACTCGCCGCGCAAAACCCGAAAGACATGGATGTGCTCGCCGCCTATGGCAAGGCGCTGGCCGACGCGGGCCGCCATCAGGAGGCCATGGCGGTCTTGCAAGGCGCGCACACCGCCGAGCGGCCCAATTGGTCCGTTCTCTCCACGCAAGGCTCCATCGCCGACCAGATGGGCGAACATGAAGCGGCGCAGAATTATTATATCTCCGCGCTGAAGATCGTGCCCGGCGAACCCAGCGTTCTCTCCAATCTGGGGCTTTCCTACGCGCTCACCAAAAAACTGCCGCAGGCGGAACAAATGCTGCGGCAGGCGGCGCAAAGTCCGCGCGCGGACGCCCGGGTGCGGCAGAACCTGTCCCTTGTGCTCGCATTGCAAGGCAAGTTTCAGGAAGCCGAAGAGGCCCAGCGCGTGGACGCGGCGCCTGAACAGGCGGCCGCCGCCGTCGCCTCCATTCGCCAGATGATCGCGCAATCGGATGCGTGGCGCAGGCTGCAGCAGCCTGCGCGCTAGGCGGCGTCAACCGCCCTTCACGCCCGACACCTGCAAGGCCGCCGGCGTGATGATGACGGCGAAAAGGACCGGCAGGAAAAAGATGATCATCGGCACCGTCAGTTTCGGCGGCAAGGCGGCGGCTTTCTTCTCCGCTTCCATCATGCGGTTGTCGCGCGTTTCCTGCGAGATCACGCGCAGCGCCGTGCCCAGCGGCGTGCCATAACGTTCGGACTGGATCAGCACCGTGCTCAATTGCTTCACGGGATCGAGCCCGGTGCGCGTGGTCAGATTCTCCAGCGCGGCGCGCCGCTGTGGCAGATAGGACAATTCCGCCGTCGTGATCGCGAATTCCTCCGCAAGCTCGGGCGATTGCGTCGCGATTTCCGCGGCCACCTTGTTGAACGTCGGCTCCAGCGCCATGCCGGATTCCACGCAGATCAGCATGAGGTCCAGCGCGTCGGGGAACGCGCGCCGCATGGACATTTGCCGCTTCTGGATGATGTTCTTGAGGAACATTTCCGGCAATTGCAGCCCGATCAGGCCCGCGACCACGCCGATGCCCAGACGCACGACCACGGGCAGGTCGCTCTCCATAATGGCCATGGCGTAGAACGTCATAGCGAAGAACAGGATCGTGGGAAGCGCCGCGCGCGCGAACAGGAAGATATATTCCGATTCCTGCGAACGATGGCCCGC
>Ga0315899_10005441_pt1 | contig 13757 bp, 6 predicted proteins | sample LakEriMetagenome_2_FD_203518 | JGI IMG/M metagenome (GOLD analysis project Ga0315899, IMG submission 203518) | Freshwater fungal communities from buoy surface, Lake Erie, Ohio, United States - Buoy 4 MA112 | ecosystem: Environmental > Aquatic > Freshwater > Lake | place: USA: Lake Erie, Ohio...
TTCCACATCTTGCAAGAAAAAACGCCATTTATTGTCTGTTGTACGTGTTCTAGCGATTTTTATGTTGTTATATATCCAATCGGTATTTCCATACCACAATTCAGCGGCAATGTAGTCCGTGTAATTTTTCAAGTCTAACCGTTTGTCGCATTGACTTAAATAGGTTGGATTACTTTTATCTGCAGTGGTGATAAAATTGACCATATTATAATACGAACTATCGGATCCTTTTACCGTTCGCAAGGCGCCACCATACCAATAACTAACGGAGAGTAAGTCGAGGCTGTCTACGTGATTTCCGTAATTCTCATTGAAATACGTCTCATTCGCTTTTTCTCGAAGCTCATAAACTCCGAAGAATTGTCCATTTAAAAATACATTGGCCGGACGGTAGGCTTGTGAGTTCGCGTATGATTTACGCATGACTCGCATGAATGTCGCATCCCGTTGGTGGTATTGATTCCAGAAATTACTTCCATTACGAATATAAATCGCCTGAATGTCATTTACATACGGTTTTTCTGGAAATAGGGGATAATGTATGTTCTCACCCGTACCAAAGGTTGAGTTGGCAGGTTCAACGGTAACACTGTGTTGAGGGTTTGAGCGACTACCTCCAGCGCCCCCATCAGGTTTTACTGACGCTTTGCTTTCAAATTGTTTTGTGCCGTCTGGATTAAAGAACTCAATCACACAAGGTCGTTTCCAATCCGTCCACCAATTATCGAAAATTCCATTCGGCCCATATAAATCATCATTATCGATGGTTAATGAAACAATCGGAATGGTTGAATTCTCATTGATTAAATACGTTTCGGCCTCAATTGGGCTTACAAGTCGATTGATGCCATTGGGGAAACAACTAACCTTTAGCACAGCGCTAGAATTAACAGAGATCGGACCACTGACAAGGGTAGAGGTAGTATCTGGATCTTGTCCATTCAAGGTGTAGCGAAGAATTCCGTTTTGTGTTGATTGATTTATTGCATTTACTGTTATGGTATCTGGGAAAATCCCACCAATTACATCGAGGGTTGGTTGCTCTTCATACCCAATAAAAGATGCTGCAAAATCATTTGAGGAATTAGGAGTTGGTGTTGGGAAGATAAACCAAGTATTGGTGCCATCAGTTTTCTTTCCTACAGACATATTGGGTTCTAAGTCGGGCACTACAAGGCTATCTAAAATGATTCCATTTGAATTACTTAAATAGAGTGTTTCACCGCCGGTTGCAATCGCAAAATTCGTTTCTATGGTTCCTGCCTGCGGCGTATTAAAAAAGGGATGCACATATCCGTTAAATTGCTGTTGTTGTGAAGCTAATCCGAAGGTTAGGAAAGGCCTACAGGTTAAATCCGAACTGGCTGGGTCGGCGTTATGAATTTCAACCGCAAGGATATTCGTTCCATTTTGCAACAAATTCGAAATAACACTCATGTCAAGGTCATAACTGCTGAGGTTTCCTCCTTGATACAATTGCGCTTCATGATCTGCTGCCAACTCATCAAAGGAAGGAGGCGTTCCTGCCAGTCCTTCTCTTGCAATTTCAACGCCGTTTAAATAAGCGACAAATCCGTCATCGTAATCGATGTCTAAAAATGCTTTGGCGATGTCATTAAAATTTGTAACATTGAAGTTGATTCGTGCATAGACGGTAGTTGCAGGACCTATAATATCGGTGCTATCGTCACCATCCCCGTAACCGATGCTTGTTTTTCCTTGACTCCAACTGGACGCATCAAACGCTGTTGTATACCAATCTGGAATTGCTGCATTCGGTATGGTATATGACCATAGCGATTGATGATCGATTGGGCTTTCAAAATGATTAACTAAATACGTCGTTCCTTGTTCATTCGCGAGAATAGTGGCGAATCCGTTCGCAGGTATGGCAATGGGAGGAAATGCCCACTTATTCAAGGTCGTTCTGTTGTCCGATAAATAAAGTCCTTGCAGTGCTTGTGAAGTAGCGCTTGCATTGTAGATTTCAATCCAATCAGGTGAAGTCCCATTTGCTAAAACATAGTTCGTGCCATTGGCATTACTGGCTTCATTGATAGAGAGTTGAGCCTTGTATAAATTACAAATAATGCAAGCGAAAAGAATGGGTAATATTTTATTCATTACCTCAAAGTTAAGGATTTAATCCTAGAAATTTTTATCCAAACCCAAGGGAGAACGCTAACGCTGCAAGGCAAAGGATTAATCCGATTGTTTTTTGAACGGTAAATTTTTCTTTAAAGAGTGTTACACCAAGAATGGCTGCAAAAATCACAACGCCAACATTGGCAAGTGAAAGGATTTGATGTGGTTGTAAATTAAGTGTATTGTATGACTTAACTAATAAATAGATAGAGAAATAATTTGGAATTCCCAAGATAATTCCCCCAATCCAACTTCTTCGATCGAAGCTTACCTTTCCTTGGATTCGCTTAATGATGAAGTAGCCTAGTCCCATGATACCAGCCATTAAAAACCCAAGTGCAGCGAAAACGCCATCGTGAAAACCATTAGGTAGCCATCTGGAATTAGTAAAATATAATACTAAATCAAGACCAGCACTCCCGAAAAATAAAATTAAAAGCATCCAGAGGTTGCCCTTCGATTGGTTGTTTCCCTGTTTTGAAAATGAAACAAGAAATACGCCTACTATGGCTGCAACTAAGGGAATAACATTTGTCCATGACAAAGGGGTGTGATTAATCAGTAGTACCAGGATAACGGAAAGGGCCATTGACATTTTCACAGAAATCGAAGTGGTCGAAACTCCATTCTTCTGCGAGCTCAGGCCCATGAGAATGAAAAGTGAAATGAATAATACACCACACAACAGTGCGTAGAGCATTCCGGTTTCTAAGGTACCGCTTGCAGGAATGTGGTCATGAAAAAGAAATATTCCACATGCAAAGGCTACGAAGTAATTCGCGATAACAGCTTGTAGGGTATCTATTTTCCAAGCCGGGAAGGATCTAAAAAGAACAAAAATCAGACTTGAGGCTAAAACACTTAGGAATAAATCCATTATTTTCTTTGGTAATAGTAAATGGTATCTGTTGGTCCGAAGGGGTGCGAACGAATTGGAGTTTTTGTAAGAACAGGCGCACGCATACCTTCTTTAAATTGCGTTGAGCTAACAATTACCCTCGCCTCATCCCACACATTGTCAATAATAAAATATTGTAAGGTGCGGCTTCCACCTTCCACCAAAACACTTAGAATATTACGCTTATATAATTCCTCTAGAATAAATTTAGTTGATGTTTCTGCAATTTTAATCCATTCTGTTTGACCTTCAACAGCATTTTTTACGCGATTGAAAACTAGGGTAGGTGCTTCATTTGAAAATACCCCAACATCCTTGGATAATTTTAGATTGCTGTCAATGACAATGCGTGTTGGATTAGTACCACTAAATTCTCGAACCGTCAGCGAAGGATTGTCATTAAGTATGGTGTTTCTTCCCACCAAGATGCCCTGCTCTTCTGAACGCCATTTATGCACTAAAACCTTAGTTTCAGGACTGGAAATCCAATGAATTCCGACTTCGTCTTCCTCTCGGTTCCGATCTAAAAATCCATCTTGAGTTTGTGCCCATTTAAGGATAACATAGGGTCGACGCTTTTCGTGGAACGTGAAAAACCGTTTATTTAAGGCCCTGCATTCATCTTCTAAGACACCTTCCACCACTTCAATGCCTTCGCGCTTTAATCGGTCAATGCCTTTACCTGCAACGGAAGGATTTGTATCTCGACTTCCTATCACAACTCGCCTCGGTTTTAACGCGAGGATTGCCAAGGTGCAAGGCGGGGTTTTACCAAAATGTGTACAGGGTTCCAAGGATACATAAACGGTGGATCCTTGAATTGCGGAATCGTCTCCCACATTACGTATTGCATTGATCTCCGCGTGTGGCCCACCAAAAATTTCATGATAGCCTTCGCCAATAATAAGGCCTTCCTTTACGATTACGCAACCTACCATTGGGTTGGGTGCCACCTTTCCCTGACCTTGATAAGCTAAATCTATGCAACGTTGTATATACTGTTCGTCTTCAGTCACCCCACAAAGTTAATCAAAGCAAAGACATATGCCACATGCATTAAGGCGCTCCCGCTTTAATTTCATACCTTTGCAGCCATGGCGCATAAATCAGGTTTTGTAAATATTGTTGGAAGTCCGAATGTTGGTAAATCAACCCTGATGAATCAGTTGGTTGGTGAAAAGCTTTCTATTGTTACTTCAAAGGCGCAAACAACGCGGCATCGGATCCTTGGGATTGTGAATGACGAAGACCATCAAATTGTGTTTTCTGATACTCCGGGTGTGGTTAATGTATCTTACAAGCTGCATGAGAACATGATGGAATACGTTTCTGTTTCACTTCAAGATGCAGATGTATTACTTTTTGTCACGGACACCGTAGAACAAAAAATGAATCATGAGGCTACATTAGAACGAATCAAAAAGTTGAATGTTCCGGTTCTGTGTTTAATCAATAAGGTTGATAAGTCGCATCAAGAAAAGGTGGCTGAACGCATTGAATACTGGAAAAATGAAATTCCAAATGCAGAGGTTTATCCCATTTCTGCACTACACAACTTTAATATCGACATCGTTTGGGAACGTATACTAACGTTGATTCCTGAAAATCCGCCGTATTACGACAAAGATGAATTATCTGATCGACCGATGCGGTTTTTTGTATCTGAAATCATACGTGAGAAGATTTTTAATTTCTGTCAAAAAGAAATCCCCTACAGTTCACAAATCGAAATTGAAATGTATGAAGATACAGTTCACCTCATTCGGATTCGAGCCATTATCATCGTAGAACGAGATTCTCAAAAGGGAATTATCATTGGTAAAGGAGGGGAGATGTTAAAGAAAATTGGACGTCAAGCGAGAATTGACATTCAAAAATTCTTAGATAAGAAAGTGTTTCTAGAGACCTTTGTGAAAGTAGATAAAGACTGGAGGTCTTCAGAAGCTAAATTGAAAAAATACGGATATTAATGAGCAACATTATTGCAATTGTAGGCCGGCCTAATGTCGGAAAATCAACTTTGTTTAATCGCTTAACAGAATCGCGCGATGCGATTGTGAAGGAGGTGAGTGGGGTAACTCGTGACCGAATTTATGGTAAAGGGGAGTGGAATGGGTATAAATTTTCGGTGATAGATACCGGTGGATATGCCACAACCAAAGAGGATATTTTTGAAGGAGAAATCAGGAAACAGGTAGAGCTGGCCATCGATGAAGCAAAGGTTATTCTGTTCATGGTCGATGTTATGACAGGGATTGTAGAAATGGACTTATTGGTGGCTGAATTACTTCGCAAGAGTAAAAAGAAAATTCTTGTTGTTGCAAATAAAGTAGATACCAACGACCGCATTGGGATGTCTGCGGAGTTTTATTCCTTTGGATTGGGCGATGTATTTGATTTGAGTGCTGCGAATGGTGGTGGAACAGGTGATTTACTCGATGAAGTTGTTACTTTTTTAGATAAGGAAGATGATGCAATTTTGGAACAAGACGATCTTCCGAGAATCGCTATTGTTGGCCGTCCGAATGTTGGAAAGTCATCCATGATTAACGCCTTAACTAATTCAGAGCGAAACATAGTAACCGATATTTCAGGAACTACACGGGATTCAATTCATACAAGATACCGCGCGTTTGGTCATGATTTCCTTTTAATTGACACCGCTGGTATTCGGAAAAAAGCGAAAGTTACCGAAGACATCGAATATTATTCTGTGCTTCGTTCCGTACGAACGATTGAGAATTCCGACGTATGTCTTCTAATGATTGACGCGTCCGAAGGGCTTCAAAAGCAAGATTTGGCGATTTTTTACATGATAGAGAAAAACTCTAAAGGGGTTGTCGTGTTGGTGAATAAATGGGATTTGGTTGAGAAAGACCATACAACCATGAAGGATTTTGAAGAGAATTTACGTAATCAGTTGGCACCCTTTAATGATGTACCAATAATCTTCACCTCTACCATTACCAAACAACGTATCCACAAGGCCATTGAAACTTGTATGGAGGTGTTTGCAAATCGAACGAAGAAAATTCCTACCTCTAAGTTAAATGAGGTCATGTTAGAAATAATTCTAGATAATCCTCCTCCAGCAGTAAAAGGAAAGTACGTGAAGATTAAGTTTGTTCAGCAATTGCCTACCCACGCTCCCGCCTTTGCTTTCTTCTGTAATTTACCTCAATATGTGAGCGAGTCGTATAGCCGATTCATTGAGAATCGTTTAAGAGAACAGTTCAATTTCACAGGAGTTCCAATTAAGATTTTCTTTAGAAAGAAATAAACCCATCCATCTTTTAAAAGAAGATAAAATAGCTTCGAATTATTAGGCATTAAAAAAGCATCAGTATACTGATGCTTTTGCTTTTGATTTTTTCTGAAGTTTAGTTTATCTCAGTACGTTGACCGTTCCGCTAACCACTTTCTTCTCGTCCGTTTCTTTGTTGGAATATTTGATGACCCAGGTATAGCCTCCAGCTTGAACTTTTCTGCCGTCTACCCCATATGTACCATCCCATCTACCTTCTGCGTCATTACTTTCCCAAATCAACTCTCCCCAACGATTGAACAACTGCAAATTGAAATTAAATGGATCAAACCCGGTAGTAAATACTGGGAACCACGTTTGATTGTGTTCGTCCTGATCCGGAGTAAAGGTATTTGGAACGTAGTAAATTGGATCCGAAATAACGGGTAATGATAACTCATATGTTGTAGAACAACCAAGGGCTGTACTAGCAGTTAAGCTAACAAGCATATTTTCTGTAATTCCATTGTAGAAATGTGGCTCTTCGAATACAGTAGCGGTTTGACCGTCACCATATTCCCAAAAATAACTAATGGCCCCAATGGTTGTATTTGTGAAGTTGATTGTTTCTGAAGTGGAGGAAAGCACATTAGGATTCGAGGTAAAGGTTGTGTTTGGATAATTTTCCATACAGATGTAGTCTGTGTAGGTGCTAGTTTCTAAACATCCTTGTAAGTTATACTGTAAGGTAATCGTATGACAGCCCGCTGCAGTAAACATATAATCAACATTTGGCGTAGTTCCGATGGTAGTTCCATTCCATTGGTAGGTATAGCTAGCACCTGGAACTGGAATTGTATTGAAATTGACCATCAACGGGTTGCATCCAGTCAACGTGTCTGCTTCAAATACAGGAGGAACAGAAGGTACAACGATAACGTTCATTGTAACCGAATCAGCGCATTGGTTTGGATTTGGCGTAAAATTAAAAGTAAACGTGCCTGGTATCGAACTATCAATAGTTGGTGGATTCCAACTACCTACTATGCCAGGGTTATTGTTTGAAACCAATGGGAATACGGGTGGTACATCTCCCTGACATACTAAAGGCATTTGTGTGAATTGTGGGATATTCAGCGGGTCAATTGTAATGTACATAGATGCTGAATCTGAACATTGGAATGGGTTTGGCGTAAAATTATAAAACACTGTTCCAGGGATATTCGTATTAATTACAGCTGGATTCCAAGAACCTAAAATCGGAACAGCATTTGTTGAACTCGCGGGAAGTATAACTCCTTGGGTGAATTGGCACAATGGTCCGATTTGTTGGAATGTTGGCTCTGTGTAATTCAATACGGTAATGTCCATTGTTGTAGCAACTGCACATTGTCCTGCCGTAGGAGTAAAGGTGTAGGTATATAGTCCTGCAGATGCTGTTGTAATGGTAGGCGGCGCCCATGTCCCGGTATATGGAGTAGGGTTTGTAGAAGGATTTGGTAAGGCCGGAGGTACACTGTTAATACACATCGGCATAATTTGATTGAACGAAGGCGTTTCATTCGGTAAAATCGTAATGTTCATTGTCGCCGTATTGGCACAAAACTGAGGTGCCGGGGTGAATACATAGGGATACGTTCCAGGTGCTGCGGATGAGATTACTGAAGGCGACCAAGTACCTGTTAGTGCAGGGACATTATTTGAAGAAGCAGGTAAGCCCGGTACCGCACCGTTGTGACAAATTGGAGCAATTTGCGTAAAGGCTGGGTTTATAGGCGTGTTTACTACGACTAACGTAGTAGCAGTACCGTTACAGTTGGGTGTAGTATAATTTAGCGTATATGTCCCACTATCCAATGGTGTTGAATTCGGAATAGTCGGGTTTTGAAGGTTTGAAGTAAATCCGTTTGGTCCGGTCCAAGAATAAGTTGTCGCTCCGTTGGATGCCGTAAGTGTAATGGTTTGACCCGCGCAATATGGACCACCATTGGACGCCGTAACGTTAATACCTCCAGCTTGATAGTTAATTGTTACGTATCCGTGATTGGTATTATTTGCCGCCAAACAAGTCCCTCCAGGAGGTACTAAAGATGATCCTGCACCACCGCCACCGCCTCCGTTGGCACCCGTACAGCACCCGTCGTTACCGCCACCGCCACCGCCGTAATATCCGCCACCGCCACCGCCGCCAGATGCAGTTTGCCAAAGTCCAGCTTGACCTCCGTTACCTAGTGTTCCAGGAGAACCTCCTGGAGGTGTTCCTGCCCAAGGAGTTCCGCCATTTCCTCCTGCAACTTGAGTTCCGCCTTGTCCGCCTTGTCCATAGGTGTTACATCCGGCTGCACCATTGTTGCAATTGGATGCCCCACCGCAAACTGGCGAAGAACCACCACTGCGACCGCCACCGCCACCACCAACAATAACACGATTTGCTAAAGCTACGCCTCCTATGCGAATGTCACTTGCTCCTCCGCCTCCCCATGATGAGTATGCCATATTTCCATTAGTTGAAGCAAAACCTGTTCCGCCACCGTTCCAGCCGCCAGAAGCCGCTCCTTGCGTTCCCATGCCCCCAACATAAATATTTAAAATTTGACCTGGTGTTACATTCAGCGGTGCAGAAATCCGTGCTCCACTTCCTCCATTTGCGCCTCCTCCTTTGGCTCCTGCAACAATTACGTTTATCGTAAATACACACGGTGGAACTGTCCATGTTTGTACTGCGCCGGTATAATTAAAGGTAATAGTGGAGGCTTGTCCGTAAAAGTTTCCAATTCCTAGAGATAAAACAAGGAATGGTAATAATGCGAATAAAATTCTTCTCATAATCAGTTTAGGTAAGTCAAATTTAATAACAATTTTTTAATATCCTCCTACCTTATGGAATTGGCGATTATTTCACCAAATTCACATGTCCCACAACCACCTGATATTCATCGTTTTTAAGCACTTTAAAACGAATTCGATACGAATACGTAGCACTTTGTACTTGGTTGCCATACATTCCATAAGAGCCATCCCAACCTATGCTGGGGTTGTTTGATTCAAAAATCAACTCACCCCAACGGTTAAAAATCTGAAGGTTATAGTTGTAAGGGTCGAAACCTGCAGTAAATATTGGCTTAAAGTTATTGTTATATAAATCGCCATCAGGAGTGAAGGTATTAGGGATGTAATAAATTAAACCGTCCTGATATGATATAAATAAGCTTGTGCTATCAACACAACCAAGTGGGCTAGTGGCATAAAGCCAAACCGTACTTCCTGAGGTGGTGTTTGTAAATACATGTTGTGGTGAATTTTCTGTACTTATGCCCCCATCATCAAATACCCAAGCATAGGAGCTAGCTCCTTGACTGGTGTTTAAAAAAGAAACAGTTTGACTGGGTTCTGAAAAATACGACACACTGGCATCAAATGAAGCGATAGGTGGGAATTCAGGACATAAATAATCAACTAGGGTCGTAGTTGTGCTACACCCATTAAGCGTGTTTGTGAGCGATATCGATTGGCACCCGCCACTCATTGCGATTCCACTAACACTATTGCCATTCAGAACACTCCCGTTTACATTCCAAATATATCCATCGCTCGCTTGCGCAGTGTCTGCTTCGAATTGATAGTTCAGGGGTGTACATCCAGTAATTGCCGGAGTAATTACGTTGGAGACAGGCAAGGGGTTTACGTAAATCATTGCAGTTGTTGGGATACTAGAACACCCATTGAGCGAGTAAGTTACCGTAATTGGCATCGTATCATTTGGAGAAAGATTTGCCGTTTGTGGCCCTTGTCCACCGGGAGACCACACAAAGGTTCCTCCGCCTTGACTTGGAATGGCTGTCATTGTTGCCAGTTGTCCTTGACAAATGGTGGTGTCGTCCATGATTAAAGTGGGTAATTGGGTTACGGTAATGTTGCTAGTAGCCTGTTGACTGCTGCAATTATTCAAGGTGTAAGCTACAGAAATGCTGGTGTTTGTCCCAGGATTCGCTGTGATGCTTTGCGGCCCAACTCCCCCGGGGCTCCACGTGTAAATCCCACCAGGTACACTTGGATTGGCACTTAGTACAATAGAGTCTCCGAAACAAATACTCCCACTATTCAAGGTAACACTTGGTACCTGATTTACTACCACTGTTCCGCTTCCTGTGGTAATACATCCATTAAAGTCGTACAATACATTATATGTGGTAGTTGTAGCGGGTGTAACGGAAATCGAAGAGGTGATTTGCGCGCCATTCGACCATAAAAAGGTTCCACCTTGAACATCGGGAATTGCCGAGAGGGTAGTAGATTGACCTTGGCAAATAGTATCATTAGTAACGCTAAGGTTAGGTATTGGATGTACTGTAACTGTAAGCGTTTGAGGTGTGCTACTGCAATTATTAGCTGTAGATATAATTGTATAAGTTGTGGTTCCTGTTGCCTGTGCTGTGGTGGTTAATACCTCGTTTATCGAAGAACCTACACCTGCGTTACTTCCAAGTACTTGATTCGGGGAATTGGTCCATGAAATAATTGCGCCCTGAACGTTTGAATTCATACCAATCGAAACAGCATCCCCACTACAAAGCGTTGGTGAAGCTAAGGTGGTGATTAAGGTCGGAATTGGATTTACGGTGATAATTCCCGTGACTGCGGCACTGCTACAATTTGCACCGGTGCTGTATACAAGAGAATAACTTGTGGTTGTATTTGGACTTACAGTTAAATTCTGGGCAGTACTTCCTCCCGGGTTCCATAAGTAGGTCCCTCCGGGAACAGAAACGGTTGTGTTTAATGTTCCTGCACTACCATTGCAGATGGTATCGTCAATGATGGTGACCGTTGGGGTTGGATTCACTGTAACGATTGCTGTGGCAGGCGCACTTGGGCAATTTAGATTGCTATTAAAGGTAACGGTGTAACTTGTTGTCTGAACGGGTGATACCTGCACGGATGGGGAGGTCATGCCTCCTGGATTCCACGTAAAAACTCCCAGCGGAAGGCTAGAAACGGCGGTTAAATTTGCGGTTTGACCACTGCAAATGGTGGCGTTATTCACCGTAAGTACAGGGCTTGGATTTACTGTTACAATACCAATGGCTTGAGCACTTGAACATCCCGCAGCGCTTGTATAGTCTACGGTGTAAGTGGTAGTGGAGTTGGGGGATACTGTAATGGTTTGGGTGGTAGCACCATTATTCCATAAAAATGTTCCGCCAGGAATGCTTGGTGTTGCTGTAAGTGTCGTTGAATTTCCGTCGCAAATGGTGTCACTATTTACCGTTACTGAAGCTACCGGGTTAACAGTTATTGTACCAGTTGCATTGTTTGAAACACAGCCGGCACCGCTTACATAACTTAAGGTGTAGGTTGTTGTGTTTTGAGGACTCGCGTTTAGGGTACTACCAATGATCCCTCCTGGATTCCATGTGAATGTTCCTCCTTGGGTATTGGTGGAGGCATTTAGGATAGCGGATTGGCCAGCACAAATGGTGGCGCTCGTTGCAGTGATTGTTGGCGTTGGATTAACTGTTACGGTTCCTGATGCTACAGGTGCTGCACACCCAGCTCCGGTGCTGTAATTAATAGTGTAGGTTGTAGTTGTGGCAGGATTTATATTGATGCTTTGTGTGCTACTACCATTACTCCAGGTATACGTTCCTCCGGGAACAGTAGGTGTGGCAGTTAATGTGGCAGTCTGACCGTTACAAATCGTAGCGTTATTTACAGTGACACTGGGAGTTGGATTCACAGTTACCGTGGAGGTGACTGCAGTGGCGGAGCAACCCGATGGAGTAGAATAATTCACTGTGTATGAGGTTGTTGTTAGAGGATTAACTGTTATGGAATTTGTTGTTGCTGCTCCTGGGTTCCAAATAAATGTACCACCCGGAACAGTACTTGTTGCTGTAAGTGTTGCGCTTTGCCCGTCACAAATCGTGGGGCTATTCACCGTTAACACAGGGGTTGGATTGACGGTAATTACGCCGGTTGCGGTTCCGGAGCATCCTCCCGTCGCCGTAAAGGTCACGGTGTAGAGGGTTGTTGAATTCGGAGATGCGGTAAGCGATGCACCATTGGCGCCCGTATTCCATGAGTAGGTCCCCGTAATTACAGGGGTCACTGTCGCATTGATGGTTGCTGATTGTCCGGAACAAATGGTGGCTGCACTGACATTCACCGTTGGTGAGGGATTCACAACGACATTGGTGCTAGCGGTTCCAATACATCCGCCCAAGTCAACGATAACGGTATACGTACCTGCATTGGCAGCGGTTGCATTTGGAATGCTTGGGTTTTGAAGAGCGGATGTGAAACCATTTGGCCCCGTCCAAGAATAAGTGCCCTGCGCAGGAGTATTCAACTGTATGGTCGTTCCTGAGCAAACTGGACTATTACTTGTAGCCGTTACTTGAGCAGCACCGCCACTGTATGTAATGGTAACATATCCGTGATTCGTGTTATTGCCTGCAAGACATCCTCCGCCCGCAGGAACGAGGGAAGAGCCACCGCCACCGCCACCGCCGCCATTTGCGCCGGTGCAACAACCGTCGTTACCACCACCACCACCACCATAATACCCGCCGCCGCCGCCGCCACCTGATGCTGTTTGCCAGTAGCCTCCTTGGCCACCATTCCCAAGAGTACCTGGAGATCCTCCGGGTGGAGTACCTGCCCATGGAGCGCCTCCGTTTCCTCCTGCAACTTGTGTTCCACCACCACCGCCAGCGCCGTAAGTATTACATCCTTGGGCCCCGTTATTACAGTTGGCGTTTCCGCCACATACAGGTGAAGATCCACCGCTTCGTCCACCACCACCACCTGCTACTATAACACGATTGGCTAAGGCCTGACCATTAATCCGTATGTCCGAGGCGCCCCCGCCTCCCCAAGATCGATAGGTTGAAGAACCGGTTGAATTATGACCAGTTCCCCCACCATTCCAACCGCCAGAATTTGCTCCTTGAATTCCCATTCCGCCGCAATAAATATAAAGTGTTTGACCGGGTGTTACTGCAATATTTGTGGTGATTTGAGCACCATTTCCACCATTGGCTCCACCCCCCTTAGCACCTGCGACCACTGTATTAATGTTATAAACACAGGGCGGAACAATCCAGGTTTGAACTGCTCCCGTATAGTTAAAATTCAGGGTGGTTTGGCTTAGAAACGGACAAGAAAATACAAGTAAAATAAAGGCAAGTAATAATGACTTCATAGCGAAATAGATTGTATTAAATCTACGTCAACTATTTGATTAGGTAGCTTTTGAAAAGTGAAATTTTCATTAAATTTACTACATTAATTATACTACATGAGTTTAATTCCTTTCACAGGCCCATGGACCCGAAGCGAAGCGGCCCATCTGCTTCGCAGGACCATGTTTGGTCCCACCCATCAGCAAATCACAGCGATTACGAACATGACCATGACGGATGCCGTGAATCAATTGTTAACGGTTGGATCCCTTAACCCACCCTTGGC
>Ga0315899_10005442_pt1 | contig 13754 bp, 7 predicted proteins | sample LakEriMetagenome_2_FD_203518 | JGI IMG/M metagenome (GOLD analysis project Ga0315899, IMG submission 203518) | Freshwater fungal communities from buoy surface, Lake Erie, Ohio, United States - Buoy 4 MA112 | ecosystem: Environmental > Aquatic > Freshwater > Lake | place: USA: Lake Erie, Ohio...
GGTGAGCATGCCCCCCAAATTGTTCGCCAGCCGGCTGGCCAGATCTGAGGCGCGGCTTCTCACATCGCCGTAGAGCGGCGCGAGGCGATCCTGGAAGCGAAGAGAGCCCCAAAGAATGATGGGGATCGGCAAAAAGGAAACGCCAGCTACCGTTGGCGAGAGCACCAGCATGGCCGTTCCGATCGCCACCACCGTGGTGATCAGTTGGAGGACTTCGTTGGCGCCATGGTCGAGAAAGCGCTCCAGCTGATTGATGTCATCGTTGAGGATGGTGAGCAGCTGGCCGCTGCTGCCAGCTTCAAAGAAGGCCATCTCCAACTTCTGAAGATGGTCATACCCCTCAATGCGCAACTCATGCTGCACTGTTTGGGCTAAATTTCGCCAAAGCAAAGCGTAAAGATATTCAAACAGGGACTCGGCACTCCAGATCAGGAAGGAGGCCACCGCCAAGATCGTGAGCTGGGAGGGCACGGAGCGAAAGCCCAGGGAACCCAGCCAGGAGGTGTTTTGTTTCACCACCACGTCCACCGCCAGTCCGATCAAGACTGGTGGGGCTAAATCAAACAGTTTGTTGAGAACCGAGCAGATCGACGCCCACACGACGGTGCGTCGATGGGGCTGGAGCCGCTGAAACAGCCGCGCCAGCCCAGAAACACGCCTTTCGTACAAGGGGTGGTGACGATCAGTGGTGGACAGATCCGCCAACACGAGCTGATCGATCTCCGTAGCCACCGCCGCCGCCGCGACCGGACCGTGAACGGGGACCACCAGCACCGCCGCCGCCTCCGCCTTCTCTTGGGGTGGCCTTGTTGACTCGGATCATGCGACCCATCCACTCCACGTCCTGCAGGTCGTCAATGGCTCGTTGTTCCGAGTCGGCATCCGCTAACTCCACAAAAGCAAAGCCACGTTTGCGTCCTGTTTCCCGGTCGAGGGGAAGGCTGCATTGGCGCACTTGGCCGTATTGACCGAAAAGGTCAACGAGATCCTCGCGTTCCGCATCAAACGAGAGGTTGCCAACGTAAATGGTCATTCGAGAAGAGGTCCTGGAACAGATTCGTTTGGTGCTGGGGTCCCAGGAAAGTTCAGTGAGCGGTGAAGACTAAAAGGGAAAACTGACGCGGACAACTGTCCGGTGAGCTTCCTGAGTCGAGGCCGGCTGAGCGTGCCGAAGGAAAGCCTTAACACTGTTGAATCCCCATCACCCTACAACCCCGCCTTCCGGCTTGATTGAGGAGTGTGAAGCGAGCTGGAAGGAAAGTGGAAGAGCCGGAAAGAACGCGGCAAACTGGCTCCATTGTCAGCAAACGCTGATCTGATTGCCCCGAGATGATCCCTCCTCTCACCCCATCGCCGGTGCCTTGGAGCCTCTCCTGGAGAGAGGATGGGGAGCTGGCACCCCAGGACCGCTTTGATCTTCTGCAGACTCTGGTGCTTGCGGAATCCCCAGATGTCCAGCCTGGCCTGATTGTGGCCATGGAACGCCTCTCGGTGGCGGAGATCACCAGCCTCTCCACAGTTGAGATCACCGGGTTATGTGCTTAAAGCGCCTTCCTTACAAGGCGTAGCGTCGTGCTGTGGAATCACGACAAAAGCTGCGGGCGGTGGCCAGGCTCGTGCCCGCAGTGATGCGATCCACCACGCAACGGCAGGCATAGGCCGCCATTCCCGCCGGTGCTACCTTCCCCGCTTGCTCCATCTCTTGTTGGAAGGCGGCTAAGCAATAGGCCTGCACGATGGATCCAAGACCTGATGACCTGGCGGGTTGGCTGACAGAGCCTAGAGCTGCTGTCACGACCAACACCGCACAGGACAGTGAAAGGCGAGGGAGACTCATAGACGAGAGAGTTGCAGTTCCTTGTTCATGACCCGCAGCCGTTGGAGGTTGGCCACCACCTCTGCGGGAATATCTTTGGGCAAATCCACTGTGGTGTGGCTGTCATAGATCCGGATTTTCCCGATCGATCGCCCAGTGAGGCCGCCTTCATTGGCGATGGCCCCGACGATATTGCCGGGCCGGACCCGATCACGCCAGCCCACTTCCAAGCGAAAACGTTCCATGTGGGCTTCGGGGCCACGATCGGCCTCAATCGGGCGTGATTCACGCTGCCGGCGTTTGGTGGGCTGCTCCGTGGCCGCCGCCTCCAGCCGCTCCTCTTTCAACAGCAGGGGTTTGCCTTGCAGAGCCAGCGCCAGAGCGGCCTCGCTCAGTTGTTCCGGCGTCGCCCCCTGCTCTCTGCCGAGCCGTTGCAGCATCTCCCTGAGCAGAGCTTGCTCCTCCAAGGTGAGAGGGGGCTCTGCCAGGAGGGCGGCAAGGCTGGATTCCAATCGATTCAGCCGACCTTGGTTGATGCTGGCATCGCTTGGCACCTCCATCGGTGAGATCGTCTCCCCCACGGCGCGCTCCAGTTCCCCGAGAAAGCGTTTTTCCCTTGGGGTGAGAAAAAGGATCGCTGTCCCCGTGCGTCCCGCCCGACCGGTGCGGCCGATCCGGTGCACGTAGGCCTCCCCGTCAAAGGGCATGTCGTAGTTGATCACCAGCCCGATGCGATCCACGTCGAGTCCGCGGGCCGCCACGTCCGTGGCCACGAGCACGTCGAGCTGGCCATCCCTCAAGCGTTGAATGGTGCGCTCCCTCTGGGCTTGGGGCACATCACCATTGAGCAGGCCGACGTTGTGTCCCTGCCCTTCCAAGGCTTCGGCCAGGGTGAGGCTCACGGCCTTGGTGCGAGTGAAAATGATCACCCCTCCAGACCCCTCGGCCTCCAGAACCCGATGCAGCACCTGGGCCTTCAGCTGAGGCTGCACCACAAGGAAGCGTTGATGAATGCGGCCTCCCTCTCCCTTGCGGGAGTGGATGGTGATCTCGGCAGGAGCCTGGAGATAGCGATTCGAAAGCCGGCGGATTTCAGACGGCATGGTGGCTGAAAGAAGCACCACCTGTCGCTGGGTGGGTAATTGCTCCAACACCCATTCCACCGATTCAATGAAGCCCATGCGCAACATTTCGTCGGCTTCATCAAGCACCAGAGTTCGCAGTCCGGAGAGATCGAGCGTGCCCTGGCGGATGTGATCCATCACGCGACCGGGTGTGCCAACCACCACCTGAATCCCGCGGCGCAAGTGTTGCAATTGCTCGCGGAAATCGGCGCCGCCGTAAATGGCCAACACCCTCACGTTGGCAAGTTGGGCGGCGTAGCTGCTCAGGGCGTCAGCCACCTGCAGGGCCAATTCCCGCGTTGGGGTGAGCACGAGCGCTTGCGGACGGCGCTCCTCCGGATCGAGACGCTGGAGCAAGGGCAGGCCGAACGCAGCCGTTTTGCCGGTTCCCGTTCGGGCTTGACCCACCAGATCTCGGCCGAGAAGCAGCTCAGGAATGGCCGCCTTCTGGATCGGAGATGGGGTGTCAAACCCCATCGTTGCCAGGGCAGACAGCAACTCGTCTCGCAGGCCAAAGCGAGCAAATCCGCTGGACGCAGCAGACTCCACAACGGCAGATGTGCCGCCGATCAAACAATCAGACAAGGGACAACCTCAGGCTTGAAGGCCAGAAAAATCCTTCAATACAGACCTGCAGCTGGCCCAAAAGACACTTCCTTAAAGGAACCATCCAAGAAGACGTTCTGCTCAGCTCTGGAAATGTCCCTGGAGAGCAGGGAGGGGAACCATCGAGTCCGATTTTGAAAAAACCGTGTCCCAAGCAGGAGGTCGGAAGCTGCGTCAGCTCTATCAAAGGGTGAAAAACCATCCTATCACCGCATCTCGTCTAGACACGGCCGAAGTCATCCTCGAAGCGCTCAATGTCCAACTCGCTGAGCGACGCGCCACGTTGCACCTCCACGATCTCAAGGGCCTCGCTGCCTGCCTCGGCGCGATGACGTGCCCCCTCCGGCACAAAAAGAGTGGTGCCCTTTTGGGCTTTGACTGTGGAATCTTCCAAGGTGAGAAACCCTTCACCATTCACCACCACCCAGTGTTCGCAGCGGTGGCGATGGCGCTGCAGACTGATTCGCTGTCCTGGTGACAGCCACAACCTTTTCACCAGATAGCCCTCTCCGGTGGTGATGGTTTCGTACCATCCCCACGGGCGCTCGACGCGCGCTTGGGCAATGGCTTGCATTGGTGGATCCAAAAAATAATGACCAAAATCTAGGGTTGATCTAAGGGAGAGGCCCAAGCATTTGTGGATCTCAGGACGGCTGTGCCGCCAGTTTTGGGGTGAAGAGCCAGGCCTCCTGACGCGCTCGTGTGAGGGCGGTGTAGAGAAGTCTGGAGTCTGCGGAGTGGGGCTCCGGAAGGAGCACCATGACGATGTCGGATTCGCTGCCCTGGGCCTTGTGCACGGTGAGAGCCGCCGCTGGTTCGAGCGCAGCGGTGAGCTGGGAGGGATGCAACCAAATCGGCCGATCCTGGCCAAACACCAGCCAGGGATCCTGGCCAGCGATCCACACGCCAAGATCCCCGTTGCTCAGGCCCAGGTCGTGGAGGTTGCGGGTGCAGATCACCGGGGTTCCCGTGGGCCAAGTGGGGAGAGCAGCGGTTGAGGCATCCCCCAGCAGCTGCCGGTGCACCGCCTCCACCCCCCATGCGCCCCGGTGCCTTGGGGTGAGCACGAGCAACTGATCGCGCAGCCGCAGCAAGGCAGGCCATCCCTCCTCCGTGCCCGGGGTGCAGACGCTGGCGGCCTGCTTCAGGCGCTGCAGGTGGGTTTGCAGGCGACGAAGCACAACAGCGGGCAGGGGCCCCGCTTCCGCCTCTTGCCAGTGAAGATTGTCGGCCGCTGCCAAAGCGTTGAGCTCCGGCTTCAAGACCGTGATCGGGTCGGCAGAGGGGCCGTGGGAATCCTCGATGGTGTGGCGCAGGGCGGAGGCCACCCGGGCGATGGCTCCGGCATTGCGATAAGGGGTTTGCAAGGTCACCACGGCTCCTTGCAGGGCGGGAGGGAGGCTGTCTTGCAGGAGGTCCTGCAAGGGGGCTCCCGGAGCCACCGGAGCCAACTGGGCCGGGTCTCCCACCAGCACCAGGCGGGCTTCCTGGGGCAGGGCGCGCAACAGGGCTTCCATCAAGGCCAGATCCACCATCGACACCTCATCCACCACGAGCAAATCGAGCTTCAGGGGCCGCTGGCGATTGCGGCGGAACTCTCCCTCGCCTCGGCTTTCGAGCAGTTGATGCAGCGTGGTGCAGGGCCAACGGTTGCCGGTGGCCGCCCGCAGCCGGGCAGCGGCCTTGCCCGTTGGGGCGGCCAGATGGATGCGTGCCTCCTGCTTCTGGTGGGCAACGGCTTCCAACAGGTGGGCCACCGTGCTCGTCTTGCCCGTTCCGGGGCCGCCCGCCAACACCATCAGATCCCTCTCCAAAGCAGTGCGAATGGCCAACAGCTGCTGGGAATCGAGGCGATCCGCGGGGGGACGCCATTCCTGCAAGGGGGTTTGGTGCTCCGCCCGGCGCATCAATTCTTCGAGCACCGCTTGCCGCAGTTGCTGCCAGCGACGCCAACGCAATTGGCTGCCCTCCAGGGCCAGGGGGCCATGGGGGGGCCGGGCCAACGCTGAGGCTTCCAGGGCACGCCGATGGGCTTCAGGCCACCCCTCGCTGCTGATGCCCTGTGGAGCGGGGCCCTGCAGATCAATGGCCAGATCCCCCTGCTCCAACGCCCTCAGCAGGGCTTGGATGAGCTCAGTGAGCCGCGGATCGGGCGGCACTCCATAGAGTCGGGGCAGGGCCTCCGCCAAGGCGGCGCCCAGAGGGGTGAGCCAGGGGGGAGGATCTCGACGCTGGAGGGCGCTCATGGGTGGCTGCCCGGTTGCCATCCTGGAGGGCGGGTGCCCAGGGCTCGATCCAGGGCCAGCAACCGCTCGAGGGGAGGGCGTTCCACCATCATTCCGGGGACGGATTGCGGCAACGCCTGCAGCCCGGCCTCGCCAGGGGTGCCGCGGACGAAGGCATAAACAAAGCCGCCCAGGTGGCGCTCCGCGCTGTAGGCGGGTAGGCGCCAGGCCAGATAGCGATGCAGGGCGACCAGATACAGATGCGCCTGCAAGGGGTAGTGGTGGCTGGCCATCAACATCTGCAAGGCCGCTTGGTTGTAATCGCCGGGGCCGCAGCGCAACACCCTGCCTTGCGGATCCCGACTCCCCAGCCAGTTGCTTTTCCAATCCAACACCCACCACTGCTCCAGACCATTCACCTGGGCGGGGAAGACCAGGTCGATGGAACCGGTGAGAAAGCCGCAGTGGTTCACAGGCAAGCGCTCCAGGGACGAGGCATAGCTGTCACCGAAGGCGCCACCGGGATGCAGGCGAAAGGCTTTGGCGAGATCCGAGGCCTGCACGCGGCCGAGGCTGAGATCGAAATGGAGTTCATTCAGTCGTTGCCGGGGCTTGATATCGGCCGGACGGAGCGAGCCAAGGGCGCTGCCAAAGGGGGTTTGCAGCATTTGCTGGGTGGCGGCGAGCAAGGGGGAGGCCAGCGAGATCGGCAGGCCCGCTCGCCGCAGCTCGTGCTCCGCTAGAGCCTGAATCTCCGCGGTTTGAAGCTCCGCGCCGTAGTCGATCTGTTCGAGCAGGCGATGCAGGCACTCGCCAAAGCCGGCCCCCCTGGGCAGATCGGCCCAGAGCCCCCGCTCTGGGTCCAGGGGTGGGCGAGGCCCCTCCTCCTGCCCTGGCGAGTCCTCCTGCACAGGAAGGCTGGCTTCCAGCTGCAGGCTGGGATCGTCGGTGTCTCGGCCTTCTTCCCACACCGCTGCGCCCCGCTGGTCGCTGGCGCTCTCCCCGGTGCGGCGGTCGTGGGTCCAGCTGGAGTAACTGCTGCGGGCCCAACCCCGGTTGAGAGGGCCCAGCGGCAAGGGACCCAGGGCCAAGGCCGGGCTCTCCCGATCCGTTGCCGGAGCCACCTCCAGAGCCTCCAGATCCGGTGGATCGAGCAGGCGCAGGGGCAAGCGGCGCCGACAGATCTCGTCTGTGAGGCGTTGGCGCCAATCCTCCAGCGTGGCGCCAGGCTGCGGCCAGTCCTCCTCGGGATCCGGCAGAGGCTGATCGGCAAACAGCCAGGGGTAGAGGGGGTTGCACTGCCGCCCTTTGGCGGGAACCCAGGCCAACACCAGCCGGTGCATGGCCCGGGTCAGGGCCACGTAGGCGAGTCGTTCCCGTTCGGCCTCCAAGGCGAGCCATTGGTGACGGTCGGCGCTGTAACCGGTTCCCCAATGCTTGTTGCGGTGCAGATCCAGTCGCGGGGGACCCTGCGGGTCGGGGTGCCAGCGCTTTCCCTCGCCCTGGCCTTTCCCCGCATCCAGCCAGAGGTAGGGACAGATCACCAGCGGGTATTCCAGGCCCTTGCTGCGGTGCACCGTCACCACCGCCACCGCCTGTTGCACCTTGTCACTGTGGGTCTGCTCCGCCTCGGGCACCGGGTCGAGCTCCAGCTGCCGCCGGCGACGCAACCAGCGGGCGGCCGCATGGGGTCCGAGCCCCTCGCGGTGCAATCGCTGCTGCACGAGCTCGGCCACCTGCTGAAGATCGGCCAGGAAGCGTCCCCCTTGGGCGAGTCGGGCCATTTGCTCGGCCCCGAGCACGGCCGCCAACGGGCCAAGCAGCCCTTGTTGCGGCCAGCTCTGGGCCATCCGTTGCAAGCTGGAGACCAGGGCACTCCAGTGCAGCGGCGGGGCGCTGGCGATGGTCTCGGCGCTCCAGCCCAACAGCGGAGAGGCCGCCAGCAACCTCAGCCGGTTGGCATCGGCGGGATCGGCCAAGGCATCGAGCAGCCGCTGCAATGCGGTGGCGGCCGGGGTGGCATAAACATCCGCCTGGCTCACCAGCCGGCTGGCGATGCCCAGCTCCTGCAACGCCTGGCGCAGGCGTTCCGCCTGCAGATGGGTGCCCACCAACAGGCAGATGTCATCTGGCGCCAAGGGCCGCGCAGCGGAGCCCTCCCGCAGCAGCGGCGGTTCCCGGAGCAACCGCGCCACGTGGGCGGCCATTTGAAGCGGCAACTGGCCATCCACCTCCGTGCTGCTGGGCAGGGGGCCCGATCGCCCGAGCCACACCAGCTCGATCGGCACGTTGCCGTCTCCACCCCGATCGGCCTTGGCTTCCAAGGGGGGCATGGCCAACCGGGAGCGGGGAAGCCCCCGCTCACAGAGACGATTGAGTGCGTCGATGAGTTCGGGGCTGGAGCGGCGGTTGTCCCGCAGCTGATAGCAGCTGCCGGCCGCCTGGCGGGCGGCCAGGTAGGTGTCCAGATCGCCGCCGCGAAAGCGGTAGATCGCCTGCTTGGGATCGCCCACCATCACCAGGGCATGACGCCCCGCACCGAAGGCCAGCCGCAGGATGCGCCACTGGATCGGGTCGGTGTCTTGAAATTCATCGATCAGGGCGGCGCTGTAGCGCCCAGCCACCGCCTCCAGCAGGGGTGTGGCGGCGGTGGCCCGGGGCCCCGGATCGAGATCGCGCAGCAGATCCGCAAAGGAACACAGCCCCAGCCGCTGGCGTCGCCGGGCCAGCTCCTGGCGCCCCCACTGGCAGGCATGCAGCAAGGCCAACTCAGCGGGCCCGTCCACCAGATCGGCGACGGCCTCCATCAACGAACGGTCCGGCAGCTGGATCGGCCGCGGACCGTGGCCCTCCACGGAGCGGGCGATCTGACAAAAGGTGCCCGGATGGAGAAACGAGCTGAGCATCTCTTCATCCAACACCTGGTCGTAGGCAGGGGCTGCCTCGCCATCGCGCTGCGCTGCGATGAAGGCATCGACGACGCCCCCGTTCTTCTTTGGGGTGGGTTTGAGGCAGTAGGGCTGATAGCTCACGTCTTGGTCGCGCCAGTCGCGGGCCTGCGCGAAAAGGCGCTCCAACAGATCAGCCCCCCGCTGCTGCCACTGCTCTTTGAAGTGCTGCCAGCGCTGTTGCCAGAGTCGTGGCAGTTCGGCGGCCAGGTTGGCGTCCACGGGCAGCTCGACAGGCAGGGGATCCAGCGCCAATCCAGGATCCCCATCCAGGGTGCGAAGCAGGGAGAGCAGGGTGTCCGGCTGGAGGCCCTTGCGGCTCAGGCCTCGGATCAGGGGCAGGGGCAGGTGCAGCACCTGCTCCTGCCAGTAGGTGTGCACCACCTGCTCCAGCAGGGTTTCCCTCTCCACGTCCAGCGTGAGCCCGGGCGGTCTTTGGGCTTCGAGGGCGTGGCGCTGCAGGCTGCGCTGGCAGAAGCCGTGGATGGTGGTGATGTCTGAGCGATCCAGGTCCTCCAGGGCGAGGAGCAGTCGCACTTCCCATTCCCCGGCTCCTGAGGCCGCTGACTCCTGGCGCCGCAGGTCCAGCCACTCCGCCAGAACGGCATCGGCTGGCTCCTTCTCGGGATCCTGCAAGGCACTCAGGGCCTGCTGCAGGCGCCGCCCGATGCGCTCCCGCAATTCGGCGGCCGCGGCCTCAGTGAAGGTCACCACCAGCAGGCGGGGCAGGGGGATGGCCTTCTCGGTGACCAGCCGCAGGACAAGGTGGGCCAGAGCAAAGGTTTTGCCGGTGCCAGCGCTGGCCTCCAACAGCCGCATGCCGGGATCCAACGGAAAGCTGTTGGGGTGGAAATCCTGGCTGGCCTGGGGCGGCGCGATGGTGTCGGAGGAAGGGGCCATCAGCGTCGCGCCGCTTTAGAGGGAACGACGGCGTTCAAAATGGGGGCGAAGAGGCGTGGGGCCCAAGCCGCGAAGGGCAGCTCCTGGAGGAGCGACTCCAGGGAGCGCTGGTGTCCGAAACACAGTTCCATCTCCTCCCTTGTGGCTTCCCCTCTGGAGAGGTGGCCGTCACCGCTCCACACTTTGGCGACTTTTTCAAACTCCTTGCTTCCCGGGGCGGGTTCCCCATGCTCAAGCCAGGCCCATCCGGTTTCCGGAGGAACGGGCCAGCAGGCCGTGCGCCAGCTCTGGCGGAGCTGCCAAAGCCGGGCCAATTCCCGCTGCGCTTCGGCTGGGTCGGGCGCGACGAAAGTGCACTGGATGGCGAAGTTGTCTCTTTTTTTCCCCGCCCCCCGGGCAATCAAAACCGCGCGTCGCGGCGGAGCCTCCTCCAGGGCCGCAGCGGCCAACTGCAGCTGCAGCCAGAGATCCAGCCGCTGCGCCACCCGCTCCCGGGCGAGATGCACCAGCACCACCGCATCCCCCCGCAGGATGGTCGAGCCGGCCCAGGGGCCCCACTGGAGGGCCGCGACTCGCGCCTCTCCCAGGGGCTCCAGGGTTGCCAGCAAGCTGAGCCAGCGCTCCTGCAGGGTCTCGGCCTCCAGTGCTCCGCCCTGGGCCGGCGGAAAGCGTCCTTCCCCCCGATGGCGCCCGAGCCAAGCGCTGCTCTCACCCTCGCTCCGGGCATCGAGGCGATCGGGCTCCTCGGCAAGCGCCTCTCGCAACAGCGCCGCCCGATCCCGCTCCTCAAACTCGAGGGCCTCCAGGTCGTCCACCGCCTCGCGTTGTTCGCCCGCAACCATCCCCAGCTCGCGCAACCACACCTTCTGGGGAGCCATCAGCCAGCCCCGCAGCTCCTCGAAGGGATCCACCCCTGCGGGGGCCTCCCCGTCCAGGCTCCCCTGCGACGCCCTGGCCAGTCCTTGGGCAGGCGGGGCGATGCCAGCCTGAAGGTGGCGACAGGCCTCCAGCAAGCGGCGATCGCAACTGGCCGGGGGCCGCGCTCCCTGCGGTTGAAAGTTGGCTGGAGCCAGGGGATTGGGCTCGTGGCACACCTGGAGTGCGCGGGCCTCCCCCGCAGGCAAGCGGCTCTCCAGCCATTGCAACCATTGCTGCACGGGGGCGGCGGGGGGCTTGCCCACTCCGGTGCGCTCGTCCCTGCAATTCCAGGTGATCAGCAAGTGATCCCGGGCCGAGAGCAGGGCTTCCAGCAAGGCGTATCGGTCCTGGTCGGCTGGATTGGGGTCGCCAAGGCGCCGGCCGGCTTCCATCAGATGAAAGCCTGGCCGTTCCCCCTGTCTGGGAAACACGCCAGCGTCAAGACCCATCAAGATCAGCACCCGGTGGGGAATGGCGCGCATCGGTTCCAGAGCACTGATCGTGAGGGAGCCTGTGCGATGGCCAAATCGGCCGCTCTCCAGCGTCAGACGCTCCTGCAACACCGCTGCCACCACGGCAGGTTCAAGCAGAAGGTCGCTCCCAGCGGCACTAAGCCGCCACTCTTCCAGGGCACCATGCACGGCGGCCTGCTCCGAGCCCAGGGGGGAGCCATCCCCAAAGAGGTCGTTTATGAGATCCCCAAGCCTCTCCACCCAAGCTCGGCAGGGGCAGGGCTCGGCCAATAGCGCCAGCCAGTGCTTCAGTCGCAGCAACAGGTGCAGGGTGCGCCCACCCAGCTCCATGGGGTTCGGGGGGCGGGCGGGCGCCGTGTCGCTCTGCCACGTGCCATCCGTATCGGGGAGCACCAGGCCGAGCAGGAGCCGGTCGATGGCCCAGCCCAGGCTGTGGGTTGGGTCGCCCTGGCGATCGGCGGCCCCCAGTCCCCAGCGAAAACCGCAGCTCTGCAGCCGCTCGGTCACCCCTGCCGCGTCCTCGGGGCTGAGGCCGAAGTGCGCCAGCAAGGGCTCGCAGGCCAGCAACCGTTCCAGACCCGTGGCCGTCAACCGGTCCCCGGCCAAGGTGAGCATCTCCAGCAAGGTGCGCCCCACCCCCCCCTCCTGTTGTTGGCTGCGATCGGTGAGGCGCCAGGGCAGATCCACACCCGTGGCGTCCCGATCCCCAAAAACCGTGGCCACGAGCGGGGCGAAGGTCTCGACCGCCGGAGTCATCACCAGGATGTGGCGAGGTTCCAGGGTTGGATCGGAGGCCAGCAATTGGAGCACCCGATCGCGCACGATCTGCACCTGCCGCAGGGGACCTGGACAGGCATGGAATTCCAGGGAGTGATCGCCCTCGGCCAGGTGAAGCACCGGTTGGAGCTCCTGGCTGAGCAGATGCTCCTGAAGCTGATGCAGCAGCGATGGCGCTTCTGCCGAGCCGGGAGCAGGCTTCTTGGCGCGGCGGGTTGTGCGGGTGGGCCGCAGGAACAGATCCTCCTCCCGCTCCTGGCTCAGTTGGGCTTCACCGGTGCCCTCCAAAAGCTGCTGAAATTCGGCGCCCATCCGGCCGAATCTCGCCTCCAAAGGCGGAGCCTGCCGCAGCCATTCCCCGTCCAGTGGTTGGCGCAGAGCCAGGGCCTCGCTGAGGGCTTGCCGCCGCGCCACGCAACGCTGCCACAGCCCAGGGCAGGGGCTGAGCAGGTAGAGGTCGACGGGGAGCCAGGCGGCGAGGGCCTGGAGCAGCTCCACCTGGATGGGGGCCATGCTGCTGAGCCCAAACAGGCGCAGCCGCTCACCGAGATGGGTCTTGAGCGCTGTGGTGTGTCCCTCCCCAGCGCGCAGCCGGCGGATCACCTCGATCACTTTGAGGCCGAAGGGTTCGGCCTCCAGCCGCTGCCGCAAGCGCCGGTAGAGCATGGGCTGCCAGAGCTGCTGGGGGGGCAAGGGCTGGCCGGCCTCGCCAAGATCCTGCCCCGCCTCCCACTGAAGCAGCAGATCCGGCCGGTAGAGGGCGTAGTCGTCGAAGGCATCGGCAATGGCCCGGGCCAATTGCCAGTTGGGACGATCCACTCGGCCTGAGCGGGGACGGTTCAACAGCCAAAGGCGCAACAGGTCGCCTTGGGGTTCGGCGGCGAGGCCTGGGAGCTCCTCCAGCACAGACCACACCAGGTGGATCGCCCGCCAAGGATCAGCCTCCGCCTCCCGTTCCGTGCCCGTCCCCTCGGCCAACATCAGCTGCACCACGCGCCGCAGATGGCTGCCGGGAAAGGGAAAGCGCAAATGGGCCGCAATGCCGCCAAGGTGAAGCGCCAGAGACTCCCCCAGCCAGCGGCTGGTGGGCCAGGTGTTGACGACCACTTGCACCGGTTCGAGTGGTCCGGGGGGTGGGTGGCTGAGCTGGGCCGCCAGGAGCTGGGCCAGCACTTCAGCCCGGTTGCTGCGGTAGAGGGTCAGCAATGACCGGTCCCCATCAGTCCTTAGACCACAGGTGCGCAACGTTGGTGCGCCGGGGAGTCGTGGGGGATGGGGGCGACCGCAGGGCCGGGCACACTCAGCAGATCGCCGGATTCTGGGCAGTAGGCCGTCAACCGTCCGCCGTAGCAGGCACCGGTGTCGATCAACAGGATGCGATCGAGGCGCCGCACGTGTTGGGCGGGGGTGTGCCCCACAATCACCTCGCCGTAACGGCCGTCGTAGGCCTGCCAGAACGGCAAGCGGATGCTCAGGTCTGGCGTCCAGCTGATGGGATCAAAGCCTGCATGGGTGGCCACCCAGTCCGTCCCCCAGTAGGCGGTTGGCAGCCCTTGCAGCCGCTCCATCCACAGGCGGCAGGTGCGGTCGCCCAGCTGTCGATAGGTGTCACAGCCTGCGAGCAGACGAAACAGATCCCCGCGCTGGGTCGCCAAAGCCTCCAAGAGCCTCTTCTCGTGATTCCCCATCAGCCAGACCCCCCGGCCGCTGCTCACCAAGCCCCAGGCCAGCTCCATGGCCTCCTCGATCGCCGGTCCCCGGTTGATCACATCGCCCAGGAGCACCAACCGATCTCCCGTGGGGAGCAATGCCAAAAGGTGGGCCAAGGCCTCGGCACAACCATGAACATCCCCGATGACCCAATGGCGTGGGGGCGGGAGCAGCGAGGGCATGCAGCATTTGTTGTCCCCTCCAGTGTGACCTCTGAAGGCTTCTCCTGTCACCTCCACCTGGCAGGGACGCCATCG
>Ga0315899_10005444_pt1 | contig 13752 bp, 9 predicted proteins | sample LakEriMetagenome_2_FD_203518 | JGI IMG/M metagenome (GOLD analysis project Ga0315899, IMG submission 203518) | Freshwater fungal communities from buoy surface, Lake Erie, Ohio, United States - Buoy 4 MA112 | ecosystem: Environmental > Aquatic > Freshwater > Lake | place: USA: Lake Erie, Ohio...
TTTTTCCTTAATCCATTCGGCGATTCGCGCCAGTTGAAGAATGCGAGTGCCGGCTTCTCGGTTAGGGACACGCGCTCCAATAGCTCTTGCTACGTCCTGAAACACCTCTTTCATAGAGAGGTTTTCTGTAACCAGAATGAAGCGTTCATTGGTAATACTGCCGAGTGTTAGCTCTGCAATGCAATAAGCAGCATCTGTTGCCGCAATAAAACCTGTGCCACCGGGTGGATAGTAACGCATACCTTCGTTGATCTTGCGAAACATGCTTGGACTACTGCGCTCGAAACTTCCCGGGCCGATGATGAATCCGCAGTTGAAAGCAACACCTGTAATTCCTTCATGTAAGCCACGCCAAAACTCCATCTCGGACAGTTGCTTGGTGATGGCATAGTGCGTAGTCATTTCATTTTCGACCCATTCTGCTTCCTCGTTGACGTGCTCGAGGTTTTTGGCTTTACCCAATGCCGCAATGGAGCTTATGAAGGCAAGTTTTACATTACCCAATAGCAACGCCACATTCACCACATTGGCCGTTCCTTCGGTATTGATGCGATACATTTCCGCGCGTTGTGCGGGATGGTACGACACGATAGCAGCACAATGGAATACATGACTGCACCCATCCATGGCCCCTTCGAGCGATTCGGTGTCGAGCACATCGCCTTCTACCCATTCAATGGCTTGATAGGACGTATTGCCGTAGAATCGAAACACCTCTTCAACCGGCTTGCGATTGCTTCCGGGGCGCATCAGCGCGCGCACGCGTTGACCTCTGGAAAGAAGTTCCATCATGAGGTGGGTGCCCAACAAGCCGGTAGCTCCGGTAACGAGATTCATAATCTGTTGGCGAAGGTAACACAGCAGGGTATAATCAACCGCGTTGTAACTTGCACCTTGTGAAGGCCGGCTCCGAAAAAATCGAAAACATCTTGAAGTTGCTTCCCCACCAGCCGGGGGTCTATCAGTATTTTGATGAGTCCGGAGAAATACTCTATGTAGGAAAAGCCAAAAATCTGAAGAACCGTGTTTCGAGCTATTTCAACAAGCAGCAATACGAAAATGGGAAGACCAAGGTGTTGGTACGGAAGATTGCCGACATTCAATACATCGTGGTAGAAACCGAACTCGATGCGCTGCTGCTTGAAAACTCGCTCATCAAGAAATACAAGCCGAGGTACAACATCATGCTCAAAGACGATAAAACGTATGCGAGCATCGTTATCAAGAAAGAGGATTTTCCGCGGGTATTTCCCACCCGACAAATCATTCGCGATGGCTCCGAGTATTTTGGACCTTATCCCTCCGGTCGTACCATGCATACGGTGTTGGATTTAATCAAGAAGTTGTATCCGATGCGCACCTGCAACCTCGCGCTTACCGACAAGAATATATCGGCCGGAAAATTCAAGGTGTGTCTGGAGTATCACTTAGGCAATTGTAAAGGTCCTTGTGAAGGCAAGCAAACCGCCGAGGATTACAATCGCGGTGTAGATGCTTCTCGCAACATACTCAAGGGCAATTACACCGAGCTCATTCGCGACCTGAAACAGATGATGGGGGAGTTTGCCGATCGCTATGAGTTCGAGCTGGCGCAAGAAGTGAAGGAGAAAATAGAAGTGCTATCTAACTTTCAAGCGAAGAGCACCATCGTACACCCGAGCATTCACGACGTGGATATATTCACCATCGCCAGCGATCCGCAAGCGGGTTACGTGAACTTCATGAAAGTGAGTAACGGGGTGATTGTGCAGTCCTACACTACCGAGGTAAAGAAGCGCATGGATGAAAGTGAGGCAGAAATGCTCGAGTACTCTATCGTGGAAATTCGCGACAAATTTCAGAGCAGCTCAAAGGAGATTTTTTTACCCTTCGAATTGGAAATGGAATTTCCCGGAGTGATGCTCACCGTTCCGCAACGAGGCGACAAGAAGAAGTTGGTTGAACTGTCGCAACGCAACGGCACACACTATATGCTCGACGCGCAAAAGCAACAAGAGATGGTTGATCCGGATCGCCACGTCACTCGTGTTTTGGAAACCCTTCAGAAGGATTTGCATTTGAAAGAATTACCCCGTCACATCGAATGTTTCGATAACTCGAATATTCAGGGAACGAATCCCGTAAGCGCATGCGTCGTTTTTCGTAACGCCAAGCCCAGCAAGGCCGACTACCGCATCTTTCACCCGAAAACCGTGCAAGGCCCCAACGATTTTGATACGATGAAGGAAGTGGTTTATCGCCGTTACCGGCGTATGCTGGATGAAGGCGAAGCGCTTCCTCAGCTCATCATCATCGATGGTGGAAAAGGTCAGTTAAGTGCTGCCATTGAAAGCCTGGTGAAGCTTGAGTTGTATGGTAAAGTTGGAATCATAGGCATCGCCAAGCGATTGGAAGAAATTTATTTCCCGGGCGATAGTTTGCCCATCTATCTGGATAAACGTAGTGAGTCGCTCAAGCTTATACAACGCCTACGCGATGAAGCGCATCGCTTTGGTATTACCAAGCATCGCGATCGCAGAAGTAAAGATGCTATCCGCTCCGAGTTGACCGATATCAAGGGCGTGGGAATGCATACTACGCAAGCGTTGATTCATCATTTCAAAACGGTACAAGCGGTGAAAGAAGCGAGTTTGGAAGAGTTAAAGAAGGCAATCAACAACCGCATGGCTGAATTGGTATTTAATCATTTTCATGCTAATTAGACGGTCCTTTTCATGGATCAACATAGCGATGTTGAATGGATGAAAAGCCAAGGTTCCAACGTTTGAAGCTGAGGTGTATATTTTCCACACAATCTTAACGTATGAAAAGAAAACTAATCACAATGCTTGCTGCCTTCGGTATGTCGGTGGCGGGCACGGCTCAACTTGGGCCTGTTTCATTGGGGGCTGAATTAGCGTTACCTACAGGCGATTTCGGTGAAGTGTATCCGATGGGTTATGGTGCTTCTGTAGGTTATGAGCACCCTGTAGGAGAAAAATTGGGTGTTACGTTGCAAGCCGGCTACATTATGCTTGGCATAGATGAGGCAGCGTCTTCCTTGATTGATAAGTCGTCTATGATGCCGATTCAAGTAGGGGCTAAATATTATCTCAGTGAGCGCGGTTCGGGACTTTATGCACATGTGCAAGGAGGTGTGCATAGTTTGAGTGTGACCACCAAGGATTTGGATTTAGGGTTTCTTGGAACATTTCCGGGAACAACCAGCTCGGAGAGTTATATGAGTGGAGCCATCGGTTTGGGCTATGTGCTCAATAAGAAGATTGATGTGGGGGTTCGTTACAATATAATTGCCCCCGACAGTGATGTTGAAGGTGCCACAGCCTCTAATTATCTGGGAGTGCGCATAGCGTATACTCTTTTTGGTGGAGAATAGTATTAGTTTGGTGCACATATGGAAAGGCCGGGTCAAGCCCGGCCTTTTCTTTTATATCATCACACAATCAATGTTGCACAATCAATCGCATGCTGTTCGTGCGGTTGCCATTGGAAAGGCTTACCACATAGATACCATCGGTTAGCTTAGAAGTTTCCAAGCGGTTGCTGCGAAGCGTTTCTTGTCTCACCACTCTTCCACTCACGTCGGTGATGGTTACGTGCGCAGCGCCTTCCCAACCGGATAGCGTTACCCAATCGTTCGCCGGGTTAGGATAGAGCGTAAACTCGGGAGTCATTTCAATAACCGACTGTGCAATAGCGCAGTTGCCTTCCATCGAAGCGTTCATGTATTCCATCATTCCGGCTTCCATACTTTGCAAGGTGAAGTCGATCGATGCATCACAAGGGTAGGGTCCAGCCAAGTATTGGCCTGCTGCATTCATCATCATCATTTGACTATCGAAATTTGAACTTAAAATGTACGGAGCACCGTTCCCTTCATCCATCATTTCTACGCGCACCCAGAATTGGTTGTTGATCTCATCAGGCAGCATGGTCATGCCCATGAGTGGTGGCATCATTTCGTAGATACAGGTTCCGTCATCAAACCAAGCCCACGCATCGTAGTTGAGCGCTGAAGGATTGGTGCAACCAAAACACAAATTGCACGAACCGTCGTCGCAGGTTGCAAGCGAATTGTAATTGCATGCAATAGGATCTGTACAGCCGCTGATTTCATTGGTATTGCTTACTGAAATGAAATCGTAGTAGTTGCCGTTGCTGGAAGTGCCTGAGTATAAAACAACCCCATTCTGATTCATGATTTCGATGCTAAGAGAGTTTCCTGAAAGGGTATAAGCTTGCATGGTGAAACAGTTATCCATGGAGCAGAATCCATTTTGTTCAGGATAAATGCCTCCGTAATAATTCATGTACTGATCGATGATGTACCAGTAGAAGCTTTCCGATGCACTGATGGTATACCAATTATTATAGCAGCAAGAGCCATCGTTTTGTGTAGCCGTTGAATCATAATTGGGAGCTGTTGGGTCGGTGCAGCCGAGGCAGCTATAATCGCAGGTGAGGTAGTCCATGCATCCTGCTGAAGGGTCGTAGTTGCACGACTGCGGATCGGCGCAACCCAACGAAATACCGTTGAATGCGATGGTTATCGCATAGTCATTGTAGCCGATTGTTCCTGAAGCGATGATGTTTCCGGCGGCATCGAAAATGGTATAACCCACGTCCGTTGCATCATACGACCAAGCGGAAAGCTGGAAGCAAGAGCCGGAAATGCAGAATCCGTTTTGTTCGGGATAATTGCCAAAGCTGTATGTGTAGTCAGTCAATGATGTAACTGACCAATAGGCAGGACCTGAAAGCTGCATGGTGTACCAGTCGTTGTAGCAGCAAGTGCCATTGTCGATGGTCGCATTCGGGTTGTAGTTGGGTGCAGCAGCATTGGTGCAGCCGTAGCAAGAGTAATCGCAAGCGTTGTAGTCTGGGCAATTGACTGTAGGGTCGTAATTGCAGGCATATGCGTCTCCACAACCGGTGATTGGATCATTGGAGATTAGGATCTCCACGCTTCCCATTATGGGGTTGACAGAGCCGTTAGCAACCTCAATACCGTTCAGTGAGATGGTCGCCGAGAAATTGGTTTCATTGTAATTATCGGGGTATGCTATGAAGTACAGGCATCCTTCATCAAAACAGAATCCTGTTGTTTCCGGGTAGTGTCCAGAACCGCCGCTTGTGCCGTTGTAGTTATAAGCGTGCCAAGCTCCCGGTGCAGAAAGCTGCACTTCGTAATACGATGCATAGCAGCATGAGTTGTTGCTGAGTACTGCATTCGGATCGAAGTTGGAAGCCGTTGGATCGGTGCAGCCGTAACAATCGTACAAGCACATAGAATAGTCCTGACAGGAAGCAGTAGCATCGTAGTTGCAAGCGTAAGGGTCGAGGCAACCAATGCTGGCGTTGTTTGAAAAGCCTTGCGATGCGTAATAATAGCTGTTCGCGCCTGATGCAATCACTTGGCCTGACGCATCGGTGAGTGTCCATTCAAAGTTTTCGCTGTTGGGGCTCCACAAATCGAAATAGAAACAGCCGTCAGGCAAGCAGAATCCGGTTGATTCCGGGAAAACACCTCCTGTGAAGTAATTGGATTGCGAACCACTCACGTTATACTGAAACTGACCTGTACCTGTGATGTTGTAGGACTGCGTGCAGCAAGAGCCGTTATCAAAGATGGCTGTTGAGTCGTAATTAGCTGCAAGCGGATTGGTGCAGCCGTAGCAATCGTAGGTGCAGAGATAATAAGAGCTGCAAGTAGCGTTGGGCGCATAGTTGCATGCCGATGGGTCGCCACATCCGGGGGTTCCATCGCCCATGGTGAAGGTAATAGGGTAGGGCGTTTCTATAGTTTGGCTGAAAACAACCTCGTCGTTCGCGTTCGTGAAGGTGAATTGCGCCGTTCCTTGGAAAATGGGAGAGTAAATGCTGATGAAATAGCAGCCATTCGGCACGCACATGGAAGAACCATTGGGCATTGCATAGCTGTAAGTGCCGTCAATAGAGGTAAGATACCAAAGTATAGAAAGGCTATCGGTCGAACCTGAAACTACACCCGTGAGGTAATTTGATTCAGAACAGCAGCTTCCGTCGTCGATGGTTGCCGCAGGATTGTAGTTAACAGAAAGCGGGTTGGTACAACCGAAGCAGGTGTAGTCGCATGAACTGAAGTCGTAGCAGTTGGCTTGGGGGTCGAAGTTGCACGCTTGAGGATCCAGGCATCCTGAATTGTCCGAGTTGGGAGAGAAAACCACGTAGTCATAGAAGTTATCGACTACCTCGTTGGTAGCAATCACATTGCCTTGGGCATCGGAAATGGTCCAAGTGTAATCGTCGATACCATACTGCGAATGCACGTTTACCGAAGTGCACACATCCGGGATGCAAACGCCGGTTTGCTCAGGAAAGTCGGCGGCCCCGAGGTAACCCAATTGGTCATTGTAAAAGGAAAAGTAGATAGGTGTGCTGGCGCTCACCTGGTACCAAACTCCCTCGTAACAGCAAGTCCCGTTATCAGCCGTTGCATTCGGGTCGTAATTATTGGCTGTCGGATCGGTGCATCCCCATTCCGTTTGAGCGAATGATGGTAACGCGCACGCTAAGACGAAGAATAGTGGAAGAAATTTCATGGTTTTTTGTTTTGTCATATACGATGTAAGGAGATAACACCCTACCCATGCAAACAGTTGCACGAAAATTAAAATAAAATGGAGTGGGTTGAATTGCTAACGACTTGATGTGGGCAACATTCATGATTGGAGGCCGTTTTTGGGGCTCATTCGGTAATTTTGGAAATCATACAAATGTCAAAAAAGGGAATTAACAATTTCAAGGGACGTGCGCGCCTGATTTGGATCCTGGCCTTATCGCCCGTGTTTGCCGTTGTGCTCGTGCTCACAGCCGCTATGCTGAGCGGCTTGCCCGATGTAGAGTTGCTGGCCAACCCAAAGGTTAGTTTGGCCTCTCAGGTTCTTTCCAGCGACAATAGGACGTTGGGTGCTTATTACAAGGAAAATCGAAGTGATGCGAAGTTTAGTGAGCTGCCGCCTCATCTGGTTAACGCGCTGCTTTCCACCGAAGATGTTCGTTTTCGTGAGCACAGCGGGGTAGATTACTGGGGATTGTTCCGTGCAGTATTCTCGGCAGGTCGCGACGGCGGTGGGTCAACCATTACGCAGCAGCTGGCCAAAATGCAGTTCACCAAGGAGTATCAGAACGTTTCATTCATCAAGCGCGGATTTCAAAAAATTCGCGAATGGATTATCGCCTGTCAGATCGAACGGTTGTACACAAAAGATGAAATCATCGCGCTATACCTTAACCAATATGATTTTTTGAATCAGGCAGTGGGTATAAAATCGGCTGCTTATATCTACTTCAATACCATACCCGATTCGCTCAATGTGCAGCAATCGGCCATGTTGGTGGGTATGCTGAAAAACAGCTCACTTTTCAATCCGCTCAAGCGCGATTCCCTTGTGATGAAGCGTCGAGAGGTAGTGCTCAGTCAAATGGTGAAGTATGATTTTTTGTCAGAGCAGCTCTATGACTCCTTGCGAACCCTTCCACTTGGAATTGACTATCAACGTATGAGTCACGATGAGGGGTTGGCTCCCTATTTCCGCGAAGTGCTTCGTGGTCAATTGGAGGAAATACTCAACGAAAAGGATGGTAAAGGTGCATTGAAATACGTCAAGGCCGATGGCCAACCCTACGATATTTATCGCGATGGTTTGAAGATTTACACGACCATCGACTCGCGTATGCAGGAGTATGCGGAATGGTCGGTTCATGAGCATTTGCGTAAAGAGTTGCAACCGGCCTTCAGCAAAGATGTGGCTCGCAGAAAAAAGGAGAATTATCCTTTCTACAACGGCATTCGAAAGGAAGATCGCGAGGCCATCATGAAGCGTGCTATGGAGGAAAGTTCACGCTATAGGGTCCTTACCGGCAAGCAATGTCCCGACTGTGAGCGTCCTGCATTTTACATCGCAAAAGAGAAGGTGGATGGCAAGGAAATGTTTCACTGCCGCGAAAGCAAGGATGGTTGCGGACATCAATGGCCTGCGTTGAGTCAAAAGGAAATCGATGCAACTATGAATGCACCTGTTGCCATGAAGGTTTATACTCCTTTGGGGGCAAAGGATACGACGCTCTCTCCGCTGGATAGCATCAAGCACAACAAGTCCATTCTGCATGCAAGTCTCATGTCGGTCGATCCGCATAGCGGACACATCAAAGCATGGGTTGGCGGGATTGATTTCAAGCACTTCAAATTCGACAATGTGTATCAGTCGGCTCGCCAAGTCGGGTCAACCTTCAAGCCGCTGGTATATGCAACAGCATTGCGCATGGGCAAGAACCCAACCGATCAGGTAGACGGTTCGCGTTTTTGTTGGGGCAGCTGGTGTCCGCAAAATAGCGGCACGGGTTACGGCTCTTACACTATGCAATGTGCATTGGCTAACTCGGTCAACACAGTTGCGGCCCGTTTGGCGCAGCAATATGGCGTCGATAATATCATCAAGCTAGCGCGCAGGCTAGGTATTACAGCTCATCTTGATGCAGTAGGGCCTATTGCCTTAGGTGCTGCCAACGTGCCTCTCTATCAAATGGTGGGTGCGCTCAGCACATTTGCCAATCAAGGCGTGTACATCAAACCTACTTTCATTTTACGGATCGAGGATAAAAACGGAACGCCTATCTATGAACCTGAACCCGTCATAGAGCAAGCCATTGATCCATGTGCAGCCTATGATTTGTTGACGATGATGAAGGCTGTCGTAACAGGGAGCTGCGGCAGCGGAACCGGTGTTCGCTTGCGAAATCCGGGTAAACCTTATGGAGGCATTCAATATCCAACAGCGGGTAAAACCGGAACCACCCAGAATAATACGGATGGATGGTTTATAGGCCTCACGCCCGATTTGGTAACAGGTGTATGGGTGGGAGCTCAAGATCCTACGGTGCGCTTCACGAGCACAGCACTGGGCCAAGGCGCAAACACGGGCTTACCTATCTATGGTTATTTTATGAAGAAGGTATATGCGGATGCCAACCTGGAAGTATCCAAGGGGGATTTTGAGATGCCTCTCGGTTGCACGAACAGATTGGGAGGTATACCGACAGGCCCACTTGGCGGTGACGATTACGAAGGATTGTTTGGAGAAGGAGAGCCGGAAACTGATAATGATCAATCCATACCGGTGGGGTTACCCAAGGAAACCGATGAGTTTATTCCAACAGATTCAACTAATTTTGATCAATAATATTCGGTCAATTCATGCCAATTCAAAAAGTAGTAAAAAACGCTGAGGAAGCGTGTAAAGACATCACCGACGGCATGACGCTGATGGTGGGTGGATTCGGTTTGTGTGGAATTCCTGAAAACTGCATAACAGAGCTAGTTCGAAAGGGAGTAAAAAACCTTACGTGTATTTCCAACAATGCCGGTGTCGATGATTTTGGCTTGGGGTTGTTGCTGCAAACGAAGCAAGTGAAGAAAATGATCTCTTCCTATGTTGGAGAGAACGACGAGTTTGAACGCCAAATGCTCAGCGGGGAGTTGGAAGTAGAGTTGATACCACAGGGCACATTGGCCACACGTTGCATGGCTGCAGGCTATGGCATGCCGGCCATCTATACTCCGGCGGGTGTAGGAACGGAGGTAGGAATTGGAAAAGAGGTACGCAATTTCAACGGCAAGAATTATTTGCTGGAATACGCTTTTGATGCCGATGTTGCGCTGGTGAAGGCCTGGAAGGGCGACTCAAAGGGGAACTTGGTATATCGCATGACGGCCCGCAATTTCAATCCACTGATGGCCATGGCAGGAAAAATTACCATTGCTGAGGTGGAAGAATTGGTGCCGGATGGCGAGTTGGATCCCGATATGATTCATACACCAGGAGTATATGTACACCGCATTTTCCGCGGATCGAATTATGAAAAACGGATTGAGCAGCGCACGGTGCGCCAGCGTTCGTAAAACAATACCTGAAAGACACATGGCACTCGATAAGATAGGCATCGCTAAGCGCATCGCTCAAGAGGTAAAAGATGGAATGTATGTGAACTTGGGTATAGGTATTCCCACCTTGGTGGCCAATTATTTACCTGCAGGTATAGAAGTGGAATTGCAATCTGAAAATGGGTTGCTGGGTATGGGGCCTTTTCCTTTTAGTGGAGATGAAGATGCTGATTTGATTAACGCAGGTAAACAAACCATTACGATGCTTCCGGGGAGTGCAGTTTTTGATTCTGCTATGAGCTTCGGAATGATCCGCGCACAGAAAATTGACCTTACGATTTTGGGTGCAATGGAGGTAAGTGAAAACGGCGACATTGCCAATTGGAAAGTACCGGGTAAGATGGTAAAAGGAATGGGTGGGGCGATGGATCTTGTTGCTTCAGCTAAGAACATCATTGTGGCCATGCAGCATTGTGATAAAGCAGGCAACTCAAAGCTGTTGCAGCGTTGCACGTTGCCATTAACAGGTGTAGGATGTGTGAAAAAGGTAGTGAGCGATTTGGGAGTCTTCGACATCCACGACGGTGCGTTTCACCTCGTAGAATTAGCCCCCGATGTAACGCTCGATGAAGTGCGGGCTAAGACCGCAGGAAAGTTGATTGTGCATTGATGTTTGTATTAACCGCAAAGCCACAGAGCAATTCTCGTGAAGTTTATTGGCGACTTTGCAGTCAAAAAATATACCCTTGTTAACTACCCCTAGCATGAAACAATTGCTCTCATTCTGTGTACTAGCTGTTATGGTAACTTCATGTTCCATAGAGCGCAGGCATTATTTGACAGGGTTTCATGTTGAGCACTTATGGAATACGGGCGAAGTGCGAAGTGCGAGCGATGAGGTGCGATATAATAGAGAGGATGAGTATGCACAGATGGGGAAGGATGAATCCGCACAGCAGAAATCAAACGAAACGTCTCATCCGGTTACCGCGTCAAATGCTGAAGACGACCTCACCATCCCTCATGTTTTTTCCCCAGTCCCCAGTCCCCACTCCTCAGTCCCCACTCCCCAGTCCTCAGTCCCCACTCCCCAGTCCCCGGTCCCCGATCTCCAGTCCCTTTCCCCCGATACGCTCAAGAAACCTTTTCAACCCCAAAAGCAATATCGCGAGGTAGACCCCATCGGAAAATACTCGGTCATTGTTGTACTTGCAGGAGTCGCCTTGCAGAAAATTGCAGGCATACTTACGTGGTTCGAAGTGATTATGCCTTTGTCGTTTGGTCCGGGCATTTTCATTCCGGCACTTGTGGTTGCGCTGGTTGGTGTGTTTCTTTCGTCCTACAGCGCCTATCGCGTGCGCAAGTACCCCGAGAAATACAAGAAGAATGAATGGGGCAAGGCAGCTCTGGCTATTCTGGGTTGGCAAATCATTATGTCGGCATTGTTTGCTTGGTTGTTGGGCGGATTGCCCATCGGCTAATTGAACAGTGACTTCTCTTCCTTATCAGGATGAAGAAACGCTTCGATCGAATGCAGGGTTGCTTTTTCTTGTGTCGAATATGGTCGCGATGAAACCTGCAATTGCCATGAGAAAGAACGGATAGGCCGTGGCCAAATACCGTTGCTCTACAAAGCCTATGAAGGCGTGTTCCAATACCATTCCCATGGGAATGCACATCCAAAGCATGTAGTTCCATTTTCGCCGGTAAAGCCAAAATGCACTCGCCAGCAAGCTGACGATGCTGAGCAGAGGAATGGCCAGATAGCTTCCAATCTTAACGGCTTTTTGAAACAGGTTCATGCGATCAAACGCCGGAAAAGGCAGATCATCGATCCGCCCCGGAAAGAGAATCATGCGTGCGAAGTGAAGTTTATTCAGCAGATAGTATTTCACGGGGTGCTCGCGGATGTAGGCTTCACGGCAGAATTCGCTGCGCTCAATGATAGACTGCTCCAGTAGGATGGAATCGGCAGAGGTTAGTTTTCCCGAGTGCAGCAAATGGTAGTCGCTCTTCAGGTTGAGCAGGGTAGTGGAATCGTACCCCGCGGCAAAGTCATCGGCTTCGAAAGGCATGGCACGCTCTGCAGGCGAGTCGAAAAACCAGTACGATTCACCTCCGGCGGCCCAAGGCTGATAGTCGCCTCCACTCGCCATAATCCATCCGCGAATAGCAGCGAAATCGGGCGTTATCTGAGGTTGGCATTCACCCAACGGTGCGAGCAGCACCACAGTTCTTCCGAAGGTGATTTGGTTGCGAAGGGTCCACGCACTCAGAGCCAGCACAGAAGGAAGCAACAGTAGCAAACACATGCTCAATGATCTCCGCGTAAGGCCTTGGCTTATTACAATAAGAAACGCCACCGCAGGCACCATAACCAGCATGGCAGGCCGCAAGAATAGCGCAATGCAAAGACCGATGGCTGTTAGCATCAACGATGAGGTGCGTTGCTGAATGAGATAATTGCTGAAGCTGTAGAGCGATAGGATGAGAACGGAAATACACAGACTATCCGACAGCAGAAAATTGTTGCGCACTGCGGTGAACGTGCTGATGCATGCCAGTGCATAGGTAATGTGCAGTGCGCGTATGGATTGAAAGATGCGTGCTGCTAAGATGCCCAGCGCAGCAGTTGCGAGGATGTCGAACAACACCTGCAGTGGAATCATGCACATTTGGGCAATGGTTTCCGGAAGAAAGAGTCGAAGCGGAAAATAGAAGGGTAGCAATCCGGGCATACGGCACATGCCGTTGTAATAGCCCTTGGTGAGTAGTGTTTCCATGGGTTTGTAATACCCCTGCGATTCGGTTGGATACAAGGCCACATCGCCCACGATAAATTCTTGGGGCCACTCGTTGTTGCGTTGAAGGATGAAAACAGCGCACCAAAACACCTTAGCCAAGGCAATGACGAGCAGCCATCGCATGCGGATAGATCGGTCGATAGGAAAGGGACTGCATAGCGCCGGCATCGGGCGAATGTACTAAGAATGAAGTGTGCCTCACACCTTGAAGCGATAGACCTCCCACACCAGCCGGGACATATCGCGAATGGCCAGGCGCAGTGTTTTCCAGCCGCCACCTTTGGGTGTGCCAAATTCCCGGCGCAAGTAGTCGGTGGGCATTTCAATGGGGCGCACGCCGATGCGATAAAGTTTCGCACAAATTTCACTTTCGACGAGCGAGCTGGTGAGTCGTGGTTGTATGCGTTGCAACTGCGATTTGCGATACACCTTCACCCAATTCACATCGCGCAGAAAAATACCAATGATGTGTTGATTGAACATACGATTGGCCCACGTAAGCAATTTTCGGTAAGAGCTATAGCCCGTGTTAATGCGGTAGAATGCGTAGAATGTGGAGTCATCAAACGGCTTCACGGAGCGCAGCAACGCAAGGTCGAATTGGTTGTCGCCCGGTATGGCGCATATGTATTCCTTCGATGCAGCATCATATCCCGATCGAAGGGCATGCCCAATGCCTTTGTTCAGCTCATGTTGAATGAGCCTAACGGCAGTGCTCTTGCCAACAAACGCTCGCACCTCTTCAGCCGTTGAATCGGAACTACCATCATCCACCACAATGATTTCGAAGTCGGAAGTAATGTCCGGAAGCATGCGCAGGCACAGGTCCAGCACACGACCAATGTTGCCCGCTTCATTGTAGCAGAAAATGACAATCGAGATGGGCAGGTTGGCTTGCATGAGGTTGAGCGCCGCAAATAAAATCGAAAAACGCTAAGGTAGGTGAGGTTGAGGGTGGGGATTGGGCACTGGGTACTGGAGACTGGAGACTGGGTGCGGGGTGCGGCAGCCGAGTGCAGACTATCA